>Ga0214923_10000226_pt1 | contig 87020 bp, 53 predicted proteins | sample LL1510_MetaG_FD_177993 | JGI IMG/M metagenome (GOLD analysis project Ga0214923, IMG submission 177993) | Freshwater microbial communities from Lake Lanier, Atlanta, Georgia, United States - LL-1510 | ecosystem: Environmental > Aquatic > Freshwater > Lake | place: USA: Georgia | collected... | reverse complement strand
AGTTAAATTAGTTTTATTATTAAAAACTTTTTTACATGTATCACATATATATTGTTCTGATATAGTCATATATAAATATATAAATATATAAGTTCTTTATATAAAAAAATCATTTTTTTTTATGATATTTTTTTATTAGACTAATCTTTAAATAAACAAAACATAAATTATATATATGGCATGTTTATTATTATCAGAGCGAATTATTGTTTATTATAATCTTATTGAAAATAACTAATGAAGTTTCTATAAATAAATTATGCTTCCTATAAATGTGTATTATTATAATAAGCACCTTCTTAATTATTAAATTATTTATTATTAATTTCATTTATTATCTAAATTATTGATTTTAATAATACTTTTAATTATTTAAATTATTATTAAAACTAATAATTAAAATAAAATAATAGAAACCAAAAGTATTTAAATTAAATATTACAAACCAATAAATGAAATTTCATATAATAATAGAAAAAATTGTTAACCTCAATTATTTAAATTATTTGTAATGTTTAATTTTTTAAATAAACTGATAATAAACAATAAAAAAATAGACACATTAAACACGTTATATTTATAAATCTAAAGGAAACTTCATTAATTTGATTTATTTTCCACAAAACTTTATTTATTAATTTTTAATCTTAAATATTTTATTATAAACTAATTATTTAGTAATTATTTATAAATCTAAAGAGAACTTTGTTAACTTTATTTATTTTATCACAAAACTAATTATTTATTAATTTTTAATAATTAGTTAATCTTAAATATTTTACCATAAATTAATTATTTGTAAATTTAATGGGAACTTTGTTTATTTTCCGCTAAACTAATTACTTAATAATTATTTATAAATTTAAATATTTTTGTTAAAACTAAATTATTTATAAATCTAAGGGAACTTCGTTAACTTCGTTTATTTTCTTACAAAACTAATTTATTTATTAATTTTTAATATTAGTTAATCTTAAATACTTCCCATATATTATTTATTTAGTAATTATTTATAAATTTATTGTTATATTAAGATAAATTAAACTGTATTTCAAAATAATTTTTAAATCTTATTGCATCATTATAGAAATTATAAAAATTTTAAAAAAAATAATTTGTCTGAACTTTTAGGAACGCAAATTATTTCATCAGGAAATAACAATAATATATTTTTCCGCAAAAATTAATTATTTATTAATTTTTAATAATGTATATGTTTATTATTGTTCGTTTCAATTACTATTTATTATCAGTATATTTATTGCTATTTTCAGAAAAATTATAAAAATTTAAGAAAAATTATAAAAATAATTTTTAAAAACCATAAATTAAAATATTTTGGAACATAGTTTAATTTTTCTGAAATTTGTATAATTTTTTTGAAAATAAGAATAAAATAAACTATGTTCCAAAAATAGTTTCTTATTAAATAATATTATTAATTATTCTCGTTTTCAAAGAAATTATAAAAATTTTAGAAAAATTAAAATATGTTCCAAAATATTTTAATTTAATATCTAAAATTAAAATAAATAAACGAAGGTCTAGTTTTCATTATTTAAAATCTAAAATTTATTTATGGCTACTAAATAATAATATTATTATTTAATATTTAAAATAAACTATGTTCCGAAAATAGTTCCCGGCTAAATAATAATATTATTAATAATTTTATATTTCTTAGAATACATTAAATGATGTTCTAAAAATTTCAGAAAAATTAATAATAATGTAATTATTATTTTAAAAAATAATAAATAAGTTATTGAAAAATAAATTAATAAATATAGTTATGACTAATAATGAAATAAATAAATTTAATATTAATATAATTAATTATATTAAAGAAATAAATAATGAGTTTAAATTTATTAATTTAAATAATAAAGATGAATATTATATACTTTATAATATGTTAAAAAAATATGAATTATTTATATTAAATAAGATAATTCAATATAATTTTATAAAAAATAAAGATTACAAACTATATATTTATTAATTTTTCCGGATGAATATATACATAAATATAAATATTATGTAAATCCAACTATATTTAAATTTTGTTCTTTATAATTGTTATAAAAATCAAAATGACAAACAAGGAAAAATATTGATTAGAAAAATAATAAATTAAAATAAAAATTATATACTTTTATTTATTCATATATAAGGATATTTTAAAAAATATCATTATTAAGTCTATATTTTTTTATAAAAATAAACATATTTTTTATGGAACTTCGTTTATTTTTATTTTTTTTAAATTGGGTTAAAAGTTAGAACTTCGTTTATTTAAAAATAAAAAAATAAAAAATTGATAAATTAATTTATTATTTGTTTATTATTATATTACTAAACCACCGAAGTTAAAAAAAATAAAAATAAATAAAAAATATATAGCAAAGCTATATATTTTTTATTTATTTTTATTTTTTTTAACTTGGGATAAAAATTATATTTAAAAATGAAAAAATAAAAATTGATAAATCATTTTTTTATTTGTTAATTTTTAAATATAATTTTTACCGTAGCCATTTTGGCTCAAGATTTGTTTATTATTATATTACTAAACCACCGAAGTTAAAAAAAATAAAAATAAATAAAAAATATATAGCAAAGCTATATATTTTTTATTTATTTTTATTTTTTTTAACTTGGGATAAAATTTATATTTAAAAATAAAAAATAAAAAATTGATAAATCAATTTTTTATTTTTTGTTTTTAAATATAAATTTTACCGTAATGAAAATATTTTAAATAAATAAAAAAATAAATAACTTTGTTATTTATTTTTTTATTTATTTAAAATATTTTCATTAGGGATGGTTTAGTAAAATAATAATAAAAAAATAAAAAATTGATAAATCAATTTTTTATTTTTTTATTATTATTTTACTAAACCACCGTAGCCATTTTGGCTCAAGAATTATCTTTATAAAAAGCATAATTAATTGCATAATATGGAATTATTTATTAATACTCTATCGGAAAATATTTGTTCCATTAGAATATATGAATTATTAAATATATGTATCCAAATATTTAATGCATTAATACCAGAAATGGAGCCGGGTATTGTATTTATTATTATATTTACTGATGAAGATGGAAACAATAAACGATATAATTATTTATTAGATAACAATACAATAGAATTAGAAAATTATATAACTAATATATATAATAGTTCAGTAAATACTCATACATTATATATTATTAAAGAATATTATAATGATTATAAAAATAGATCACTTATAGATTATAAACATTATTTAAAACATTTAACATATTGCGAGAGTTATCAACTCATCAGAAATCATGAATATTTGTTTATAAGCGATAAATATTTAATACTTAATATTATTAACAAATACGGAAATCTATTTTGTCATCTAGAAGATGATAATTTAAGAGAAAATGAAACAATAGTATTAGTTGCAGTTAATAATAATGGTCTTGTATTAGAAGAAACTTCTAAAAAATTCAGAAATGATAGAGACATAGTATTAGCCGCGGTTAATAACAATGGTAAAGCATTACAATATGCTTCTTATGAATTAAGAAATGATAGAGACATAGTATTAGCCGCTGTTAATAACAATGGTAAAGCATTACAATATGCTTCTGAAAAATTAAGAAATGATAGAGACATAGTATTAGCCGCTGTTAATAACAATGGTAAAGCATTACAATATGCTTCTGAAAAATTAAGAAATGATAGAGACATAGTATTAGCCGCGGTTATTAACAGTGGCTACGCATTAGAATATGCTTCTTATGAATTAAGAAATGATAGATACATAGTATTAGCAGCAGTTAAAAATATTGGAAACATGTTGATATTTGCTTCCAACGAATTAAAAAATGATAAGGAAATAGTATTAGAAGCTATTAAAAATATTTATGACAGGAATGCATTGTGCTATACTTCTGACGAATTTCAAAACAATAATAGAGACATAGTAATAGTAGCTATTAATAATCATTACTACTCATTAGAATATGCTTCTAAAGAATTACGAAATGATAAAGAAATAGTATTAGCGGCGGTTATGCGTAATGATGAATCATTACAATATGCTTCTAAAAAATTAAAAAATAATAGAGACGTAGTATTAGCGGCAGTTAAACGTCAAGGTAATGCATTACAATATGCTTCTAAAAAATTAAAAAATAATGGAGACATAGTATTAGCGGCGGTTAAACAATGTGGTAGTGCATTAAAATACGCTTCTGAAAAATTAAAAAATAATATAAATATAGTATTAGCAGCAGTTAGTAATTACGGACTTGCATTAGAATATGCTTCTAAAAAATTAAAAAATAATATAAATATATTATTAGCGGCAGTTAATAATTATCATGGGTTTGCATTAAAATATGCTTCTAAAAAATTAAGAAATAATAAAGAAATAATATTAGCATCTGTTAATAACAATGGCAATGCATTACAATATGCTTCTAAAAAATTAAAAGGAGATGAAGAAATAGTATTAGCCGCAATTAAAAACCACATAGAAGCATTACAATATGCTTCTGAAGAATTGAAGACACAAAATATAGTAATTAAAGATTATTTAAATTATATAGAGTCATTATTTAATATTAGATTAAGAAATGCTGCTAATAGCCGCAATTAAAAACAACATAAACGCATTACAATATGCTTCAAAAAAATTAGACACAACCTATAGTAATTAGATTATTTAAATTATAGAAAGTCATTATTTATAAGTATAAATTATTAATTGAATTATTAATTAGATTATTAATTGAATTATTAATTAGATTATTAATTAGATTATTAATTGGATTAATAATTAGATTATTAATTAATATATTTATTATCACATTATTTAAAAAATTATAAATATTGTTCATTTTATATTTTTTAATTTGGAATAAATATTATTTTTTTATAGGATATCTTTATTATCATATGTTAGGAGTATTGTTTATTATAACTTTATTGAAAATAATAATAATTATGTTAGATATTAAATAATAATATTGTTATTAAGTTAGCTGGAAATCAATTGTAGAACGTAGTTTATTTAAAATAATGATAACTTGAACTTTTTCAAAGAAATTATAAAATAATTTGTTAAACCGTAAATTAAAATATTTTGGATTGTAGTTTAATTTTTCTAAAATTTTTATAATTTCTTGACAATAAGAATAAATATTAATATTATTATTTTGCCCCAATAGTAGAACGTAGTTTATTTAAAATAAAAATAACTGGAACTTTGTTTATTTATGCTTATTTTCAAAGAAATTATAAAAAAAATTTTTAGAATACATTAATAGTGTTTCAAAAATTTTAGAAAAATTAATAATAATATGTATATTATTATTTTATTACTATTTTCAGAGAAATTATAATAAATAATTTATTAAAGATAAATTAATAATTATATGTATGACTAATACCAAAATAAATAAATTTAATATTAATATAATTAATTATATTAAAGAAATAAATAATGAGTTTAAATATGTTAATTTAAATAAAAAAGATGAATATTATATACTTCTGAATATATTAAAACAATATGAATTATTTATATTTACACCCTTGAAGATTTAAAATGCCGATTTTTTTAATATATAAATAATTATATATTAAATGTCAAAACATAAAAGTAAAGATTACAAAATAACAGCAGTTAAATATTATTTAGAAAATGATACTAATTATACAAAAACTTGTGAAATATTTAAGTGTTCTGAAAGAAGTTTGAAAAGATGGATTGAAAGATATGAAGAGTTAGAAGAAATAAAAAGATTAAATAGAAAACCAACATCTTATAAAATAACTAAAGACCAAGTTAAATATGCTATACAAAAATTAAAAGAAAATGAACAAATAACTATGGAAGAATTATATAAAATAATAAAAAAGAAATATAAAGATTTTGATATTACACCTCAACATTTAGGGCAAGTAATAAGAGATAATAATATAACCAGAAAAAGAACAAGACATGAACATTATCCAAAAGAAAGATATGGAAAACCTACAGACATTAAAAAAGAATTAAAGATATTTTATAAAGAAGTATCAAAATTTTCATTAGACAAAATAATATCTTTAGATGAAACATCAATTCAACCAGCAATGTATTTATCATATTCAAAATGTGCTTTAGGTAAAAGATGTGTTGTAAAAACTGATGATAATTATGTTTTTAGAAAATTTACTTTATTGTGTGCTATATCCAATTCTAAATGTGTAGGTGCAACATTATATAAAGAAGGTGGTATGACTAAAGAAAGATTTGTGGATTTTTTAGAAACAAATATATTTAATAAATATAAAAATCATTAATTATTTTAGATAATGCGGGTAGCCATAATAATGAATATGTTAAACAGGCAATTATAAATAATGGTAATAAATATTTATTTTCGTTGCCTTATACCCCTAAAACAAACAGAACAATAGAAGAATTTTTTAATCAAATAAAACATTATTTGAAATTAAATAAAAAAGTATTAAAATATGATGAATTAGTTGTAGAAATAAAAAATGCAATAAACAAAGTTAAAAAAGAAAATTATAAGAATTACTTTGAAAATGCCTATAATAAAGATGCTTATAAAGATTATGTTAAAAAAGATTCTACATTAAAAAGGAAACCCAAAAATTATAAGGATTAATTTTATTTAAAAATTTCATAACATTATAATATAATATTATGAAATTAAAAAGTATTTTATATAAAAAAGAACAAGATGAATTAGTAGATAAAATTATTAATATTTTAGAATTAGATAATGAAAATAGTATAATTTTATATGATTTAGATAATGACAAAATAAAACAAGATAAACTATTAGAATTAATACCAGAAATAAGAAAATATTACAGTTTTTCAACTATAATAGGAGCGTCTGAACCAACAAAAGCAAAAAGACCATATTTATCAATTATAAGACAATTAACAAAAAGTAAATATAAATTAAATAGTTATGATTATAGAATAAAACAAGATGGTAAAGAAGATATTAGAACAAAAAAATATATTTTTGAATTATTATAAAAAATTGATTAAAAAATATTTAACATAAAAATAATTAATAATATTAAATGCCAATGAAGAAAACAATTGATGATTATAAAGAACAAGCTAATATAAAACATAATCGTAAATATGATTATTCACAAATAATAGAATTAAATACAACACATGCAAAAGTAAATATAATATGTCCTAAACATGGAATATTTGAACAATCTTTTAGTAAGCATTTATCAGGTGATGGTTGTAAAAAATGTGGAATAGAAAAGAGTACTAATGAAAGAATTAAAAAAGCAAATGACAAGTTTATTAAAGAAGCAAGTGAATTACATAATAATAAATACGATTATTCAAAATTAAATTATATTTCTGCAAAAGAAAATATTATAATAGTTTGTCCAATTCATGGAGATTTTGAACAAACACCAAATAGTCATCTTAATGGAAGTGGATGTAGAAATTGTGCAAATGAAAAAGTGAAAGAAAGAATGACAATTCCTTGGAATATTTATAAAGAAGATTTACAAAAAATTAATGAAAATAAATACAACTATTCTAAGGTGATATGGAAAGGTGTAGATATAGATATTATAGTTGTATGTCCAATTCATGGAGATTTTGAAATTAGACCTGCAGATCATAAGAGAGGAAGAGGCTGTCAAAAATGTTCAAAAGAAACACATATTCAATATAACAAATTAGATACTGATAATTTTATAGAAAAATCTATTCAAATTTGGGGAAATAAATATGACTATTCTAAAACAAAATATATTGGAGCAAATGATAAAGTGATAATAATGTGTAATAAACATGGTGAGTTTGAACAATTGCCTTCAAATCATTATAAATATGGTTGTGGTTCATGTGGTCGTGAAAAAAATGTAAGAAATAATGAATTAAAAGAAAAATGTAAGAAGGATTTTGAAATGAAATCAAATGTTGTTCATGATTATTTGTATGATTATACAAAAAGTGATTATATCAATGCTGCAACAAAAGTAATAGTTATATGCAAAGAACATGGGGAATTTTATGTTTCACCAAATAATCATTTACGAGGTAAAGGGTGTCCTGAATGTGGAAAAATAAAATGTGCTAATGCTAAAATAAAACCATATGAAGAATATTATGAAGATTTTATAAAATTATATGGTAGTAAATATGATTATTCTTTGGTTGAATGGAAGGGTTCATCATTTTCAATATCAGTTATATGTAATAAACATGGCATATTTGATATTTTACCATATATGCATAAAAACGGAAAAGAATGTCCTAAATGTTCAAATCAACATTCTAAAATAAGTATTGAATGGTTGTCATATATGGAAATAAAATATTCCGTAAAAATCAATCATGCTCAAAATAAAGGTGAATATATTATTCCAAACTCAAGATACAAAGCAGATGGATATTCAGAAACTATAAATACAATATTCGAATTTCATGGAGATTTTTGGCATGGTAATCCAAAACTATATAATAAAAATAAAGTAAATCCTCGGATTGGTTTAACATTTGGAGAACTATATGAAAAAACGTTAGAAAAATCAAATTTTATTAAAGATAATGTATATAATTTAATTGAAATATGGGAAAATGATTGGAAAAAATTTATTAAAAATATAATTATAATTCAAAAAAAATGGAAAAATAAAATTTATTAAAAGTATTGCGTTTATTTTTTGAAATTAAAATATCTATATAAAGATATATAGATATAGTATATTATTATGAGTGCATTAGAAGAAAAAAAGACTAAACCGCCAGATAAATCTACTGATTATTTCAAATGTGTTAAAATACCAATTAAACATGTTTTGAAAAATCCAAATATCAATTTACCTAAAATTACAGATGCAGTTATTAAATGTAATAAAATTGTTATTAATACATTGATGTTTATGAAACTTTATTTATTGGATTATTTTGAAAAAAATAATAAATTACCAGAAATAGATAAAGTATTTGTTAATTCTTGTATGAAAATTTTATGTAATGAAAGTGCATCAGGAAGACCACCAAAAAAAGAAATTAAGGAATTAAAAGATAAATTAACTACTTTTTATAATTCTGATTATAAACCACTAATTAAAGATACTAACTTAGATTATACACATCTTAATACAGTTTTAGATTATTTAACGATTGGAATAATTACAATCTATGAAAATAATATTAAATTACATTATGTTGAATATATTGAAAGATATGTTAATATTGTTTGGAAGAAAAAAGAAACAATAACTAAAATTAAAGAAGAAAATAAAGATGAAGAAAAACAAAAAGATTTAGTTAATGAGTTTTGTAGGCAATTAAGAAAAATTAAAATTGATATCTTAGAACCAGTTAATAAATATAAATCTGATGAAAAATATCACAATTGGATTAAAGATATAAAAAAAATAATAACACCTAATAAAGAAAAATACCAAAAAGATAGTTTATATTATGATTTACAATGTAATCCACAAGATTATTTACCGTGTATGATTATAATGATGAAAGAAGTTGAAAAAGATAAAGTTATGATTTATAATATATTTCCAATGAGAAATGATATTATAATGAAATCAATTAAATTAGATACAACAACATTAGTTCATTTACTTTTTACACAAAAACAAGGTAATAAAACTGATTATCTATTAGAAGGCAATTTGAAAAAATTTGAAGATAAAATTTGGGAATTCTTTTTTAGAACTGAAAGACAATGTTTTAAGAAACCAAAATATACTTTTCATCATATGATAGAAACTGATGGTGTAAGTTGTTCTATTTTGATGTTAAGAAATGATTTAATAGGTAAAAGAATACCAAATATTAAAGTTGGTTCAAATACAGAACAATATATTGATGAACTAATTGATTATACTAATATAAAAAATAAAAAGATTGTTTGTATTGACCCAGGAAAATCTGATATTTTATATTGTGTTGATAATGATAATAAAGATGCAAATGAATTTAGATATACACAAGACAGCAGAAGAAAAGAATGTAAAATAAAAAAATACGCCAAAATAATTTTGGAATTTAAGAAAGAGAAAATAGATGGAAAAACAGTAATTGAATATGAAACAGAATTATCAAAATTAAACCGTAAAACATTAATTATTAAAGATTTTAAGGAATATATAAAAAAGAAAAGTGAAATAAATAACAAATTATATAAGTTTTATGAAAAATATATATTCAGAAAACTTAAGTTGAATGGTTATATCAATAAAAAGAAAAATGAACAAAAATTAATAAATAATTTTAAAAAAATATTTGGTAAACCTGAAGAAACAATAGTGATTTTTGGAGACTTTGAACAAAAACAACATATGAAATATAAGGAACCAATTAAAGGAAAAGGAATGAGAATGTTATTTAGACAAAATAATTATAAAACATATTTAGTTGATGAATTTAGAACAAGTTGTATGTGTTCAATTTGTAAAACTGAAATTGGAAGATGTGAAAAATTCCAAATAAGAGAAAATCCAAAACCATATAAAAGTGGTAATATCTTAGTCCATGGGCTTTTAACTTGTAAAAAGTGTTCAGGTGTATGGAATAGAGATGTAAATGGTGCCACTAATATATACAAAATTGCAAAAAATGCAATTAATGGACTTGAACGACCTAAATATTTATGTAGGAAGAAGAAGGAGGAAAATCTAAAAGTAGAAAAACTAATAAAAGAGAAGGTTAAAAAAGTTGTTCAAAAGAAAGCCAATAAATCAGTTGGGGTTGTCGCCTTAACAAAATCATAATTTACATGCTCTGCAACGGGCAAACCTTGAATATTTTTTTGTTGAGTAAAATCGGCATTTTAAATCTTCAAGGGTGTAAAAGCATAATTCAACATAATTTTATAAAAAATAAAGATTATAAAATACTATATATTTATTATTTTTTTCCTGATAAGTATACACATAAATATAAATATTATATAAATCCAATCATATTTAATTTTTGTTCATTATATATATTAAACAAAAGTAATTATACTAATTATACCAATTATACTAATTATTATACCTATTATACCAAATATCGTATATTATTGGATAAATGTATTACATTTATTAATAGATGTTATCATAAAAAAATAATTGTAATTCCATATATTAGTAGTTATAAAAATAAAATTGACAAACAAGAAAAAATATTAATTAAAAAAATAAAAAAAATAATAAATTAAAATAATAATTATATACTTTTAATTATTTATATATAAGTATATTTTTTAAAATATCATTAATAAGTCAATATTTTTTATAAAAAATAATATTTATAATAATAGACATGATTATTATTATTAGTTATAATAAGTATTTAGTATAATTTTATTGAAAATAATAATAGAAGTTTTTATAAATATATTGTGCTTCTTATAATTTATAATTAGTTTCACATTAATTATTAAATTATTTTTTGTTTATTATTTATTTATTATTATTTTACTAAATCACCAAAGTCAACAATAAATAAAAAATATATATCAACACTATATATTTTTTATATATTTTTTTAAACTTAGAAATAAAAATATTTTAAATAAATAATATTGATAAATAAATTTTTTATTTTATTATAGGGGACATGTTTATTATTATATGTTATGATTAGTGTTTATTACATAACCTTTTAGAAAATAATAAAATAAATAAAATGGCTTTCTACACATGTTTATTATTATAATTTATAATTAGCGGCGGTTTAATTATTAATTTATGGAACTTCGTTTATTATCCAAATTATTTAAATTATTATTAAAACTAAGTTCCTTAAAATAATAAAAATCACAATTATTTAAATTATTGGTTTTTATTGTTATTTTTAGAGAAATTATAAAAATTTTAGAAAAATTATAAAAAATTTATAAATCTTTAATTAATGCATTCACATAGAAAATATAAAAAATAAAAAAATAAAATAAGTTAACGAAGTTCCCAAAATATTTTAATTTATATTTTTAAAAATTATTTTAATTTATGATTTAAAAAATTATTTTGGAACGGAACGTAGTTTAGTTTAATTTTTCTAAATTTGTTATAATTTCTCTGAAAATAGCAATAATTTTTAAATAAACTGATAATACACAGTAAATGAAACAGATGATAATAAATATATCCATTATTATTTTACTAAATTAACCGTGATAAAAATATTTTACTAAATCACCAAAGATAACAAAATATAAAATTGATAAATCAATTTTATATTTTGTTATTATTATTTTACTAAACTTTACCGTAGCCATTTTGGCTCAAGGCTTATAAAAATCACTGTTAATTACATAATATGCCGGTGGAAGTATCTGTTTGCTATGCAACAACTGGTATGCAGATAGGTAAATTTAAACCATCATTAGATACATCAGAAATAGCCACATACAAATATATATCTCAATTTCAAAAATTAGTTCAACCATTATTAGACATAATAATGCCAAAATTAAAACATAAAAATTTATTTTATATTATATCAGATAAACAAATAATATATAACCATTTAAAGAATAATCTAAATCAATTAGGAGATTATATATTTAATATTTATTATAAAATAAATCATACATTATATATTGTAATAGAAGAATATTATGATGCTGAAAATAGATCACTCGCAGAATATAAATATTATTTAGACAATTTAAGTTATGATGAATGTGATGAAATCGCAAGAATGCCCGATTTAACTATAAGTAATAAATATTTAATATTTAAAATAATTAAAAAATACCCATCACTATTGTTAGTTTTAAATGATAATTTAAAAAATAATAAAGAAATAGTATTAGAAGCTATTATTAGTGATGGAAAATATATATTTTGGTATATTTCTAAAGCATTACAAGAAGATAAAGAAATAGTGTTAGCAATTGTTAAGATTTGTGGTTTAGTCTTAAAAGATGTTTCTAAAGCATTACAAGACGATGAACAAGTAGTATTAGCTGCAATTACTCAGAATGCGGGTGCCTTAGAATATGTATCTACAAGATTACAAGACGATGAACAAGTAGTATTAGCTGCAATTACTCAGATTGGAAGAGCCTTACAATATGCGTCTCCAAGATTACAAGACAATGAAAAAGTAGTATTAGCTGCATTTACTCAGAATGGGTGTGCCTTAGAATATGCATCTCCAAGATTACAAGACGATAAAAAAGTAGTATTAGCTGCAATTACTAAGAATGGAAGAGCTTTACAATATGCGTCTCCAAGATTACAAGATTATATAAATATAGGAATAGCTGCGGTTAAACAATCTGGTGATGCTTTAAAACATGCTTCAGAAACACTACAAAATAATAAGAAAGTAGTATTAGCGGCAGTTAAAAACTCCGGTAGCGCATTAAAATATGCTTCTAAAACATTAAAAAATGATATAGACTTAGCATTTGAAGCAATTAAAAATAATGATTTAGCATTAGAATTTGTTTCTGAAAAATTACAAGACAATAAAGAAATAGTATTAGCATCAGTTCAAAAATATGGTTTTGGATTACAATATGCATCAAAAAGATTGAAAGACGATCCAGAAATAGTATTAGCTGCACTAGAAAAATACCCTTTCGCATTAAAATATGTTTCAGATAAATTTAAAGACGATCAAAAAATAGTATTAGCCGCAGTAAAACGCAACCCTCACGTATTCGAATATGCTTCAGATAGATTAAAAAACGATCCAGAAATAAAATTAGCCGCAAGCAAGCCTTACGTACGACCTAATTCCAATATATTAAAAGATAAACTAATAGGAATACCTTTTCTTAGAACTGTTATTCACTAAAATATGCTTTGAAGTATTAATAAATGATCCTGGATCCATTACAAATTTATTAGAAAAAAATAGTATTAATAGCTGTTAATCAGAAATATCACTTATATTATGCTTCTGAAGAATTAAAGATAGAAAAAAGTATGCATAGTTGCATAAAACTAATTTATTTATTAATTTTTATTAATTAGTTAATCTTAAATATTTCCCATAAATTAATTATTTGTAAATCTAATGGGAACTTTGTTTATGTTTCCACAAAACTAATTATTTAATAATAATTTATAAATTTAAATAGTTTTTGATAAAATTAAATTAGGGACATGTTTAGTATCATATGTTTCATTTGTTGTTTAGTATCGCTTTATATAAAAAATTAGGACTTCGTAAACTTTGTTTATTATTTTTTATTGAGAACTTTGTTAATTTCGTTTATTATTATTTTTCAATAAGGTTAATACTAACAGTAATCCAAAAAGATTATACTAAACATACCCATTAAAAATATTTTCATTAGGGATGGTTTAATAAAATAAAAAATTGATAAATCAATTTTTTATTTTTTTATTTTTATTTTACTAAACCACCGAAGTTAAAAAAAAATAAAAATAAAAATAAATAAAAAATATATAGCTTTGCTATATATTTTTTATTTATTTTTATTTTTATTTTTTTTTAACTTGGGATAAAAATTATATTTAAAAATAAAAAAATAAAAAATTGATAAATCAATTTTTTATTTTTTTATTTTTAAATATAATTTTTACCGTAGCCATTTTGGCTCAAGAATTATCCTTAAAATAAGCAGTATTAATTGCATAGTATGCAATTATTAATAAATACACTATCAGAAAATATTTGTTCTATTACAATAAATGAATTATCATGTATATATATCCGAATATGTTATGCAATAATACAACAAATAGAACCGGGTATTACATTTACTTTTATATTTGAAAAAGAAAATAAACAAATTCTAAATAATTATTTATTAGATAATAATAAAATAGAATTAGAAAATTATATAACTGATATATATAATAGTTCAAAAAATACTCATATATTATATATTATAAAAGAATATTATTATGATCATAAAAATAGATCACTAGTAGATTATAAACATTATTTAGAACATTTATCATATTTCAAATGTCATGAAATAATCTTATCCAAACAGTATTCGTTTAAAAGTGATAAATATTTAATACTTGGTATTATTAAAAAATATGGGAGACTTTTTATATTCCTTAATAATGATTTAAAAGAAATTAAAGAAATATTATTAGTGGCTGTTAGTAATTCTGGGCTTATATTAGAATATGCTTCTGAAGAATTCAGAAATGATAAAGAAATAGTATTAGCCGCAGTTAATAACGATGGTAAAGCATTAAAATATGCTTCTAAAAAATTAAAAAAAGATAAAGAAATAGTATTAACAGCAATTAAAAATGACCCAGGCGCAGTAGAATATGCTTTTAATTCTTTAAAAGGAGATAAAACAATAATGTTAACCGCAATTAATATGTGTGGTATATTACTATATTATGCTTCTGAACAATTACAAAATGATAGAGAAATTGTATTAGCTGCTGTTAAAAATAATGGAAATGCATTATTTTATGCTTCTGAAGAATTAAAAAGAAATAAAGAAATAGTATTAAATGCTGTTATTCAGAATTGTTCTGCATTAGAATATGCTTCTGAAGAATTAAAAGAAGATAAAGAAATAGTATTAGCAGCTGTTAATCTAAAATATTACTCATTATAATATGCTTCTAAAGAATTAAAGATAAAAAAAAGTATTTGTAGCATCATTGCATAAAACTAATTTATTTATTAATTAATTAAATCTTAAATATTTCCTATAAATTAATTATTTGTAAATCTAATGGGGGGAACTTCGTTAACTTTGTTTATTTTTTCACAAAACTAATTATTTAATAATAATTTATAAATTTAAATAGTTTTTGATAAAATTAAATTATTTATAAAATCTAAAATCATTTTTCACAAAACTAACATGGACTTCGTTTATTTATTAATTATTTATAAATTTTATTTTTTGATAAAATTAGATTTATTCATTTTAGTATAAAATTATAATCTTATTTAATTCATAAAAATAATACTTTGTTATGTATAAAATAAATAAACTTAATAAAGTTCTAAAAATTTCTACTAAATAAATAAAATTTATTTATAAATATTTTTTTATAAATTAAAATGCATTCCAACAAATTACAGTTTTATAATAAAATAAATAAATCTAATTTTTCCTCAGTATTTATAAATGACTTAAATCCCAAGTTAAAGAAATAAGTTTTATTTTTAATATATTATTTTCAATATATTTATGATAATTTATTTCACAAATATTTAATTTTTTAGAAAATCTTGAAGACAATAGTAAACCATTATTGGTGCTTGGATAATATGATTTTATATTATTAAATTTAGTTATATATTTAATATCATATTTATCAATATTATTATTTTCATTTTTATTAAATTCATTTAAATATGTATTTAAATATATTGGACTAAATATATTTTTAATATATGGATATTTAATTGATATATGTCTAGATATACATTTTTTTTCACTATTATTCAAAAATAATCCATAACCTCTTATTTTATTTTTCATAAAAATATCTATTGGACTAACTGTAGATGCTATATATTTATAATCTAAATTCATATATGTAATAAATGCTGTAATTGCTGAAGGTAATAAAAATACATTATGTCCATCATAATAACATCTAACACAAGGCAAATGAAATTTAGATATAATATTTTCTATTTTATTTTCATTAACATGGAAAATCTCTAGATCATGTAATAAATATTTAGATTTGATTTTATATTTTATAGAAATATTATTATCATAATAAATATTATTATCTATCTTAATTTTATAAATAGTATTAATAATTATATTTTTATTAAATATATTCCTTGAGTATTCTATATCAAATTGTTTATTAATTTCTAAATAATATTTTTCAAATAATTGTATTACATTTTCATCATGTATATAATCTATAATATTATTTATATTTGAATCTATATTTTGTTCAATAAATAATGGCGAAACTATTAAACATATAGTTTTATTTAATATTATTTCTAGATTAATATTATTAATTTGATGAATTTTATATAAATTAATTTTCAATTGATTAATTAATTTACTAGCTTTATTAATAAATAAGTATTTATCAGATTCAATAAATAAGATATCTATATCTGAAGTAGAATAATATTCATTCAAATAGTTTTCAAAACTTTTATCTTTAAAAATATTTTTAATTAAAATATTTTTTTGTATACATGCTGTTAAAGTGCTACCAACAATATAACAATTATATTCTTTAAAATTAACATTTTCAAATAAATTTAATTCACTATTATGTGTGCAATATATATTAAAATTTTTTTTAAATTCATTTAAATCACATATTTTTTTTATATTTTCTGATACGGAATAATCATATAATCCACCAAATATACGTGGAGGATCTAAATATTTTTTATCAATATCTAATGCTATAAATGGATTTAATAATGGTGCATAATGATTATAATTAATTGTTTTTAATATTGATGCAGTATTAATATCAAAAATATAAGTTTTATTAGGTGTATTTTCTATATTACTACATTCATCATAATATAATTTTTTCCATGTAAAACGTAATAAATAGCCATATAAGTCTATATATGTTTCTATACATTTATCCATCATTAATAATATATTATAATTATTAATTATATTTGTATAATATTTATCATTAATTAATAAATGGAAAAATAATAAAAATTTTTGTTCTTCATTTAATATAGATATTAATTTAAATATTTCATCATTAGAAAAATCACTGTCTTCAAATGTTAATTTATTAATTAAAGAAGATGATATATCTACATATGTTAGCGGTCTTTCTATTTCAAGCATATAATCATAAGTATTTGTGATAGTATGATGTTTAATTAAACGTTGATTAAATACATTTGTTATATCAAAATTATGATTTATATTAGATGTATGAATATTATTAATCATGTGCGTTATAATTTCTTTATTAGAATATTTAAAATATAAATTTAATAATACAATATTATAAATATTTTTTAATATATATGTTTCATTATATTGTTCTAAATATAAAATTAAATCAGTAAATTTAATATTAAATATTGGTATAACAATATTTATATCTTTTAATTCATAGTTTAATATATTATATTTTATTAATTCTTCTTTTGTCATATTTTTGCTATTTATTTTATGTATATAATTATTTAAAATATTATTAGATACTTTATAAATTATTAAACTATTATCATAATTATAATTTATATTTGTTATATCTGAAGATAATAACACATATACATCCGTAATATCTACCATTTAATAATATATAAATTATATGTTTTATATGTTTTTTTTTCATTTTTTATATCATATATTTATATATAAATATAATGTATCAATATGCATATGATGCTACCGATATATGTTATTATTTAATTAATAATAATATAAATAATAATATTTTAGATGATAATTATTCATATACAATGAAAGAAAATTATAAATATGTATCTAATATAGAACATTTATTGTTATTTTTAAAGAATAAATAGGAATCCAAAATAAATTATAAAATAATAAACGATCCAAAATATATAAATTAAATGATAATAATTTATAATAAAATGATTAAGCCTAAAAGTTTCTTTAGTTTTATACATATTTAATATCTATCATTTAATAATATATAAAAAGCTATATTTATTAATTGTATACATTTAATAAATAATAATTTGATATATAATAATAAACATATATTATTTATCTTTATAATAAATATATTCAAAAAAACTAAATTAAAAATATTAATAAAATACCATTTTATAAGTATGATATTAAAAATAGACATAATATTTTACAAGTATATAATATTTTACAAGTATATAATATTTTACAAGTATATAATTTTTTTTGTAAAAGTAAAAATAAATTTAAAGATTATATTATATTATAATATAATATGAGTAGTGATATTATTAAACAGTTTAATGATATATTAAGTTCCTTTTTAATACAATTATCTCCAATAATGGGAACTACCTATTCTTTTAAATTTGAACAAATAATTCAATATAATAATGCTTTACCAATTGACCATTTTATTCATCATATAACACCACTTAGAGAAAAAATATTAAATAAGGATGAAAGTTATTTTACAAATCCGCGGATTGATACAAACACTATTAAAATTGATGAAAATAATAAAAGTTATATATTAAGTGAAATTTTAAATTTGCAAAAAATTTATATAAAATTAGATGAAGAATCAAAATCTAATGTATGGGATATATTTCAGGCATTATTACATTTAAGTGATAATTATATACTTAATAAATTAAATATACAACTATAAACAAATAACTAATTATTGAACGTGTTTATTATCATATATTTCTTTTACTGATTATTATAAGTTTATTTAAAAATTAAAAAATAATAAGTTAGATAATTGTGATTAACAAAGTTCCCTATTATTTTATTTAAATCATTAGTTTTAATAATAATTTATATAATTAAAAGTATTATTAAAACTAATAATAAATAAAAACTAATTTATTAATTTAGCGTTAATTATAATAATAAACATATGAAAGCACAATTATTTATAATTAATAACTTCATTTATTTTCAATAAGGTTATAATAAACACGTTCATTTAAAATATTTTTATTAGTGATGGTTTAGTAAAATAATAATAATAAAATAAAAAATTAGTAAATTAATTTTTTGGAACTTCGTTTATTTTTATTATTAATTTACTAAACCTTGGTAATTAAAAAATAAATAAAAAATATATAGCAAAGCTATATATTTTTTATTTATTTTTATTTTTTTTAACTTGGGATAAAATTTATATTTAAAAATAAAAAATAAAAAATTGATAAATCAATTTTTTATTTTTTATTTTTAAATATAAATTTTACCGTAGCCATTTTGGCTCAAGTTATAAGCGATCATATTAGATTTAGTATAATGAATACAATAGATTTATTTAAAGAAATATATTTTTATAATCCATTATTACAAAATACAAAAACTATAATATGTTATTATGAATTTAAATATGGTAAATGTCTAAATATAAGTTGTCCATATACTCATATAACAAATATTAATTATTTAACTATATTAGAATATTTTGTAAATTCTAATGGTGAAACAATATATTTTATAATTAAAAATAAAATTGTTAATATAAGACCATATATATCATATATTCAATTAATATTATACGGTTTTAAATTATATAAAATTGATCAAAATATATTAAAAGCATATAATATATTTACAAATGCATTTAATATTTTTATAAAATCAACAAATAATCAATATTTTAATTATCCATTATATTATGATTTAATTTATATAATAGATAAAATACAAAATCATTATAATTATATGTTATACATTAATGAATTAAAATTACAAATTAATTCAATCTCTAAAAATACACTCACAAAATATATTAATCGTCATATTAAAGATAGTATAATAGATATTATACAGGATGAAGTATTTGTACATACAATTTATAATAATATATTCTGGGAAAATAATATATTATTAAATAAAAAAATTAACTGGGCAGATTGCAATTCTTCAGATGAAGAATAAATTATTTAAATAAATTATAATTATATCTTAATATATTTACTAAGTATTATAATAAATAATTATTTATAGATTATTTTACTATTTATTACCAGTTAATTTAAAAAATAATAATAAGTATTTTTTAAAAATTTAAAACTAATAATTTAAATATCTACTATTTATATTACTTTATTTAAATTATTATTAGTTTTAATAATAATTTAAATAATTAAAATTTTTTGTTAAAACTTAGGAAAAAATATTTTTATTCAATTTATTATAAAGTTAACGAAGTCCCATATATGATTATTATTACTCTAATAAAATAATCCTATTCAATTTATTATAAAATTATAATCTTATTTAATTCATAATTATGAGAACTTTGTTAACTTCGTTTATTTATAAAATAAAAAAACTTAATAGTTTTCAATGTTATGTCAAATAAAAAAAAATTATTTATTATTAAATGAAGTTAATGAAGTTCCTTTTTTTTTATAAATTAAATTGCATTCCAAAAGATTATAATTTTATCAATAAATTGAATGAGAATATTTTATGGTTTAACAAAATAGTTTTAAATTAATATTTTATATAATAAGAACTTCAAATTATAATTACAAATATAGGGTGATTTTATTTAAAATATTTTTATTAGAAATACAATTTGGAACTTTGTTTATTTAAAAATAAAAAAATTGATAAATTAATTTTTTAATTTGTTATTTTTAAATATAAATTTTACCGTAGCCATTTTGGCTCAAGTTTTCACAGTCTTAAAGCATCATATATCATATTATAATGTATTATAATTATCAAACTCCCAATTTTCATCCACAATATTATTCAACCAACCCCCCACTACAATATAAGAAAAGACCATGTGCTAATATATTAAAATATAATTCTTGTAATGACAAATGTACATTTGCTCATCCTTCAGACCCAAAATATTTAAATATTTTATATAAAGATACAAATTTAACAGGTGATAGTGTATCTGTATACATTAATCAAACACAAATGGCTATATGTCCTAAATTTCCATATTTAAAAAGTATTATTAAAGCTATTGGATATGAAAAAAACCAATTATATAAGAAAGCTTATGACGAATATAAAAATTCAATAATATTAATTGATGAGGAAACATCAAATATAGATTGTATATTATTAAAAAGAGATATTAATCATAAAATAGAACAATTTGAAACTATACCAAGACAAGAAAATATACCACAGTATGACATAGATAATACTCAAAATATAAATAATATTTTAGTAAAACTTATAAAAGATAGTTTAAATATTAAAGAAATTATATTAAATGCTTCTACAGATGAAGAATTAAAAAAATTAGTTTTTAATAATTTAAATATTGCTGAAACTATTAAAAATTTAATAAAAACTGATAATGAATTTAATCTAATAGTAAAAAAAATTATTAAAGAGTTATTAAATGATGAAGAATTACTATTGTGTTTAAAAGATATACTTATAAAATTACCTGAAATTAAAAGTTAATATATTTTTAATTATTTTAATTTATAAATATTTATTTTCATTAGTTTTATAAATGTTATTTGAATTGATAAAATTAAATAAATATGATGAAATTTATAATTTAATAAAAATAAGAGAAATAACTGATTTACATATACAAGATAAATATTATATTTATTTTATAGAATATTTAATTATTTATAATCAATATAAAATATTAAAATTAATATTACATTACTTAAAAAAAAATTTAATAAAAATACGTTTAGATATATTAGATAATGATGGAAGAACTATCTTATATCATTGCATTAAGTATAATCATAAAAAAATTTTAATATTATTATTAAAATCCAATCAAATAAATATAGGAATATCAATATTAAATATTAAAGATATTTTTGGTATGACTGCTTTATATTATACTATTATATTTAATAATGTTAAATTTTTTAAAATTTTACTTAAATATAATGCTAATCCATATATAATATCTAATGAAGGAAATATTATATCTTTAATATTAAATAAAAATCAATATAAAATATTAAAATATATATGTAAAAAATCAAATAAAATAAAATTAAAAAATTTTATGTTTGAACATGATGAAACTATAATACAAGCGGCCACTTATTCTAGCAAAAAAAATGATAATAAAATAATTAATTTATTATATAAATTTATAGAATCATCAAAATTAAGTATTGATTTAAATAATCGTTCTTCTTATGATGGTATAACTATATTACAACAAAGTATTATAACTAATAATATTAATTTATTTAAAAAATTAATTAATAATCATACTGTTAATATTAATTTAACTGATTATTATGGATTTTCTCCTTTACATTTTATAATAACTACGGGTAGATTAAATTTTTTAGATGAATTTTTAAAATTACCTATAGAAAATATTAATTTTAATATATTAAATATTAATAATAATCTACCTTTACATCTTATTTTTACTAATAATTTAAAAATAGATTTAACAATATTTATTAAAAATACTAATTTAAATATTTTAAATAATGATAATGAAACATGTTTTTCATATATAATAAAACATAATTTATTATATGAATATCAACATATATTAATTAACAAAATATTAAATATTAATATCATAAATATAGATATTCATGATGAATATTTATTAAACATATTAATTGATTCTTATTATAACCAATTAATATTAAATAAACAAAATTTAAAAGATAAATGGGAAAATATAAATAATGAAAAACTAACAAAAATTAAAATAAAAAATATTATATTATCATCAAAACAATCTATTCCCAAAATTAAAACTTTAGAACCTAAATTAGATATTAATTCAAAAATTAATTATGATAATTGTTTTTATACTGGTTCTGATATTGATTCAATTTTTGGTTTAATATTATTATATAATAAATTTAAATCAAAAGGTCTTAATATAATTTTAGAAACTAAATTAACAGGTAATGTACAATTAGAAACTTTTTTAAATAAAAATTATAATATTTCAGTATCACCAAAAATTATAAACAATATAAACATATCATGGATAGAAAATAAAATATTTTATTCTAATAATTTTGATAATTTAATTTATGAAAAAATTAAAACATCAAAATATATTATACTTGAAATATATATACTAATAGATCTGTACAATAGTCAAGGTGGACATGCTAATATTATTTTTTGGGATATTAACAAAAAAATAATTAAAAGATTTGAGCCTCACGGTTATTCTATACCATTTAATTATAATTATAACCCTTTATTATTAGATTCAGTTTTATTTAAAAAAATGCAATCATTTGATAAAGATATTATATATTTAGATCCAATGAAATATTTACCTGCTATAGGTTTTCAAAAGATTGAATGTCATGAATCACAAAAATGGGATCGTATAGGAGATGTTCAAGGTTATTGTGGTGCTTGGTGTATTTGGTGGGTTTATCAAAAAATGTTAAATTTACATATAGAAAATCTAGAAGAACAATTAATTAATAAAATTAAAATAAATAATTATATTAATAATACGAGTTTTAGAATGGTAATACGTAATTTTAGTAAAAAAATTATAAGTATACGCGATAAATTTTTAAAAAAACATAATATGCATATTAATGATTATAAAAATAATAATTTTGATAATACTTTTATAAATAAAATAGAAGAATTTATTAAAAAAAATGAATAAATATTTATTTATAATTATATACTTATATATTTATAATGTTACTTAATGATAAATTTGGTATTATTCTGAATCATTGCCAGACTAATTATGATTTAGATTTATATTTTTATATTCAGAATTATATTTTATATGATATTAATATTTTAGAATCTACTAAAATTCATCAGATTTTATGGTTTAATAATTATACTAATATCAATTTTATTGAAGATATACATAAATGGATAAATAAAAAAATTAAAAATGAAAGAGATCTTATACGTACAAATATAAAAAATAATATTTGTACAATTAATGATTTATCTATATTTTTAGATAAATATAATACTAAAATAATATATTTATCTAAATTATTAAAAGATGATAAAAAATTATTAAATATATATAATATTGTAATAGAACAATTAATAATAACAGATAGTATAATTATGAAATTTATAGAAACAGAAATATTAAAATTTGATGATATAATAATAAATGATATTAATAAATATATTTTAATAATTAAAAAAATAGATTCAGATATTTATACTAATATAATTAATATAATAACTAATATATTAATTACAAATAATAAAACTATTATAAAACTTCATAATATAAATAATATTACTAATAATTTAATACCTTCTAATTTATACCTTATTTATATTATAGATAATAATATAAATTATTATTATAAAATAACTAATCATTATAAATTTATAAATTTAGAATTATGTAAAGAATTAATAGATATTTTTATTACGGATTTAATAAAAATAACTAATATTTATGAATTTGAATTTATAAATAATAATTTATGGAATAAAATATATAAAATATTATTAACATATAATTATATAGATGTTATTAAACATATTTATCATAATATGATTAATCAAATTAATAATGATAATTATAATATTATACTTGATTTTATTATAAATCATTATATAAATTATAAAATTAATAAATATATAATCAATGAATTATTACATATTTTAAATGATACTATATTAATAAAATATATTGATAATAATATTAAAAAATTATGGAGTCTTTATCCATATAAATATCAAATTAATAAAATTAATAAAATATTAAATTTATACATACATATAGAATTATTAAAAAATACTGATAATAAAAATAAAAAAATAACAAATGAACAATATTATGAAAATTATTACGAGAGTTTTATTAAACGTTTATTTGTAATTTTTACTAATAATAATTTAAAATATCAACAATTAATAGAGTATGAATATAAATTTATAATTTATTTGCAAAATTATCAAAATAATTATAATGTTTCTAAATATTTAAAAATTATTGATGATTTAAATAAATCATATAAAATGAAAACAGAATTAGCAATTCCTAACAATTTTAATATTTTAATAACATCATACTCATGGAATATTAATAAAATTGACGGAAATATAAAAATACCTAACTCTAGTTTATTATATCCATATTTAAATTTATATAATGTAAATTATCATATATTAAATATTAAACAAAAAATAATTATATGGTTTGGTCATTATGGTTATATAGATATAGAATATTTAAATATTAATATTAAATTATTACCAGTACAATTTATAATATTAGAATTATTTGATAATGATAATATAAAAATTCCAGTTAATAATATATTAAATTTAACATGTAATATAAATTATAATATTAACTTTAAAAAACAAATAATAAATTCTTTAATTATAGGAAATTTATTACTAATAAAAAATGAATATATAATATTAAATACTGAACCAACTTTTGAAACTAATTATATTGAATTATTTCATAAAAATTATAATATACAAAATTCTATTTTAGATATAAATTTAAATATATATGTATATTCAGAAAAAGAAATAATTTGTTCAAATATTAGTAATATTTTAAATAATAATCCATTACATAAAACTATTTTATATCATTTATTAAAAACTAAAATTAAACAATTTATAGTAACTAATAAATTATTTGATATGGCTATTAATTATTTAATAGAAAAAGATTATATTAAAATTAATAATGATATATATGAAAAACTAATGTATACCTAGATAAATAATTAAATATTTTTTTATGTATTGTTTGCTCTAATTACAATAAACCATAAATTGAAAAAATAACTATTAGAGATAAAAAAACAGCCTTATTCATTTTAATATAAAATAAAAACATAGTTTATTCTTATTAAATTATGAAACCAAAAACAATATTTATAATAAAATTGTTATATTCATATTAAATAATAAACTAAGTTCTAGATTCATATATAAAACTAGGAAGCTCTAATAAATATAATTTTTATTTAAAACACATATATAACATTTTAATTACTGATTTATTGTGGGCACATTTAAGTGACATAGAAAATATTAATTTTGATTTAGTAAGAAAAAAATAATAAAATCCAATAAATGTGTATCTTTATGAGTTTTTGAAAAAGCATATAAAATTATGTTAAATCAATATAAATGTAAACAAACGAAGACCAAATCTATTTTTTTATAGACTCTACCAATAATCTCGATTTTGAATATCCAAAAATCAATAATAAAATACAAAAATAAACAACGTAAACAAAGTTTCAAAATCAATTATTATCATTTTCAAAGAAATTATAAAAATAGCAATAATATTTATATAATACGGCGCACTATTTTGATCTATAATAACACTTATTTTAATTGATTTTGAAACTTTTTTTATACATTGTATATTTTGTATTTTATTATTGATCTTCGGATATTCTAAATCATGTTTACCATATAAATTATTATTTTACTAAACTACATTTTAGATAAAATTTGGAACTTCGTTTATTTAAAAATAAAAAATTGATAAATTAATTTTTTATTTTTTTATTTTATTATGATTAATTACCGTAGCCATTTTGGCTCAAGCTATAAGTCTCATATTTCAAGAATATATTAGTTTATTTTGTATTTGTAGTAATGGCAACAATACAAAATAATACTAATTTTACTGAAAAAAATCAACAAATAAAAAAAGAATTGTATAATAAATTTTATAATCCTGAATATCCAGAAATAAGTTATATAGTAGGATTAAAATTTAATAGAATACCTAAATTAGGATATTATTTTTTAGATAAAATGAGTAATGAAGGATTATTTATTAAATATCATGAATATAATTATGCATTCATTAATTATTTACCTCCAAATAAACTAATTGAATTAAATAATACAATAAAAGATTTACATCATCATTTTATAATATCTGTAGAATTATTTGATGAATTTATAAATTTAATAATAGAAAATATAGATTTAACACAGTTAGAAGGTTTCTGGTTTAAAACTAATTATATTAAACTTATTATGAAATATATTAATGAAGAAATAATAAATTATCCATGTAATACTTTAAATATTGAAAATATAAATTCTATGATAGGACCACCCCCTGGATTAGAACTAACCCCCCCACAAGAATTAAATATTATCACTCATCCTCCAGGATTATATAATTCACCTACTCTAGAAGTATATACTTCACGCTCTGTATTAACTATATTAGAAATTGTAAATGATAAACAATATAAATGTAATTTATGTAACTCTACATATACAGGAAATTATTATAAAGTAAATACACTTATGATTATAAAAAGTGTATGTATAAAATGTTATAATAGTATAAATATCACACTTATAAAAAAAATAAGTTTATAATAATTAAGTATAAAAAAATTATTTTAATTTTTAAATAAAAAATGTATAATTTAGTTTAAAATTTAATATAATTATTATTAAATTTAAATAATTAGTAATATATTTATTCAATAATAATGATAATCTGTTTGTTTATATTAATATATAAATTAATAAAATTAATTAAATCATTTAATTTTATTTCATTTATATATTCTAATAAAATTTGTTTTCTATAAAATAAATAATTATTATCTAATATTTCAGATAAATATATATTACATAATTCATATGTATTATTAGATGGTGATTCTAATGTTTGTTTAATTGTTTCAATATATATATTTATATTAATTTTAGTAAGTCTATTTAATAATTGATTATTAAATTTGATAATTTCATTTTTAATTATATCAACAGGAGAATTAGATAATATTTGTTGAATAATATAATAATTATTATCATAGTTAACAAATTTCATTTTAACTATATATCCTAGTTGTTTATCTGTTCTTAATTTATCAAAAAATATAGTTCCAAAAATATTTATAAATAAATTAAGTAATAAATATAATTTTGGTTCAAAATTACCAATATAAAATAAAAAATTTACACATATTAAATTATCTTGTTTATTTTTTAATACTATAGTGGTAGATTGTAATTTATTAATAATAGGTTTATTTATAATATATTTATTATTAAATAATTGTTTTAATTTAATAAATAATTTTGGATTTAATTTTAAATTTCCATAACTAAAAATAGTTAAATTACCATTAAATATATTCTGAATATATTCTTTAATATTATCATAAGTAACATTATCTAAACAAGATAATAACTCTTCAATAGTGTATTCATTTTTATAAATTAATACATTAATAATATATGAAAAATATTGTTGTGGGTTATAATGAGTAATATTATTAATATTATTTTTTAATTTTAATATAATATTTTGAACATAATTTAATGTTAATTTATCAAAATAATAATTAATATTTTTTATTAAATTAGTAAATTCATAAATAATCATTTTAAAAATATTTAAATCATTTAATCCATCAATCATTATAATAATAGAAGAGTTAGTAGTAGTTTTAATATTTATAGAATAATTTAATTCAAAATATTTATTAAAAATTATAGAAACTATAAAATTTAAAATAATACAAGATATATTAGTTAAAATATAATTCATACAAGTATTATTATAATTATTATTTAATATTTGCAAACAACATATAATAATTGGTTCCTTAAATTTAGAAGATCCACCGTACCATTCTGTTATTATATTATTATTAACTAATATAGGTACTGAATATATATCTAACTTTTTAATTAATTTAACATTTATATTAAGACTTTTAATATTAGGCATATTTAAATATGATATATTTTCTATATTTATGGGTGTTTTTGATATATCTATATTTGTTATATCAGATAAATAAGCATCGCAATAATGATATATTTTATCGTATTTTAAATTATCAATAAATTTATTACTAACTAATATTTTTATAAAATTATTTTTATTTATATATTTTTTAAATAATTTAATATATTCATTATTAGATTTAATAATTTTAATAGTATTACTATTTAAAAATACTTTTTTAGTTTTATAATTAAAATGATTTGTTGCTAAATCATTACATAATGTTGAAGGATCAATCTTATTAGTATGATAAAAATTAATATCCATAATATTTTTTATATATTCCACGTATTTTATAAAATTTGAATTATAAATTTTATCTAAATATAAATATAATAATGTTTCTATATTATTAATATTATCATATCCTAACTGAGTTAAATTAAATATAATAATAAAATTCCCTTCATATTTAATATCTATATTTAATGAAGTAATATATCCTAAATTCATTAAATTAAACAAAAATGAATTATATGTTTCATTTAATAATATATATTTTAAAATATCAAAATCTTTAGATAATAAAAATTGTTTTTGATTTGGTATTTCCCACATAATTATTAAATTATATATTTCACTAACAGATTTAAAATGAAATATTTTTTTTTTATTTTCTGTATAAAAAGGTTTTTCTAATATAAATTTATCATCATCATCATTATTATGTGCCGCTTTAATTAAGCCAAATGTATTTAATATAATTTTAAACATTTCATTTAATGAAATAGATGAAACTATACATATGGATATGTTTTCAGAAATATAATATTTATTATAAAATTCTATTATGTTATTTCTTATATCAGGTTTATTTAATGTATTTAATGATCCTGTCCCAAATTTATTAATTAAACATTTTTTATTAGATAAATAATTAAATAAATAATTTATTTTCCAACTATCATTAGTATAATTTTTTAAATGTTCTTGATTAACTGCATTTATTTCTTTCATTATAGTATCTTCTTTTAATAATGGATCAATAAAAAATCTTGAAAAAATATCAACTATTTGAGTTAATCCATCATTTAATATATCAAAATAATAAACTGTATGGTAATCTGTTGTGTATGCATTAGAGGATCCTCCAAATTCATTTATTTTAGTAAAATAATAATTAACATCCGGATATTTTTTACTACCCATAAATAACATATGTTCCAAAAAATGTGCTAAACCATTATATTGTTCGGGATCTGAAATATGTCCAACATTAATACTAACTGACATATAAGAAGTTGTTAAATACTCATCATGTATTAATATATATTTTATATTATTTTTAAGTTTTCCGCCATAATATTTTCGTGAGTCATATTTAGGTTTAATAATATTCATTAATATTAAAATGATAATAATTTATATTAATAAAATAAAAAAATCTAATTTATTATAGGAGAAGGAAGCGAGATTTATTGCATTTTTTTATAATAATTTATGAAAAATTATCTATAAAAGTATTTAATTTTATTATTATTTTCAAAGAAATTATAAAAATTTCAGAAAAATTAAACTAACTACGGTCCGTTCCAAAATTAATTTTAAATATTAAATTAAAATATTTTATAATTTATCTGAAAATAGCAATAATAATAATAATAATAAATATGTTTTATATAATATTTTAAAATTATAAGATATAAACTTATGATTAAAAATATTTAAAAAATAAATTATAAATAATATTATGGGTATTGATGGATTTGCAAATTTTTTATTTAAATTTATAAATAATAATAGTTGTGAGGAATTAATGTTAGAATCTAATATACGTAAAATTGTGTCTAATGATATAATATTTGATATAAATTTTTTAATTTATCAAGAATTAATTGAAATAGAAACTGAAATTAATGATATAATTAAAATTTTATTATGTGATATATCTGTTTCTTCATTAGATAAAGATATAAATATATTATTAGATGAATATTTTCAAAAAGACTATTGGAAGATATATAATAAACAATCTAAATTAACTGTTAAAATATTTTTAGATGATTTATTTAATATTATAGATACTAATCAAAATACCTTATTAGATATTATAATTTATAATAAGATAATTAATACTATACATTATAATATTAATAAATTACATATTATTGAATTTATAGAAAAAATATCTATATTTTTTGATGGTATACCTTCATTATCTAAAATGATAGAACAACGACGTAGACGTATTAAAAATTATTTAGAATCACATAATAAAAAAATAATAAAAAAGGAAATATTCAATAATTTTTTAAATAATTTTGTTAATATAAAACAATTTATAAATAATACAAATATTTTACAAAATAATAAATATAATGATATTTTAGAAGTATGTTATTTTAATTATTTTGAATGGAATAATACTAAACTGGTTATTGATAAATCAATGGGATCTACATCTAAATTTATTATTAACTGTGCGATATATTTGAAAAATAATCTTCAATCATATTTTCCAAATATTAATATATATATAAATGATTCTAATATAAACGGTGAAGCAGATGTAAAAATATTTCAATATATAAATTTAAATAATAAACCAATAGATTATTGTATTCATACAATAGATTCGGATATTATTTATCAAATGATAGTACAACAAATTTATTATAAAATTATAAATTATAATATAACTATATCGGTTTTAAGATATACAAAAAATAATATTATACAAATTATTGATGGAATATTATTAATAAAAAATATATTACATTTATATAATACAATTAATAATATTACAGAAGTTAATAATAAATATCAAATTATATGGGATATCTGTTTAATATTTTATTTATTTGGTAATGATCATTTACCAGGATCAGTAGAGATAGGTACAGAATTAGGATTAGAATTTTATTTAAAAACACATTACTCTTCACTTCAAAATAATAATATTATTAATATTAATAATATATTAAATAATTATAATTCTTTTTTTGATTTTAATTTAGAAAATTTATCATTATATTTAACTAAAATTAATGAAACAAAATATATTAATTATTTACTAATAATAATGCATCGTTTTTTTAAAGTTAATATTAAATTTATAAATTTATTAATATATAAATTTAATTTAATAAATTTAGAAGAAATATTAATATTTCTTAAAGAATTTATAATATATAGAGGAAAAACATTAACACCCATAGAATATAATAAATTAGATGATGATGATTTAAGAAAAAAATTTATGGTAGATAATATTGAATATAAATATATACATTTATTAGATAAAAATTCTATTAATATAATAGAAGAAAACATTGATTATTATGAAGAAGAATATAACGGATTAATTTTGTATATTAGACCATATTATATATCATCTGATCCATATTATGATATATGTAATTATAATTATGAAAAATGTATTAATAATTTAAATATTAAGTATCCATTATTTTATATTCATAATGATATAAAAGAACATCTTAGAATTATTACAATTAATAATAATAATGTAGATAATTATTTGAAAAAAATATATCATTTATTATTAAGTCAATTTTTTTCTATGAAAAATATACATAGTGATAATATTACATATTATAAAGATTATTATATACCGACTATAGAAAATATTATTACTTTTATAAATAATATTCCAAAAGATCAAATAAATAGTTGGTCAAATATTTGGTATGAAGAAATAATTAAAGATAATCTTAATAAATATGATTATATTAATTCAAATAATCATTATTTATTAATTTCACCATTTGATAATGATACACAGTTTCAAAATATTAATAATTTTAATTATAAAGATATAAATATTAAACAATATATATTATTAGACAATAAAAAATAGATTTATTCATTTTATTATAAAATATGGGGACGTAGATTATTATCATTATTGTTATTTTCAGAAAAATTATAAAAATTTAAAAAAAATTAAACTAAACTACGTTCCATTCCAAAATATTTTTTAAATCTTAAATTATTGCATCAAATAACAATAATTTATATATTTTGTGAACTTTATTAACTTCGTTTATTTTTATAAATATATAAATTATCAATTAGATAAGAACACTTATTATAATAAAATTAATATGCCTACATTTTTATCAGTCTAAATATAATTTTATGGTACTATTTTATTAAACTTTATATAGTTTTTATAAATAATATATTTATTTTCTATTTTTTAGAATTCCAAAAAATTATAAATAAACATAACCTAAATATTAAATAAAATAATACTTATTTCTATATATTTGTTTTACATGAACATGTATTATTTCCTGTATTTTTATTATTTGAAGAAATTATAGGATTAATAGATGATATTATAACATAATTATCTATATTTTTTTTATGTGTTTTTGTTTGATCATTTGATATATTATATATATTTAATTCTATACATTTATTTTGTTTATCTAATTCGTCAGTTGTTTTTTTTCTACATATATAATCACCTGTTGCAGAATATACACAATTATTATTATACATATATATATATATTATAATAGATTTTAAATATTAATTTTATATATAATCAAAATTTTTATTATCTTCTATTATGATTAGTGTTTATTATAACCTTATTGAAAATAATATTATAAATATATGTTTATTATAAATTATAATTATTTATTGTATATTATTAAAGGAACTTTATTAACTTTATATATTACCAAAATTATTAGTTTTAATAATAATTTTAATTATTTATATTATTATTAAAACCAATTATTTATTGCTATTTTCAGAGAAATTATAAAATATTTTAATTTAAGATTTAAAATTAATTTTGGAACATAGTTTATTTTTTTCCAAAAATTTTATAATTTATCGGAAAATAGCAATAAATAAAATAATAGGAACCTTAATTATTTAATAATTATGTTTATTATAATGTTTAAATAAACTTATAATAAACATAAGAAAATAAACACGTTCAAGGTTATAATAAATAAACAAAGTTCCTAATCATAACAAATAATAATATACATGTCTTATATTAATTATTATTATTATTTTCAATAAGATTATGATAAACACTAATCATAACATATGATAATAAACATGTCCAAAAATTAAATTATTATTAGTTTTAGTAAGACATGTTTATTATCGTCTGTTATGATTAGTGTTTATTATAATCTTATTAAAATATTATTATTTTCAGAAAAAATAAACTACGTTCCAAAATAATTTTTTAAACCATAAATTAAAATATTTTGGAATGGATGGAACGTAGTTTATTTTATTTTTTTTTTAAAATTTGTATAATTTATCTGAGGATGAATAATTTAAGATTTAAAAATTTTTTTATAATTTTTTTATAATTTTTATAATTTCTCTGAAAATAACAATAATATTATAAATAAATTGTGCTTTCTATATATGTTTATTATTATAATTAGTGCCATCTTAATTATTAAATTATTTTTTGTTTATTATTTATAGGAACTTTATTAACTTTGTTTCTAACCCAAAATAACACTCCCCCCCCAATTATTTAAATTATTATTAAAACCAATACTTTAAATAACATAATAGGAACTTCAAATATTTAATTATTAGTTTGTAATTTTTAAATAAACTGATAATAAACATGTTCTTATATTAATTATTATTATTTTCAATAAGGTTATAATAAACACATCTAATAATTTAAATAATTAAAGTTATTATTAAAACTAATAATTTGTGTAATATATAAATTAATAATAAACAAAATACAATAATAATTAAATAAGGCACTAATCATAACTTATAATAATAAACATATATAGAAAGCATAATTTATTTATAGGAACATTATTATTTTAAATTTTATAATAAACACTAACATCCAATAATAACGTGTGTTATAATAATATTATTATATAATAAATTATATTTTTATAATTTATTATAATATGATTAAATATATTAGTTTATTAATTATATTTATTATATTTATTATATTATTAATATATTATTTAAATATACCAATTAATAAATTAGATAATAATATTTTAACTATCAAATATGGACATCCATATAGATATTTTAAAGATGATAATAATAATATATTACCAATTGTTGGTATAACTGCATTTTTTAGATCTAGTGCAGATAAAAAACAATATTATAAATTTATTGAAAATAAAATATCAGTTATTGGAGTAACCGCATATAAAACATTTCCAATTAAAATAACAGATCCGTCTGAAGATAAATATCATTTAACAGATGATTTTAATTATTTAAAAGAAATTAAAATTTGGTTGACTTGTATGAGAGATTTACATTTATATAATTTTAATAAAAATCATACAATATTAGATATAAGTGAATCTGATTTTTATGATATAGAAAATGATAATATGAAAAAAAATAAAATATATGATTTTATTTATATATGTGGTAAAGATAATGACACATGTCCATTAGATGGATGGAATGCAATTAATAGAAATTATAGTTTAGCTTTAAGATGTTTTCCAATAATGATTAATGAATATAATTTAACGGGCTTATGTGTTGGACGTTTAGGGTGTGATTTATCAGAATATAAAGATAAAATAATAACTACAGATTTTTTACCATATCCAGAATTACAAGATAAAATGAGAGAATCCCGTTTTTTATTTTTACCAAATATTTATGATGCCTCTCCAAGAGTTATTGCGGAATGTTTAATTAAAGATGTTCCTGTATTAATGAATTATAGTATAATATGTGGATTTAAATATATAAATTCAGAAACAGGAGAGTTTTTCATTGATGAATATAATATTAGAAATGCATTAGATAATTTATTAGGAAAAATTAATACAATATCACCAAAAACATGGTGGAATAAAAATTACGGTATTGAAAAATCTAGTATTAAATTAAGAAATTTTTTAAATATTTATTATCCTGACATTTTTAAAAATGTAAAAAAAGTATCTATGATTATATAATTATATTTAAATTATACACGAATGTTATGTTAATAATTAAATTAGTTAAAATTTATTTTTTTTAGTTAGGAAACTTTGTTTATTTATAAATCTCTAAAATTGTTTAATTAATTATTGCTATTTTTAGAGAAATTAAACTGCGTTCCAAAAATTACAAAAAAATAAACTACTACCAAAATATTTTACAAAAATTATATTATTGTTATTTTCAGAAAAAATATAACAATTTTAAAAAAATTATAAAATAACTTTTAAAATCATAAATTAAAATATTTATAATTTATTTGAAAATAACAATAATTTAAAAAAATCTAATCTATTATAGAGGAAGCCGAGATTTATTGCATTTTTTCATAATAATTTATGCTTCTATATATGTTTATCATTATAATTAGCGCCATTTTAATTATAAAATTAGTTTTTGTTTATTATTAATTTACAGGTACTTCATTAACTTTGTCTATTACACAAATTATTAGTTTTAATAATAATTTTAATTATTTAAATTATGATTAAAACTAATAAACAAAGTTAATCACACTTATTTAAATTATTATTTTATAATTTTTAAATAAACTAATGATAAACAGTAAATGATACATATGATAATAAACATGTCCAATAATTTACGGGAACTTTGTTTATTACACAAATTATTAGTTAAATAATCATAATTATTTAAATTATAATTTTTTAATTTTTAAATAAACTGATTATAAACAGTAAATAAAACATATAATAATAAACATGTCCATATATATAAATATATATATTTATATAAAATATATATATTTATATTTATATAAAATATAAATATAATATATATATATATATATATATAAATGATAGATAATTATTATACTGCTAAAGGTAAATATATGGAACATATGGAAAATAATAACTTGTGTGCGGCTGTTTCTAATAATACGGCAAACATTATGCCGTTAGAATTTATTCTGACTACTGAAATAAGTAATAATGGAAATGCAGCCGCGCCCCCTTTAGAACATATTGTTGGCATTTTACCAAAGTCTGCATTAATAAGTGAGATTGCATTTAATATTATCTCCACTGATCAAGGTTCCGGTAATAATATTGGTACACAATATGAATTAGTATTAAAATATGGAAATACACAGCATCCCCTAACTAATAGAATATGGTGTGTTGATGTCACAGGAACTACTAGATCTAATAATATAACAGATATTTATAAATTTAATCCATATTTATTAACATTAGAAAATGATGTTAAATTAGTATTAAAGTTATATAATTTATATGAAGTCTATAGAGCAAAAATTACGAGTTATAAAATTAATGTAACAGCATATAAATAAGTTTCAATAATTTCTAAGAAATTATTTAATTTAAAGCTTGCAGCTATTAAAATAAGTCATAAATATTAGGTTTCATTTATACGTATATAAACGTTTTTTTCTACAACATAGCCATAATTATTACATATTTTAGATGAAACTCATTAATATGATAGTATTTATGTGTTTCTCTTAATTAAAGTTCTAATATGTTTATATAATATTTATTTCATGGTGGTTCGTGATATTTCATATTTTTACATTTCTCATCAAAGATGCCTAATATTAATGTTAGAATTACTGAATTTATTTTTAACATTATTCATCATATTATAATAACTTTAACATGTATTTATATATTTATTCATTTAAAATTTCCTATGAATAACTTTTTGATAATATTTGATTTTTTAATAATGGACATGTTTATTATTGTTAGTTATGATTAGTGTTTAATATAACCTATTGAAAAAACTATAAATAAATTGTGCTTCCATATATGTTTATTATCATAATTAGCGGCATCTTAATTATAAAATTAGTTTTTGTTTATTATCATATGTTTCTTTTACTGTTTATTATTAGTTTATTTAAAAATTACAAAATAATAATTTAAATAATTGTGATTAATGAAGTTTTCTATTATTTTATTTAAAGGAAACTTCGTTATTGGTTTTATTGCTATTTTCAGATAAATTATAAAAATTTTAGATAAATTATAAAATATTTTAGAAAAATTATATTAAATATTTTAATTACAATATAAACAAAGTTCCCAATTTTTAAAAATATGTAATTTAGCTAACTTATGAAGAGTTTTTTAGTAATTTCATTATATGTAGTTGTAGTTAACTGTATTTTATTTTCAAAATAATAATTATATTTATTAATCCATTTATAAATTATTGGTTTTTGGAACTTTATATTTTTTATAGGGATTTTATTAGAATAATGGAATAAAAACGTAGTTCCCCAGATTTATAATATCTATAGGAACTATGTTTATTTATTTTTTTATAAAAAATACATTTATAAGATTTTTTTATAGATAAATATTTTAGAATGGAACGTAGTTTAGTTTAATTTTTCTAAAATTTTTGGAATGGAGTTTAATTTCTCTGAAAATAGCAATAATAATAATTTAAATTATTAAAATTATTATCAAAACTAATAATTTATTTAATAAGCAAATTTTATAAAGTTTCTGTAAATAAATAATAAACAAAAACTAATTTAATAATTAAGATGGCGCTAATTATAATAATAAACATATATGGAAACACAATTTATTTATAGTTGAAATCTTTATTTATTTTCAATGAGGTTATAATAATCACTAATCATAACAGATAATAATAAACATGTCCATTAATATATGTGAACTTCGTTTATTAAACTAATAAATAAAGGTAATCATAATTATTTAAATTATTATTTTGTAATTTTTAAATAAACTTATAATAAACAGTAAATAAAATAGATGATAATAAACATGATCATTAAAAAAAATATATTTTTTTATTTTTTTTAAATAAAGCAATGATAAATATGTCTTATATTATTACTATTTTTAGAGAAATTATAAAATAATTTATAAATCTTAAATTATTGCATCTTCATATAAATTATAAAAATAAAATTCGTTCTAAAATATTTTAATTTAAAATTTTAAAATTATTTTATTAATATAATTTTAAATATATAATATATATATATATATATATATATATATAAATGTTACACGATTATTATACGGCTGAAGGTAAATATGTAGAACATTTAACTGGTGCTACTACTGACCCTTGTATACTTGCTAGAAATAATAATAACCTTTTAACTAAATCATTCACTTTGAATAATCCATTAAAAAATAAATATTCTAATGGTAATAATATGAAAGAATATACATTATACACATTTGAACCGTCAATAGTAGTCAATAAAATCGAATTTGACATTACATCTTCCTATTCCTATGAAGACACTAGCAATGTTCCTGATAATACATACTATTATGTATTATTAAGATATAATAATAATGACCATAATTTAACTAAAAAATTATATTGTAATGAATCTACAACTACAACTTATAATGCAACTAGAAGAACATTCACTTATGAATTTAAAAATATGAAAACATCAAATTATGATGTTAGTTTAATATTACAATTATTTAGTACAAAACCCAGTGCTACAGCAATAATTAATGCATATAATATTAAAATATATTATTATGGCAACACTGATTAAAAAATATATGAATCTTTATTTATTCATTTTATATTTAATTTAGATTCTTATTTAATGTATTAATATATTTTTTTAAATATTATGTCTAATTATTTATATAATAGATCGTAAACGATATATACAAAAAATAATACTAAATATTTTTAATTGAGGAACTCTCATTTATTTTAATTTATTGTTATTTTCAGAGAATTATAAAAATTTCAGAAAAATTATAAAATAATTTTTAAACTATAAATTAATATATTTTGGAATGGAACATAGTTTATTTTATTTTTGTAATTTTTTATGATTTATATGAGAATGCAATAATTTAAGATTTAAAAATTATTTTATAATTTTTTTGAAATTTTTATAATTTCTCTGACAATAACAATAAAACAAAATCTAATCTATTATAAGGAAATAAAATAGAGCTTACAGTATTCTTTCATAAAATTTTATAAAAAATTATCTATAAAAATATTTTAAAATTAAATGAACTTAACAAAATTCCCAAATATTATTTATAATTTATTATAAATAATATTTAATAATATAGATTCTATCGCTATATGAGTAAAACAATAATAATTTTTTTAATTTGAATATGTTTATTATAATCCTTTTCATTTGCTATTTATATTGCATTATTTAAAATAAAAAAAAAATATATTTTTTTTTATTTTAAAAATCTTAATTTAGAAAATAAATTTCATCTAAATGCACATATAAAAAATACATAAAGTTATCAAATAACTATTGCATTATTATATTATTAATAATAATAATAAATATAAAGTTTCAAAATTAATAATGAACATGTTTATTATTATATGTATTATTTACTGTTTATTATTAGTATATTTAAAAATTAAAACATAAATAACTAAAATTACCATTTATTAAAAATTAAAAATTAATAATTTAAATAACTATGGTTTCTATTATTTTATTTAAATTATTATTAAAACTAATAATTAGTGTAATAAACGAAGTTAATGAAGTTAATGAAGTTTCCGTAAATTAATAATTAATTAAAGCAATTATTATTAAATTATAATAAATATATATATATAACACAATTTATTTATAGGAACTTTGTTTATTAGTTTCAAATAGGTTATAATAAATATATCTAATATTAATATATTAAATCTATATGGGCATTATAAAATTTACTTAATATAAATTAGTTTTTTTGATAACAATTATTAACGTAGCTAAATGTATATAAAAATAAAAAAGTTTAATAGAACTTTATTTATTATATTTAATAGATTATTAAATTGTTTAAAACTATTAATTGAAACTATATTTATGTTCTATTTATCATCTCGTTTTCAAAATTATTTATTTATATATTCTCTTATTTTATTAGGATCTTTAGAAACATTTATTTCTATTATTAAAACCTAATATTAATCATCTATTTTTATTTATTTAATTCTTTTTTTAATTTATAAATATAATAAGCGGCATATTCAATTATAATATTATTACTATCACATAATAATGGCTTATTTGTAGCTAAATATTTTATTTGATTAGATAAAGCTAGCTTCCAATAACTGAATCGCAAATACCACTATCATATACATTTATTTATAATGGAACATTAAAAGTATCTTAATAATAGATTTAGTTATTTTATGTTTTTTAATTGATTATTATTAGATACAATATCAATAAATAAAGTTCCTTATTCATTATTAATGTCTTATCCATATACATAATTTTGATAATTTATTAAGTTTTTGATAAATAATTGTTTATACGTTATAGGGTGAACTTTATTTAATAAATTAAAAAAATTTTAAGCAAACTTTAATTATTATTAATGATAAAATAATAAAAAATTATTATGGTTTTACTCATATAGCTGCATCTTTTATATTATTTAGTTTATGAAAAAATGCAAAACTTTCCCTATAATAGATTAGAATTTTTAAATTAAAATAAATAAAGTTAACGAATTTATCTAATTTAAAATATTTATTATTATTTTAGAATATAATAATTTATTAAATAAATCAGTAGAGATACTAAAACAAAAAAGTATAATAATAAATTAAATAAGAATCCTAATTAAATATAAAATGAATAAACATAGTTCCATATATTTTTCCTCAGTCTTAATATATCCAGACATAACAATTTTATTATAAATCTTACTTATTTTTGATTTTATAATTATAATAATAATTAAATTTAATTTTCCAAAATATATAAATTAAATTGAGAATAAACTGCATTCCTATTATATATTAAACTGAATAAGCCTAATTTTTTTATTAGTTTAATAATTAAATTTATATTTAAATTTATATTTTAAATATGAAATATAATTTATTATTATATATATATATATATGGCTACAGTAGATACTACACCACTATTAATTAATACAGATATAATAAATACTACACTTTTACCTACAAATATTTTAAGATGTGAAACTACGGCTACAGTAGATACTACACCACTATTAATTAATACAGATATAATAAATACTACACTTTTACCTACAAATATTTTAAGATGTGAAACTACGGCTACAGTAGATACTACACCACTATTAATTAATACAGATATAATAAATACTACACTTTTACCTACAAATATTTTAAGATGTGAAACTACGGATACAGTAGATACTACACCACTATTAATTAATACAGATATAATAAATACTACACTTTTACCTACAAATATTTTAAGATGTGAAACTACGGATACAGTAGATACTACATCCCTATTAATTACTACGAATATAATAAATACTACACGTTTACCTACAAATATTTTAAGATGTAAAACTACGGATACAGTAGATACTACACCACTATTAATTACTACGGATATAATAAATACTACACATTTACCTACAAATATTTTAAGATGTGAAACTAGACCAGATTCAACCACTAATGAGGATATAATAAATACTACAGATTTGCCATCAAATATTCTAAGGTGTGGCACTACACCACAATCAACCAGTAATAATATAATAAATACTACAGATCTGCCATCAAATATTCCAAGGTGTGGCACTACACCACAATCAACCAGTAATAATATAATAAATACTACAGATCTGCCATCAAATATTCCAAGGTGTGGCACTACACCACAATCAAATAATAATAAATCTAATAATAAATCTAATAATAAATCTAATAATTTATGGATATTCTTAGGATTAGTTGGATTCCTATTAGTAATTGGCATGATATTTTTTATTAATACCTTTTTTTAATGTAAAAATATTTAATTGAAAATACTATAATGAATTACTAAATTTAACAATATATATGTTTATTATTGTATATTATGATTAATGTTTAACATAATCTTATTGAAAAATATAATATAAATAAATTGTGATTCCTATATATGTTTATTATTATAATTTATAATATTTGTCTTCATATTTAATTATTATATCATTTACTATTAATTTACGGGAACTTAGTTTATTTAAATTAATAGGAATTGTAGTTATTAAAATTAGTAATTTTAAATTTTAATAAAGTGGTAATAAATATGTTTATTTTATAATTATTAATTTTAAAATAAATAAATGATAAATAGTAAAATAAATAAATGATAAATATGCTCATTATATAAATTATTAGTTTTAATAATAACTTTAATTATTTAAATCATTATTAAAACTAATAATTTTTCTGAAATTTTTATAATTTCTTTGAAAATAACAATAATTATTTATTTTTTAAATTTTAATTTTCAATAAATATGTTAATTATTAATTTTTAAATAAATTGATAATAAACAATATTATATTTATTGCTATTTTCAAAGAAATTATAAAATATTTTAATTTAAAATTTAAAATTGATTTTGGATTGTAGTTTATTTTTTCCAAAAATTTTATAATTTCTCTGAATATACCAATAATGTAATATTTAAAATATTTTATATTTTTTCTAAAATTTTTATTTTCTCTTAAAATAGCAATAATTAGTTTCATATAACAATTAAACATCATTTATTTTTTTAAAAATAGTAATAATTTAAGAAAAAAAATTAGTTTATATTTTTTTTTAAATATTTGAAATGCATATTAATTTATTTAAAATTAAGAATTAATAAAATAAATTTTAATAATTCATAATTATTTTTCATATAAATATTTATAAATATTATACATAATAGATATAAATATACTAGTATATATTATATAAAATAATAATATTTTATTAATATAACTATTTTTTGAAATATAATTAAAAATTAATAATAATATAACAATTATACTATATGAACAAATTATAATCCAACTTAAAAAAAATATTAAAGTATTTTTAATATCTTGAATATATAATATTGGTGTTTGACTAATATTTTTCATATATAATAATATATAATTTTATTATTCTTTATAAAATAATCCTAAAATAGATTGAAGTCTAGTTTGTTGAAAACTAACTGATGTATCTGTAAATTCTAAATGTTCTAATACATTTGGTTTTAATTTGGATTGTATAATTTCAAATGATAATTTTAATTCTTTTAATGTTTTTAAATTTAATATTATTTTTGTTCCTTCTTTTAATTTATTATCTTTTAATTTTTGAGTAAAAATACTATAAATTTTAGGTCTTGACATTTTTATAGTTGGATCTAAATTTAAATAAGTACATAAAATAGAAGGAACATCTATCTCTTTATTTAATCCTATATTTTCTCTTTTAGGTTTATCTTTTTTAATTATTTTATTTTCTATAATATTTAATATTTTTTCTTCATCTTTAATATTTTGTATTAATTCTTTATTTTGTTCTGTAATATTTTTTATTAATTCAGTTTTTTTATCTCTATTAATTTTAAGTTTATTAAATAATAATGATACTTCTTCGTTTTTATTTTTTTTAGGTGATGTTATTTTTATTGGTGTATCATGTTCAGATGATTCTGAATTATCTTCTTTATCTGTTTCATTATCATTTAAATTAACTATTGACTCAATATCTGACTGTTGATCAGATGATATATTATCATCTGAATTTTTATTAGTAAGTTTTTTAGGCATAGCTTTAGATTTAGGAATAGATATAGATTGACTTGAATCAGATACTGAACATGAAGAAGCAGATTTTGGTTTACTTTTAGGTGGCATAATATAATATTATAATATATTACAAATCAATAAATATATTTATCATTTTTTTATTAAAATGAAAATGATACAATAATAGGATGTAATTTATCATAATTATGTTTATGATTATTATTAATCATATTATATTTATAATGCTTATTTTTAATTTTAATTATATCTTTCTTTTTAATTCTATCATTTTTATTATATTCCATCATTTCATAATATATTAACTCATAATTATCAATAAGATAATCATAAATGTCATTTTCAATAAACCATTTAAAAAAATTCATTTGTCCTATTGTAGTTATTATAGATTGATTATTATTAAATAAATATGAAATTTTATTTCCACGATTAAATGGATCAAAGAATTTAATCTGATAATTTTTTATTTGTTGTTTATATGAAAAATAAACATTAAATATATATTTAGTATTGTCATTTTTGTGAATAATATAATTAATTTTATTAAGTTTAGAATATCTTAATATAAAAAAAATAACTAAACGTATTGAAATATTATATTCTTTAGATAATATAGATAAAAATAAATTTATATTTTTTTCATCTTCATAAAATTTTTTAAATGATTTTATAATTTCTTTTTCATAGAAAGTCATATTTTGTATTTCATATTGTTCATTTTTTTGATAATTAATAAAATATTTAATATCTTTTGGTGTATAATAATTATCAGATTTTATATTTATATTGTTTTCAAGTATATATGATTGTTCTAGTTTATTATTAGATTTTATTTCTAATGGTATTGTTATTAGTGATTCTGATTCTATATTATAATATATTTTAGATTGCGCTTTATGTTGTAATGCAGGATATAACATATATTTTTATAAAATAAGTTATTTTTATGTATTTTTTATAAAAAAAGATTTATTATTATTTAAATTATCATCGTGGCTTATATAATATTCTTCTTCATCATTATCATATTTAATAATTTTAAATCCCATTTGAATATAAAATTTTTTTCTTACTCGTCCTTGATTAATAAAACTTGGTAATTGATCTACAAAATCATATATAACAGGTCTTAAATTAGGATTTACTTTTCTTAAAATTCGTCCGGCGGCTTGTTCTATTTCTTTACGCGGAGTTACTAAAAACAATGTATTTAATTCAGGAATATCTAAAGCTTCAGAAGCCATAGCATAAGTTGCAAATATAATCTGTGCTTTAGATGCATTATCTAGTGCTTCTTGTTTCATACCACCTATATAAAAATCACTAGTGTAATTAGTATTTCTACTTTCAAGTCTATTTTTCAATAATTTTAAGTGTTCTATACGATCAGATAATATTATAAGTTTTCTTTCATTATTTTGTTGTATTATATATTCAACTTTATCTATAATTAATTTATTTCGTCTTCCAATAGTAATAAGTTTATTAATTGTGGCGGGTCTATTAATATCTCCTGTATATAATTTAATTTCACAAAATTTAGGATGTTCAATATTATAATTAATTATATTCACTAATACATTATTATTTTTTTTAGTAGTAGTTTTATACATTATATCACCAAAAAACCAATATAATACTTTTTCTAATTTATCGGGACGTGTTGGTGTTGCACTTAATCCTATTGTATATTTACATGAAATAATAGGTAATGCTTTAGAAAAATGCTGTGATGGTGCATGGTGCGCCTCATCAAAAATAACCATTCCAAACTCATTAAATATATTATCATCATATTTATCTTTAGCTATTGATTGAAGCATACCTATAACAATATCTTTATTTTTAACATCAACAACATTCTGTTGTAATATTCCTATTTTAGAATTAGTAAATTCTAAAATACGTTCTTTCCATTGATTTAATAAAAATGTTTTATGAACTATAATTAATGTCTTAATTTTGAAATGAGATATTAAATATAATGCTAATACAGTTTTACCTGAAGCACAAGGCAAACATAATATACCTCCTTTATTTATTTCTAAATATGGAATAATATTATTAATTATTTCTTCTTGTTGGGGTCTTAATGATCCTTTAAATATTATATTAATAGGTAATCCTTCATTTTCATCAAATACATTAGGTAATCCTAATTTTGATATTCCATAATATTTAGGAATTATTATATCTTCTTCATCTTCTTTATATAATATAAATTTATTATTTTTTTTATTAGCAATATTAAAAGTAATAAAAGGTTCAACCGTTAACTCTTGTTTTATAATTTTTATTAATGGGTGTGATTTAGAAATTATATATCCTTGTTTTGTTATTTTAGTAGTCATAATAATATATATATAATTTATATTTATTTAATTATAAATTCATTTTTTTTAATTATAAAGGACATATAATTATTCCATCAAAATTATAAGATAATATATTAGATTTAGTATATTGAATATCATAAAAATTATTATTTAATTCAATTATATGACATGCACATTTTGGAAACCATTTAATTAGTTTATCAGTATTATCTATCATAAACTCATTTATGGTTGATCTTTCATTTTCTAATATTTCAATAAAATTTTTAAAATTATTTATCTTTATTGGATTGTAATAATGTTTAGTATATGGATGTAATTTTCTTAAGTATATATATCTTTCTATAATTGTCATATTTGGAATAATTATATCATCTAGTAAATATAAATCTAATTCTTCTATATAATCTCCTGATACTTCATAATTATATATAGAATTACATTTAGGAAAAATATGTTTTGGAATATATTTAATAGGTATGTTATTTGTTTTTTCTTTTATTAAACAGTTATAATAAGTAATAAATTGTTTATTATTTAATTCTTCTAAAGATAAATAAATTAAGGATATTTTATTAGTTAAATTATTAATTTTATCTGTTAATTTTGTATAATTAATTATATCTTTTATAATATTTTTTTTATTTTTTAATGAATTAGATATTTTAGAAGATTGTTTATTTTTATATTGCTTTGCATATATTCTTAAATGATGTAATAATAAATTTATTTTATAATATTTATTATCATTAAAATTATAAAATTTAGTAAATAAAAATAAATATTTATTAATTATTTTTGTAGGACTCATTATATTTATATATTTAACTATTAATTGTTTTGCTAATATATTTAAAATATATGAATTTAATACATTAGTTTTTAAAGTTTTAGTAAATTTAATTGATATATTAATAATATTTAAAAAAAATATATAATCATAATTTAATAAATTTGATATTAAATTATTATTTAATGTTATATTTGATATTAAATTTTGAATTGGTAATTTAGTATTATCACAATATTTTAATGAATAACATATTAAAAAAATATATTTTTCCTCTAATGTTTTTAATAAAAAATAAATATCAAAATTATTAATTTGTTTATAAAGAGTTTTAGTATTTTGGGCATATTTATAATAGGATAAATATAATTTATTATTAATTATATTATTATTAGAAATTTGAATTATATAATTAAAATATAAAGATACATTTATATATTGTGATAATAATTTAATACGTTGTATTATAAATTTATTTGGTATATTACTAATAATTAATTGTGAAAGCATTATTTTTATAATATTATTATTATTATTATAAATAATACTATTTTCCGCTATTATAGTTTTTAATATTAATTTATATAAACGGTTATCTGTATTTTTAATTGAATTTATTATAATTTTATTTTGTAATGTTATATTAAGTTCAGTTATATTTAATACTGAATAATTTAATTGATGTAACCAAAATACAAAGGTACACATAGATGCATAAGAAGAAGAAATTATTAAATAATTTTTAATTTCTTTATCAGTATAATTTAAACATAATTTAGTTAATAATAAATGTCCTTTATTTATTATGGATATAATTTTTATAAAATTAGATAATTTTATAATATTATCTAATATATGTTTATCTTCAAGAGCATTTATTTGATCTATTACAATATTAAATAATATATAATAATATTCTAATTTATATTTACAATATTTATAATTATTATAATTAATAATATTTTTAATTAAACATATTTTATCATCATGGTTTTGAAAATAATATAATATATTATTTTTATTATCTAAATTATTATAAATTTCTATTATATCCATAATTAAAATATTATAGATACCTTTAAATTAGTATTTATATAATATTATTACAGGTTAATTATTATTTGTTTAGTATTATTATATATTCCATGATATAAATAATATATATGTATATTATAATTAAAATATTTATTTTATTGCTATTTTCAGAGAAATTAAACTGCGTTCCTAAAAATTCAAAAAAATTAAACTAAACTACGTTCCAAAATATTTTAATTTATGATTTAAAAAGGGAACTTTGTTAACTTTGTTTATTTTATAATTTTTATGAAATTTTTGGAACGCAGTTTAATTTCTCTGAAAACAAAAATAAATAAATGAAGTTCTCAAAATTATTAAGCTTCATATCATTATTTATATTTTATTATTCATATAGATCTAACAATAACAAATCATATAATAAATAATTAAAAATAAATATTAAATTTTAATTATGAAAGCAAACTTTATTTTTTTTTATTTTATGAAACTAAAAAACAGTTGACATGGATATTTTCATTACAAAAAGTTTATAAAAAATATCAACATAAATATTTTTTTTTTTAAAAATGAAAAATATTGAGTAAAAAAATAGATTTCAAAATAATAAATAATTAAAAATAACAAAGTTTCACAAAATAAGTTAATATATTTACAATAATAAATTATTGCTATTTTCAGAGAAATTAAACTGCATTCCAAAAAATTTAGAAAAATTAAACTACGTTACAAAATATTTTAATTTATGATTTAAAAAAGGGAACTTCGTTAACTTTGTTTATTTTATAATTTTTTTGAAAACAAGAATAATAGAACTCTGTTTATTAGTTTTATTAATAATTTAAATAATTTAAATAATTTTAATAATAAATAAAGTTAACGAAGTTGTTCCCATAAATTAATAATACACAAAACACATTTTAATAATTAAGCCGACACTAAATTATAAATTATAATAATAAACATATATAGAAAGCCAAATTATGTATATTATTATTTTCTACATAATAAAAAATAATCATAACATATGATAATAAACATGTCCAAGATTATGATAATAAACGAGAATAATACTTAGTAAAATAAATATATAATAATAAATATTTTTCAATAATTAATTATTATCTGAATAATATAATTATTCTTAATTTCAGATAAATTAAACTGCATTTAAAATTAAAAAAAATTTAGAATAGTTATAAATATGTTATATTTTTTTGAAAATCTAATATAATAAATTTATTTATTTTTTACAGAAAAATATTTTAAATATTAGTAATTATTAGTTATACATAAATAAATAATATAATTTAAATATAATATTTTATAATTTATCTAAAAATATTAATTTAATAATATATAGAATGTATTTTTGTTGGAATATCTAAATTATTATTATAATCAAATCTTAAATATATATATGATTTATTGTGTTTTTTTATAAATTCATTAATTATATTTTTATCTTTTATTTCCATACCATTTATAAATAAGTATTTAATTTGAAAATTATTATTGTAAACAATAATAGGTATATTAATTATATAACTTAAAATTAATAATTCTATATATCCATTAGAATTTAAAGTTGATTGACTAAAATTATTTAATACTGACTCAAAAAAATTTAAATTATCATTATTAAAAAAATTAATTAAAACATTATTTATTTCATCATTTTGTGTATTACTATGAATAATATTTAATCTATTAATTATAAAATCTATAATAGTAGCTTTAAATAAATTAGTTATGTGTGTTTGTAAACTTGAATAATAACCTAAATTTCTAATATCTTTATCATATAAAGGATTATTTAACCAATAATATACATTAATGTAAGCTCTTATAATAGTATCATTATTATATATTATTTCTTGTAAATAATAATCTTTCATATGGATTAAAGGTATTTCATTTTCTTCTATTATTGCTAATGATGTTTTTTTTCTTTTTGATATTGGAATTTTATTTTTTCCAAATATTTCTTCCATTATTTGTTTGATATTAAAATTTGATATTTTATATATTTTTTGATTGTCTCTAGAAACATAATCTAAATAATTTATTATATTTGATACATAATAATCTCCTTCTTCTAATATTTCTTTAAACTTTATATCATCTTCTATAAATTCTTCAATTATTTTATTAACATTATTTATTAAGTGTTCTTCATATATTTGAAATTTACATATTTTTTCAGTTGGTAACCATTTACAATATTTATTAGTATTACATTGTTCTTTATTATTAGTAGAACATATAGTTCGGATATTATTTACACGGTAATTATCTAATTCTGGAATATTATTTATTATAGTTATCATTTTTTTATGGATTATATCAAATAAAATATTACGTAATTTATTTTTTTTTTCTATTATTGATTCTGTGGATTTTCTTACTATATTAATTATTTCATTTTTAATATTTAATGATTTTTGATTATTATCATTTAAATAATGGCTTAATTCTAATCTATATAAATTATAACCTTCTAAAGTATAATTATATTCATTAATTTTTTTAATAGTATTATCATAAATTATTTCATTATTACTTATCTTTTTATTAATATCTTCTTCAGATAATTTATAATTATAATTTAATCCCATTTTTATTATATCTAATTCATTTATATATTCATTAATTAATGGAATAATTAAATTATTTTTAAGTAATATAGATGTTATATAAATCATATTATTTTTTTTTTTATTATAAAATACTATAGTAGGAATATAATTTAATTGTAATTTAGTATTAACTTCATTTAATAATGTTATAGTGTTTTTTATATCAAATATTTTATTTTTTTTTGGTGCATTATAAGTATATAAATAATTATAATTAATACCTGATGAATATGTAGGTAATAATAATCCATTTTTTAATTCTATAAAATTACATTTATTTAAATTATCTATATATTGTATAATAATTACAAATTTATTATTTATTAAATGATAAATTAAATTTTTTGCAAATAATATTTTATCTATAAATAAATTATTAAATATATTTATTTTACAACTATTTTCATAATAATTTTTTATTTCATTGATAACATTAGTTAATAATTCACTATTATTATTAAATTTCTTTTCTAAATTTATTTTTTTACTTATTTTAGGATTTTTACTTATTTTATAAATTGGAGAATAAAATTGATTATCTTTTATTAAAAATATAAAATCTCTATCATCATTATAATCTAAAAAATTTTCTTTATTTAAACATTCTAAAAAATAATTTTGTTTTTTATGAGTATATTTTTTTTCATCTATACTATTAAATATAAAATAATTAATTCCTTTTTCTGTAATTACATTAGGTAATGCTATTAATTCACCTATTATATCATATTCCAAATAATCAGCATTTTTTATAAAATTAATAAAATCTTTTTTATTATTATTAAAATTATATGCTAAATCACCATTATTTAAATATATAAAATATTTATCATTTTTAGGATTTTCTAGAAATGATATAATTTTATCTATTATTTTTTCAATAGTTATATTATAAATATTTGATATAGTAGATAAAAAAGAATATTGATTCTCTTTTATTGTAAATTCAAAAAAGTAGCCTGTTATACTTTCATAAAAATAATGATTATTTGATTTATAAGTATTCATCCATAATTTATTAAAAAGTATATCTAAATATTTAGGCAATAACATAAATTTATTATTCATAATACGTCTAGATGTATTATTTAATATATATACTTTATCATGTAAAACTAATTCATTTAAATTAGATAATATTTTATTTTCTCCTATGCAATTTAAATAAAATTTTTGTTTTTCTTTATTTGATGTATTTATAAATGGTTTTTTAAAACAACATGGCATACATAATTCATTAGGATTATAACTTTTTGTTAAAAAACCAATATAAATATTTTCGTTATTTTGTGATGGATCACAAGTATAAAAATTATAAGTATTATTAGAAGATAATAATTTTAAAGCTTGTATAGTTGTTTTATATTTTTTACCTTGTATATTTACTGATATATCTTTTTCATAATTATTTGTTTTTGGATTTAATTTATATCCTTCTGAAATTAATTTATTTATATCATTTTCTGATATTATTGTAGGTCTTCTTTTCTTATTACCTGAATTTTGACATAAACGCGAGTATTGATCACTGCCATCAGTAGAATTATAGCCTAATCTATCTTTATCCATTTTTTTCATTATTTTAATTTCATTTTCTTCGGTATCAGTTTTCATTAATGTAGATACTAAATTTTTCCGTTTTGCGATTTTATGTAAAACTTTTAATGTATCAATTATATTATCATATGTTTTATTTTTATATATATAAATTTGAACATATAAATATATTAATATTTTTAAAAAATTTAATATATCATCTAATTGTTGATCACTTCTTATACCCGTTAAACGAATTTTATAATTATCTATATTACGACCTTGAATATCTATTCCGACCCCTGATAATTTTACTTTTGGTTTTTTAATTAGTTTACGTTTTCTACTATTTTTAGATATTAATTTATTATATTTCAGTTTAACATAATTAATCATATTTATAGCATCTTCTTTAATAATATTAAATTGAGTTTCTATTTCATTTATTAAATCTTTTTCTGATAAATTAAAATAATTCATATAATAAATAATTTTCATATATATTTTAAATAAATTATCATAATTATGAACTCTTTTATATCTTAAATATGTACCATATTTAGAATAAATATTATTATCAATATGTTTACTTGTTATTCGTTTTTTGGGTTCTATTACTAATGATATATAATTAAAAAAATATCTTGAAAAATTAGATAATTCATTATGATTTATTTGTATTTTTTCCGGTAATGTAAATTGCATTATTGAATTTATAAAACCATATTGAAAATCATCTTCTGACGGTATTACTATTTCCATTTTTTTATTCTCTGAATTAATTTTTTTAATTAAATTTATTAAATAATTATATGTATCTTTAATATCATTTATAGTTGCTTTTTCTGTTTCTCTCCATGTTATAGTATATTCTATACGTCCAGACTCTGACATTGCTATTGTTAAATATTTATCATTTATATATTTAATTTTGATTGAAATACCTTTTGGTGATGAATCAAACCATTTTTCTAGAATTTCTTTATCTATTTCTGATTTAGCATAATATTTACGCGTTGCTTCCGTTTCCATTGTTTGAATATGAATAAATGGGTAATTTTCATTAACAATAAAATTATCAAATAATCTATATAAATTTAAATTGTATATTGTTAAATATATATGAATATTTGAATGTATTATATAATTTTCATTAAAATATTTATTATATTCTTCTGATAATGTTAATTTTACTTTTTCAACTGTATTTTCTATTTCATTTTCTAATCTAATATTATTTAATAAATTTTGAAATATTAATTCATTATATTCTTTCTCTTTGGTATTAACTTTATTTAAAAATTCTAATATTTGATTTAATCGTTCTAAAGTAATAAAATGAAAATATATATTAATATATATATCATATATATTAATTTTAATATCTAAACTAGGGTTATAATCTAATCCTAACTCATTATATATATCTATAAAAAATATTTCATTCATTGTTATAAACTCATTATAATAACTTAATATATAATTCTCATCGTCTTCTCTTTTTAATTTAAATTCAAAATTATCTTTAACATATTTTAAATTACCTCTAATTTTTTCATAAATAATAATATTATCATTAGGGATTATATCTATATTTATTAATTCGTTTTTTCTTATCCATTTTTGCCCAAGCATCACTTGATCATACTTATCATTTATAATATATTCACACCATAAATATTGTGTTTCTGGTAATATTTTTAAACCATTAAATTTATTTGATAAATTTAATCCTAATAATATTTTATTTTTTACATTTTTTATTGTATTATCTTTAAAAATATATTGTTCTGTTATATAATATTTCATATATATATCAGATAATATCATATTATTGTTTACATTTTCATATGTTTCATCGTATAGTATACCTATATTTTTTATATTTAATGTTTCTAATTTTGTTTCTAATAACTCTTTAGTTTGATTTATTATTTTTAAATTATTTATATTATCTTGTAAATATATATCTTCTAAATATTTATTTTCTTGATCTTCGTCATCGTCTATATCTTCTATTATTCGTAATAATTCTTCTTCTTCTCCACCAGTTTGACGTGTTCTAAAATTCATTTGATCAGATTTATGTTTAATTTTTTTTACATTAGTTAAATATTTATTATATTTAGCTACAAAAGAGTCTTTATTTATTTTAATAATCGGTTTATTAATATGTTCATTATACCAATCATTACCATACTTAGAAATAAGTGATTTTTGTATTGTATCAAATTTAGTTTTAATTAAATCAATTTGATGATGAATATGATAACTTAAAAAAAAATATTTATACCAAAATTTACCATAATAATTTTCTAATAATAAATAATTATTTTTTTCTAATTCTATTAATGTTGTTATAAAATCTAATTCGCGTATTTTATTTAATGTATTTAATATTATTTCATCTATAAATGGACCAACAAATATATATACTTTATATATTATTTTTCTATTATTATTTTTTATTTTATGTATTACTTTTATAGGATCTTTCATTTATTATTAAAATGTAGAAATAATTATTTTATAATCATATATTTTAATTATAAAATAATTAACATAGAAATAAAGCTTGCTTCCAATTAATATTATTATTTATAAATTTATTATATTAATTAACAAGTTTATTATAACCTTAAAATAAAATAATATAATATATAAAATTATTTAAAATTATTAAAAAAAAATTAGAACAATTTTTATAATTTTTCTAAAAATAGAAATTAATATTAAAATAAATAATTAAAATAACATAATAATATTTAAATTATAATAACAAATCTAATATTAAAATGCATAAATAGGAGGAGTACTAGATTGACTAAATAATATATTTGTATAAAAAGTAGTAGCTAATATAAACGTAGGTTGACCTGAATATATATAAAATGGTTGTACTTTATTTTGATATGTGTATGTAGATGTTCCAACTTTAATTATATTTAAAGAAAGATCTTTCATTGTAAAACTAACTGAACCATTAATATATGAAATTTCTAAATAAAAACCAGTTGTTTGTGCAGATATAACTGCCGCAGAATTAAATACAGGATATGTAAACCCCCCGCTATCATGGTTTCTACTTCCTAATATCTGACTCCATCGGGGTGCCATATTATTGAGCCATGTAACAGAAGGTTGAGGAAATCTATAAGTATTCGCTGGAGGATTCCAATCCCATCCAATTTCTAGGTTTGGTTCTGCGCTTATAGCTTGTACAACTTTAAATACAAATACCCAATTTTGATTATAATTAAAATTAATTGATGTTAATGCAGTATTAGATAAAATAAATTGAGTAGATGCGTATACTTGCATATCACTAGTAAATATAGGACTTGGTGAGGTAGCTACTGTATCATAATCATATATTATATTTGTTGTATTAAATGTAATGGTTAAAGGTTTAGTAACAGAAGCATATAATAATCTATTATTATATCCTATTAAACCATCTGAATCTGTGGCTTGATATGTTGCTGTATAATATCCTAGAGTTAAGCTACTTGATAAATTTATTAGGGTTGATGTTCCCGATAATAATATAGAATTTAATAAAATATTAGTATTACCTGAATATATTGAATTTAAATATACAGGACACTTAATATTATTATAATCTAATGCATAAGCTCCAGGCTCATTATATGAATTTCCAAAATAAACTGTTAAAGTAGTATTTCCACTTAAATAAATTGTTGGTGAAACTGTATTTACGCGTACACATACAATACCTCCATTTCTATATAATCCTCCAATTGGTATATTAGCTGATGCTATTGAGTTTAAACTATAATTTGGTAAATATGTTGTAAGTTGTCCAAATACATTTATATTTCCATAACATGTTGTATTACCATATATATTTGTTATTCCTGATACATTTAAATTTGAATTTATATTTGTATTACTATTCATAATTGTAGATCCTAAAATATTTAATTGAGAACCTATAGACATATTATTTTGTATTATTGTTGGTGCAGATACGTTTAATGATAAAACTGATACATTATTTTGTAAAATACTATTTAATGATATATTTAATTTAGTTCCTATAGTTGTTAAATTTATTAGACTTATACCAGATACATTTAATATATTTGATATAGTTGCATTTCCATTAATTATACTATTACCTGAAATAAAAGCATTATTACTGAGATATATATTATTATTTATTATAGTAGGACCAGAAACTATTAAAGTATTTAATAATGTTACATTTCCACTTATTATTGTATTTCCAGAAATATTTAATGAACTATTAATTGATAATTGTTCACCTATTATACTAGTTCCAGATATGTTTATAAAACTATTTACTGTTATTAATCCTTGAATTATACTTATATTTGAAACATTTAGATATGAATATATTGATACATTATTATTTAATGTTGATATTCCAGATATATTTAAATTATTATTTGCGTCTTGTGTTAATATATAATTTGTTAATAAAGACATTGGTGCTTTTATTAAATATTTTGATGCATCTATATTAGTTTGAATAAATCCAGTTCCCCCAGTTCCTATTATTTGTATACCACTATAATTACCTATATCTGCACCTGTATATGTTAAAGAATTTATATTTAATGTAATAATTTTATCGGTTGTTTGTAATAGTGTTGTTCCTACATATGTAGATGTTCCTTGTATAATTATACTTGAATTAGTATTACCTATATTAATAGTATTTCCATTTATAGTTAATATATTATTAAATGGTTGGATTATAGTTGTTAATAAAGTTCCTTGTATAGTTGTTATTCCTGAAACATTTAATATATTATTTATAGTTGTATTACCTAATATATTTGTATTTCCGGAAACAACTAAATAATCTATATTAGAATTTCCTGATATATTTAAATTTGAATTAATTGTTAAATTATTATTTAATATAATATTTCCTAAATTATTTGATATATTTAATGTTTTTGAATTAATAACAATATTACCTAAAATTTTAATATCTGATGCAACTGTTATATTATTATTAAATATAGTATATCCAGACACATATAAATTAGAATTTAATGTTGAACTACCTATAAATATAGTATTACCTGATAAATCAGTATCCATTTGTGTTAATCCTATCATTTTTTTATATATTTGTGTTAAGTTTCTGTCTAATATTGACATTACTATATTATAATATTATATTATATTTCAAATAAACATATTTATATATAAAATTTTATAATAAATAAATAATATAAATTAATAATTCAAATTTAAAAAATCAAAATAATTTATTTTTTATTATTATTTATAAATATTCTTGTTTTCACAAAATTAAGTTTAAATCTTAAATTAAAATATTATTTTTGAAAATAGTAATATTTTAATGGCTCTTTGTATATTATATAATTGAATTATTGTTTATTAGAAAATAAAATATATTATTAGATTTACAATTTTGATCATTTAAATTATTATTAAAATTAATAATTATAAAATTATACCAAAAAATATAAAGATTATAGTTAATAAATAAATATTATACTTATTTATTTGTATATTTATATTTTCTTTCTATAGTATAGTTATATTTCTTTTTATTACTAACATATTTATTTATATTTGTCTGTCGTATTTTTTTATTTTGTATAAATTCTTGCGTTTCTTCCTGTTTGAATAATTTTTTTTTATTTATATTAATTTGTTTATTATTTAATTTTTGTTGTCGCTGATATAATAGATCATCAGAATCAGAATATTCAATATCTTCATAATTATTAATGTTTTTATTTGGTAATCTTATATTATTTGTATAATAATTTATTTTTAAATCTTTTAATTCTAATATTATCTGTCTATTTATCGGAAATAAAGTAGCATATTTAGTAATTTTTGGGATATCTTCTTTAGATGTATTATTATGATAATATATTTCAGAAGGACCATAAGTAGTTATTGAATCAGGTATCTTTATTTTTACTTGTTTTAATTTAGCTAATGTATTTTCATTAGGATAAATAATCATATTACAACACGTTTCACACTCACACGTAAAATTAGCAATAGTATAATTTAATAATTCAAATTTTTTTTTTCTTTCATATAATTTCAATGCTATTTTACATGATATAGAAGATTTAAAATATTCATCAATAGTATATTTATTAGAACAAATAGTATGTGAAGGTGTTAGTTCATAATTCATATTACTTATACATACTTTCCATAAATATATATCATCATCGCCAATAAAATCATAAATTTGTTTTATAATACTTTTTATATTAAGTGTAACTGATCCTAATAATCTTAATATTATTAAAGCACTATTATATTTTTTTGAAAAATAATGTTTAACACTTTTATTAACTTTTTCATAAGGTCTATACATACTTTTTTTTATTTCTTTATTATTATTCATATATATATATATTCCATTTTCTTCATAATCTTTGAAATAATTTTCAATATCATAATCATGATCCCCAATAAAATATTCATGAATTTTATGTTCTGATGTTTCTTCTATTAAATCTATTTTTAATTTATAAATAGTATTATTGTAATAGAACGAATACTCATATGTTATTTGTGGCGTTTGTATAGTTGGTATATAAAATGTATAAAGATTAGTAAGTTTTATGTTATCATCATTATTAAATATATATTTATATAAAATAGCTAAAATATTATCTATAAAATTATATTGTATATAATGATAATATGTATGATAATTAGGGCGTCGTATAAATTTTAGACTAGTTTCTAATTTAGTTTTATCTATATTAAAATCCAAATCATATATATCTGTTCTGCGTAAATCATTATAAATATTACGTATATCTCCACCAAATAATTTTAATTTGTGTTTTAATATATTATATCTTACACATAATAAAAAATAATGTAATTTTGGTAATTCTTCAAATGTTTTAGTATAATAAATATTATATAAAGAAGGACAATATGTATATTTTAATTTATTATCATCATAAATTTCTAATATTTTATCAAATTCTATAGGTTTATTTAAAAAAGGTTCATTATGATACCTACCTGTAATTAATGACCTATTTCTAAAATCTTGTAATATATCTTTAATAGTGTAATTAAGTGATGGATCCATCTTGAGCCAAAATGGCTACGGTAAAATTTATATTTAAAAATAAAAAAATAAAAAATTGATTTATCAATTTTTTATTTTTTATTTTTAAATATAAATTTTATCCCAAGTTAAAAAAAATAAAAAAAAATAAAAAATATATAGCAAAGCTATATATTTTTTATTTTTTTTAACTTCGGTGGTTTAGTAAAATAATAATAAAAAAATAAAAAATTGATTTATCAATTTTTTATTTTTTTATTTTAAAATAAACGAAGTTCCAAATTTTATCCCAAGTTAAAAAAATTAAAAAATGTGACTTATTTATTATTGTATGTTATAATTAGTGTTTATTATAATCTTATTTAAAATAATAAACAAAGTTCCTATAAATAAATTATGTTTTCTATATATTTTTATTATAATTATATTTATTGTTGTCTTAATTATTAAATTATTTTTTGTTTATTATTAATTTACGGAAACTTAATTAACTTTGTTTATTACTCAAATTATTAGTTTTTAATAAAAATGATTATTTAAATCAAAAAGGTAAATAAAATAATAGGAAACTTTGTTAACCTTAATTATTTAAATTATTAGTTTTTAATTTTTAAATAAACTGATAATAAACAGTAAATAAAAAAATTATTTATATTTAACTTTTATAAATTATTAGTTTTTAATTTTTAAATAAACTGATAATAAACAGTAAATAAAAAAAATATTTATATTTAACTTTTATAAATTATTAGTAATAATTATTATAAGAATATATGTTTTAATAAATTATTGCTATATTCATAAAAATTAATTTGTGTTTTAAAATATGTTGGATTGTAATTTATTTGTATAAATAATATTTTGAATATTATATCAAATAAATTATTAAACATAATATATCCACAAAATACTTTATTTTAATTTTTTTGAAGTTTTTATAATTTCTTTAAATATAGCAATAAATTATTAGTTTTATATTTTTTTTAATATTGATAATATATAAACATTTTTAGTAAATCTAATAAATTATATTATATAACTTTAATTATTAGAACTTAATAATTTTATAATGAGCTTTATTTAAGCTCTTAAATTATTTTCATATTATATATAATTTGAAAATAAAATGTATATTTATTTTTATATAAAATATTAAATAATTATAGACAGTTATCAATAACTGGAAGCATATTAGATGTGGGTTTTTCTAAATTATTAGGGGTAATATAATAAATATTTTCACACATTTTAGGTGATGAAAATTTAGGATGATTAAATGATTTATTAGGATCATATTTCAATGATGGACATAAAGAACCTAAACGTGTAATTCCGTGTAGTTCACTTTCAACATCTGCGCGCCATTTAAAAGCAAGAATATTAGTATTGTCGCTGATAGGACAATTTGTACAATTTTCATATTTTCCACGATATAAATTATAAATTAATGGGGTTGTGCTTTCTGATATAGTTTTTGAATAAGCACATTTATCATATATTAAACGATTAGAACTCATTTATATATTATTAATTAGATATTTTTAAATTTTTAAATTAAAAAAAGAATTTAAAAAATTTATTGAAAATATTTGAGTTTTAATATATTTTTCTATTAATTCATTTTTTAATGTTTCTTGAATATTTGATTTAATAGTATTATTAGAAAGTAATATTTTATTTTTTAAATATAAATATTTAATTTCTAAATTTATTAACCAAAATAAATTTAAATTAAATATGTAATCAATAAATGGAATAAGATTATATAATATAATTTCTATTTTATTTTTTGGACAATATATTTTTTGTAATAATGTATAATTTAATTCTTCTTTAATTATATTTATATAAGTTTGTCTGCATTCTATTTTAAAATTATTTAAAATATAATCTAATTTAATTATTAATTCATTAAATAATATTTGTTTTATATCATTAGAACGTTCTATTTCTAATATTGTATCAATATTAATAAAAGAATATATCCATTCTAAATAATTAATAGAATAATTATTTGGAATTTCATGTTCTAATATATATAATTTTAATAAAATAATATCAATCTCACTACTTCTATTAATATAATTTTTTGATTTTCTAAATTCAATATGTTTTTTCATATTAGCGCCATAATTTAATAAAAATATAATCATATTCGGATCTTTTTCTAAACATGCATATTCTATTAAAGTGTAGCCTGATAAAGTTGTTTCATCTATTTTAGCTCCTAATTCAAATGCTTTCATTATAAAATTACTATCTCCATATATTATAGCATAATGTAATGGAGATAATCCATTATGATCATATATACGAAAATTAATTTGTCCATATTTATAATTATTTAATTCATTTATGTTTCCTGTTTCAATAATATTAAATAAATCAATATTTATAACATTAGATATATTATTTTTATCTAGTAGAATTTTTAAATATTTATCACATTCTATTTCTGTTTTATTTATAATATCATTTAAATTATTTTCAACAACTTTATCTTTTATATTATTAATAATATAAATACAATCTTGAAAATAGTTATATGCTTTATTAATATCGCTATCTAAATATTTTTTTCCTTCTAAATAAGATTTAAAACATTTTTTAATATTTTTCATATAATATTATTACATAAATAATATTATATAAAAACTTATAAATGAAAATTATTTATTTGTAGAACCAAAACCATTTATTCCTCTTGCCGTTGTTGTTAAATTATCAACTAATTTAATTTTAATAGTTTTTAAATCAGGACTAATAATTTGAAATAAACATTGATGATAATTTTTAGTATTTTCTATTTGTAAACTACAGTTTCTAATTTTTGCTTTTATAGAACCACGATAACCCGCATCAATTATACCAATAGAATTAGCCATAATAAAAGGTGTATTACTAATTGAAGATCTAGGAACTAAATAATAACTACATAATTCATTTGTTTCTAAGTTAATCATTTCGCATTTAATTTTAAAATCTATTGTTCCAATTCCAAAAGGTTCTATAATACATTCATCATATGAAATTAAATCAATACCAGAATCTCCTAAATGATGTGTAGAAAAATTTTTATAATATTCTTTCATTTCTGGATCGTCAGTATATATATTTAGTTGATACGACATATTATATATTAATAATTATAATTTTAAACTATTTTTTTATCATTTTTATTTTTAATAAATTATTATATATATATAATTATAATGAATGAACAAATTAGAGCTAGCATATTATTTGCTTCATATTTTGAAACATTAGGATTTAAAAATGGTGAATGGGAATTTAATTATGGATTAACACTTACAAATTTATCTTCATTTATTGAAATATCTAATTTAATGTTATATCAATATATTATGTTAGGAGGACCTACTAATATTAATATTTCTAATTGGAATAGTTCAGATGATACTATTTTAATAATTGCTACTTGTAATGCTATTATTAATAATGAAAATTATATTTCTGAATATATAAAATCATTTAATTTATTAAAAGAACCTAAACGGTATGCAGGTATAACCACATTAGAAAGTATTAGATCATTACAAAAAAAAATACCTATACGAAAGAAAAAAACAATGGGAGGTAATGGTGCAGCTATGAGAACAATGCCTATAGGATTATTTTGGTATAATGATATTGAGAAAGTTATAAAAACATCAATTATAGTATCTAAATTAACACATAATTATTATTTGGGTTTTTTAGGAGGAATGGTTTCCGCTTTATTTACTGCTTTTGCAATTAATAAAATATCTAAATTTGAATGGATAAATAAATTATTAGAATTATATGATAATAAAATTATACAAAAATATTATTCTGATGATGATTTAGATGATTTTATTAATTATTGGAAATGTTATCAAGAATCACGACAAAATTTTATACATTTTAATGATAGAATTAAATTTTTATTACAATTTACATTAACAAATCAATATAAAAATATTGGTTCTAATGGTTTAGATGTATGTATTTATGCATATGATTGTTTATTATTATCTGATAATTTATATTCTTTTATGACTTTAGTTTCTATACATCCAGGAGATAATGATACAACAGGTGCAATAGGTGGAGCTTGGTTTGGTGCATTATATGGATTTAGTGATTTTGATACAAAAAAATTTAAACAATTAGAATTTTATGATGAATTAGATAAAGTTTTAAGAAAATTTATTAAAGCATTTGCGGATCGTTCACCTGTATAAATTATTTTTTTATTATAAGTTTCTATAACAATATGAGGAAAGCCAGGAACATTATATGCAGCACATAAAGTGTCATTTTCTATTTTATCACATTGTATATTAATTGATTCATATAATGATGTATCAATCATATTTACAAATTTATTCCATTCAGGATTAAATTGTTTAGACCATTTACACCAAGAAGTATTAAAATAATAAATTTTAATTTTATATTTATTATAATCAAAATTTTCAATTATATAACAATTATATAATATACTAATTATTATAATAATTATTGATATATAAATAATTTTCATTATAAATAATTAGATAATAAATTATAAAATATATAATATTTAATTTTTTTCTATATTAAATTATATAATTATAATGTTTAAAAGAATTGAGCAACAATATAAAAAAAAGAAAATGTATGGTGGAGCAGCTGCGACTGCACCATTTGTAGATACTATAAACTTGCCATCCCCAAAATCAGACAGCGATGATAATTTTAGTACTAGTAATATTGATGATCATAGATATTCAGATCATTCTCCTAGCTTTAATCTTACAGACACAACTTTTATACCTGTAGCTAAGACTTTTATTAATACTTATCGTGAAATATTTAATGATAACCCGAAATATTCAAAAATACTATACGAGATGATAGACATTATACTAAAAGTTAATGTTATAATAAATAATATATATCCAGGCAGCGAATATCAAGATTTTCACGAATTACGTGTTGTTGTATCGGAATATATTAATAACTTAGTACATAGTCAAGGTATCTATTTAAATATGAGAAACTCCATTGAACTACCTAATATAACTAACCCGATATCTGATGCCGATCTACAATTATACCATAATTACTTTAAATCATCTATTATATATATTACTACTATAAAAAATCTAATATATAAGTTATTTGACTTTTATTATAGGTTTGTCTTACACAAATATGATGCAGACTTTACTACAAAGTTTACTGCTGTCTATGAAGAAGAATTTCCGGCGAACTTACATACAAAACATTGTACACCTGAACCAGATATTTACTTAGAACAATTAGCACAAGATATGTACAATAGTATTAATTACTTTGCTAGTGTTGATGCCATAAAATATTTTCCAGATTTATTAAATTGTTGTGATATAACTATATCAAAATTATATTATTTAATATGTATAATGTATATAATTATTGAGAATCATCCAGGTATAGATTTTACTGACCAATTAAAAGATTTAGTAGATAAGACGAAACCCTTATTAATAGATACACATAATTATATTACCGAACAATCAGTAAATTTACATATAAGCACCCCTCAAATAAGACTATTTAATAAATCATTAAAAGACCTATTAGATACACTAGGCTCACCTATTAAACCAACGGATGAAGGTAGTGCTAAGCCTGACCCTAGAAATATAAGCTTAAGTATACAGAAATTATTAGCAAAAGTTCCGTCAAGCAGCCCAGATGACTCGATAGGTGATCGTGGTCATAGAGTAACCTGGGGCGATAGAAATGATGAGTTGACTCTTATGAGAACGAGAGGTACAGATGAAGAAATCGTGGCAGGTTTTATACCAGTAACTAAACTAACTGAAATACCCCCTGATTCATATATATATACAATTAAATATTTTAGCTCTGGAATATTCTGCGATGAATTATTATTTATAAATTATATTTTTCAAGGAAAGGAAGTCTTTGTTATTAAAAATAATCATGATATACCGGTACCTTATGTAATTAAGTGGGAAGTCGGATATAAGTCAGCCCTTGAGGAAAAATATACAGCAGTTATATTATTAAAAGATATCATTGAAAAATATTGTAGTACCGAAGATAGTTATAAATTAAAAACTAATACAAACTTAGAATGTATATATCTATTATATCTTATATGTTATAATATTTGTATTACGAAAACATTTAATGGTATAGGATCTTCCAATGAAGACTATAAAAAAAATATCACTGCTACTTATAAAAAAATAGAAACCTATTTAAAAAACCTACCAAAATCTAATCCGCATACAATTAACTATATTACTTATAACGATATATATAAAAATATATTTAGTATAGAATTATATAATAATAAATCAGAACAAAATTGCGCATATAGAAATTTTTTATTTTATCCAACACAGTTATATTTAAATATATATGTGCAAATAATAGATGATAGCGAAACAATTACGTATACCTCTTTTATAGATTTTATTAGAGTATTACACATAGAATCCAAGATAGAATGTCAATCTAACGATAATTTAATTGAATTATATAATAAACTTATAAAAAAATTAAAAGAAATAGCTTTAGAAAAAAAACTAAATATAAATAATATAGATTTATGTATAATATATCCAGTATTTACGGATGGAGATGTTTTTGATTATATACCAGAATCTATACAAACATTTACATATAACCCTGTTAATCATAATAACCTAGAATTTAAGAATGGTAATCCTATAGTAGATGGAAACTCACCCAAAAATGGTGCTCAGATTAATATAATTACAAATACTTCAACTATAACAGATTATTATACTTTATGCGTTGCTTATAATATAATATCAGATGAATACACAAAAAAAGAATTTAAAGATAATATATGTAAAATACTATCTGGCCGGTCAGAATGTTTTGACTTATTAATGCATGCTATCAATAATAGGTCCAATAATACAGACGATTATGAAGATATTTCAAATAAATTAAACTCAATGGATCATGAATATATACAGAATGAACTTAATAATGTAAGTTCTATATTTATATTAATGTTTTTAGTATTTATTTTTAAGTTTAAAATTATTAGAATATCATCATCCAATATTAATATGATAGAATCTTTAGATTCTTGGAGTAAAAATTTTGGTACCGATAGTCATGAAATTACTAATAATATGGCTTTAATGAAAATGCTAAAGAGTATGATTGAAAGAGTACCATTAAACCTAATTAATAATGAAAATATGTTATTATCATATAAACAAAATAAATTATTTAGATATAGAACGCTTCCAGAAAGAATTAATGCGAATAGAGGTGGAGCTTATAAATTATCCAAAATTAATACTAATTTTAAAAATTCTATTAATCACCAACTATATAATATTACTAATGATATTAATAAAAATTCACTATTTATAAAAAAATTTAATAAACAAGTAGGTGGGGGTAAGTCCGATTTATTAGATAAACTTGAATTAGAAATGGATAAATATATTATAATAAGCACTAAGTTAGAGGCACTTAAAAATATGTTTCCATCTATTACAAATGAAGATCACTCTGAATTAAATAAGAGCATTGAGTATGTTAAAACTAATGAAAAAATAATTAAAGATATTATTAAAATATTCTTATATTATAAAAATCTAAAAAAGACATCAAAAGATGATCGCTTATTTGATATTAAATTACCTGAAGATTTTGATATTAGAGATGATGATAAACGTATAGAACTTTATCAACTATTAAAAAAGAAATTAATTGAAACAACAGATATAAATACTAGTATTATATATGAATTTAAAAAAATTGTTTCTTAAAAAAATATAGGCTTATTTATTTTATTATATATTAATGTTCTTATTCAATTAAATCGCATATATAACATTACACTTACAGGTTTATCATGAACTGGGTTAAGTAAATTAGTAAATATTAATTTGGATTTAGTAAAAAAAAATAATGGAATTCAATAAATGGATATTATTAGGTGTTTTTAAAAAAGCATATAACATTGGAAGCAAAGCTTTACTAAAACAATATAAATGTAAATAATCAAAGATCCAAATCTAATAATTTATTTATAGACTCTACTAATATACATACTTTTTCTGGTAAACTTGATTTTTAATATCCAAAGATCAATAATAAAATAAAAAATACACAACGTAAACGAATTTAAAAATCAATTAAAATAAGTGTTATTATAGATAATAACGGCGCGCTACATTATATAAATATTTATAAAGGGTCAATAAGATGAGAATATTTTTTTAATTATGCTTTAACATATTTAAAAAAATATTATCATGTATATTTATGATGCAAAAAAAATTATAATTTTAAAAAATAATAAAAAATCTATTTAAAGGTGATTAAAGTTATATTAAAGAGGATGATTACCGGAATAAAATTTATAATAAAAATAAACAAAGTTAACAAAGTTCCCAAAGTTCCCAAAGTTAACAAAGTTAACAAAGTTCCCAAATTAATAACACCTAAAAAACATAATATGAAAAATAATAATCAAGATAGAAATGATATAGATAAATTTTTATTAAAACCCCGAATGAAAATCCAAAGGGCAATCTATTATAAGATTGACATTTTTTTAATAAATTAAAAAAAGTTTTAAACGGAAGCAAGCTTTATAATTATTATTAATGATAAAATAATAAAAAATTATTATGGTTTTACTCATATAGTGAGGGCTTCAATATTATTAAATATTAGTTTATAAAAAATGCAAAACTTTTCCTATAATAGTAATAGATTAGATTTTTGTTAAATTAAAATAAACAAAGTTAACATAGTTCCCTATTTAAAAATATTTATTATTATTTTTGAATATAATAAGCTATAAAATAAATCAATAGATATAATATAATAAAATTTGAGAACTTCGTTTATTAATAAATTAAATAAGAATCCAAATTAAATATAAAATGAATAAACTGACCTTTGGTTAGTTCCATATAATTTTTCCTAAGTCTTTATAAATATTACTTATTTTGGATTTCATAATTATAATAATTTATATATTTGTTAACTTCGTTTATTTTTATAAATATATAAATTATCAATTGGATAAGAACACTAATTTATAATAAAATAATTGGTTTGCATAAAAAATATAAATAAAATTATGTTTGTAAATTTAGAACTTCATTTATAATTTTTTTAAAAATAATAATATAATTATTATTTTTAGAAAAATTATAAAAATTGTAAAAAAAACTATAAATAAACTAAAAAAACTATTAGTTTTATTCATTTTACTATAAAATAATATTTTCATTCAATTTATATATTATTATATTACTATTTTTAGAGAAATTATAAAAATTTCAGAAAAAATAAACTATATTTCAAAATATTTATTTATAATAATATTTTATAAAATAAGAACTTCATTTATTTTTTATAACAAAATAAATAAAGAAGTTTACGAAGTTTTCATTATATTAGACATAAACATAGTTCCTATAGATATTATAAATCTGAGGAACTACATTTATATTTTATTATTAAAATAAAATACCAATAAAAAATATAAACAAAGTTCCTAATATATGTATTCTCATTTTCAGAAAAATTATAAAATTACTCTAAAAAATAATTTAAGTTATTATATATGGGATTAGGTTTATTAATTTTAGTTTCAATTGGTAAAGAAAATATATATTTAACAACAGAACCAGAAATTACATTTTTCAAACTTGCTTATAAAAAATATACTAATTTTTCTATTGAAGCAATACCACAATATTTTCAAACAACACCCGATTTTGGTCGTAAATGTACAATAAATATAGGTAAAACAGGCGATTTAATGTATATAACATATTTATATATTGAATTACCACCTATTGATTCTTCTATAAATTTTAAGTGGGTAAATAAAATAGGTTTAGCATTAATAAATTATATAGAAATAGAAATAGAAGGAAATATTATAGATAGACATTATGGTGATTGGTTAAATATTTGGTATGAAATGACAACTAAATATAATCAAGTAAAAGGTTATAATAATATGATAGGAAATATAAAAAATTTAACTGAATATAGTAAGACAAAATTAAGTTATATTTTATATATACCTTTAGCATTTTGGTATTGTTTAGATTCAGGAATAGCTTTACCTTTAATATCATTATCTAATAGTGATATAAAAATTCATGTTGAATTTAATAATTTTAATACTTGTTATAATATTAGTCCATCATATTATATAACTATTAATGAAAGTATATGTTGTTTTGAACAATATGAAAAAATGTATCAATATTATCAAAATCAAACAGTTATAGGGCAATTTATAAAGTTTGATCCAATAACTCAACGAGTATATTATAATCCTATTCAAGGAATATTTAAACCAATTTATTTTATTACAAATTATAATAATGATTTACCTATAACAATGCAAACTAATTCTGTAATAGTTCAAACAAATACAGATTTTAATTATAATTATCCATCATTATTAAATGCTTATTTATTAGTTAATTATATTTATTTAGATAATTATGAAAGAGTAAAATTTATAAATAACTCTCCAGAATACATAATACAAGTTATACAAACATTGCAAGAACAAATAATATATTCTGCTAATAATATATATAAATTAGGATTATATAATCCAATAAAATTATTAGTATGGCGTGGAATATTATTATCTAATTTAAATAATAATGATATGTTCAATTATAGTGATAAATTAATTAATAAAAATTTAGTTGTAATAAACTCTATTAATAGAATGGATATTGATTCTATTCCTTATTATACTATGATACCTATATATCAATATAATTTTAATAATATGCAACAAGGAATTTATGTTTATTCATTTGCTTTAAATCCATTAGAATTACAACCATCGGGAAGTTTAAATTTTAGTAAAATAGATGATGCATATATTCAATTAACTATGAATAAAACTATTAATTATCAAAATCCAGTTAATATGAAATGTTATGCTATACAATATAATATATTTAAAATAAATAATGGCATAGGAGGTATTGTTTATAATAATTAATTATAAAAAAAATGATAATATAAATGATTATAAATATTATATTATTATATATTTTATATGACTATTATGATTAAAGAACATCCGGGATATAGTAAAACATTAGAATATTCAGAAGATAAAATAATTTGTTATAAAATAAATAATTATCAAATTATGGGTGTTGCTGATGGTCATGGTAAAAATGGAAATGGTAAATTAATATCATCTTATATAGCTGATAATTTTATTATTCTCTTTACAGAACATCTGAAACAAAATTTTATAAATATTAATCAATTATTAATTAATATTACTAAAATATTACATATAAATGTTAATACATATATTAATAATAATAATATTAGTGGAGGTTCTACTTTATCTATTTGTGTTATTGATGAAAGTATTAATATAGTATATTTATATAATTTAGGTGATTCTATTTCAATGATATTTAGAAAAATAGAAGATATCCAACAATATAAAATTTTATTTAAAACTACTAAACAAATAGTTCATAATCAACCTAATGAATTTACAGGCGGATTTGGTGATGTGGATGATATTTGTTTAATAAGAACACCAGAAATAAATCAATTTCCATTAATGAATGATGATTATATATTTATAACAACTGATGGTTTATATGAAGGATATAATAATATTATAAATAAATTAATAAGTATACGCACAGACGAAGATATTATAAATGATTTTAATAATGGATTACTGATTAATAAGTATAATATATTAGAATATATGATAACTAACCAAATAAATTATATTTATGATCAATTAAAAGGTATTTATTCAGTAGAACAAATAGAGGATTCTTTTGATAATCATGCTATAATATTATATACACAAATATATGGCATTTCCTGAATATGATTAGTTAAATAAATAATTTAGAACCAATACCACTTACTATTTTAATTATATTATATTCTTTAATTAAAGTATAAATATTATAATGTTCAAATATATCAGAATTAGAATTAATAGAAATACTAGAACTATTAAAATTAGTATAATTTAAATGGCCTGAAAATTGTTCTTCTAAAGGATTTAAAGAGAAACTATATACATAATAATTTTCAGGTAATGAATTTCCAAATTTCATTACTGGTATTACATTAGAAAAATAAGATGTATCTAATTCACATAATAATTCATTACTATTAGCATGTAATATTATAGAAGATATTCTAGATTTATTTAATATAGTATAATTAAATTGATATTTTAAATAAATATTTGTTATATATAGTTTTCTTGTTTCTGATACATTAATTAAATATTTATCAGTATAAAATAGTATATACATAATAATATCTATTGAATAAGTAGGATAATATAATCTTATAAAATTATTAATTCTAATAATATTATTGTTTGTTTGTTCATTGTTATTAATAATAATTTGAATATCTATAATATTGATTATATCTGTATTTATAACTATATCTATTACAGATAAATTATTATAAATAATAATATAATTATTTAAATTATTATAAAAATCTTTTAAAAATAAATTATATTGAATCCAATTAATTTTTTTGGTTTTATTATAATTTATAAAAATATTATATATTTTTGAAGCCCAAATATGTAAATTAGTATTAATAATATTATTTATTTTATTAATTAATAAATATAATTTATAATTTGTATAAGATTTTAAATAAGTATCATATCTTATATCATCCGTAACTATTATATAATAAGGATCAGTTATAAAATAAATATCTTTAATTAATCCTGTAAATTGTTTATCTATAATCATATTTATATTATTAATTCTATTTTTTGAATATGTTTTATAAGTTTGAATTATATATTCATGTTTATATTTACTAAATAATAGTCTTTCAGGCGTATCTAATATAATAATATCTGATATTAATTGAATATCTATATCATAATCAATATTTGATAAATAATTTAATTTAATTTTAGTAAATGGTAAAGATATAATTGGTAATGATAAACTAGGTTTATTTGTAAACCAAAATATTAATGGTAAATATATAGTATTATTTCTATATTTAACCATATTATTAAATTTATTTCTTTCTTCTTCTGTTAAATATAAATTATAATGTATATTATATACAGATTGATTTAATTCTTCAATTAATTGATCATTAAAATATAATTTAATATATGAAAATATTGTATCATATGTTGGTAATGATTTGTATTCCGGTAATTGCATTTGTGTATTCATTATTATATTAGTCGGTATAGTTTTAATAAAATGCTTATTATATGTTTCGTTAATTATATTATAATTATTATATAAAACTAAATATTTTCCATAATATATTGGATTATCTAAATTTAATTGTATATTATTTAAGTCTATTTGATTATTAAAAGATGCTAAAATTATATTATTATGACAAAAAGTTAAATTAGTTCCATTATAATAAATATTATTATTTATTTCATATATAATAATATTTTCATTAATATATTTTTCATTTGTTGAAATTACATATATATTATTATTAACTTTGTAAAAATGTGTTTGAATTTTTTTATTATTAATATATATATATATTATATCAATTATAATACTATAATCTTTAATATCTTTAACAAATGTATAAAAATATTTTAAAGCATTTGGAGTAAAAATATAAAAAAGATCTGTGTTAACATATTGATATGGATTAATATATGTTATTATATTATTATTTATTTGCGATATTATATTTATATAATTAGTATTTAATATATTTGAACTATTAATTTGTTTTATAGTATTAATATTATCTATTATATATTGATTATCAATTAATTTAAAAGTATATATGTTATTAAATTTATTTTGAACTTTTATATCTTGTATAGTTAAATTATTATTTTCTAATACTTCTTTATTAGTATTAATTTTATAAACTACTTCATTATTATTTAAATTAATATTAATTGTAATTTCAGATATAATAAGTGTATTAATAATTTTATTTATATTTGCTGTTAAATCTATAGATTGAATATAAAAAACACCTAATGCATAATATAATGTATAATATTTATCATTAATTAATATATTAGTATTTGAATTAGGTTTATACTCATAATTAATTAATTCAATATATTGTTTATTATCTCTATAATTTTTAATAATTAAATCTACCTTATTAATTAAATTAAATGTATTATGAAAATCATAATTAACAATACGTATTTCTACATATATTAATTCATCTATTTCATCTATTTCATCTGATATAATATAATATTCATTATTAGAATAATATAAATAATAATAAATTTCATTTTGAAGATAATTTATAATATATAATATAGTTCTATATGGAATATAGTTAATATTAATATCAAAATTTATTATAATTTTATTAAGTATTTTATAACTTTTTACATTATAATAATTGTTAATTGTACATATGTTATTGGGCGATAATGCTAAATTAATTAATGTTGTAGGATTAATATTAATAATATATTTATTATTAAATTTAATAAGTTCAGTATTATTATAATATAAGTTTCCATTTATTGGATTATTAATTTCAAATAAAAGCCCTAAATATGTAATATTAACTATATCATAATTTTTATTTTCTGTTATTAATATGAAATTATCATAATTATAATCTGAAGTAAATGTTAATTTATAAGGTAATACATTTATATCAGTTATATTAGATATATTATCTATACTTAACTTATTACTAGTTGCATTAATATTTTCAATAGTATAATTATATGTATAATTTATTGGGGTTGGAGGTTTAATTTTATAATTTGATAAAAATTTTAATAATTCATTTATATTTATACCAAATAATAAATCACTATTACTTAATAATGATATGTTAGATTCATCGCGTTTTATATATAATTTTATTTGGTTTAACACTTTATCATAATTTGTTTTTGAACGATATACAATATTATTATTATATTCAAACTCATTAGAAATATAATATATTGGATTATTTTTATTAATTAATCTATTTCCATCAAAATAATAATCAGAATTAATATTTGAAATATAATCATTTATATGTTTTAATGGATTATTGAAAAATGAATTATTAGATTTATCAATCCATTTAAATAATATATTATGAATTAAATTTTCAATCTTTTGTAAAATATTAAAATTAGTATTATTTACATTAGTAATAAAATCGGTTAATTGATTAATATCATTAATAGTTAAATAAGAATTAGAATCAGTATCTTGAGTAACTACGTTATTTTTTTTATTTATTGCTTTATTAATTATATTATTATGATAATTATATGTTAATAAAGTCCAATTTTTCCATGGTTTTAGAATAAAAAAAATATCTTTAACGATATTATAATTATAAATATAATTTACATTATATTGTTTATCATCAATTAAATTAATATTATTATTAGTTTTAATAATATTTTGTTTTAAAATTATTGTTTCAATAATAGGTTTTGAGATAGGTAATATATATGATAATGTAATAGTATTATTTGATATTTTTTGTATATTATGATGTAAATCATAAATATAATAATTTGTATTATTTAAATTATTTTTTATATCATCTCTAATAATATTATTATTAATAATATCATAATCAGTATCAGTATTATTATTATATGATAATCTAATTGTATTAAGTGTATACGTATAAATGTTATTATTATTTGTTTTTAGTGTTGTATTTAGTGTTGTATTTTTTATATAATTAACTGTTTTAATATATAATTCTGATATATCTATTGGTATATAATCTGTAGTTTCAATAAAATAATTTTTATTTATTGATGATAAATTATATTTATTATTATTAATATATACTTCATTAATATATTCAAGGTTAATATTATTTATATTATTAAATAAAATTTTATATTTTGAGTTATAATTAATAATTTGAAAATTATATTTTTTATAAAATTCAATTACATCAGTATTTAAATCTAATAAATTTCTAGTTTGTATTATATTAAAATCTATTAATGTAAATTCATTATTTAAATTAATATAACATTTAAATAATCTATTTATATAATATATGAATATATCATTATTTCGATATTTAAATTCAAATGTATTCTGCTTAATTAATTTAGCAGTATATATTATATTATTTTCATCATATAATTCATATATATTATTTAATTTAAAATAATATTCTTCTAATGTTCTATTATAATTAATACTAATATTATTTATATAATAATTATATATATTACAATAAGAAGGACTTAATATTAATTTATAATTTCCATCTTTAATATTTTCTGATAATATAATATTATTATCATATATATTAGTAATATAATAATAATTTCCTAATATATAAACTATCTGGTTATAATATAATTGTAATTCATCTAATTTAATTTTAGTATCCCTTAATGTAATGTTATTATTTCTACAATTAATATCAATTTCAATAGGATATGTATTTTGTATATTCAGCATATTTGTATAATAATATGGATTATCAATAAAAGAAATAAAATAATTCGTAGAAGGAACTACAATTAATTTAAACTTATTTATTCCTGATATATTATTTCTAAAATTAGAATAAATTATATTATCTCTAATATAATAAATATCATATATATCATTATTATATAATAATTTATCACCAAGCTGTATTTTTATAAAATCATTATAAATATATAAATTATTAGTTCTTATATTATAATATAAATCAATATCTATTTTTTTGTTATATACAAAAATATTATCTAATTCATAATTATCTCTAGTATTAATATGTAGTGTTTGATTATGATAATAAATATCGCCTATATTTAATGTATATAATGTATGATATATATAAATTCCTTCTAATTGCATTTCAGGAATATATTTTATTGATTTAGTATAACAACCAAAAGTATAATAGCCATTAATATTTGTATTTTCTAATAATATCATATTATCAGATGATCTTAATAATAGCAAATCATAACTTTTATTTCTATAATTTAATCCTAGTATTTTAAAAAAATGATTATTAATCATTATAATTTCATTAATTTCAAGATAATATTTATTAATATAAGATATTTGATATGTAGTTGAATTATTTACATAAGATATTTTAAATTCATTTTTAATAAAATATGGATCATGCATTAAAGTATATATATTTGTTGAATCAAAATTATTAGAAGTTTCATAATTATAATATATATAAGATGGAGATATATAATATTTTCCATTATTAATATATCCACATATTAATTCAGGTTTAATATTTAGTACTGAATTAAAATTTAATTCATATACATCTGTAATTTCAGATGATGATAGATTACTATAATATGTATCATTATTAATATAAAATAATTGCTTGCAATCATCATAAAATACTATAGAATCTAATACACTTATAGTATCTTGATAAGTTATATTTCCAGAATAATTATAATATATTATATTATTTATTTTATAAAAACAATACATAGGAATATTAGAAGTAAATTGAATAAATGGTAAGTTTTCATTTTTATATAACCAACAATGATAAGTTAATGAATGGTTCAATTTAGTTAATATTTCTTTAATTTTTATTATATGAATTTCTAAATCTTTATAATAACATAAAATATAAAATTCATTATTATATTCATTTAATACATGTATATTATTATTATTAATAATAGGTGAATTAATAGTATTAAAATTACAAATTTTAATTTTAATATTTGATTTTATAGATTTTATTTTAAACCTCTTATTATCTTTAGGATTAATACTTATAGGATAAAAAATATTATTATCAAAAGAATAATATTGATAATTAGAAATATCTTCATTAGTAATATAATAGTCGTCTGATTGTGTTACTGTTATTATTTTATCATCAGTCATTTTTATTTGATTACCTCCTATAACTGGTTGGTTAATATTAGATTTATAAATAATATTATTAAAATCACAATAATAATCGTATAAGTTAGCATCATCAAAATTTGCAAGTTGTATAATATTTGTATTGGAATAAAAATAATTACTTGTTATTTTGTTATAAGTAATATAGTCTGCTGACCAATAATTATAAGTTTTAATAATGTCTATATCTGTTAATGTTGATATATAATTACATAAATTATTATTTATAATAGATATAATTTTAATATTAATAATATCTTTATAATCTTTGTCTGTCATTATTAATGACATTGTTGTGGGTATTTGTATTTCTGTATCACTTGTTAAAATATAAATATAATCGGCATATTTAGTTAATAAAATTAATTTTGAATTATAAAGTATATTAACAATAGAATCATTTACTGATAATTGCATAACACAGCAATATATATTATTTGTATTTAGTATTATAGATTGTGAATTAATTATTCTTCTTTTATTTAATGTATAATTATTTATATTAATAGATTCTGTTAAGTTATCATAATAATAATTAATAATATTGATTGGATTAGTTAAATTAATAATTCCAATGTATTTAAATTTTTCATTATTATTATTTATTATATTATATAAATTATCATTAGAAATAGGTTCAATAGTAGAATTATTTAATTGAATACTATTATTAGTAAGAACAAAATCAGTATATATATTATTGTTATATTTTATATAATCATATTTTATAGTTGTAGATATAGGATGTAATAAATTAATGTTATTAATAGTTTCATTATTAATTATTTGATTAATAGCGTTAATAGGTAAAAATTGATTATTATAATTATTAGGATTATAATAATTAATTATATTATTATTAATATCATTAATATCATTATTAATTCGTGTTATCTGAGAATTAAAATAATTAGATATATTAGATAAATATTTTATTATATCTAATGTTATTTTTTTTGATGCATCATATGGATAATAAATATATGGATAAATTGAATAATGTGAATAATTATCATAATCATTATTTTCATATATAAAATTTATTTTATTAAAAATATATTCTATAGTTGTTTTACCATATATTTCTGCGTTCTTTATTGTTGTAAAAATATTTAGAAATGTATCATTAGATTTATTTATTAAATTAATTAAAGGTATATAAGTTGAATTTATATTGTTTGTATCTAATAAACTCATTAAATCATCAAAAGAGTTATAATTATTATCATAATTAAATTCATCAAATGAAGGATTAAATGTGGTTTGAGTAATAATATAATCAATAGTTAAAGTTTTATTTTGAACAGTTAAATCTGAATTATTTTTAACTTGTGTTGTAGGTATATATGTTGTATTATCAATTAATTGCTGATATATATTAGTTGAGTTTTTACGAAAGAATTGTTGAGATGATATAGGTAATATATAATCTACAGTATATGAATTTAATTTAATAATAGATGTTTTATTAATTTTGAAAGGTATATTATAAAAATATAATTGATAATAAGATAAAGAATCTTGAGGGGTTTGGTTATCTACAAATGAAACAAAAGATTTATAATAAATATAATCTATGCTTTCCGATATATTTTTAGTATTCATTAAATTAACATCTGTAGAATGACTAATAAAAGATTCTAAATTTGGAATTAAATCATTATCTATAGATATACATAATATTGAATAAGTTATTGTTAAATCACTTATTGGCTCAGATAAATATAAAATATTATTCCATCTAGGATATAGTGTAGGATTTATTGTTAAATCTTCGTCTGAAATAGTATCTGTAATATATGTATTTATTAATGAAGTAGTTATTATTTTATAATAGTCCGTGTCTTGACTCTTAGATCTATAAATATTCCATGAAGTATATAAAGTAAGAATATATGATGGTATTATATTTTTGTCATTATTTAAATCTTTCAAACTTATTTTAGTATTTTGATTCGTTAATGTGATTGATTTAAATGATGAAAGAGCTGTTTCCTCCGTTGTATTACTATTATAATAAGATATTTTATAATAATAAGTGCCTTTTTTAGTTCCTATTGTGTCAGGTATTAGATTTATATCAAATAAATTAATAAATTTATTTTTTGAATATAATTTAATAAAATTTTTATAATTATTATTTTTAATTAAATAAAATAAATATAAATAACTATTATGAATAATATCTGTATTTGTTATATAATATAATGATTTACGCAGCATAAATTCTATTTCATCGGGTGATAACTCTATTATTTTAATAATATTATTAGTTTTTAAATCATTAATATATCTATTAGATTTAATATCTTCTATATTAGACGTATTTAAATTAGTTAAATTATCAATATAATAATTATAATTATACTTTTTATTATCTATTAATAATTTAAAATGAGTAGAATTTATATTAGTTCTATAAATACGATAATTATAATTTTGTATTATAGGAATATTACTTATCTTAATATATTGATTATTATAAATATATAAATTATATATATAATCTATAGTAGTTTCATTAGAAACAATATTATCATCATTATAATAAGTTAATGCATAACTATAATAGCCTCCATGTAATTGTTGCCATTGTAAATTATTTTTTATATTATTATCACTATTATTATCTATATTATTATCTAATTTAGTTAATAAATAAAAAGTAGTATTATTATTAACACAACTTCTATATATATCTATATCTAAATCAATATTTAATATTTTAACATTTTGATTAGCTGATACATATATTTTTGTTGTTTTATTTAATATTTTATAATAATAACTACCTATATTAAGATTACTAGAAGAAGTATTATTAATTTCTAAATGATAATCTATTGAATATAATTCCCATTGTAAATTATTTTTTATATTATCATCACTATTATTATCTATATTATCATTTAAATTAGTTAATAAATAAAAAGTAGTATTATCATTAACACAACTTCTATATATATCTATATTCAAATCAATATTTAATATTTTAACATTTTGATCAGCAGATACATAAATTTGTTTTGTATTATTTAATATTTTATAATAATAAATACCTATATTAAGATTACTAGAAGAAGTATTATTAATTTGTAAGTTAAAATTATATTGAAATGCTTGAATTGTTAAGGGTAATATATTGTTATTTGATGTAATTAATGAATTATAATTAAATGTAAAAGTTCTAGGTTGATTAGGTAAAAAATTTAATATAGGTACTGACATCTGATAAATTGCTATTAATTTAATAAATCTATTTAATAGTATTGCTTTTGGTAATGTAATAATAAGTTGAGTTTTATTTAACTTAATACTAGTATAATTAATTTCTTTATTATAATTATATAATTTAATATTATTGGTATAATTATTATTAAAATTAATAATAGTTATTGTTAAGTTTTCATTATCATAAATAAATGATTTATTATTATAAATATAATAATTTTCTATTGATAAATTTAAACTATTGCTTAACTTTTCAAATATAGAATTATTTTGAATATCTGATAAATTAATATTAAAAATATTATTTTTAATATCTAAATATATAGCTGGAGTAATATTCCAACATCCTATAAAACTATTTTTATAAAATAATTCATAAAAAGAATTATTAAATTCTTCATATGTAAACATATTATTGGGATAAATTGAATAATATAATGTTAATTTTCTATTTATATTTAAATCATATAAATTATTATTATTTGATGTTAAATTAAATATTTTATTAAATCTATTATATAATCTTAATATTATACAATTACGCCATAATACTAATACTGATAAAAACGCTTTATTTTTTATTGTTATATTATTTACTATTTCTATTGCAATTATACCAAAAATATTTTGTATATCAATAGGCATTAAATTTAGTCTTAAATCATCTCCATTTAATAAATCAAAATTGTTAATCAAATTAGAATATGTTATTTTACTATTTTTATAATTTTGAGTATAACTATTATCTGATGTATTTTTCGCATTACTATATAATATTGATAAATATTTATCACTAAAATTTAATTGTAAAATAGTTTTATCATTTAATTTATCATTTAATTTATCATTTAATTGATATATATAAAAACGATCAAATATTACTTTTAATTTTATATAAATATCAGTTATACTTTTATTAGTTAAATTTGTTAGTGGTAGATTATTAAACTCTGTATTTATTGTAATAGATGATAATAAATATTTATTAATATATACATCATAAATTTGATTATTAAAACTTATTTTATTAAAAAATAAATTCATTAAATAATTAATATTATTTTTCCATTCATTAGAATAATTATTTGAATTACTAACAAAAGAAATAATATTATTATAAACATCAATATTATATTTTGACCAAAAAGTAAATATTATATTATTTTGATATCCATATAATAATAATAATATAATTAATAAAAGTTTAGAATTACCAGTTAATATATTATCTTTATATAAATTAAAATTTAAATTATTTTCATTACAATAAATATATACAATATCTATATCATATTTTTGTATAGTAAAATTATTATTAATATAATTAAAATATTGTATAATTTCTCCATTATTTATTATAATATTATAATTCCAATAATTATTAAATAATTGATTTAATTTATAATTATAAATTTCATTAAATTGTGATTTTAATGAAATAATATTTTTTTGAGATATATTTTTATAAATAATTTGATAATATATTATATTAGGAATATTTATATCTGATATAAAATAAGTAGATAAATCAAAATTTATCTGTTTAATTTTATAAGATATATTATTATCTAACATTATTTTTTCAGGTATTAAATACCATTTATTTTCAATATAAAATAACAAACAATAATTATTTTCATAAATTATATCATACTGTAAAATATTTTTATTAATATTTGTATTATTATTATTATTATTATTATTATTATTATTATTATTATTATTATTATTATTTAATAATGTAATTTTAAAATATAAATTATATAGTAAGTCTGAATTTTGTTCAATAATAAAATAGCTTTCTCTATGACTTTTTAATAATCCTAAATTTTTTTCATTATTATAAATACAAAAATTAGAATGTTGTTTATATATTTTTTTAAAAAATGTAATTTCAGGAGTATTTATTATTGGTCTGTCTTGTATTCCTGTTGCTATTAATTGTAATAATCCTCCCATAGATGTAGTCATTATTATATATACTATAATATCTTTAATTTTAAAATAATATATATTAGGATCTTCAATTGTTTACATTTATATTGATTTAACATAATTTTATATTCTTTTTCAAAAACTCATTATGATACTCATTTATTGAATTCAATTATTTTTTTTTTTACTAAATCCAAATTAATATTTTATAATTTACTTAAATGCCCCATAATAAATCAATAACAAAAATGTTATATATGGGAAATTTCTTTATTTTTAATAAAAAACATATTTATATATTTAATATGAACATCGCAATTTTATTATAAATATTACTTATTTTTGATTTCATAATTATAATAATAAATGAAATTCTATAAATTTATATTTATATAAATATATATATATATATATATAAATATAAATGATAATAAATTGATTAAGCCTAATATTCATGTCTAAATATAATTTAATGAGAAACATTTATTATTTACATAATTACAAATATAATTTTCAAAAAATATGTAGTTTACCTATCTTATGATGTGTTTTTTATTGAAAAAAGAATTAAAAGAACTAAAAATAGATGATTTAATATCAGATGTTAATAATATAAATAAACGAAGTTTCCAAAGATCCTAATAAATAAGAAAGCATACATTTAAAGAAAAAAAGAGTTTAAAAACTAGAGGACATATAGAACATACACGTAGTTCTATTAATAGATTTAAACAATTTAAAGGATATCTATATAATAAATAAACAAAGTTCCGTTAAACATTGTTGTTCTTTTATATATTTAACTGCTTTAATAATTGTTATTAAATAAAATAATTTATATTAAGTGAATTGTATTTATTAATGTGTATATAGATTTAATATATTAATATTATTAATTTTTAAATTATGTATTTTATTATTACTAATAATATAATAATATGGGAGCTATGTGTATTTTATTTCCGTGCGTTTAGAAGAAAATTAATTTCTAAGAATTTTAAAATAATAAAATAAAACGATAATTATCAACAAATGAAAGAGATGATAATAAGCATGTCCAATATAAATAATTAATATTATTTTCCAATATATAATATATGCAAAGTATTAATCCTCAAGAAATAATAAATTATAATGAAAAATATTTAAAATATAAATATAAATATTTATCATTAAATAAGTTACCGTTCTCACAGAACATAAGTATAACGCGACCGAGGGTTCCTTATTCTGCACAATCTAAATCTAAACCTAAACTAATATATTCTCTACCCATACATACAAAACCATATACACCTAACCCATTATTTAAACCACCCCCACGTACAAACACATATCCATCATCTAAATCATTTGAACCACACCTAAGTCCATACTTATATAGACCACCATATAACTTACAAAGGCAATATATACCAGTAGAATCACCACCTATGAATCAAATCAAATCTCTACCATCACATTTAAAAAATGCTAAGCCTGAAAACATATTCCGCAGAGGAGGAGATTTATTTAAGATATTAGTTGAATTGCATGAAAAAAAACCAGGGTATGAAAAAATACTAGTTGTTCCTGCAAATGCAGGGCAACCATGGGGGGGAATTGGTAATAAAATATATATGGACTTTTATATATGGTTATATTTATATTTTACTAAATACACATCTGAACTACAAAAATGGATGGAAGACAATTTAAATGAACAAATAAAATCAGATTATGATGGAAAATGGTTAAATTTACATTCTAACGTATTTGAACATTATAAGATAGTTGGAGAAACTTTACAGGATAAATATACAAAGTGGAAATCAGATGTACATAATAAATTGTATTATTATAGTAAGAGTCCTACAAGTATAGAAGGTATAAAAGGTATTAAAGAATTAATATATGCATATAGACTTTTTATTAGTAATGAAGCAATAAAAATAAACCTTATAAACTTTAGAGGAGGAGGATTAGAAGAAGATATTATGCGAAAATGGATATCCGGAGATAAAGATATATTTAAAACAATAAAATCAGTTAAAGATGGATATCCTGAATGGGGATTGTATTTATATGCTGATCATTCATTATATAATCCAGAAAATATAAAGAACCAAACATTACAAAATATAAAATATTCACTAAGACATACAGAATTGAGTCCGTTAACTATTCAAGAAATAAATTATACAAATAGAGATAATAAAAATAAATATGATAAACGATATAAATATACGGCTACCTTAAACATTAACGGAGAATATATCAAGGTTACTTTATTATTTATATTTACACCAAATTTTAATAATGGAATTGAAAAACGCCAAATTGCGTACCCCTCATTACATGCAACTGTAGAAGATCCATTAAATAATACAATAGAATATAAAAAAGAAGCATTATCTACAGTTTTTAAAACTATTTTTAATTCAGATGCTACTGAGGAACATGATAAATGTTATATACTGCCACGTATAGGAGGTAATATAAATAAATGTTATTTAACTTATAATTCTAAAAATAATGAATCTATAAATGAAAGATATTTGCCAAAAGAAAATGATGCATTTTATGAGTTAGTAGTAAACACTTTAGAGCCTTTAAAGAAAAAATCTGAGATTCATGTAGTAATTGATTATAAAGATAATCATACTAGATAGTATAGTTATTTCTAATTTTAGAAAAATAATAAAAATAATATTTTAAATTAAAATATTTGAACATAGTTTAATTTTTCGTAAATTTTTTTATTTTCTAAAATTTTAAGAATTAAGTTTAATGTCTCTTAATATAAGAATAATTATTTATACATATATTTTTCCTGAAAAACTAAATTATTTATAAATGGGTATGTTTAGTATTAACCTTATTGAAAAATAATAATAATAATTAATATAAGGCATGTTTAGTATCATCTGTTTGGATTACTGTTTAGTATTAATCTTATTGAAAAATAATAATAATTAATAAACAAAGTTCCCAATATAAAATAATTATAATAGAATAAAATAACTAAAGCGGACTTTGTTAACTTCATTTATTAATTATTATTATGTTTCAATAAGATTAATACTAAACAGTAATCCGAACAGATGATACTAAACATGTCCATAAAAAAATATTTAAAAAATTAAAAAAATATTTTTTTTTAATTTTTTAAATAAAGCGATACTAAACATACCCAATAAATAAAAAACTAATTTAATAAATAAGAAGACACTTATTATACTCCGTAATAATAAACAGATATAATCATAATTTATGTATAATTTTATTTTCAATAAAGTTATAATAAACACTATATATAACATACAATAATAAACATGTCCATTTTATAAAGTATATAATATTCACCTTTATTATTTATTGTTATTTTAAGAGAAATTATAAAAGTATTTGCTGAATAAAGGAAGTTTATTTTATAAATATGTTTATATAAATTATATACAGTTTATAATAAATTGAATAAAGATTTTTGTTCTTTAAAATATTAGAACATATATAAACTATTTTAAATATTTTAAACTGTAATATTTAAAACTTTTTTTGTAAATAAAAAATTTATTGCTATTTTCAGAGAAATTATAAAAATTTCAGAGAAATTATAAAATATTTTAGAAAAATTATATTAAATATTTTAATTACACTATACATATGTTTATATATGTAGCATCTTATAGAATATA
>Ga0214923_10000225_pt1 | contig 87630 bp, 86 predicted proteins | sample LL1510_MetaG_FD_177993 | JGI IMG/M metagenome (GOLD analysis project Ga0214923, IMG submission 177993) | Freshwater microbial communities from Lake Lanier, Atlanta, Georgia, United States - LL-1510 | ecosystem: Environmental > Aquatic > Freshwater > Lake | place: USA: Georgia | collected... | reverse complement strand
TTTTTAAACAATTTCTTCTTCTAATGTTTCAGCCTTTTTTGGGTTCATTTGTTTCATTTCTTTATCTTTTGTTACTTGTGTTGGTGTATGTTGGACGGCTTTTATAACGGTTGGTTTTGAACTACGGCGTAATAATTCATACGCCACAAAAATATATAAAATAGCTAAAATTGGATTCGAATACATAAATAAATAGACGGTAATTCCAAACATAACAACTAAAGTGATTGGGTTCTCAATAGCACCAGATAAAAATGTTGGTGTATCAATAGGTAATATAATGTAAATAATAAAAACGACGAGTAAAGATAATTCAATGGTAGAGAATGTTTTAAAAGGATTTGTTACATTTTTTAATGGATTTGGTAAAGATTTGAATGGGTTTGTCAATTGCATTATATAACATACCAATATATAAAATTTAGTAAAGATATAGAAAATATCTTTATATTGGGAAAAATTGATTATTATGCTAAATAAAAATATAGTAAACAAATGTCTAAAATGAATTACAAAAAAAAGCCCGTTTTCTATAAAAAACCCATTACACCTACCCCCCCAAAAAAAGAAACAACCATATTAACACCTGAATATAAATCTCTCATTTGCGAACAATCTTATCTCGGCAAAAAAGGGTATACTATTCCCAAATCCGCATTGACCGAAGAAGATGACAAATTCTTACGTGAGGATTTATATGTAAAACCCTTTGTTCCTGGACCGCAATTCGCCGCAAATAAAGATGAATCCGCCGCATTTCATGTATATCGCGAAAGTTCGAATAAAATTTATATTCCACGGTTTTATGGTATAGCTCGTTATGGTATGCCGCCGAATTCTGAAATAGAACCTGGTGAGGATATCCATGTGGAATTTACCAAACAATTAAGGGATTATCAAGAAAAAATTATAGGGGTATATATGGACCATGTAAAACAACCCATCTGCATAAATTCTCTGCATAATGGCAGTGGCGGTATATTGGAGGTTCCGTGTGGAAGGGGCAAATGTTTGGGTAAAGATACTAAAATATTAATGTATGATGGCTCTATAAAACTCGTTCAGGATATAAAAGTAGGAGATGTCTTAATGGGAGATGATTCTACCCCTCGAAATGTATTGTCGTTGGCAAGGGGTAGAGAAATGATGTATAAAGTATCATCTGTAAAAGGAGAAGGATATATAGTAAATGAAAGTCATATTTTATCATTAAAAACAAGTACTTATTTAAATAAAAATACTCCGAAAAATTCCGTAATAGATATGTCAGTATTAGATTATCTAAATTTACCAAAAAGTTATCATGGCAGAGGAGGACCATTATTAGGTTATCGTGTTCCTATTCAATTTAAAGAAAAAGAAGTTGAATTTGACCCATATTTGTTAGGTTATTGGCTGGGTGACGGTGCGTCAAACGGCACCAGAATAACAACCCAAGAATCTACTGTTATAAAATATATAGCCGATTGTTTCAAAACAAAACATAAAACATTATATTTAAAGTATACCGGATGTCAGTATGATTATAGGATAAATTCTACAAATCCAAATACTTCTCATAAAAGTAATATATTCTTGAATTTCTTACGTAAAAATAATTTAATTAATAATAAACATATTCCAATGGATTATAAATGTAATTCACGTAAAGTTCAATTAGAAATATTAGCAGGTCTAATAGATTCCGATGGTTATTATAAAGATAATTGTTATCAAATATCACAAAAAAATGAAAGATTATTAGATGATATTGTATTTATATCTCGATCATTGGGGTTTGTATCATTTAAACAAAAAATAAAAAAAACTTGTAAGAATAGCAAAAATGGACCAGTGACGGGAACATATTTTAAAACAACAATATGCGGATCTGGATTAGAAGATATACCAGTAAATTGTATCCGAAAAAAAGCACATCAACGAGAATTAATACGTGATTGTTTAAAATATAGAATAAAATTAGAAAAAATAGGTATAGATGACTATTATGGTTTTGAAATAGATGGAAATAGACGTTTTGTCTTAGATGATTTTACAGTAACCCATAATACGATAATGGCGTTAAAAATTATTTCATTACTCAAAAAAAAGACACTCATTATAGTACACAAAGAATTTCTAATGAATCAATGGATAGAACGTATTAGCGAATTTTTACCAACCGCCACAGTCGGTAAAATACAAGGACCGACATTTGACGTAAAAGGCAATGATATAGTGATTGGTATGGTCCAAACATTATATGATAAAGATTATGGCGCAAATGCGTTTTCCTGTTTTGGATTGACGATTATAGATGAAGTCCACCGTATTGGTAGCGAACAATTTTCTAAAACACTCTTTAAAACGATTACCCCCTATATGTTGGGTATATCCGCGACAGTAGATCGTAAAGACAACTTAACCCGGGTTTTGTATATGTTTATTGGTGATAAAATATATAGTGAAAGTCGGGAAAATTCGGACCCCGTATGTGTACGGGCAATACAATATAAAGTAGACGATGCGGTATTTAATGAAACCGAAGTGGATTTCAGAGGAAATACCAAATATAGTAGTATGATTGTCAAACTGTGTGATTATAATCGCCGCAGTGATTTTATCGTAGGGGTCATTGGAGATTTAATCAAAGAAGAAGCCGAAAAACAAATCATGATATTATGTCATAATCGGTCGTTATTAACTTATTTGTATGACGCAATCAACCATAGAAAAATTGCGAGTGTCGGATTTTATGTAGGCGGAATGAAACAAACCAATTTACAAGAAACAGAAACAAAACAAATCGTGTTGGCGACCTATGCGATGGCAGCGGAAGCATTAGATATAAAAACCTTATCCACATTAGTGATGGTAACCCCAAAAACCGATATCACCCAATCCGTTGGTCGTATATTGAGAGAAAAACACGAAAAACCGATTATTGTAGATATCGTAGATTCACATGATATTTTTCAAAATCAATGGGCGCAACGCAGGCGATATTATAAAAAATGTAATTATCGGATTAGAGAAATAGAAAGTAAAAAATATACCCATATGTCAATCGATTGGGCGGAAGATAAAACATGGAAACGCGTATTTGAACCAAAGGTTGAAGCAGTGAGTGCTACGACATCTAAAACAAATGAAACCGCTGGTAACGTTGAAGAAGAAGACGAAGATATTGAACCCGAAACGAAAAAAACGGTATTTGGTGGTAAATGTCTTATCGATATAAGTAATTTACCCAAAGAAGACGATTAATTATTTACCAAAATTTCAATCTTGATATTAAACTCTTTCTCATGGAAGAATTTTTTTTAGATTTTGAGCGCTTGGCTTTCTTTGCTTTTTTTGAAACAGATTTTTTAGATTGTTTCCTTTTTTTTCCACCGACTTGTTTACTTCCATAGTCGGCACTATTGCCACCCGTAGATGTAACTTTGACATCAGGTAAGACCTTTGTATTTCCGACTTCGCTAAAAGATAATGCTGGCATTATATATTATAGAAATATAATATTATGACTTAGAAATTTGATTTTGTATAACAAGGACGTTGATTTCTATTATTTTGTTGGACGTATTGTCTTTTTTCTGGCATACTTTGTCCTTGTTGTTGTCTTACATATTGTCCTGGATTTCTATTGTTTTGGTTTTTATTTTCGTAATTATTTTGTTGATGACGATGTTGGTTGTTATGGTGATTGTATTGTGGCGATTCATTTATATCATTACATAATTTAGAAATATGAACGACTTTATTCTCATTTGCAACAACCCGCATAGGAACCCATTTTTTGAATTTCGTGTGAAATATACATTCCATTAATAATACCTTATCTATATCTACATATTTGTCTTCATCTATATTCTGGAATTCTTCTTCATCATCACTTTCTTCTATGTAATCAATATTAATATTTTCTTTTATTTTACGGAATAAACTATTCATAAAGACACTTGTTTTATAGGTTGGTATATAGGCAACATTATAATAAACCGGACGATTGTTTTTACCATATGCAAATAAATGATATATATCATTTTGTAAATCCGCAGTTACTTGAAAAATCGTAGGATATTTATATTGTGGTTTGAAAAAATCCATACGTAGTGGTATAGTATCAAATACATGTGTAGATACTTTTTTCGCGGGTTCTTTCACTGTATCAGAAAAATTCAATTTACGAGTAATCACTGAATTCAAATAAGGTTTGATTATATTAAAACAACGGTATTGTAAATGATGTGTAGTGTAGGGTATAATTTGATTGATTGTATCGGGCAATGAAGTCGCACATTCAAAATCATTATTATTATAAATATCCCACATGATTGGTAACGTAAAAACCAATGATTTTTTGGTTTTAAATATCGGGGTAATGGATGTCATCAATTCATTGATATAATCCATTTTTTCTTTAAAAATCACATTTTTCAAATGTAACCCTTTATAAAAAACAATATCTTCAATGACAAAAAAATTATATTCGCCGCTTTCATTTTCGACAATGGTGCCATAGACTAAGGTACCATGCTCTAAATGGTTCGAGAATTCTACGTCTAAAACAGTACCTTTACTAATTTTCTTTTCACGATTGATGTCTAATAATATACATTTGTCTTCTTCGCCAAAAAAGGTAAACCACGCATAAGATTTTTTACCATGGGGTATGGCTAAACAAATATTATAAGAATTGGAAACTTTCTTATGGGAAACAGTTTCATAGGAAAGTTCAAAGTCGGGGAAACGTTTCATCAAATCATTCATTTGTAATTGCGATAATTCCATATTGACGAATTGCACTACTATATAAAGCGACATATGTTTATATTCTTTTGAAAATATTATTTGTTTGACACCGATAATGTATTCACGTAATTCAATAATTCATTTTCCATATTACGACTTTCTTCTTCTGAAACAAAATCTATCGGTGGAAGACGAGAGCCTTGATTTTGTAATAGTTGGCGATATTTGGCAATTTGACTATTTACTAAATACTTTGTTTTCTTCGTAGAATATTTATCTTTTATAAAATTCCATACATATTGAGCGACAAATATAATGAGTACCGAAATTATAATTGTAAATACGAAATTTAAAAAAGTATTTGAGAACATTGATTTTAATGATTAAATATATCTTGTTATGTAGATATTCTTTTAATTTTTTGAACGGCTTAAATATATATTATGAAATTTGATAAATACAAATCAAAAATAACTTAAAAATAATATTCTATATCTATTCATCTAAATCATGTCAGTCAATATTTTAATTATAGAAAAAACAGGCAGAATCAAAGAATTAGAACTCAAGAAATTTGACGAAGAAGAATTATATAAAAAAGCCGGATTCAAAAGTGCCGATGGGTTTGATTTACATACGGAATGGGGTGCAGAAATAGAAGGTAAAAAATATTCAGTTTCTCTTTATGGCAAAACGAATGGGCGTGCCGGACAAGAAAATAAATATGAATTACCACCACCTATGGATAATACTTTATTTTTTGGAGCGTGTGTATTAGTCAATAAAATAGATGGTAAAGTAGAAAGTATCAGTAAATCCGAATGGAATACCGTATATGAATTTTTATATGGCGGATTTGAAGATATTGGAGATGAAGACAGTGATTTATCCACCGACGATGAAGCCGACGATGTTGGTCGAACCAAAGAAGGCTATGTAAAGGATGGCTTTATTGTAGATGATGAAGACTACAGCAATGATGATATTAGTGAGGAAGAAATCATAAAAAAACCAAAACCAAAAGCAATAAAATCAGTAAAAGCAGAAAAAACTGCGGCGAAAATAACTGAACCAAAAAAGAAAGGTAAGGCGAAGACTGTCTTTGAAAATATTTTGAGAGAAGTTGAAAATGATAATTATTTGGATTGTAGCGAAGAATTATGTGAAGAAAAATATATTTAGAATATATATAATGGGTGAAATAAACGAAAAACAATTAGCGAGTGAATACGAAAAAAAAATAAAAGATTTATTTAAAGAACGTAAACGAAATAGTAAATCTAAATCAAAAAAGACAAAATCAAAAGAATATAATATAATTGGTGGAAAAAAATCACATAAAAATAGAACCCGTAAACACAGAAAATAATCCAGTATCGTATGTAAAATAGTTACTTATTTGGATTATTGTGCGAAGAAAAATATATTTAGAATATATAATATGCCATTAATTAAAACTAAAACAAAAAAAGTAATTGGACCCATAATTGATCCTCAACTTGAAAATGAATTAGATAATGAAACAATTGATACACAATTAAATATGTTAAAACAATTGAATCAACGAAATAAACTAACTAAAACGACATTAGCAAAATACAATTATTTAGATGAATTGTCACGACAACGTAATACAACATGGAAAGATGTTAAATCTCCGAGAACTCAAAAAAAAAGAATACGTTTTGGAGAAGATAACGTAAAAGAATTTTTTAAAGATGTGCCTACTATTCTTGTACCGCCAAAATTGAAACGAACTCATACCTATGGTGGAAAACGTAATACAAGAAAAATGCGTAAACAACGAAAATAAAAATGTATTGCCAATACGCAATACATTTTTAACAATTATTATATTATCCTATTATCCTATCCTATTATCTATAATGCTTTTACATGATTTAATACATATGGATTACCTTTTAATGCATTTAATACATCACCGTTATTACGATCCGTCTGTATATTTTGATATAAATTATTTTGTCCTTGTAATTGTCCCATATTTGTCACATCCGCAGATTGATATGGCATGGTTCCTGCTACAGCACGATTATTTTTTAAGTAATCATCACGATGTACTTGACGCATATTAATATCGCCATTCATTAATTTCATATTTCCAGGTACCATACGTCCATCGATGGTTGAACTTTTAATATCATTATTGCGTTGATTGTATTCAGCTTCATACGATTTCATTTGTCGGGTTCCTGCACCTGCTCCCGCATTACCAGCATAGTAAAAATCACTTGTGTGTTGTCTATTATTATCGATGGGTTGATGTTCGGAAACTTCATAAGCGCCACCTCTTTGGTTACGGTCAATATTCATATGAAATTTCGATTTTTCAGTCGTTTCACGAATCGTTGGTGCAGGTCTATCCGCTGGATTGAAAATATATGATTCAGGAACTTTGGTTCCTGGATTTTGATAGGGTCTTAATGTACCAATGACATTTGATTTGCGCGACGGACGCAATACGTCTAACAATGGAGCAACGGCTGCTCCCAAACTCCCACTCACTAAACCAAAGTAGCTTTCTTGATGATTCGCAGTACGATTGTTTGGATATGCCAATTTAGATTTAATACCATAGTCCGCATCCGTCGCATAATTACGACCGTTGGCGTTGGCGATTGCGATTGGTACTTCGCCTAATTGTTGATTGTGTGATGGCATATATTCACCTGGCATGTATTCTGCTGAATTATTATATCCAGCTCCACCAATATAATCCGTCGTAGATGTTTGACGGGCAGTTTCTCTATCAATTTCAATGGAACGTAATGTATTTCCTTTTTCAGCACCTACGGTGGTAAATAAACGGTCCTCTCCCCATTCCCATGCACGTTCTGGGCGATACTTTTGTTGTAAACCAATATTGTCGGTATGACTGATGTGTGGGGTTTTACTCATGGCAGGACCTTCATGACCGATTAACATAAATCCGGTTGGTTTAGGGTTGTTGTCTACTCTTAATTCATCTGCGGTCTTTGGCATCCAGGTTTCTCGATGCATCATGCCTGAATTATAACCATCCGCGCCTTGGGTTGTATAACCTAATCCTAAACCAGGTGCGACTTTTTCATCCGCAAACGGTTTAACATTTGCCATACGCATGCTAGGATTTACACGGGATTGATAAAAATCAGTCATATTTGGAGCACCATGAGCCCATTGTTGATTTTCAGAAGGTGCAAACAAAGGAGCAACCTCTTTTTTGGAAATGGTTTGTGAACCAGAACCAACATAATTATCTAATACGCTTTCATTGGTATTGTCATTCACATGACGATTACGAACATGACTTCCAAAGAAAGGAACCATATTATTGTGTTGAAAATAACTACTATCTACCTTATCACCAGTTAACGAATAATAACTAGCACCCTTATTTTCGGATTTATGTGCTTCGACCATAATATTATTTACCGAAGTAGGATTGAAATATTTATCCGTATATACGCCGGTTCCACTATCAAATTTATTTACAGTCGATAATTTGGATGTTAAATCGGTTTCCCTGGATACCACTGGGTATTCTTCGGGATAATTACGATTCGGAGCGTCCGTATTTGGTAATTCATTTGATTTATTTGTAAAGTTCTCACTTTTTTTATTTTGATTTGTTACAACATATAATAATCCAAGAGCAATTCCCGGAATAGCTAATTCCATTCTATTATATAATTATAATACATTTATATAATATTTTATCAATACGAATTATTAAATTCCTCTAAATAATTTATCGAATGCGATTTTCATAGAGTGTTCCGATACAATCATTTTTTCCATTGCCAATACACATTGAACGTCCGGTCAAATAATATTCTTGATTTTCCGTTCCGGATACGACTGGAACAGAAGGATGATAATAATCCTTTTCTAAAATTCGGGTTTGGATATTATCATGAAACCCTTTTTCAATACCATTTAATGGATTTAATAAAGGAGATTCCCATCTCGCATGTTCTAAATCTCTATACATCCATGCTGGATGACTTGCTCTACTTTCTTGTACGAAAGGTTCTGCATTTCTATAGGATGGTTGTGTACTAGCCACCGCATGTGGTTTATAATCATTTATATCTACTAAATCTCTATTTAAAGGGCGGGTTAATCCTAATAAATCACTCTCTAAATTCACGGTGTTTGTTCTGAAATTCGCACCCCAACCTTGCATACGAAGGTGTGGATCTTCTACAAATGGTAAATCCATACCTTGTCCGGGGGTCATTAATCTATATTTGCCGGTGAATGAACTATCTTCGACTTGTTTTGCAATACGTACTGGGTCGTCATGAAATCTGGTAAATGACATTTTATTTTTATATCTAAGTTATTATATATATGGAAAAAAGAATTTCATAAAAATAATTTAAATAATAGAGAACATTAAATTATAATAGGTTCTCAAATATGCCTAAAATATGTCTAAATATGATTGTGAAAAATGAAAGTAAAATTATAGAGCGCCTATTAAGCTCTGTATTACCTCTTATAGATAGTTATTGTATATGTGATACCGGAAGTACCGATAATACCGTTCAACTTATCAATGATTTTTTTAGAAATCGCGATATAAGTGGTAAGATTGTCGTAGAACCATTCAAAGATTTTGGATATAATCGCACATTTGCCCTACAACAATGTATTGGAATGCCCGATGCGGATTATTTATTATTGTTGGATGCGGACATGATATTGGAAATACCCGAGGATTTTTCACCCGCCCAATTTAAAGAGAACCTGAAATATGAAGTCTACCATTTGTTTCAAGGTTCTCGATCGTTCTTTTATAAAAACGTTAGATTAATTAAAAATATAGCCGGAATGTCTTATTGGGGGGTGACTCATGAATATTTAAAACCACCAGAAAATGCGGTTTATTTTACGGTTCCTATGAATCAATTGTTTATCAATGATGTAGGCGATGGTGGTTCTAAAACCGAAAAATTTATTCGCGATATTCGTTTATTAAAAAAAGGGTTAGAAGAGAACCCGGACAATGATAGATATACCTTTTATTTGGGAAATAGTTATAAAGACGCCGAACAATATGAAGACGCCATAGAAACCTATAAAAAACGCATTAAAATCGGTGGCTGGCAAGAAGAAGTATGGCATTCTTATTATTCCATTGGTAAATGTTATAAAGAAATAGGAAATATGAAAAAAGCCGTACAATATTGGTTAGATGGATATGCCTATTATCCACATAGAATTGAGAACCTCTATGAAATCATCCATTATTATAGAATTATAGGTCACAATACATTGGCATATACTTATTTCTGTTTGGCGAATTATGAGCGCGAACGAAAGCGCGATTATGATAATTTGTTTTTACAAAAGGATATTTACGATTATAAATTAGATTATGAATTGTCTATTATCGGATTTTATTGTAATTGGGAGAACTTTGATATGAAAAAAGTATGTATGCGATTGTTAGAGAACCCACGCGTCGATGAATATATTACAAAAAATGTCATGACAAATTATAAATATTATACGCCGTCTATCATACAACACAAAGAACCCTTTACGGTGGTGGAGAAATTATTTAAAACTGTGGGAAACTTATGTGCCATTGATAAAGAGAACTTTGTATCCAGTACTCCTTCGATTTGCTGGAATGGCAATACTTGTCAATTACTCTTGAATACCCGTTTCGTGAATTATAAAATTAATGAGAAGGGTGAATATATCAATCAAGAAAAGATACAAACCATCAATGTCATTTCTTTGGTGCGAATTATGGGGTCCGAATGGGAAATCACGAATGAATATATTTTATCCTATAACGAACAGTATGACGATGTTTATGTAGGATTAGAAGATGTGCGTTTGTTCTCTTATGATGAGGCGATTTATTATACCGCAAATAGAGGATTACCCAATGGAAATATGGTCGTAGAACATGGTGAAATAGATATATATGAGAAAAAAACTGTAAATCCTCGACTTATGAAAATTGAGAACCAACAGAAAATAGAAAAAAATTGGGTTTTATTTACAGCAAAAGATGAATCTTTGAAAATGATATATCATTGGTATCCGTTAACCATTGGGGATGTGAAACCGAATAAGAATGGAGTCAGTTCGGAATTAGTGATTACAAATACAATAGAAACACCTGCATTTTTTAAACATTTACGCGGATCCACTCATGGTATTACCATTGGTGATGAAATATGGTTTATATGTCATTTGGTGAGTTACGACGAACGCCGTTATTATTATCATTGTTTTGTAGTATTAGATAGTGAAACGTTTCAAGTAAAAAAATATTCTTCCTTATTTACCTTTCAAAAACAACCGGTGGAATATACATTGGGTATGGTATATATTCATGATTATAAAGAATTAGTCATTGGATATAGTGTATTGGATAAAGAAACCAAATATATGGCGATTTCTATGAAACATGTGGAAGACTTGTTCTAATGGGTCGTTATATATAACAGTCAATGATACTTAACACATCATTTGGTAAAATATCAAATGATATGTCGCCTATTTGCAAAATATCGTTCAATGTTTGTATTTTTGTAATCCATTGAATCGGTATACTTACTAATGTATTGGGTGATTTTTCGGTTTCGCAGGTATCTATAATTAGTGATACGCCAAGAATATGTATAAAATTCGCGCGGAAAGAGATTTCGGTTTCATGATAGGGTGCTTTTTCGTAAAATAAATATCGTTGTCCTTTTCGTAATTGTGTAAACATTTTTGGTGGTTGTTTGATATTATAATATAACTGGATATTTCAATACATCAATTTTATATAGATTGGTTTGACATTCCAAAATAAAATATAATATATATAATAATGGAACCCGCCAATAATATACCTACGAAAATACAAAGCATTTTTGACAAGAATGTTGTATCCGATTTACAACGATTTATGAAAAAACGCCAATGTTTAAATGAGACAAATATGGTTTTCATTTATTTATTTCATATCGTCCAAACCGCTGGTATTTTAACCACCACCATCGCCGCTGGTAATAATGCCAAAACATATATATGGTTAGGCATTGGTCTAAATTTATTAGCATCCTTAATCAATGTTTTCGAACAAACCAATAATAATATTTCCAAAAAATTATTGAAGGATATACAAATGATAAAAGATGGCAAATATTTAGACGATGGAATTGTGGTTGAACCAGAAGAAAAAAATACACCACAAAAACAAGATGACAGCGAAAAAGGTAATACAAATTTAGAACAACCATTATTATAATATGATTTAGTTGACATCATTTATTTCCGCATTTTTACAAGCATTACCAAATGTTCTTCTATGCCATTTTGTAATTCCATGACTATGTATACCTTCCAAATGTTTTTTTGTACCGTACCCTACATTGGTATCTAGCGCATATCGTTCAATCAATTCGGGATGAGCGACACACATTTCATTAATATATTCGTCCCGCGCAACTTTGGCTAAAATACTCGCCGCAGCAATACCCATATATTTTGCGTCACCCTGTTCTACTGTAACCGCTGGTAATTCACATATACTTTCGGTCCGATCATCAAACCACCGATAAGGATTAAAATAATTACCATCTACCAAAGCAAGACATTCGTGTTGATAATCAGGTTCTAATGCGATGTCTTTCCCGCATAACCCTTTTTCTTTTAATTGTAGTAAAACATTGCGAATACATTCGTGCATTCCACGCATAACCGCTTGTAAAATATTTATTTTATCTATTACATCGGATTCTACATGTTCGATATGCCATACCAGAGCATTTTGTTTGATATATTCAGATACTTCTTTTATTTTCTTTTTAGAAGAGAACTTTTTACTATCTTTTATATCGGTTCCAATGAATGTACCGTCGCGAGGCAAAACCACACAAGCAATATAGGCTCTGCCAAAAAGACATCCTCGTCCAACTTCATCCAAACATAATTCAAATTTATTCGTATTATCATAAAATAATTCCAGTAATGGTGGTGGGTTACGAGATTTAGACATTTTATAGAAAATATGCAATTTTTATTTGAAATTTAAATTAAATCAATTTTTTATTATTCTACTATATATTTTCCTAGTATATTTTATACTTTTTTAAATAAATGAATATAAAATTATCACCATTCATGATATTTTTATTATTATTGATAGTTTTAGTAATATCTATTACATTTGGCAATATGTTAAATTTGGAAGGTTTCATAACATTTGGATACTCAAATAATACAATGGATGATATGCAAATACCACAATATTCGTCTGCATATGTAAATAAATTATATGATAATATTTTTTATGATCCAAAAAATGGTAATTTAATTGAAGTGGATGGTGTTACCTATGGAAATACCATATCCGGAAATACAGTTTCCTCATTATATGTTACACCAAGAACAAACCCCAATCAAACCTTTCAATATAATGTGTCAGGCGTTACTACCAGTACAGTAGATTTAAGTACAACCACCAGCACCGCAAGTTCATTTAGCTCATTTATGTATCCAACCCAAAGTGCCAATACCGATAAATATTCCGTATTTTACATTCCATTTGGTTCAGATACATTAGTCCATATCATAGATAACACTACCAAGATAAATGTTGGTTCATTTGGATATATAAATGGTTCAATGTCGCAAAATATATTGTCATCAACTTCTACCATAGGTTTAGGCACTTATTTGAGTGATACTGATACAAACAATGATAAAATGATAGAAGAAACTTATTATGATACAAACAATAAAGTGTATCAAATAAGCAAATATGTACGTTACGATATATCGAATGCCAGATTAATAGTAAAAAATAGTGCTACTTCAAATGATTTAACTATATATGATAGATTCGGTACATCTATGAATGTAAGTAGTTCTGGATATAATAACGCCCAAAATGGCGTAAGTAGTGTATCATTACATTCATGGGTTGCAACTGATAGTTTAGCAAATCAAATGATATTATACCTTGGATTTGGAACAAAAACGGTTATTGCTTTAATCAAATATACCAATCAATTCGAATTGGTGAATATTCGTAGATTTGATGGTAATGGCGTATACAATAGTAATGGTTCATTACTATCAACATCCGCATTATTATCTGGTAATACTTTATCAAATTTTACAAGCAATACCAGTTCCACTAGTAGTACGAGCACAAGTACTAGCGCCACTACTAATACTAAATTAGATGTATCTGGAAATGATTTATCCGATTTTTTCAAATTATATTCTTATTGGAAATCAAATCCAAACACTGAATTTTCCCAAGATTATATACTAAAATCATCTATTGTTCCACCAGTATGCCCTTCGTGTCCTTCATGCCCGTCTGCATCAAATCAAAATACTGTATGCACGAATTGCGGAGGACAAGGCGGTTCGGGTACACTATCATCTAATGGAAATACAACCATAAAACTTGATACAAGAACAAATATACCAGGAGCAGTAGCATCATTAGGTGGTACAGTAGGAGATGTAGCGAACAAAGCATTAGATACAACAGGTGATGTAGTTGACGAAGCTGGAAACTTGGTAAAAGGAGCAGTCACTGGAACCGTCGGATTAGCGAAAGGCGCAGTCACAGGAACTGTTGGATTAGCAAAAGAAGCGGTATCTGGAACAGTGGGATTAGCAAAGGAGGCGGTATCTGGAACCGTTGGATTATTAAAAGATGCAGGAAGTGGCGTAAAAGATGTATTAACTTCTCATCCAGCAAAAATCAATTCTGGAGCATCAACAACCGCAACTGGAACTACAACAGCTGACAATCAAACGCAACCATATGGCGGAAAAGCCTATGGCAGTAGTTCATATGGCGGCAGTGGAGCAACAAATTATAATTATTACGGTGCACTTCCATCCAAAAGTAGTAACTTCATTCCAGTAACAGCTGATTTCAGTGCTTTTGGTAAATAAATGTATTATACATATAATATATTTATTGCGTTAAAACATATAAAATTAAAAAAACGCATATAGTAAATGAGAACCATTCCTAATATAAATAGTATATTTGATAGAGAAAAAATAGCGAATGAAATAAAAACATTATTGTTGACTTTTGATGAAAATTGTAAAAACGTGAAATTCAAAAAGGGATTTTATATCTATGGTTCTCCTGGTTGTGGCAAAACCGAATTTGTAATGAATTTATTGAAAGAATTAAATTACGATATCATCAAATATGACGCGGGCGATGTTCGTAATAAAACACTCATTGATACAATTACCAGTAATAATATTTCCAACCGTAATGTTCTCCAAATGATGACAAAACAAGTGAAAAAAATAGCCATTGTCATGGACGAAATCGATGGTATGAATAATGGAGACAAAGGTGGAATTACCGCGCTCATTAAGTTGATAAGACAAAAAAAGACCAAGAAACAAAAATTAGAAAGTATGACCATGAACCCAATCATTTGTATTGGAAATTATTATATAGATAAGAAAATGAAAGAATTGATGAAAGTATGTAATGTATTTGAATTAAATACACCGACCAATACACAAATCAATAAATTAATGTTACATATGATGCCGAATATAAAAACCAAACCAACAAAGTGTAAAGAGAACATCATCCAATATATACAAGGAGATTTACGAAAAATGACCTTTATTAATGATATATATAACAAAAACCCCGATTTATTGAATAACGAAATCATTGATAACATTTTCCAAATCAAAACCTATAATGAAGATTCCAAAAAAATAACGAAAACATTAATAGAAACACCGATGAAATTGGAAGAACATAATACATTTATGAATGAAACTGACCGTACAATCGTCGCCCTATTATGGCATGAGAATATTGTAGACGTTTTATCTACGAAATCTCCCTCGCAATCTTATCCGTTTTATTTGAAAATATTAGACAATATTTGTTACGCGGATTATATAGATAGAATTACTTTCCAAAGTCAAATCTGGCAATTTAACGAAATGAGTTCTTTAATGAAGACCTTTTATAATAATAAAATTTACCATGATTCTTTTAAAGATAAAAATAAAACAGTTGATATTAGATTCACCAAGGTTCTCACCAAATATTCTACAGAGTATAATAATATTTTATTTATTTATAATCTATCACAAAAATTAGATATGGATAAAAAAGATTTAATATCCTTTTTCCAAGAGATGAGATTATATTACGGAGAAGAATTTATAAATCAATTAGATAAAATGACTGAATTATTGAAATTTTTTGAAAATTATACGATTTCAAAATTAGATATCAAACGGGTATATCGTTATTTAGATAAAAATGTAAAAAAAGAAGTCCAACTCATTACAGAAGAGGATGATGAATTAGAGGATTATGATGATGATTGTTGATAAAATAATAATAATAATAGCAATAATATAATATAAATAGTATATTATATTATATGAATAATGATAAATAATTATTGTTCTTATATTCCGGATAAAACAAAGCCATATGTTATTTTTGATATAGGTTCTCGTGATTGTCAACAAAGTATAGAATTTTATAATAATTTCCCAAATGCCAAAATATATGCGTTTGAATGTAACCCAAATACATTAGATATTTGTAAAAAAAACATAGAAAATTACAAAGACCGCATAACATTAATCGAAGGGGCTGTTTGTGATTATGATGGAGAAATAACATTTTATCCAATAAACCAAGAAAAAACTATAACTACTTGGAAGGATGGAAATCCAGGAGCATCATCTATATTTTTATCAAATGGCACATATAAGGCAGAACACTATATACAAGATGAAATAAAAACAAATTGTCATCGTCTAGATAGTGTTATTCATAAATATAATATTAAGAATGTTGATATTATTTGGATGGATTTACAAGGAGCAGAATTATTAGCACTAAAAGGATTAGGTAACTTTTTAAAACAAGTAAAATATATGCATATAGAAGTAAGTCATGGAGAAATGTATTCGGGACAAGTTATGTTCGATGAATTAAATGATTATATTATATCAAATAATTTTAGTATTAAAAATAAGTTAAACATGAATGTATGGCAAGAAGACGCAATATATGAAAATAATATGTTTGATATAGTAATACCCATAGGTCCAAATGATATTGATGTAGTGAAGACACAATTAGAATATACAAAAAAAAATATAGTAGGATATAGAAATATTTATATTATTTGTTACGATGAAACATTGCAAATTGATGGTTGCATTAGTATACCCGAAAAAATATTTCCATTTTCCATTGAAACTGTCGCTGAATATCATGGTAAATTAGATAGAAATGGTTGGTATTTACAACAATTATTAAAATTATATGCCGGTTTGGTTATACCCGATATATTAGATAAATATTTAGTATTAGATAGTGATACTTTTTTCTTAAAACCTACCATTTTTTATAAAGAAGGAAAATGTTTATATAATCATGGGGTTGAATATCACATGCCATATTTTAATCACATGAATCGTTTACATGAAGATTTAAAAAAATATGTAAATAAATCTGGTATATGTCATCATATGATGTTTGAAACCAAATATATTAAAGAAATAATCGATATGATTGAAAAAAAACACAATGACTTTTTCTATAATGTATTCCTTTTAAATGTAGTTGATATAAATGGTTCGGGCGCGTCTGAATATGAAATGTATTTTAATTATATGTTATTTAAACACCCAACTAAAATTGCAATTCGAGAATTAAAATGGAAAAATGCCAATACATTATCATTAGACAGCGATTATGACTATATTTCATATCATTGGCATATGCGTGATAAAAAATAATTATTTTATTGTATATTTAGAATTATACAATAAATTTATTCATTCCATATTTAATCAGCTTCTACCATCATTAATGGAACACTTTTTGGTATTTCAGCTGCTGATAAAACATTGGTAGTAATTACTTCTTCATTATTATTATTTGGTTTTGTTTCGGTAGGAGAAACCACAGATGTAGTAGATTTTAGTTCTTTTAATTCTTTATTTTTTGAAATAATTTGCATTTGTAATTGGATAATCATTTTTTCTAATTCTGCGATTCGTTTTGTATTCACTTCTTTCTCTTTTGACAATTCACCGATATAACCCTGTTGTTGTTGCATTATATTCACTGCCTCGTGTGGTGTGATGACGACTGGTTCTTCTCCAGGTTTTTGTAATATAATTTGATTTGCGGTTTGATTTTGTGCTTTCTTTAACATTTCAGCCCGTTCAGCTTCTATTTTTTTTATTTGTTCTAACACATCAGGTTTCATTTTAGGCGACCCTGGTTCATACGCCTCTAATAATTTATCTATTTTATTCATAAAAAAATCTTTGATGGATTCCTCATTTTTATTTTTTATAAAATCATTGACTGTTTTCGTGGAATCTTTCAAATAGTCGGGATGCGGATTTTCTAACATTTTGCGTTTGTCAAATGTATTATGTTCATGTGAAAATACCAAAATACTTTTCATTGGGTCCAATTGTACGAATGGAATCGTATAGTCTTTTAAAAACGCGCGTTCCTCTGCTAATGCAGCATGGTCTTCGTATTTGGTTTGGTCCAATAATTCGCGGCGGAAAGCAAATGTACCCGCAGTAGCATGGTTTGGACCATATGGACCACATTGGACCATACGATTTAATGTTTTGAAATAAATATATATTTCGCTGGAACCCGCACATAATGCTTGTTTATTACTTTCTAATTTTTCTACTGCATGCGATACTCTATCTGGTGGGTAATAATCATCATCATCCATATAGACAATAATGGAACCCTTTGTATGTTTATGCATTAAATTTCGTTTTGCACCTAATGTCATCTTGGTATCAACTGCAAAATATTTAATCTGTGGAATATTAGCTTTGGCAATCAAATCATTGATTTTATCGGTGCCATCATCTACGATAATCCATTCCATTCTATCTTTTGGATAATCTTGATTGCGAAAACATTGGAACATATTTTCTATGAAAGGTCTGCGGTTGAAGGTTGGCGTGCATATACTGACAAAAGGACGGTGCTTTTTATTTTTTCCCATTATTATATTCTAAACATTTATTTTTATGTCATTATTACGAAAAACATTATTTTACAATATTTAGTGTCTAAAAAGAAAAATGATACAAAATATAGAAAGAAAAATAAAGTGTTGAATGCAATTATGCAAGTAAACAATTATTATTTTGATGTCATTGCATTTATACCAGTGAAGATTTGAATCCGGACCCCTACGGGGGTCCTCCGTACAAATCTGTAACTGGTACCTCCGTACAAATCTGTAACTGGTACCTCCGTACAAATCTGTAACTGGTACCTCCGTACAAATCTGTAACTGGTACCTCCGTACAAATCTGTAACTGGTAACTTACTTGAGAATTCATCCGCCGTTCGGATTGAATTCTTCAAGGGTGTAAATTCGGAATCTTGTTCTTTTCATTACGATTCGCAAATTTATTTATGAAAGAACTAGCCACATTAGCTATATTCGATGCAGCATTCTTTGTACTAGTATCTTGAAGAGGGGATGTAGATGGTTGAACGTTATTTTTTTTATTACCATTATTTTGCATATGTAAAATATCTGTCGCATTACTCAACACTCTATTTAAATCGGGCACACCACTTGTCATTATATTTTCATCAAATTTAGGGATCTTACTAGTTGCATTACTATTCGCAAATTTAGTAAAAATATTATCCACTACAGTATTCATTACATTATTAAAAGAATAGTCTTCATCTGTATCATCATTGCATTCTTTATTGGTTTTTTTAGCAGTTGGTTCAGTTGATTCGTTCACAACAATAGGTTTTCCGGATTCATCATAAACGGGATTTCCTGATTCATCCACCATAAAATTTTTAATAGAAGATATTCCAAGCATAGCAATTAACATGATAAAAATAACAATAGCAGAAAATATTATCAACCGAAATTTTAATTGGCTATTTGTAATATTATTATTATAATCTATGATTGCTATAACCAATATAACAATATATGCGATGAAAAATACGTATTTGTATATAAAATCAATCAAATTATTATAAGAAGATTTTACTTTATAAATAATTTCATCCTCAGTTGATTTAGGGACGTTTGCTAATGGATCATTATTATGTTTAATAAATTCATTAATTCTAACAAACGTTCCGAAATATTTAAAAATATTGACGTTCATCATTATTCCAAATAATGAATTTATCAACATATATAACATACAAGCAACCGCACCGAGTGGGACAGATATCAACATTACTATAATAAATCTTAAAAACGCAGTAATAAAACCAGTTATAGGGGATAATATAAAACCCATAAACGAATTGACTGTATAACTTAATGTTTTCGGTAAAAGCCCCATATTATAATTTCCAAAAAAATAAATAATTAATAAAAAGAAATACATTAATGAAACCGTTATATTTTTAGTATCCCCCTTTAATACGGCTATTAAAAAATTATATATGAATACATTGAATTTGAAGAAGAAAACAATTAATAACAAAAATACTCCTACAAAACAACCTTTATAATTAAGTAGAGACCTTAAATTATCAGGTATTATTTTCATCATAAAACTTTGTAAATATTCAACAAAGGCTAATGCAAAAATAAAAAAGAAGTTTACAAACGCATAAAATATAGACAAAAAATCTGCTCGTTGATGTATTTGTTCTTGAATATAATATGAACTTAACTTAGGAACATCCACCCGACACCCAACTTTTTCATCGTTTACTATATTGTTCTCTTTATCTTGGTTGGTATAATAATAAAACATAATGTAAAACCAATTATATGTTGCAAAGAACGCTACCAATACACTTTCAAAAAGACCTACATATTTTTGTATAATCAATATATCATTCTTTGAATCTTTTTGTTTTTGGTTTAGTTTTCTAGAATTCGCACCTTTTCTCAATAATTCACTAACATTATTTTCATTTGAATCAGCAATTGATAATATTTTTGCTATGTAAAGTGCTATTGTATAATTAAATTTATTTATCTGTTCGTATAATTTGTTTAAAATATTAATTACCGCAACCCTTGGATCATCTTTATTACCTTTATCAGGAGTATCTATTCCATCAAAATCTTTATCCGGCAATCCTAGAAAATTAGGGTCTAAATCATCATTTGTAGATTTGCTTCGTAACCCTTCTACAATTTTAGGCGGAGGAGAAGAAGAAGGAATATCATAAATGTTCTCTAATTCTTCGATATTTTTATAATTTTCTTTTTTTATTTTCGGTTTCTTTATTTTCTTGATTTTTTGTTTCATATTCATGATTTGGAAATTATCATCGTATCTATTAGGCGTTTCACTAAATATTGTTTTATTCCAAATACTTTTTTCATTTTCCATAATATATTATACAATCTATATTATAATATAGTATATAAAATTCATAATAAAACTCATATAATTTTTATCTGGCGTATAACATACCACAATTACCACCGATAAAAGACAATACGTTATATCGTTCTTCAAAGACTGTCATATTATAATTATATTGATATAATCTCCAATTTGATTTACGTACACCAATCGCATTTCCACTACTATCACAAAGAATATCAAACTTAGAAGATTCTGTATCTATGGGCGGCACATAAGTAGATATTTCTAATTGTATTAGTTTAAATTTACTCATATTGATGGCTCCGGTTGGTTGATATTCAAATGGACTGGTATTCAAACAGAAATTATAACAATACAATCCTTCTTTGGCTGAACCTTGTGTTCTCGTATATTTTTCTATATAATTGAATACTCCACTTGTTAATATATTTTCGCGATATTCTCCATTGAATAAAATTCCCATCGTATTTAATATTTCACGTTGATTGTCAACTAAATAATTACCTGTTAGATAGATACCTGTTTTCACCTGGTCTATGGGGTCCATTCCAGGTCCGGAATTTATATCATAAATAATTCCATTCGGTCCAGTAAATGGAACATTTACAAAGTTTGTATAAATTGTAGCAGGGTCAACACTATTTCCTTGTTCTAAACCGCCGGGTATACCAATATAAGGCCAATTTGTATAATTACTCCATTCATTTCGTAAATTTACATCATTACGTTGTAAATAAAACATCCAATTTGCCACCATACCACTAGAAGTTAATTTCAATTTATTCGTACCAGTAATGTTCTCAAAATTATATTGGAAAACATCTTTTACTAAATACACTTGGTCGTTCGCTGCAAATACTTGGGCTTCGTCTTTAGATAAAAAACAATATGTTGCCATTAAATGTATATCCGCATTCCATGTTGATATTTTATTCTTGTATGCATCTGATGTAAGAACAATTGCGGGTGGACTTTGTAAAAAACGATACATTTGAAAATAGGATTGATTAAAATCGGGTTGGACGTATGGACGTTGATATTGCAAATCAAATACATCTCTCACCTGGAATAATTCTTGTATAGGTCTCAATGTCACGTTTATATATAATTCATTGTATTGCAGCGCAATCAGTGGAAAAGCACAACGACTATCTAAGGTAAACCATGTATTGATGGGAATAAATAATTGTCGTCCTCGAATAGATGGTTCAGACCCAGAATTTGCGGTAGTATAAAACGAATTTGGATATGTATTTGCAAGTCCATTGGCGTTTCCTGGGTCATTTAATTCAGTAACATTACCAGTCATTTCATTATATAATTTCTTTTTTTCGGCAGAAAAATCACGGTCTACCATTGCACCCAAGTATTCTCCTGAATATTTTTGTAAAACAAGAGAACCACATGTAATAGAAATTTCTTTTATTATATTACTACCTAAATCACGTATCCAACGAAATTCATAAGGCGCCCACCGTCCACCGGTTTCGGTAGAAGGATGATACACGGGGCTCCATATATCTGGTAATGTAATCACCAAATACGTATCCATTAATAATTCCGCATATCGCGGCATTTTAAACGTATAGGTCGATGGTTCTGTTAATCGTAAATCTCTTAAACCGTCGTAATCTATCCGAAACTTTTGTAATCCGAAATTACTATATTTAGAATAAGTCACTTTAAAAAACGTTTTCGTAGGATTACCCGTTAAAATACCATTATTATTTCCAATCGAAATTATATTTAGTAAACCTCCTGGCATAATATTTTATATGTATATGTTAATATATTATTATCATTATATATTTTATTATGGAAATTTATAAAAAAATAATTTTATTCATTGCATTATTTATTTTTATCTACGTTATTTTTGACTTATACCAGCGCAAACAAAGATTAGCGCTTTATTTATTCAACGTAAAAGAAAACTTTGATGTTCCGAATCCATCATCCCAAAGTAGTGAAGATATAGAATTGAATCGTATGATATACACCGAACAACAAAAAATAACATCTATGAGTCCAGAAGATATGAATATGCCATTGTCACAATATGTAGTAAAGGCATCCTATAATTCAGCTTGTACCGGAAATTATGTAAATACCAAAGCAATTGAATATGTTATGTCACGTGGATGTAGATTTGTAGATTTTGAAGTATTTGATATTAGTAATATTCCTCATGTTGCCTTTTCAAAAGACCCGACATTTAAATCGATTGATTCCAAAAATAAAATATTATTAAATGATGCGTTAACCACGGTAGTTACTTGCGCGTTTTCCAGTAAATCGCCAAATTTAAAAGACCCAATGTTTATAAATTTACGTATGAAAAGTAATAATAATAATATCTATAAATTAGTAGCTAAATCAGTAGATGCGACATTAAAACCGAAATTATATAATGGTAAAATAAATGACAATACAAATGTAAGTGATATGGCGGGCAAAATAGTGTTATTGGTAGATAAAACAATCCGATACGATTATAAAGATTATACCAGTTGTGGTCCAAAGGATACGAATTGTTATGATTTGTCAAAATATATAAATATGGAAAGTGGTAGTGATTATCTACGTTTGAATCAGTATTCTACTATATTGGATCAACAAAAAAATAGACCACGTATTTTAGATGATAACGAACATACCGATAAAAAATATATCAATTTAGTGGTTCCCGATTTTAATATGAAAAATACCGCAAATCCATCGATTGGCGCATTTGTAAAAGAGCATGGTTGTCAAATAGTAGCCTATAAGTTTTATAATAAAGACGCACAATTAGAAGAATATGAAACATTATTTAATGACAACCGGTACGGAACTTTAAAATTAGCAGATACGATTATATATTTAACAAAAGAAGATGAAGAATTAAACGCGTGATGATTTAGATATAGCATCCATTTGGTGTTGTGAATCAAATCTGCATATGCAACTTAGTTGAAAATTCAACGGTGTAAATGCATAAAATAAAATATATGTATTATATATATTTTATTAAAGACGAAAATGAAACATAATAAAACAAAAAAAAATAAATTTAGTAATTATTTATGTAATGATAAAATGACGTTCGAGCAATGTGAATTAGCGATTTTAAAGAATTCAGTAGAAAAATCCGAACAATTAGTATCCGCTAGATTAGCAAGTAATGAAGTTATTGCAAAATTTATTGAAATTGTCGAAGAATTTATTAAAAAAAAGAAATTAATTTGTTATGGCGGAACAGCTATAAACAACTTATTACCTTCGTCCGTCCAATTTTATAACCGTGCAGTTGATATTCCCGATTATGATTTTTATTCAGCAAATGCAATGGAAGATGCCAAAGCATTAGCCGACATCTATTATGAAGCTGGTTATACAGAAGTAGAAGCAAAAGCAGGCGTACATGTTGGAACATATAAAGTATTTGTAAATTTTTTACCTATTGCCGATGTAACCCAATTAAATCCAGGCATATTTAAAGCTTTATTCAAAGACAGTATTATGAAAAAAGGTATTCATTATGCTCCGCCGAATTATTTACGCATGAGTATGTATTTGGAATTATCTCGTCCAGAAGGTGATGTAAGTAGATGGGAAAAGGTATTAACCCGTTTAACCCTCTTTAATAAACATTATCCCATTATTCACGACAAAACCGTTTGTGACCCTATCCATTTTGAAAAAATAGAAGATATCAATACAGATGATAATGAAAAAATGTATATCATTATCAGGGATACATTCATTGATGAAAACGTTGTTTTTTTCGGCGGGTATGCTACCTCTTTATATTCTAAATTTATGACGCCTGAAGAAAAAGAACTTACTAAAAAAATAACGAATTTTGACGTTATTGCAGAAGATATAGAAAAATGCGCCCAAAATGTAAAAGACGCATTGATGAATGAAAACTATAAAAAAATTAAATTAATTAAACACGACAACATACAAGATATTATTCCAGAATGTATAGAAATCAAAGTTGACAACCAAACGATGGCATATATTTATAAACCCATTGCTTGTCATAGTTATAATAAAATCATGATTCATCATTCTGAAGTCAATGTCGCGACGATAGATACGATTTTAACCTTTTATTTAGCATTTGTATATGTGAATGATAAAAAATATAACATCCAACGATTAATATGTATGGCAAATGTATTATATGAATTACAACAACGCAACCGCTTAGAACATAGAGGTATTTTAAAACGGTTTTCTATAAAATGTTATGGAAAACAAGATACCATGGAAGAAATAAAAGCATATAAAGCCCTTAAATTTAGAGAACTTTCAAAGAAACGTAATAGCATAGAGTATCAACGTATATTTTTGAAATATACTCCAAGTATGGATTCTGAACCAAAGCATTGTGTAAAATCGGCAAAAAACAAAGATAATAAAACACAAAAGAATACTTCTTCAACGGATACTGTTGCCAATATCTTTGACCTGAATAAATTCAACCTATTCAAATAATAAAATCTTCACTGGTATAAATGTATTTTTTCTAAAATTCACTTATAAAAGTCATTGCTTTTTGTATACTATAAAACACTGACCCAAAGAATATACTTTTAAAAACCAATCCAGAAAAATTAAAATTTCCATCTTCATTGTATAAATTCATAAATGAGAACCTTTTGAAAATAAATGTATTGATAATTGGTAATTGGAAAAAGAAAAACAAAAAGGCGATGAGTATCGGTGTCTGAATATCCGTTAAGATTGTATCTAATTTATTTTCTCTATATTTTTTTTCTTCGTGTTCTCGTATTCGTTTTTCACTGGTTTCTTCATAGTCTTTTAAATAATCTTTGGTAATCTTTGGTTTGGGAATATAATTTGCTTGTATTTCTTCATCGTTTTGATAATTTGTCGTATCCAATGGAATATCTCTCGATGGTAAACGCATTTGTTGCATATTTTGTATTTCCATTTGCTGCTGTTCGGATAAATATTGTCTCGCGGGTGGTTGTGCCGAATATTCCATCTGGTTCATTTGTTGCATTTGTTGTACGTTTGGTTGTTGTGGCGGAGGCATAATGGGATTTTGTGCCGAAATACCATAGGGATTTGGATGTATATTAATGGGTGTATAATTAGTAGGCGATTCAAAATTCATATTTTGTTTATTGCTACCACCGCCGCCACCATTTTGATTCATATTCGCACCATATGCTGGCATTTGCATTGTAATATTTTCAGGTAAATCTGATATACGGGTAGTCTTTTCCATTTTAAAACTATACAATACTAAATGATCTAATTATTGTATAGTTTACGAATTATACTAAAATGAGGACGGTTTATCAATCGTTCCTATATTTATTACTTTTTTAGTACTATCACATTTGGTAGGTTCGTGTTTATATTTGTAACACTTATCACCATGTTTATAGATTTTATCTTCAATATCGGATAAAACCGGACCATTAAATACAATGCAATTTTTATCATTACAGACTTTTCTAAATAAACTTGCTAAACCTAATGCCAAAATAATCGATAGTAATATTTTACCAAATGGCGTAGTTATTAATCGTTTAATATTCATAGTATAATATAATATAATATAAATAATAATAGTCATGAAAAATAAATGTCCTCCTATGTTTGCGGTGCAATAATGAAAATATCCTTTTCATTTTTAGGACATGGAACTTCCGTTTGTTGAAACGAAAAACATGTATCGGTTTTATCTTTATATTGCAAGACATTAATATTTTCAGGAGTAGGATATACATATATTTTACGATTATCAGGCATGGTTATATAAACCATGGCTATACCTATTGCCAAACTTATCATGAATACTGGTAAATTGATATATTTATCAAAGAAACCCATGACAATATGCTATATACTATACTAAATGAAAATAAATGATACAAATATTTATTTCTTATTTTTCTTCTTTTTATTCTTTTTTCCTGGATTCGTATTTCCATCGACCTTTGCTTTTTCTTCTTTTTCGATATCAGCTAATAAATCTGGATGTATATAGGATTTTTCTTGGGTTTCACCTTCCACTTTAAATACTAAATTATTGCCAGATTGTCCGGGGGATGATGTATAATTTATAGGGACAGATTGAGAACGCATTTCATTTTGTAATGCTGCTTCTCGTTTACGTTGTTCCAATTTTTTTAACATTCTTTCACGCGTACTTTGTTGTTTCGTCATACGATCTATCGCATTTGTATCCATTCTCATGTTTTTACCCATTCCACCCATACTTTTTGTTAAATTTTTGAATAATTCCGCAAATTGGTCTGTTCCACCCATATCTTTCATTTTACCAAATAATTCACTTGCTTCTTGCATAATTTCGTCTTTGGATATTTCGCCACTTTTCATTTTACTATCTAATTTACCACTCACGGTTTTCATCAAATCCATTATTTTCTTCGGATTTTTCATTAATTTTTTTATCATGTCATTCGGGTCGGTTGTATTTTGCATATCTGCACCTAATAAATCTTTGAATTCGTCGGTGATTTCTTCTGCCATATCTTTGGCTAATTTACCAATTTTTCCATCAAATAATGATTTTAAATGGTCTTGCATATTTTCCATATTTGGTAATCCATCCATTTTACCAAATGTTTTGGCAAATTCTTTTGCGCCAGGCATATTCTGAAACATATCTTCTAGATTTGGTGCTTGTGGTGCTTCACTTTCAGCTGTTTCTTTCTCTGTATTTGCATTGTCCTGATTCATATCGATATTTTCAGAAATAGTTGAGAAAAAATCAGTAATACCACTCATGGTTTCCTTTAATTTTTCATTCAATTGTTCTTCATCTACTCCTTCAAATAGATTCAATGTATCTCCAAAAGTAGATTTGTCTTTAATACCACCTACAATGGTAAATAAAATCAATTGTAAATATTTCCACATGGTCTTTTTCGTGGTCTCACTTACGCCTTCACAATTGAATAATAACTTAAAATCTACGCTTGGTAAAAAAATGGTATTTATTTCACTTTCGGGTTTGAAAATTTCATCATTTTGATATAATATATCAAAAAATCGCTCTGGATATATGGATAAACAATATTCAAATATATATTGTAATTCTTTTTCATTGAACTCTTCGGTATCCGTCCACTTCGACCATAAAAAAATATATTCTGGAAAAGTAATGGATAAATCTTTCGTAAAATCAGTGATAATTGAACGGAAATTATCTGGTACTTTGGGGGTTGCTTCCATGAAATATATGTAATGATTCTTTATTTTTATTTACTTTTTATAATAAATAATATAATTTATTATTATCTATAGGTTAGAAATTTGCGTCATAGTATTTACCGAACTTTCGGTTGCGTAACAACTATTAGTATCTTGTGATACATTGTAATTTTTAATATCGGTATCGTCCTCCGTTTCATCATCGAATACATCATCTATTTTTTCTTCTAATTCATAACGTTTTAATATAGAATAATCTTTTATAAAATCATTGGTTTTACTACGACTTAAACGTGGAGGTTTCATTGGAGAATATAAGGTATCCAACCCAATCACTGGAAATTTATTGATAGAAGCAATACCCGTTAATATTTTGGCATTATTTTTTTTATATCCATCATTCGTGTTTATCATGAAGTCGTCGTCCAATGGTTGACTTTCATTATCATCTGATGCCTGACGACTATTATTACTTTTGGGTGTAGCACTATATGTTTGTTGACGACTTTGGGTGGTTAATCTGGATATATTATACATCGCGCCTAAGTGGGTTCCGATAGTACGATAAGTTATACATATATCATCACATAGATTTTTCATAAATTTGTCATCTACTAAATCATTTGTTTTCATATATTCACGCATATTTTTGAAAAATGTATTCATTTCATGTTTGACTATCTTAATATCATCTTTATTTTTACTTTCTTTAGCTTTATATAGTAATTCTTGGATTTTTTGACGGTATAGATATTTTGCCAAATTCGTTTCTTCTAATGTTTCTTTTTTTGTATCTATCAATGCAGGCAATACAACAATATTCTGTAAATGTTGGACGTCATTTGTGATTTGTTGTTGATTTTCTATATCGGTTTCTGATAAAGAACATATAATTCCATAGACATCACATTCCAAATCATAAGGGGTTTTAGTTTTAATATGATATATTTTTTCAATATCACCGATAATGGTCGGTTCATATAATTCATTCACCCAGCTATTGGTTTTCCAATTATAAATGAGACCATTATTCATACATATTTTTACATTTTGTAATGCTGGATATAAATAACGATGCATCGTTTCACCATAAATAAGTGAAGTATTTTCCATATTGTCTACAAATTGGTAATCGCCATTATCATTATCACTTAATTTTTTCAATAAATTTACATTATGATATTCACCAAATCCTACAAATATATTTGGAAAACTATTATTCACCATCGTAGATAATTTATCGGAATTAGATTCGCCAATAGTTGGTTCACCATCCGTCATAAATATATGTATAATTTGGTGAGTTGGATTCTCTTTATTGTATTCTATCATATTTTCATTCGCAAATTGTAATGCATTTCCGATATCCGTTGAATTATTCGCAGCTATTTTTTCTATTTTATTGATTAATTCATCTACGTTTGATTTGTTTACTAATATCGTATCAATAATCGAACGGACTTCTACATTAAAGGTATATAATTGGACGTATACAGGTGCGTCAATGGTAGATAGATAGGTCATGATATTTTTTAATGTTTTGATGACGACTGTCATTTTGGTAGTATTGCCATACGCATATTCATCCATAGAAGCAGTATTATCTATACTAAATAATATCATGGTGGGTCGTTCTGTAATTTTTGTTTTTTTCATTTTCATTGACAAAATGCCGAATTGTTCGTCTTCATGTAATAAATTCAAATACAAACCATCAGAATGAGTATGAATTTGACAAAATGAATTTTCGATTACGGAATCGGCGGTGGTAATATAAGCAGACATAATTGGTAAATATATATAGGTTGATTTGTATTATTTTTATTATTAACGATAATAATAAAATTCAATTTTCTATACCATATAATTTCCCGGAACGGGTAAATCTGTAATATCGGACATCTTCGTTTTATTTTCTACTACTTCATCCTTATAAAATTTGATTTTGGATAAAATATACTGTTGGTCTCGTAACATTTTCTTCCGTTTTTCTACGTCACTCATTCTATTTTTTTTACAATAATATAAGGTCAATCCTAAAATAGAAACAAAGAGAACGAATATGGTTATATTAAATACATAATAATATACAGTCACTCGATTATTATGACATTGTTTTAATGTTTGATATAAATAATTTTTGGCAGTGTTCTCAATTAATCGTGGATATTCCATTTTCTGAAATAATAATATATAATTCATATTATTATTTTGAGAACAATTAGACCAATGTACTAAAAATGTAATAAATAATACATTACGGCTAAATACGACAATATGGCTAAAATAATGGATACTATCCAAATCGGAATGACCGTTTTATTTTTATATCCGACGCCGAATTCTCTAAATCCTCCTTCTTTCGTATAAAGAAATCCGGGTTTTATATAATGGACGATGGAGAACAGGATTAAAAAAAGCAAAATAATGACGTTTAATTTATAATATCTTACAAATCCTTTTATGTTTGGCATAATTCTATTATATCCTTTGAAATTATTTTTACATAAATAAATTCAAAAATTTTTCACAAATCTTTTTCATTTTTGCTTTTCATATCTTTATCACAACCGTTTACATATAATCATCCCGAACATCTTCGCCATAATAATCTCCATCCGTATAATCCTCATCTAAACCTTCTATTCCATATCCTTCGTTCTCATAAAATTGGGTGTTCTCGTTTTCTTCCATTGTTTCCAAATCATTTACGTTCATTTGTTCTCCCTCTGCTGTTCCTATATTATTTATATCATATACATCTCTCATCATATCAAACATGACATCTTTATTACCACTATCTTCATTCAAAAAGTTCATTAACTGATTGGTTTCTCTCGCATTGGTTTCTTCATCATAATGTATTAAACCTTTTTGCATGCCTACATTCCATCTACCGATTTTAAATAATTTCATCATATCTTCTATCCTTCTATTTTCAGGGTCTAATTTTTCAAACATATCCGTAATGGATTTTTTCTCACTGGTCTTCACTTTGGTTACATATTTCATAATTTGCGCGTAGGAAAAGTTAATCACGGATTTGTTTTTCTTTTCTACATGTAAGAAGGCAACTAATAATTTACATACGCGTTCTCGTAATTCAAAATCTTGGACGGTTTGTATAGTTATTTCTTGTAATTCTGTATTTGCTTCCGACATTTCATCTGGTATATTTGCCTCTTGTCCGGAAATAGAATTGGATTCATTCATATTATTATTTATCATATCTCTGCGACGCTGTTTACTGATATTTACATTTGCTGTTAATAAATCGGGGTCTTCACTACTACTCATATATTCATATAAAACCGTGTAAAAACAATAAATAAATAAAGAAACCGTAGTAAAATTATCAAAAATAGAATGGAAAACGGCTCCTTCTTTTTGGATGGGGGAAATAATAGGTATATTTTGGGTAAATAAATTGATGTTCTCTAATGATTTTGATACTTCTTGTAACAGTCGTACTAAAATAGGTTCTCCTTTAAATGTCATAATTTCTTCATAATATTTTTCAATAATATTGGATTTTAATTTATCTTCATCAAATGGCGATAATTTCCAATGTTTTGGAATCGTATTACGTACTCCATCATTTAAAATAATACTTGGGTATACCGAACACATGGAAAATATCGCATTTTTAATATATTGACAAAACGAATACAATTCATTGCTATCATAATAATCATACGCGGATTTTTGCGAATTTTGCCAACTATAAACCGTTCCAATAAATTCTTTTAATTCGTTGAATTCGGTTCTCTCTAAAAATCTACCATTCTTTTCAAAGAATTTGATGATACTTTGGTATAAATTATCATTGGTGGTATATAAATAATCTTTGAAATCGCGTAAGGCATCCGTATCTTCTTTTACGTATGCTTTCGGATTGTATTTTTCAATGACTTTATGTAAATGTTCTCGCATTTTTTCATTAATTAATAACGAATCTTCACGGTCTAAACTTTCCAAAATATCGGTCAATACATTTATGGTATGAAATTCTATATTACGTTTAATTGTTACTCTGTTCTTATCTTGTACTAAATTCATCAATTGGTATAAATTATCTACTGTATAACGCTTTCCGTGTTTCTTTAAAAATTCTACCTTTTCTTGTATCGTCCATAATGTATTATATCCTGCAGGTTTTTCACTACATATGATTTTATAATTTTCGGGAATAGGTAAATTACGGTCAAAATTACAATAATGGATAAATGCCGCATAAATGTTCTCTTCTAAATGCCCGATAGGTACTTCAGGATATGTTATACCAGTAAATTCGCGGTGATAAATGATAGATGCCTTGGATAATGCTTTTATGTCGGTGATTAATATTCTTAATTTTTTGGCAGCGACAATATCCACTTTAATGTTCTCATCTTCCTTGATAAAATAGATCATTGGATTTGTAGTATTATTTTCATTACAACATGCGTTCTCCATAAAGGGAACCATTGTACTGGTCTTTAAAACTAAATCTTTCGTTTTTACTACTTTATTGATACGTTCAATAATAGCATAACCGAATTGGGCGGCTTTACTTTTCACTATATTATAATAGTCGTGTTGGTTGGATTTACCATCCGTTAATAATCTCAATAATTCAGATTGGAAATCCGATGAAATATTTTTCAATGAATTCGTAATGCGATATTCCACAACGGGTGGCATATAATGATGCCATTTGGTAATACTATGTTCTTCTACGGTAACGGAATCCGGATTTAAAATGATATATTCGCGTTTTTTGGCATATAAATCTTGTATGTCAATACGATTCAATACATATTTTTCTATAATGACCTGCATTCGTTTCTCTAATTTTTTGGCATTTAATTTCTCAATCGCATTCCATGGTTTGGATTGACTTTTGGTTTTATCAGTAACGCATGCAATATATTGTAATCCCGTCATATCTTCCACACCACTTAATGGAAAACCACTGAAAGAACGTAAACATCCCGGGAAAGTACGATTGATTTGGAAGGATGGCACTGCGGTTTGTATCGCCACTAAAATAACACTGGCAATAATAACAATCACCATTTCATTATAATAAATACCATAGGGATCCATTTTCACATCGGCACGTTTTTTCTCTTTTATGACGAATTCATTATAGGATTCTTCGGTTTTAATGGCTTTATTCATGATTTCTGTAACGGTTCTCAATACAAATCCCTCCATGGAATCTATGCCTAATTGCGGTAAATCAATATTCGTACAAATCGCTTTAAAGACATTATATATCATCATCGTAATCTCATTTTCAAATACTTTTTCAGGTTGTTTTGACATGGTAACTGCTTCGGTTAATAAATCACCAATGTCTTTTTCCATAATATCATGGGTTGTAATTTTGAAACCCGCTTCATCATACCCTTCTTCTGAACTAAAATCCAATTTACGTATCACTTCACCTGTGAATTTATCTACAATAGAATCGCCTTGTTCCAACCCAATTTGACTACATATTTCGTCTAATTTCGCGGCATAATCTCCGCCATTCACAAAACATACCGCTAAACTGTGTTTAAATACGGGCAACAATGGAGTATTTGTATCAATACAATAGAACCAATGTTCGCTTTCTTTTAATTGTTCTATCATGGGTTCGCGGCAAAAATTATCCACAAACAATAAAATATCGTGTTGTTGTTTTGTAAAATCGTCTTGGGATAAAATCATTTCTTTTATTTGGCGATAAGGAGAAACCACTAATTCAGTCGGTTTCGTTAATTTTCCAATTTCATAGGCTAAATGACTGGCTTTATTGACTTGTAACTCATTCAATATTTGCTTTTTGAGTAATTTTTTTCTATTTGTTGCAATTTCATTTTCAAATTCTTTTTCCAAATCTTCAATGGTAATCGCATAACGTTTATCAAATTCGCTCAATAATTTTTCATGCGATATTTTTTTCATTCTGGCTGCTGTGTCATCCAGAGTTTCGCAAATATTGTTTTTGGTATTTTTATAACAATTCTCACTTATATTACAAAACAATGTATTATTATCTATAAAGGATTCCTCAGCTATTTTATCATCATGAACCCAATGATTTTTTAAACGGCGATAATATTTGATTTTCTTACGTAAATCCTTTTCGGTTTCTATGTCTTCTTTTTCTTTCTCCGATAAGTTCATTTCATTTACATCCGAGGGCAACGAAGGCATTATTTCCAACATGGCATAATCTCCATCACGAACCATTTTTTTCTTCGCAATTAACGTTTCCGCCATTTCTTTTGCCATACTTTTCGGACAATCATGTTTTTGTATAAGGTTCTCTATCAAATATTCCATAAACATTTCGGGTGTCATTTTTTTCTGTTCGTCTTTGTATTTATTTAAAATATCATAGACTGTATCATCGAACTCTTTATCAAAATATACTTCATCTTGACTATCGTCTTTTTGTAATTCTTTCACACTTCCATATCTTTTTGCCAAATATCGGCGTATACATTCTTTGGGTTTGATTTTATCTACATCCGTCATTTCGTCTATTTTTGGTTTGGCTAATAAATCGGTTAAATTATTCGGTGTCATTAATGGGATTAATAAAGATTTTAACAAATTAGTATAATAGTTACCATTATCAATTTGGATATATTTTGCCAATAATTCAGAAGATGTCATTTTTGTATCGGATTTATCTTTGGATAAAAATTTATAGGTATCAAACATCGCATCTGAGAACGTTTTTTTCTCATCCAATAAATGTAATACTGTATTTAATTTATGTTCTACATTGTATTTGGTATTGCGCAATAAACTTAGTTTATTTCCTTTATCTACAATCATCTTTTTGATTTCCTTGATTTTTTCTTTGATAAAATATCTGATTTCCAAATATTGTTTATAACTAATATCATTGGTATATACCAAAAATGGTTCTAAAAATTGGACTACATTGACTAATGAGAACTTATTATGAATATATTTTTGTATGACACGAATCAATAAACGTGTTTTGGGAATAATAATATTTAAAAAATTCATAAATTTATCTTCGTCTTCCATCAATTCATCGGACAATACGAATTCTTCTATTTTTGATAAAAATTCGCGTTTGGTTTCTTTTTCTATATTTTCATAATCCAATTCATTATTGAAATCGCTAATAATATTTGATATAATATCCGTTTTTTTATTCAAAATCTTATGTAACATAAAATAATGATGATGTAAATTGGATTTTTCTAAGATACTTGTCATTGGTAAATCAATGGTTGAGAACCTCATAACTGGCGACGGTAACATAATCAATGATTTCACGGTCATTGTATCATTCGGAGTCATATTAGAACGATAATACATTTTCTTGCCATTTTTCATCATTTTTTCCGCCATCTTTGTCATTCCCAAATTATATCGTTGAATAACGTATCTTGATTTTCGTGCATCTGCTCCGCCTTTGGTACTTATCGCAATATTACTATAAAAATCGCCCAAATTATCTATAATACTTTCCAAATTGGCAGAGATTTGCTTGGATACTAATATATGTTTCGTATCCATGGGTTCTCTAAAGGGGGTAAAACAATTGTTTATTTCATTATTCAATATAGAATAATTTACAGAACGACTTTTGGCATCTTTATCATAATATTCTTTTTGTTTTGTTTCTATACTACGGAAATCCACTCCTACATTTTCATTTGTTATATCATTCAAATCAATATCCGTAGCGAGATTATATAATCGTTTGCGATTCGAAACGACAGGCAATATCCATTTTAGATTGGTATCTAAATTGTGTAATCGTTCAACTAATGGTTTATGGGTATGTCCCACTTTTTTAAAATCATATACGGATTGGTTCTCATCAAATTTGGAAAAATGCTCTCTCAATTGTTTAAAACGGTCTATTAATAAATGTATATTTCCTAAAACGACTACCGAGCGTTTACTATCTGGTATAGTAGAGAGCAATTCATCCATTAAATCATTAACTTGTGCTTCTATACTATATCGTTGTTCGTGTGCTGGTATTTCTACAATATTTGTAATATCTTCTAAAAAATCTCCAAAAACGATTTCTTCGGCATCCGCGTACATTTCCTGTATTTTTTCTTTAAACACATCATCGGGGATAGCATCTTCGGGAATATTTAAAATATAATCACCACTTTCAGTAATTGTGGTGGATGCTATTTCGGTTTTAGATGTTTCAAGTTCTCCTTCTTCGGCAGTTGTCAATTCATTCAAGTTTTGTTTTACCGATATAGGTTTTTGTCGAATCACTATTTTTTCAATCGGTATATCTTCTGGAATTCCTTTATATGCAAAATCAATATAAAGTACGTCTAAATCTGGATATGTAGTTAATTCAATCATATCTTCTTCTAAATTGGTTATTTGTCCGGTTAAAATGAGTGGAATTTCACCCCCAAAATGAATATCAACCCATGTGTTTGGCAATAAATGATTGATTCTGGCAAACCCCTTTTCATCACTTCTACTTAATAAATGTATTTCGGTAATGCTTTCATCGGTAATCATTCCATCCTTTCCAATATTTAACTGGTGGGTGTTTAATGTACTTATATTGACGAGTAATAATTTGGTATTATCTATATAAGTAATTAGCCATGACATTTCATGAATCTCTGGGTTCGTGGGTGCTATAATTGATATAATATCGCCCAATTCTAACGATAATGATGTGAATGGTGATTTTGATTTTTCTAATTCATGAGGTGTTTCCATATCATTCATTTCAATTACTTTTTCTTCGTCTGTCATTATTTATTATATATGGTTAAAATTTTATACGAGAATTATACTAAATTATATTTCATCCAATATTCGCGATATGAATAATTATTATAATAAAGCAATTAAAGATAACACTATAAATAATCTACTATTGAAAGCATGTCTCAAACGGCATTAGAAACAAACGAATATTATATTGATACTGAAAATTATTCCCAACCAGTAATTAAAACAAAAACCTATTCCAAAAATGGTATAGATTACAAAATTTTAAATTATGATAAAAATATTTTATGTAACGACGATATGAATTCCAAATTATATAGGTCAATCGTAGTTTCCTCGCCTGATAATAAAATTCTCACCTTTTCGCCATCTAAATCTATAGATTTTGATAAATTTAAAGAAAAATATACTGAATTAAATGACAATATTTTCGTCAATGAAATCATTGAAGGAACGATGATTAATTTATTTTATGATAATCGTACCAACGAATGGGATATAGCCACTCGTGGAGCAGTGGGTGGTTCGTATTTTTATTATAGAAATCAATATGAGGAAGACCCGGATAAAACGAAAAAACAACCGTCTTTTTACCAAATGTTTTTAGATGGCTTACGATGCGTAGAAGGACAAAAATTAAATGAACTATCATTATTAGAATATTTACCAAAAACGTATTCTTATAGTTTTGTCTTACAACATCCAGATAATCATATTGTATTAAAAATCACCGAACCAAAAGTGTATTTAGTCGCCGTATACGAAATAACTGCAAAAAATACAGTGAAATATATAAAACCAACCGAATATGAGAGTTGGCGTATTTTTCAAATTATAAATGGCGTGATTCATTTTCCAACCAGTTATATGTTTAAAACATACGAGGATATTGTCAATGAATTTACATCTATCCAAACGGATTATAATAAATTAGGCGTCATGCTTACCAATATGGAAAATGGTGAACGTTCTGCTATCAAGAATCCTACGTATGATTCTATCAAAACATTACGCGGTAACAATCCTAATTTACAATATCAATATTTATGTTTACGTCGCATGGGTAAAGTCAAGGATTTTTTATATTATTTTCCGCAATATAAACACGTATTTTTCAATTTCCGCCAAGAATATAATGATTTTATATCAAACGTCCATACCTCTTATGTCACATATTACGTACAAAAACAAAATGTGAAAATTTCCAAGAAATATTTTACACATATTTATAAAATTCATCATGAATTATATTTACCGTCGTTACAAACGGATGAGCCAATGATTATTCGCATCAGGGTTATAAAGGATTATTTTGAAAAAATGGAACCTCGTGAATTGATTTATCATCTACATTACGATAGACGCATGAATCAATAATTATCAATGATTCAAATAGTGTAGTAATATAATTACTTATCGAAAAGTAATTATATTTTCTGTCTTTTATAATGTAGAGTAAATATTTGATAATTTACTCAAATTTTGTAGATATTTCATGGTATGTTCTTTATTCGTATCGCTCATTTCTTTTACGGGTTGACGCAATGTATCAATAATACTCATAATATTTTGTGAATTTGCTAAATGACCGACATCTTCATTATAATCTTTCTCAAAAAAGAATTCTATTTCTCCTCTATTGATTACTTCAAAGTAAGGTTGATATATAAATTTATACCATGCTTTAATAATAGCAGTTGGATTTGCGCGCTTAATCATATCAAATGAATTTTTAGATGCTGAAATATCTTTATTTTCAGGTAAAATGCGAATAATATCATCTAAAAAATCGAAAAAATGATTGTTGAAGGCCTTTAAAATAGATGATTTATCTGTCATGTTATTATTAATATGACTAAATTTTTATATTATTTTTTACGAAATAATACTAAATACTAAATGCCGGTTTATTATTCATCGGAATTTCACTATCTCTTAATTTTTGTAAATTTTCAATTGTAACACTATTTGATAATTTATCGGGTCTATATGTATCAGGTGGTGTATTAATATAACTTTGACCTTGTGATATAGAAACATAATTATGCATCTGTCGCATTCCGCCTTTGCCTTTACTACTTAATTCCTCTGGCGACATATCATAATATGTATATTGTTCGGAAACGATATTCGATGATGGATTACCACCAAACATATAAGACATTGGTTCACCTGTTGTTTTCGTCGCATTATTTGTCATCGTCGTTATATCGGATTGAAAATGTTGTACGATATCGTCTCCGCCATAAATCACATTATAATTTTTTTTCACTAATAATAAAGCAGGAACACTATGTATATTGGGCGGCATGATTACTTTGGAACCATTTTCCAATTGAATATACAATTGATGATTCGTAGGGTCTCTTACTCGTTTATCTATACATATAAAACTAATTTTGTCTGTAATGGTTGTTTTTGATAAGGTTTGTAGTACTTTTTGTGAATGCTTACAATAATTGCTATAATATAAAATATCCATACTGTTATATTATATCTAAAAAATTTTTTATATCACTAAACGAACATTTTATTTATTTGTTACACATCGTATATAATAATCTATTTTGGAAATAGAAAATACCATAACCGAATGCTAATGACAACATTTTTAAATAAAATGAAACCCCTTTCTTTTTTGTAATCCCAATAAATAAACCGAGTAATAATACAATTGCCATAAATATAAATCCCAAAACAGATAAATAATAAAAGAATTGGCAATATTCTTTTCCTAATGGTGAAAATAAGTTATCAATGATATCGTTCATTTATAACTTATCAAAAGATTTTTATTTACTAAATTATTTTGTGGAATTCAAACACATGGTATAAATCACACGAGTTTGCATGTATGCCATTCCACTCAATAATAGAGCAAAGACAATAGAGAAAATAGTGGTGAAACTGAATTTCTTCAATTTAAAGATTGCTAAAAGTGCACCTAATAAAGCGCCTACAAAACTGATTAATGCGATAATCACTAAGATGAAACTGATTAAACACCATTCTTTGCCGACTGGACCTACAAGTAAATCAACAAACTTATTCATTGTATATTGTATTCAAAGAAAAATAATTTTTGCTAAATAATTTTTAATAATTGTAATTATTATAAAATTTACAAAATTGCAATGTGTAATCAAAAACGCAGTATTTTTATCAAATATTTAGAAAACCATATAAAAATCTTGTAATAAAACTATTAAGTCTGATAAATAAATATATTCCGTAATTTATATATAATGGAAAATTCAACAGTATGGAAATTAATAGATAAATATTTTACAGACAACCCCCAAGCATTCGTACGCCATCATGTTGAATCATACAATGATTTTTTCAAAAACGGCATTTTCAAAATTTTCAAAGAAAAAAATCCGATTCAAATTCTCGCCAGACGCGATGATAAAATAGACGATTACCGTTCACAATGTATTATGTATTTAGGTGGTAAAGATGGTAGTAAAATTTATTTTGGAAAACCCGTTATTTATGATGAAAATAATACGCATTTTATGTATCCCAATGAAGCACGTTTACGAAATATGACCTATGGTATGACTATACATTACGATATTGATATTGAATTTATTGATATTTTAGAAGAAGGTGAAATTCCTAAAACAATTATTCCGGAAAAAATTAGAGAAAACCCTGAATTTGAAGGAGGCGAAACAAACGAATATAGTAGCGATAGCGACCAGGAAGATACTGGATTACTTAGAAAAAAACGAGCAAACCAAAAGAAACAGAAATTTATGGAATTCACCGAAACAGCACTCAAGGAAATGGAAGGTGGCGCAAAATTATCAGAAGAACGTATCCAAGAAAATCTCCAAAAAATAAGAGAACTGAAAGAAAAGGAATTATTAGAAGGTGGCGCACCCACAGACAAACCAAAAAAACGTAGAACGAATAAAAGCGGTTTAACTACACATGATAATGCTATGATTAGAGAAGCCACTGAAAAATCCGTTTCTGGAAATATCCAAAAAACCACCATGACGTTGGAAAAAATATATTTGGGTAAATTTCCCGTAATGGTCCAATCCGATTATTGTGTATTATCAGGACTTACTCGCGAAATCCGACATACCATGGGTGAATGTATGAATGACGTAGGTGGATATTTTATTATTGACGGCAAAGAAAAAACGGTTGTTACACAAGAAAAATTCGCGGACAATATGTTATACATTCGTCATGTAAATGATGAAGAAGTCTTATATTCGGCAGAAATCAAATCGGTTTCTGAAAATGTCGCCAAACCGATTCGTACCCTATCGGTGAAAATCATGGCACCTACAAAAAGTTATACCAATAAAAATATAGTAGTAAATATTCCCAATGTTCGTAAACCCGTTCCACTCTTTATTGTATTCCGAGCATTAGGTATTCTCACCGATAAACAAATTATTACAATGTGTTTACTGGATTTAAACAAATATGAATCAATGATGGATTTGTTTATTCCATCCGTACATGACGCCGGCTCAATTATGACTCAACATGCGGCTTTGAATTATATTGCCATATTAACCAAGGGAAAAACATTGGCAAACGCATTAGAAATATTATCCGATTATTTTTTACCACATATTGGTGAAACCAATTTTTTAAACAAAGCCTATTATTTGGGACATATCGTATTTAAATTATTATCCGTATATACTGGATTAGAACAACCCACTGACCGTGATAATTTCAAATACAAAAGATTGGAATTAGTAGGAACACTTATGTATGATTTATTCCGTGAATATTATACGATTCAACAACGCCATATAAGTTTAGCTTTTGAATCCATTTTACATTTTAATAAATCTATTTATGAACACCATTTGGATGTTCTCGTAAAACAAAATTATAAAGAAATTTTTAGTAATCGAATCGTCAATGATGGATTTAAAAAAGCATTCAAAGGTAATTGGGGATCACAAACCCATACCAAACGTATCGGCGTAGTACAAGATTTAAATAGACTTTCCCATAATTCTATGTTGAGTCATTTACGAAAAACGAATTTACCATTGGATTCCAGTGTAAAATTGGTCGGTCCGCGTGTATTAAATAGTAGTCAGTGGGGATATTTTGACCCTATTGATACTCCCGATGGTGCGAATATCGGCATTCATAAACATTTATCTATTTCCACATATATTTCACAAGGCATTTCACGAGAACCTTTTATCCATTGGTTACGCGAAAAAATAGATATGCGATTGTTAGAAGATTGTACCCCGGCGATTTTATCCAATATGACAAAAATTATACTAAATGGCTTATGGGCGGGTTCTATTTCAACTGACCCATTTGAAGCAGTAGAAGAAATCAAATTATATCGTAGAAATGCGTTGATACCTATTTATGTCAGTGTTACTTTTGATATCAAACAACGAACTATTTTTATCTATACCGATGGTGGACGATTATGTAGACCTATTTTTTATCGTGATACGAAAACTAACAAATTATCTTATGAAAATAAAGATATATTAAAACGAGTTGATGACGATAATTTTACCTGGAACGAATTGATCTCTGGGTTTAATAAAAAGAAAATAGAGAACTTCAAACCCAATGATTATAAAATGTATGAATTAAACGAATTATATGAAGGCATTGCTAGTGAAACCAATCCACATAAATCTGAACGTTTTGAAAAATACAAAGCCATTATTGACTATATCGATTGTAGTGAAAGTGAAGATTTATTGATTGCTTTAAATAGAGAACATTTGGAGAAAGACCATACCAATAAATTTACCCATTTGGAAATCCATGAATCGTTTATTTTTGGTATGATGTGCAATATGATTATTTTTCCTGAAAATAACCCTGCAACTCGTAATTCATTTTCATGCGGTCAAAGTAAACAAGCAGTTTCTATGTATCATACCAATCATCAAGTTCGCATGGATAAGACTGCAGTTGTATTAAATAACGGTCAGATACCATTAGTGAAGTCTCGGTATTTGGAATATATAAATAATGAAGAGAACACTTATGGTGAGAACGCAATTGTGGCAATTATGTGTTATACCGGTTATAATGTAGAAGATGCGATTTTAATTAATGAAGGAGCATTGAAACGCGGTTTGTTTAGAACAACTTATTATAGTACATATGAAAGTCATGAAGAAAAAACAAAAGCGGGTCCGGTTGTTGTTGAAAAAATATTTACCAATATTGAAAAAGACGCTACCGTAGTCGGTAAAAAAGACGGACATGATTATAGTAAATTAGACAAATATGGTTTAATTAAAGAAGGTACGATGGTCGACGATAAAACAATCATTATTGGTTTAGCCGCATCTAGCTCCGAAAACCAAACGAAAAAAGTGGATTTATCAAAAACCACGAAAAAAGGACAATTAGGTATCGTAGATAAAACATTTATTACCGAAAGTGAAGAAGGTAAACGAATTGCCAAAGTGCGTATTCGTGAAGAACGTATACCAAATATTGGTGATAAAATGGCATCACGTGCGGGTCAAAAAGGAACGGTTGGTTTAGTGATCCCCGAAGAAGATATGCCCTTTACGAAGGATGGCATCCGTCCAGATTTGATAGTCAATCCACATGCTATACCATCTCGTATGACAATCGGACATTTAGTGGAATGTATTATCGGAAAAGCCTCTGCATATTATGGTGGATTCAGTGATTGTACGGCATTTAATAACAAAGGTTCCAAAATCGGTGTTTTTGGAGAACTTTTACCAAAGATTGGTTATCATTCCAGTGGCAATGAAGTCTTATATAACGGCATGACCGGAGAACAGATTGAAGCCGAAATTTTCATTGGTCCAAACTACTATATGCGTTTAAAACATATGGTAAAGGATAAAATCAATTATCGAGCATTAGGTCCTAGAACTGCTATGACAAAACAACCCGTTTCTGGCAGAGCGAATGATGGTGGTTTGCGTATAGGTGAAATGGAACGTGATTCAGTCATATCACATGGTGCTACGGAATTTTTGAGAGAATCCATGATGGAAAGAGGTGATAGTTATTATATGGCAGTATGTAATAAAACTGGTTTATTGGCGGTATATAATCCATCCAAGAATATTTTTATGAGTCCTATGGCAGATGGTCCAATTAAATTCATTGGTTCTATGGATAATAAAGATATGCATATTGATAATATCACGAAATATGGTCGTAGTTTCAGTGTAGTAAATGTTCCTTATTCATTAAAATTATTGATACAAGAATTACAAACGATGAATATACAAATGAGAATTATTACTGAAGAAAATATAGACCAATTAGAGAACCTGACCTATTCTAAAAATATGGATAAATTAATGTATACTACCAATATTGACCCACAAAAAATTATCAATGAAATAAAGAAACATTTAACGGATACTGTCAAACATAACATAACGCCTAGTGACGGATATACGCCAGAAAGTATACCATATGCCCCCAATACTCCTGAAAATAAAAAGGACTATGCAGATAATGCAGATGATAGAATGTTGGCAGTGTTTGATGAATTTACAGATAATATCCCATCCGCAAAATTACAGCCATCAATCTATCCATCATGGAATGATGATAGTTCAATTGAAAATTCTCCTGACAATTCAGAGATTAGTCCTCCATATGCTCCATCTGATAGTCTTCGCGGTATTTCAAATTCGGAACCTGCATCTTATGCACCAAATAATGATTCTTACAGTCCACCATTTGCTCCATTGACCGAAAATTTTAATAAAGGTGAAATTGTATATTTCCGCGGAGATAATTTAGTAGGAAGAATATGGAAAATAAGAAATATAGGCGACCGATTTATAACAATTGAAACTGAGAATCTACAAGGAATTGAAGATAAAGACAGTATCAAAGTAGTAACGGAAATGGATATATATAGACCCGAAGATTTCGCATATAGTGAACGCAATGCCGAACCTATGACAGGTGTAAATCAAATCATGAATGGCGGAGGTAATTACCAAAAACCCAATATAAATACAATGGGTACTTCTACCCCCGCTATCAATTTCAATCCTGTCATCAGAATAAATAACGGTGGTTATGATTTATCTACAGATAGTCAACCAAATAATACAAATGAAATGACTGGAGGGGTGGTTGAAAATAAAGTGATAGAAGGTGGAAAATTAAATACGATTACCGATTTAGCAACTATGTCACATAGTATGCCAACTATTAAAGTGAAGGAAGATAACTCACAATCTGGTGGAGAAGCACCAACAGAGGATAAGATAGATTTTAGTAAATTGATAATCAAAAAAGTATAAAATTGAATATATTCACAAAATATTTAAATATTATAACATAAACATATATTATAATATTTTAGTAAAATGTCAACCACCAGCAATCGTATTTTAACCATATATAAATCCAGAAAAACGATTTTAGAATTATTAGATTATCAAGATTATAATGTTGCTGATTATGATAAATTCACGATTAATGAAATTGACGCAATGAATACCAACGACCAATTAGATATGTTGATACAACATACGAAAGACACACGCAAAATATATATTAAATATTATTTAAATGCAAAACAATTACGACCACAAAATTTAGACGATATTATTGAAGATTTATTTGTTATTGAAAATGTATTAACCAAAAATGATACATTAATTATTATTACACCAGATGAACCGAATGATACAATTGTTACCAAATTAAAATATTTATACGATCATGATGGCATTTTCGTTGTCATACATAATATAAAAAGATTACAATTCAATATTTTAAATCATACTTTAGTACCCGATTGTGAAGTATTCACTGAATCGCAAGTAAACGAATTAAAAAAAACCTTTAATATTTCAAACGAAAAACTCCAATTACCAGAAATTTCGCGTTTTGATCCGCAAGCATTAGCCATGTGCGTAAGACCCGGGCAAGTATGTTGTTTTAAGCGAGATAGTGCTACTGCAATGAAATACAATTATTATCGTATATGTGTGTAAAAATAAAATCGTATTATATAATAAATGGCAACAAACGTAGTCGTTGGATATAGTCCTACTGATTTTTTTTATGTAAAAGCTCAAGAGTTGAATATTATGCCAATGAATTGCGAAAATCTAACCATCCCATCTGACAACCAATGTAATACAGATAATTATAATACGAATAAACTCGATTGTATGAATGCCGCATTATGTAAAAATAAAGACAATGCAATCCTTATAGGTAAATTACAGAACAAACATAGTGGCTCCGACCAACATTATTTAGATACAAACCAAGAATATAAAGTCACTGTTACAAATTCAATTAATTTAGGAATAGGTATATTGATATTAATAGGATTCATTATTCAAAATAGAAATCTATAATAATTATATAATTATGTTTTTAAATCAAATTCCAATCATAGAAGGGCTGGATTGTAACACAATGCCAATGAATGGAAACACGATTATTTATAGTAACGATTATTTAAATGCATGCGTAATAAATAAATACAATCATATAGTCGTAAATAAAGAGCGCGAATTAGATGAGAAATTAATGGAATTAGAAAAAACGAAGGATTCTATTTATGTAAATGATACACAAGGATTATATGACAGTGAAATGATGATAGGAATCACTTGTACTATTTTAGGTAGTTGTGTATTATTATATATATTGAATAAAATATCTAGATAAGAAATAATATATTTTTATATAATAATATATTATTATGTCACTTATAAAATTATTACCATTACCAAATGATATTTCATTCAATAAAAACAATATGAATATTAGCGGGTTTTCCGGAAATGATTCATTTAGAAATGGTTCTTACATAGTTACCACGTCATCATTTAAAGATGATTCTACTCAACCATATAACGTATTTAACAACAATGCCTCTATATGGTGTTGCGGGGTGAAAGGAAGTTCACAAAATACAGATAATACAAAATATAATTATATAAATAATCCATACAATGAAGCGGTACCTTCATCCTTTATTGGAGGCGAAAATTCACCCGACGCATCCACATATTGGAGAACTCATATTAATCATATACAAAATAAAACAAATACGATATATGGAGAATGGATCCAAATACAATTGCCATATCCAATCTATTTATCAAAATATAAAATCACTTCTATTACAAAAGAAGGATTGGATAAGTTTGGATTCAGTTCTCAAGGCATTACCGACAACAAATATCTAAAACCATATAAATATGCGTTATTGTCTTCCAATGATGGTAAAAAATGGAATTTATTAGATCGTGTTACAAATCCGAGTACAGATACGTTTACTATCAATAATGTAATAAAATCTTCGTATTATAGAATCATTATATCACAATTAACCGGTGGAGCAAAAATCAAATTACCGGTGGCATTGACCGGTTTAGAATTATATGGAGTTGATAATATTATTGATAGTACGAATCGAGTTGAATCTTTTAATAATTATTCTTCATATTCAAGTCAACTAAATTCTTCACCATATAAAAATACAATGTCTTGTGGTTCTTGCGGAATTAAAGCGTATTCAAAAAGCGATGTTATTTCTACCAATAGAATATTAGAAAATTTCCAAATGAAAAGAGAACCTTATACTGCTCTCACTGGTAATATTGATTTAAATTCCAATATATTATATCAACAAGGAAATGCATTTATATCCAAGCGCGATGAGTTATTAAATAATTCATTGTACGATTATAGCGGAAATATATTATATACAAATCATGGAAACACAAGTATAAGACAAGCAACTATTGAAGACGCAAAAGAATATAATGAAGAAGAACGAAACGTATTCATTTTAGGAACAATAAGTGTAGCAATTGTTGCCATTGGATTTATAATAGTATCGGTTAGTGAATAATTTACATATGATAATATAATATATAATATATTATAATAATATATTATCATGGATGTTAAAATTCAACAACAAATTTCGGATATTGTAAATAAAGAAAATGAGAGAATTGATATGAAAAAATCAAAAGTGGATAATGAATTACAAACACAAAATCGGATGATAACATTAAACACCAGTTATAGGAAAAAATACAGTGATTACAATACTATGTACGTTATTTTAATTACATTTTTATCCATATTATGTGGAATTATGGTGATAAAACGATTCTTTGTATTTATACCATCATATGTGTATGAAATTTTATATATTATTTTGATTCCAATATTTTGCATTATTTTATTTAAGAAATATTTAGATATTTCAAAACGTGATGATATATATTATGATGAAATTGTAAAAGAAAAACCAACAATGTTGACACCCAGTGAAGCCTTAAAAAAGAAAGCAGAACAACAAAATAAAATTATGAAATCCGGTAGTTTGTTAAGTTCTTATGGTGGATGTATCGGAGCAAAATGTTGCAGTGATACGACTGTATGGGATGCTGGTAATTCGGTATGTGTAGCAAAAGATGGTTTCACTACAATTAATTATGCGATGTTACATGGGGATATAGATTTTAGCAGTGTTAAGGACGATTTCATAAAACCAAATTATCCAAACGAATTTGAAAATTATTCGAAAATTTAAAATATCTATTATATATAACATATATAATGGTTTATTCTTGTAAAAACGAGCTAGATGATGCAAGAGATGATAGAGATAAATATAAAAAAGAGCGCGACGCATATAAGAAAGAGAGAGACACATATAAGAAAGACCGAGACACGTGTTATTCTACGTTGAATACGTCTACCGCAGAAAAAAATAAAATACAAGGAAAACTAACAGATACACAAAGTCAACTAAATACAATGATTACTCAATACGATGTTATAAAAACTCAATATCAACTCATGCAAAAATTATTAGATGTAGAAAAACAAAATGTTTCAAATTGTAATGACGCATATAATAAACAAACCACTGAAGTTGGATATTTAAAAGATCATAATTTGGTGAATGAATATTTTTCAATGAAAGAAGGTTTAACTTCTCAAGAATCTAGTGCAATAAATACAGAACTTAAACATATTGACCGAATTTCATATGCTGCTGTTCTAGACCAAAATTCGCAATTATCGAATGAAATAGAAAAATATCGTAATGAATATTCAACGGACGACCAAAAAATCAATTACGAGGAACAAACTATTTATTTATTATTACAGGCAAATCATTTTTTAAAATGGATTTATTTCTTCTGTTTTATAATCTTTTTATATTTTTTATATTACACCACTAAATATTCTATTTATGTCAAAATTGTTTTATTCATTGTTATTGTGATTTACCCTTTTGTGATTTACCCGATTGAACGAAGATTGTATGATTTTTTCAATTATATACGGTCTTTTTTATATCCACTATAAGATTATTTTATCGTATTATGTATAATCTTATTCCAATTATGAATTCGATGAAGTGCTATTTGTTCCAATATAAATGACTCGCGTTTAGAATAATCCGTTATAAACAATCCATCATTATTATGTTGAAACATTCGTTCTTCAAATAATTTCTTTGCATCATAAAACGAATTTTCAAAATTCTCTTTTGATTGTTTCATTTTATATATTATACATCTATCAAAATCATAGGCAGATAATAAATCGGCTTCTCTCACGATATGATACGCCGATTGATATTCGCCCAATTCAGGAAACCCATTTTTTTTTACTTTGGAATATGACATGGTGGTTATAATTTTTTTTGTAATATCTATTTCATTCTGGTCCATTCTATGTTCTAAAAATTTTTGAATATATCTTATTCCAATATCCTCGTCTATATATTTTCGATCACACATATCATGCAATGCTGCCGATACGTATATTATTTTTTGTTGCTCTATTAAAAAGGGATTTTTTGGTAATTCTGATTCATATATTTCGTGTGCGTAATTCAATACATTCATGCTATGCATGATGCCATGAGTTTCGTCCATATTGTGTTTGGCTGTCATATACATGACAAATTGAAACAGTTTATTTAATAATAACATTTCTTTATATATTCATTATAATTTATTTTATACAAAAAAAATATTTTCAATTTTACAAAAATATTTTTTAGTTTCAATCATTCGAATAATATGTGATTTTATTTTATACAGTTTATCGGCTCAATTGTTCGTCGGTATAAACAATATTTACTTTACAATTTGTGTTTTTACATACCGATCGATCACAAAATCTTCCATTCAATTCTTTCAGTAATTTGTTGTTTTCTAATAATAAATTGGTGTTTTGCAATAATAATGTTGAATTCACGCTATTATGCGGTCCAAGTGTTCGGAGAGTATAATGTTTGGTAGAATCGCTAGAAATATGATAGTTTCTACATAACAAACGAAGCGCTGATATTTTACGATGGTAAATATTCATTATATATAAAATTATTACTTGATTTATTCTTTATACTGTTTATTTATTATGTTGATATCCAACCCAAATCATAAAAAAACTATAAGTTACCACCTATAATTATAAATTGTTTACATCAATTCCATCACTCTCATATTCGACTGGAATATCCAAATCATCGCGTTCATATCTAATTTTAATACCCGTCCATACCTGGTTCTTTTGTCTTCCAAATTGTTTATCCATATATTCATGTACGTCTTTTGGTGATGGACCACCACGACCATAGGTTGACTGATACCATATAGAGAATTCATTATTTAATTCGGATTTCTTTACCTTACCATTTGCAGATACAATAATTTTATCACGAATAAATTCTGCAATATAATCCTGGCTCTCGCGATATTCATTGCTGGCTGCCATTACCATTTGACAATCTTTTACTACACCGTCAGTTGCCATGGCATGTTTTACTAACATTGCGGCGAATACTTCTTTCCAATCGTCAAATTTTTCAATAATATGCTTATCTATTTTGAATTGAAATGGTTTTTCTGGATCACCTTGTACTGGGTTTTCGGTAAAGAGTGATTTGTATGGAACTACACGAATACGACGCCATGTACCATGATCGTTACTCTTGATTTCCATCATGGTATTGGAACAAACCACCAATTTCAATTGCGGAATAAATGTAATGGCTTGTGGCATATAGGGTGCTCTGGCTTGTATTGGATCAATACCACTCGTCAATTGTTTCATCACACCTTCATTGATGCGGTCGCCTTTGGATGGTTCTTGCATGACTGCATATCGTTTTCCTTTTAATTGGACGACTTCTGGCGATAAACCACCAATCTTTGTACGACCTTCAGTTACCAGTGTCAATGGAACGTCGCCTTTGTATTCGCCCAATATTTTTTCCATCAGACTTACCAATACGGATTTACCATTTTGACCGATACCAATATACATATTAAATGTTTGATTGGAGGATGTACCAATTAAAGTCGATGCTAAATGGTCGTACATATATTCATATAATTCCTTTTCGGGAAACAATTTATGTAAGAAATCATAGATTAAATCCATCGTGCCTTTATGTTTCACTTCATCTAATTCGCGATATTCTATATTCGTACACATAGAAATATTATCTTCCGGTCTTCCTGGACGAAAGGTCTTTTCTTTAAAATCTACCACCCCATTTTTAAAACATAATAAATATGGATTCGTATCCAATTTACCTAAAAAGGAACCATCATAAAACAATTCTTTCGCTTCTGTCATAATATTCTTTTTATCATTCGTTCGCGAACATCTGGTACAAATATCTAATATTCGTTGTGAACGTAATCGTTTCATTATATGTTGTTCGTCTTCGTTATTTGTATCATTTGCATTATTATTATTATTATTTTCATTTATTGTTGGAACATTATTTGGAGTATTTATAATACCTGTTAATAAACCTAGACTTTTTTTATTATATAATTCTCGTAATTCTACGGAAATCGCCTTTCTTAATGTAGTTCCGGAATCTACCTCCATCCAACGATGATTTTTATATTCATACCATATATTGGATTTTACACTCACACAAACAAAGCGGTCTTTATAACACTGATACAATACACGCGCGATATCAAAATCTCCACAACCACCGGTCTTTTTATCTCCGGAATTAATCGTTTGTTCTACGAAATAATCGATACTATCGTCATATACCTTTTTATATTTTTCATATGCGTCTTGTTTCGACCAATACATCAATGATTTCTTTTGTAATCCATATAATTTACTACTATCAAAGGTTCGCCATTTATCACATAAATCAGGTATATCGTTATAATTGAAATTTCTGGCTTGGGCGCTAAATGCAATCCATACAATCAACAATTTATTATTTATATTTTTCAACGCCCACCCAACTCGGATCCATTTGGTAAAAGACCCCTCTTCATAATAGGATGGTGGCAATGTCATTGTATATTCAAACGCTTCTTTCAAATCATAATCATTATTCGTAATTTTATCCAAATACATATTTAATAATTGTTGCAGCTCGTCCGCATTTTTAACATTATATACCAAAGTATTAATATCACTTAAATCAAAATCTTGCGCGGCTGCATTTGGGCTGGGTGTTCTACGAATATTGGTTTTTGCTCCTCCATTCGTACTACCATTGAAATTTTTATAATTATTATAAAATTCCAAAAACCCGCTTTTCATAAAGAAGGATGGATGATTTGGATAACGAACGGATAGGGAATATATGTTTTCGCCTACATTGAAAGATTTTAATGAAACGGGAACAATCGTAATTTCTTCATTCGCATCATTATAGGTCGCATTATAAATATAGGTTAATTGGTAACTATCATGATTTGGTTTTCGCGAACCAAACAATTGCCAATTCGTACAACCGATACTAATACCTTCATCAAAAACATCATCCCATGAATTTTTTAAGGGTAAATCATCCCACATTTCGGCGACTTTTTTCATTACTCGCTCTCGAAGAATGCGCTGGAAAGTATGGTCGGCTTGTATTCCTAGTATCATATGAATACCGTCTTTTGTCATTTTTTTTTCCGCGACAATATTGACGGCTGATTTTTCCATCACAAATATGGGGATTTTTTGTGACGAATCCAACTGTAACATGTCTTTGATTTCGTCTAAATAACATATCACTAAATCTAATATATGGTCTTTTGTATGTTGACGTTCTTTGATTGACATATCATATCGGAAATCTAAATCTACTACGATGGGTCCATCTGTATCACGCTGTTTTTCGGTCAAATATTCTAATCCATTTTTGGAAAGTACATCGCGATTATACAAATTTAAAAATTGTTCGTATTCCTCATCTGGAATATAATACGACCCGCCATAAATATTGGATTTTTTATCGCCGATACGAGTATTGGTTGGATTTTTCGGAGGTTGTGAACTCTCCGATTTTTCATCGCTTTTTATTTGATGTTTTTTTAAAAAGTCCTGAAAGGATGTATTGGTATATTTTGAATTAGAAGTAGTCGTAGTCGGTTTTGATGAGGACATCTTCTTTGAATTATAATATTGGGATATTTTTATTTTGATTTTTAAATTCAATTTTTCCGATTTTTATTGGAATATAATTACATGTCTACTATGTATGTAGATATAAAATTGATGTGATTTGGATCATTTATTATATAGCAATCATAACCACGACAAATACCTTTACACCTTTGGACCCAATCAATATGAACGTCCATACCAGCATGATATATCCATGGATACATGGTTTGCGGTTTAAACCACAAGTGAATAATAATTTGGCTTTTATGGAAATTACTGAATTTTCGGGATTTCATATAGGGGAACCGTATTTGATACAAAGCGAAAGGATAGATAGTTATAATCATCCACTTAAACTAAAAGGAACATTTGTAAAGATTTTTCAAGGAAATAATATGACATATATATTGTTTAAAAATATAAAAGGTCAGATATTTTCAGCACCAGCACAACATAGCAGATTTTATAAATCTCCGGAACGTGTTATTATTGAACCGCGATTACGACAATTGGCATTGATGATTGCGATTAATAATGCGTATGGTTATGCGCGTCCAAATGGTGATAAGGAAGCTGATAATACGAATATAGAAAATACGGTTGGATATTGTTTAGGCAATGGATGGATTGCCGCACCCGATAAGAAATGATAACCAAAAGGAATGGAGGCGTCGTAGACGTAGAATACCTACCCATTGGTTTCCCTATAAAGGGAGGGTTCGTCCAAGGGAACCGTAGGTTCCCTGGAGAAAATTGAATTCTCTTTCCGTTCTCATTACAATTTATATACAATACAACCAACTAAGATGAATAACGATGAACACAATGAGAAATTACGTATACTAATGAAAAAATTAGAAAAAGAAGGTATGGAAAAAACATTCATAGTAAATAAAAAATACGAAAGATACGCATTGACAACCGAAATACCATTATTTGGGTATAATACCGAATCTGATAAACCAATACCGACTTGTATAATATTTACTTTGCGTAGATATTATAATATAGCACATAATAAATGGAGAAAAATATGGAATAAACAAAGAGAAAATGAAAATAGAAAACAATATATAAATGAATTAGAACAAATTATAAGTGATGGTTCCGAAGAATTTGAAAAAGAAATGGGAAGAAAAATGACATTTAAAGAAATGCGGATTATTTATGGTTGATGTTTTTACGAGTTATATTATGGATCGCATTATTCACTATAGTATTTGTAATATTTTTAGAATATATATTTCTATAATTATGAATAAATATATTTTTTAATTCATTATATTTATCATTCATGTACGGAACAGTATAATCAATACCTTTTGTAATATCACCTAATTTTTCATCGGATATATTATAATTAAAAAAAGTAGAGAATGTATAATTATTATGTATATTAAATACATCTATGTAAGCTTCTATAAAATCTATTAAACGTATACCTATATTATGTGTGCCGTCATTATCAATACTTATATAATTAAATATATAATTCGAAAAATATTCTTGATACATGATTAACTTTTGTGTTGTATCAATTTTTTTTTCATTTTTTGAAATAGCGTTTATAATTTGATTCACCGCTTTTTGTATATAATATTGAAATGTAGATATGATTGGCGCTATTTTTTCATCTGATATTTTTTTATTTGTTGTAAATATTTGATCTTTATTAAATTTAAATAATTCGAATAAATAAAACAATCGTCCTACATGATTATATGGTTTATGAATGTATTCTGATATATCGTTGTCTATATATATTTTTCTCTCGATATAAGCTCTCAAGTTTCCTTCTACTAATTCAGCATAGCCTTCTATATTATAATTGTTACCAGAAATATTCAAAACATTGGTCTTATTTAAAGAAGGTTTGTATAAATCAATAGACTTAGTTTTATCAATCGATATTACACATTCTAATACGTGGTCTATAATGGTTATATCATCGTCTACAATTTTAATGACAAGTTGTATTTTAATCATAATATTATTCGGTTTATCCTCATTTATATGGTTTATAAATGATAAGATATGGGCGTTACCGATTTTAATATCATTAAACCCCATAGCCTGCGTTTTATGTGCGGTTGGAATCTCGGTATACTCATCTATATGAAAATCAACTGAATTCGGATATAATCTATTCATATCCAGTTTAGATAATTCTATTCTTAATTTGTCAACAATCCAATCAACTACATTTCTATAATAAGGATTCATTTCATTGTTTACAATAACGTCATGACAATACGATTTGTCATGGTTATCATATACAGTATCAAAAAAATCCTTGTTTTTATCATAACCAAAATAAGGAATATTTAAAGCCACATCAATATCGCCAGTTGGATCAACATATAAAGATAAATTCACATTATTAAAGACATCATCTAATAATTCATAACAAATTCCGCCAAAAAAATTATAATCAATCCCTTTATTTGTTTGTAACGAATGTTCTTTTATATCAACCAGTATCGTTTCTTCGGCGTATTCTATTTTACCCGAATCGTTCATTTTTCCTCCTGCATTGTCTGATATAGTTTCATATTGAGATATAACAACCGGTCCTTCATATGTATATTCATCCCAAGAAATATTTGCTATAATATCAATTAATTGTTGATGATTTGGGTATGCGTTTTTAGTCCATATTATACGGCTCATATCGCGTGTATATTTAAAATCAATATCATCTATTTTATTTTTAAAACCTCCTTTTGTATATTTTCTTCTATGTTTATTTTGTTTTTTGTTTTTTCTTGTATTTATTTTCCTAAAAGCCATATATATATTATGATATATATTATAATATATTTTTCCACAAAGGTAGTTGGTTTCCGAGTTTCACAGAAACGGAAGGGGTCATAGTGTAGAATCCCTACCCGTAGTTTCCCTACAAAGGGAGTGTTCGTCCAAGGGAACCGTAGGTTCCCTGGAAAAAATTGAATTTATTATAATTACAAATAAAATATATAATAATAATATACTTATACTATTTATAACAAATGAAATTCTGCGACAAATGCGATAATATGTATTATATTGGTATTAATGCCGAAGAAAATACTTTAAAATATTACTGTCGTCATTGTGGAAATGCGGATGAAAGTATAGGAGAAGAAGGGGTTTGTGTATTAAATACTCAATATAAACAAAAAGAACAAAAATTTAACCATATCATCAATCAATATACAAAATTAGACCCAACTTTACCACGAATTTATAGTATGAAATGTCCGAATAAAGAATGTAATACAAATACCAATAACAAAGATAATAAACCTACCGAAATCATTTATATGAGATATGATGATGATAATTTAAAATATTTATATATTTGCGTAGAATGCGACACTACCTGGAAAACCGATTCAGAAAATTGAAACTAATTTTATTATTATTGAATATAACAATTTAGAAATATAATTATATAATATATTTATAATGGACGATAAATATGCAAGTGATGATGATTTTGATGTTGATGAAATAGACGATGACGAAGAAGTGCCTGTTAAAATTAAAAAAACAAAAAATATAATAAAACCACCCAAAGATGATGATGACGAAGAAGAAAACGATGAAGAAGAAAATGAAGATGAAGAAGAAAATGAAGATGAAGAAGATAATGATGACGACAACGAAAGTGGAGATGAAGATGCTAAAATAGAAGATATTATTGGTAAAATGACAGACGACGATGGTATGAAAACAAAATTTCCAGCAATAGATGATTCCGATGAAGAAGATGACGATGATGCAGATGTAAATTATTTACAAAAATTTGAAGAAAATATACAAAAAAATATTATTGCCGAGTATCATCCCGAATTACACGCCCAAAATTATGACGAAATTGATGTATTATCTCGTGTAGTACGCGATGAAAACGGTGTTATTATTGACCCTTTACATAAAACATTGCCATTTATTACACGCTACGAAAAAGCACGTATTCTTGGTGAACGTGCCAAACAATTGAATGCAGGCGCAAAACCGTTAGTAGAAGTAGATGTCAGTATTATTGATGGATATGTGATTGCTTTGAAAGAATATGAAGAAAAAAAAATACCGTTTATTATTAAACGACCTTTACCGAATGGCGGTTGCGAATTTTGGAAATTCAAAGATTTGGAAATTTTGGCTTAGAAAAAATGATTTATTTTATGTTGGATAAATCATTTTTTTCTGTAATTTATTTACGATTACGACGACTTTTATTTTTTTTGGATTTATTTTTATTTGATTTATTTTTTTTGGATTTATTCTGTTTTCCACCTAACATTCCAAATGGAGTTTTTCCAAACCATAATTTTCTTAAATATCCCTTATCGTATAACTTAGTAATAACACCATTTATATCATATATTCTTGTTGGATCTTTAAGTGTTGATATCTTATTTTCGTCTGTATCTAATATTATATAGTTATCATTATCATTATTAGTATCATAATATTTTTCAACAAGAGAATATGCTTCATATGCTGTTTCTGATGTTACATTAATTACCTTTTCTAAGGAAATATATAATTTATCGATATTGTATTGTTCGCTATTAAATAACTCGGTTAATTTTTTTGTGTGTACGAATTTTAATATACCCATTTCTATATATATTCTAAATATATTATCTACAAAAAAATGTTAGAAATTGTCATCTAACCTTTCCAATGTTTTCCACAATCTAAACATGTTACAAATATTGTTGCTGGTTCATCTGCTGAACGCGTTTGTAATTCATAAAACGTACATTTTTTTGACCGACACTTCTTACATGTAAACATATCCGTAGATGCTTGTAGATTCGTAGTAAATTTACTAGCATCGCGCTTAGTTTTTCGTTCAATTAATTCTTTCCAATGAGCGGGGTCCATTTCTTGATGGGTCATAAACGCCAATGTTTGCGGTGTAATTTCACCATTTTTGATTTGTTCTAATAATTCCGGTTTTTTTAAATTGAAATAAATCGTTCGTAATCGATCCAAATACAATTGGGCGAAATATGGATTATCCCATTTTTTTATGATTTTACGCGACGTCGCTTCTTTGATTGCATAATTAAAGATGGCTTTTTCTAAATTTGTAGCATTTGTTTCATCCTCTACTATTGGTTCTATTTTTTTTCGGACATTTTCTCTAAACACATCGGGATTTTGTACTGAAAATATAGTAGTCATTGTATAGTATTATGCCTACCTGTTTATATTTTTTCGCAAATTCAATTTTTTATATCAATCTGAATCCTATGAAAAATAAAATGGATAAATGGTATAAATAATTATGAATGATTTATATAATGGAATACGACACAGAACCTCACAAATTTATTTTATCATCCAAGGATTTGATTGATAAAATGTTATTCAATCGCGATTACAAAGGCGCATTCAATATGCTGGTAAAAATAATGGGAACATTGGATGAAAACGACCGTAATACATTCATTGGATATTATGATAACTATTTTTTTACCAAATGTCCGAAAGAAACTGGGAAACCACGATCCAAACTATAATTTATCCGCGGTTTTATCGACAAATACATGTTTCGCTATATTTTTGATTATTTTTTCATCAAATTTTTGTTGTTCGGCATCGCCATAACCACCCAACGAATTTCTATAAATATCTAAACATAAATCATATTGTTTATTTTCGGGGTCTTTACTATCGGGATTATTGTCTCTCCATTCCGGTAATTTTTGTAAATTCTTATTGGCAACTTTTCCTATAAAATTACGTAATTTTGTTTTGTCGTCATTGTCTTTGTCCCATGTATTTTGGTCTTTAATATACATGATTTCACGTTTCAGGTCCGTACAATGCATCGGACGTTTTTCTACATCCATCTCCTTCATATGTTTCAAAATAATATGGGTAATTCCTTCAATATACCCTTTATGACCTACATTTTCTAAATCGGCGAAATCGATTTGTAAATTATTGACAAAATCCATAATATTGACAGCATCTTTACATTTCTCATTCAAAAATACATTCAAATTAAAACTATTGTTGATGGTATTGTTGACTACGGTAGTCGTTTTCATCATTTCCATCATCATGGATTTGAATTCGTTGTTCTGTTTAATGAGTTCCATTACCATATCCTGATTTATTGCCGGAACTAATTTATTTTCCAACGCTCGTGTTTCTTCTGATTCACTCGGTAAACCGTCGTTTTCATCCATATGTAAACACTTCTTACGATGTTTAGATAAGCCAGAAGGATATTTATAATTATTTCCGCATTTTTCGCAGCGGTTTTTCGGCATTTTTTTGTTATCCTTTGTTATCCATTTATGTTTTTCGGTTGAGAGGTGGGCGGTCCAGTTACTCATTTTGCTGCATTTAAAGTCACAAAATTCGCAACAAAAAAATCGGCATTTTTTCGGCATTTTTTTGTTATCCTATATGGATAATAAAAAAATGCCTAAATCCTTTTTTGAAAAAATAATATTTTTTTTATCGTCACAAATTTTTCGGAAAAAAACGGGTTTTAAAGCATTTCAGTCACAAGTGATTTTTTTGTAAAATTTTTCATTGAGAAAATGAAAATTGGACATTTTTAAAATGTCCATTTTTGAAAACCTCAGCCATTTCTTTTTGGACTTTTTAGACTGAAACTCTAACGTATTTTTTATGAAAAATAGGGAAACTGAATATGCTTTTATATTATACAGTTCAAAATATTGACAAAATTTCAGTGTAAATAGTAGAAGGCACCCATTAAAAAATGTCGTTATTTTGACACTTTTTATTTATTTTTTTATTTTTTCAGGGTTTCTATTTTTCTTGCGATTTTATTGATTTTATCGTTACTTTTACTTATTTTTGTGGCGTAATGCTTATTCAATTGAGGTTGGGTATCTATGTGTAATAATATTTTGAAATTCTGTATATTTTCGGTTTGAATATTGATCGCAATTGTTGATTTGACAATTTTATCTATGGTTGGATTATGTTTTGCTCTAAAATATACGTCTCCGTCACGTACTACATAATTGAAGCCGGTGTATACCATGGAAATAATGAAAAATTCTCTACTTAAATATCCTATATTGTAAAAGATGCGTTGGAAATCTTCAGATCCATCAGGCAATAATAATTTATAACCGGTTTCTCTCATGATTCGTTCTGTAGCATGTTTGCCTTCTTGTGTTATATTTGATTTAGTAGTTTTAGCTGGATTATAAATAAGTGGCAATACTTTTGCGACTTCGGTAACATTTTTATAAAAATTTGGTTCATTTATGATAGATGATTTGATACTGAAATCAGACAATCCATCGTATTTTCCTCCCAAAGTATATTGGGATAATTCTTCTATAATCGTATTGATGCGATTTTGTTCGTACTCGGTCATGTTGTTAAATTATTGGGTTCTTTGATTTGTTGTAATGTATAGTAAAAAAAGGTGGTTCAATTTTATACAAAGATGGGGGTAAAATGTTGTTTATTATTTTTTACGAACAAAACAGGGTTCTCATATTCACTGCTTCAATATTATTTTCGGGTTCTTTAAATAATCCCAATATCATATCATCATCCCTAAATCGTATCGTATAATCTTGTTGTATTTTATTACGACCGATACGTCCCATGGCTTGCAGCGTTTTTTGTTGGGTCATATTTGTTAAATCTTTACCAATGAATCCATGACAGAATTGATAATTGGTTCCATAAATATAATCACTAGACGCAATAATAATAAATAAACGCTGTGTATCCGCTAAACGTTTCATTATTTCCATATAATGGATATTTGGTTTTTCCATGAAGACGCCAATACCTAATAACAATAATACTTTCAAATTATTTTCTATTTCCAACGACATTATCATTTTCGCGGTATCTTCATCTATATTGGGTAGAAATGCGTTTGTTTGGATTTCGCCAGTGGGGTTCCATTTTTCTTGATGTGGTTTTGTATTGGGTACATAGATGGGGTCTAATGAAACCATACGAACTTCTCTGCGTAATTTATTGATCTCGTCTATATATTTTTGGGTATCGTTGGATATACGGTCACTTTCATTTCCTGCGCTAGAAATATCTTTATTAGAACTGGATTTATCTATTAAACCAGATGATTTATGCGTCTTACTATCTGAATTGAAAGTTTTATTTTGTTTTTCTTGGACGATACTTTCCAATGCGGCAATGTTTTGGGCGATTTCATTATTTTTCGCTATTTTTGCCATAATTGTTTGGAAAACAGTAGGAGATATATTCGATTGTTGGATATAGAAATTACCGATTTTATTTACATCTTCGGTTAAGAATATAGTAGGTCCATCCGTAAGTGTATATGCATCACTGGTGGTTAATAATATACCAGTTGTAGAACTTTTATTTGGTACAATAGAGCTACTTGATGCTAAACTAACGGTTCGTGATAATACTGTATTACCAGAAATAGAAGGAGTCGCATTCGCTGAAACTTCCATACTTTTGGTCTTTTTTATGGAAAAGTTTTCTTTATATTTTCGTTTTTGAGAATTCGTCATATATTGATGTATAGTATTCCATTTCTCCGGGATAATACGTGTCAATAAGATGAGATAATAACATTTTAATGAATTCATCGTAATATCACTAATACCACCACTGAAATAATTATCCATCGTATATGCTTCTTCCACACAGTTCGCAGTGTTTACATAATGAATGAAACGTATAATTTCGCGTAAATCAAAATAGCGCAACAATGTCTTATTTTCTTCACAATAATTGGCACATTTCAACAAATCGGAATATTCGGAGTGTAGCATATGAGGCAGAACACATAATCCGTCTTTATTCAGTATCGGAATCGATTTTTTACAATCAAAACTATTAATCGTATAAATTTCGCTCTCATTAAACCTGCTACGAAAATCCATGATGGAATCCATGATTTCATTTTCTTTTGGTAAAGTCGCACAAGACAAGACTACATTGGGAATTTTATTCTCACACCAATTACGATTGATGACTTTATGTAAATCATGTGATTCATAATCCATAGTAATGGTTGGTTCGTCCCAATAAGTAATGATTCGGTCTGGTGAATTAAATGCCAACATATAATACATAGCAGTCAAATAGGATTGTACGTCACAAATCATAATTTCTACTTTGGAACCTTCACTATTATCTACTTTGAAAATACCACCGGAACGATTATGTTTGACATAATTGACAGCGGCGAAATAATGTAATCTGATATCACTGGCAGTTTCACAACCGAAAGCGAAAGCCACTTTTTTCTCCATCGAAATCGCGGATTTTGCCAATGCTAGACCAATATGTCTCGCCACACATACAAATATAATACGATATTGATTCGAAAGACCAATGGGGGATAATGTTTTACCAGTACCCGTAGGCGCAGTATATAAAATTAATTTGGAGGAAGATTGATTTTTCTTGAAAATGGAGAATAATTCTTTTTGATGCGGAAATAATGTTAAATCTTCGTAAGATAATAAATAATTATTTTTTTCTATAAATTCGTAAGCATTTTCAATAATATTACCGATTTTGGTTTGTTGTAACGAATTCGCGATGACGGTATCTATATATTCAATTACATATTTATTTATGTTATGGATATTGGTTTTTTTAAGTTGTAATAGCGTATATAGATAGAAAGCGTATTGATTTTGTTGTTTTTTTAAATGTTTTAATAATTGTTTAGATAATTCAATAAGTAAATATTCAAATATATTTTCTTTATTTTGTGTTATATTGTTTTCTAAGTTTTGGATGCGTATTGAATCCGCACTTTTTAATTTTTTGATGGTGGAACCACTAATATTCGGCATTTGAATATCTTTATCTCCATATTGTTTCAGAATCGTCGCGATTTCGTCTTTGAAATATTTTTGGTATAAAAAGATTTCGGTTTCGGGCGTGATTTCTATTTTAACAAATGAGAACATAGATAAATGCGAATTGGAACGAATATTTACGTCGTCATATCCTTGGATAATCATTTTTAATATTTTTTTTTCATCATTGGAAATAGGAGATTCAATACTCTCCCATTCATCACGAGTTAATTTGCTTTGGGTTAAATCCATTGTGTTTTCTGGTATTGAATACGAATTATTAAATTGTGTTATTATATTTATATGTTTTACAAATATAATAATTTCAATTTTTCGCAGACAATAAAAAAGGTTCTCCACATCTCGTAAATATGCGCGGTATTTATACATTATACCTATTGGAAAATTCTTCAAATAATATGATAGATTTTATATTCATGGTGGTAATTATACTTCGGCACATAGGACATTGAGGTTGTCCTTTATTTCGTTCGGTATCTAGATGTGTCGTGATACAGGTATTACAAAATGTATGATTACAATTTGTATGCATCAAATTTATTTCTTGCGTATCATCGTAACAAATCGGACATTGTTTTATTTCTTGTAATTCACTTTCAGTATAAAGTTGCGTTATAATGGGTTCTATTTTCCAATGATAATTATGGTTCTCGTTATAGATAACAGAATTCGTATAAGTAAATGCATTGATATAACCTTCATATATTTGTCTACGTATCGTAGGTGATTGATGATTGAAATTTAATCTATCAAACCAATTGCTATTGGTAAATGTATCATATGCATCTTCATTACGATTATGAATATTTCGTATAAATTCTAATACTTTCATATCAACGATTTCTGTTAATGAGTAACCGGGATGTTCTTCTAAAATTTCTTTGATGATTTCGTAATTATTTATCCATTGTGTAGTTTGGTTTTCAATACATAAAGGTATGAGTTCGTTTATTATGATGTTTTTACGTTGCATTGTACGTGTCAATTTAAAATGTTTTGCTAATAATTTTAATTTTATCAGAGTAAACCGCTGCAATGTGTCGCACAAATCTTCTTTGGTCTCACATGCATTTATAAATTTGAATAATACGGTTATAATTAAAGCTTCTTTTTTTTCGTTACAAACCGTTATATTATGTCCGGGTTTTTTACAAAAAGAACATTTTTTGACATGTTTACATATGATTTTTTCTTGGATAAGAGGGGTTATAATTACGGTTCCGCTTCTTAATTTCATTTTGATGTTGTGTGATATTTATTATATTTTATAAATAGAATAAATAAAATCAATTTTACGGCTTTACGATATCTAATTGAATAAATATGGATTCGTATAACCATATGCGCCATAAAAAGGATAAGGTTGAATAATCGTTGTATTATTTGTAGTACAAGGTTTTTGATCTTGTAATAAATTTTGATAATACAAAGCATTATTTTGCAAAGCCAAATCATTTAGCTGGGCGTATTCGTTTACTAATCCATTTATGCGAAAATCTCCGTAATATGGATAACCTCCGTAATATGGATATCCATAGCCTCCGTAACCAACATAACCACCGTAAAACGGGTAATTATAAAAACCGCGTCGTCCCATGTGTCTATTATGTAATATATACATAATAAAAAAAATACTAAATTTGTATCGTGTAATTACCAGTGGAATAGAATTGTAAACCTGTATTTGTGACTTCTATAAATTATGGTGAAAAATGCGTAAAAAATTATTCAAGGGCGTAAAATATATAAAATATAGAATGAATATACATTATGTTCTCGGGATTGTTTCAAACATCTTATAAAAAAATAAATTTTGAAGACGTACAATATGCAATCAAAAATATAAATCAATATATCATCATAAATACATTACCAAATACCGAACAGGATTGTCTTATCAAACATACATTATCCTACGAAAAAGAGGAAAGTACAATAAACGAATTATTAGCAAATTATGATTTTAATAATAAAAAAATAATCGTGTATGGTAAAAATTCCAGCGATGAAACAGCGGAAAAAAAATATTCACAATTGAGAACATTGGGGTTTAGTGAAATATATTTATATACAGGCGGATTGTTTGAATGGATGCTTTTACAAGATATTTACGGAAATGCCGAATTTCCCACCACGAAAAAAGTATTGGATTTATTGAAATATAAAGGAAATCGGAAAATATGTATGTGATGTCATGCGTGCAAAATATTTGTAAAAAATAAAATGAGGTTCTCATATATAGTTTGTAAATATATATGAAAAATAAAAAAACACCTATCAATTGTAAACCCAAATGTTGCGATACAGAGAAATGTTGTGAAAACATAGAGTGGAGTATAGGTTATCTAGTTGGTGAAACAGTAAATTTGTTAGTGAATATGTGTATACATTTTGTGAATAATGCAAATAAAGGGTATGACCGAAGGAATCAACGGAAAAATAACTATCGATAATATACAAACTACATATAAACGCCTTTTTTATGCCACAATTCCGCATAATATTTATTTTTCTGATATAATTGTTGTTCGCTTCTATATTCGGGGTATATTTTTAATATTTTTATACCATTATTTGTAATATAAAAATTATTTTTCTCTTGTATATGCTCTAATTGTAGATTATATATATCTAATGGTGAAAAATATTTTGCCATTAATAATGGACCCGTTACTTCTAATGGACTGGAACCATAATATTTATGTTGTACGTTCTCCACTATTTTATGAATACAATTTAATAATATTTCATTTCCCGGTTTACATATAAGAAGAGCATTGTAAATTCCCAATTTTCCCAACTTTGGTATATCTTTTACAAAATATTCTTTATCTGTTAATTGAATTAATTTAAAACCATTTTCACATTGATATTTAATATCCAAATAGATGCCTCCTTTTTTATATAAAATGCAATAGCGCCATAAATCGGCTTTGTATGCACCAGGTATTAATTTGTCAAATGCATGTAGTACATCTTTATTAAAATTATCTTTTATATATTCACGACAATCAGAATCATTATAAAAATGGTAAGAGAACTCTGGGTTATCTTTTTTCAGTTTATTTACACAATCTTGCATATATTGAGGTAATGTATTTGTATACCATGTTTGGTATATATGTAATGGTATTTCATGATTAGCTAAAATAGTATCTAAATTCACGATATCTACGTTGGGTTCCATATTTTCTTTTACTATTTTAAAATAATATAAGCCAATACATATCAAAATGGCTATTAAAAATAAAATTATATATTTCAAATTCATATATTTATATATTAAGATAATATAAGATAATATATAAATAAATACAAATTATTTGTAGATGTTTCGCTCATGCCACAATGTATGATAATGTTTATTCGTTTGATTTACATTTTGTTCTTTCCTATATTCATCGTAATTTTTTAAAATGATATTCGTGTTATATAATATCAAATCATTCTTGTCGGTATATTTATAATTCATTACAAAATCTTTCAATTGAGATATTGGGTCTAGCTTATGAAAATAAAGTTCTCCTAACAAACCTGGTCCAGTTGGATATAATTGGTTGAAATCGTAAAATCTGCGATAGACATTTTCCGAAATTTTATATATACAATTTAATAGAGTTTTATTGCCGGGTTTACATACCATAAACGCATTATATATTCCATGTTTCTTTTGTTTCCAAAATCCTGGACGGTCTAATACGAAATATTCTTTATTTTTTTCTAATTGGCGAAATGAGAACCCATTTTCACATTGATATTTAATATCCAAATAGATACCTCCTTTTTTATATAAAATACAATAGCGCCATAAATCGGCTTTATATGCGCCGGGTATCAACGTATCAAATGCGTGTAATATGGAACTATCGAAATTATCTTTTATAAAATTACGACAATCAGTATCGTCATATAAATGATATTCATAATCGGGATGTTCTCTTTTCAATTTGTCTACGCATTTTTGCATGTTGGGAGGTAGGTCTTTCGTATGCCAGGTTTGATAAATAACATTGGGTATTACATTTGGTTCACTGGTTTCTACTCTTTCATTTTTTATTTTTGCTCTATCATTAAAATATGCGTATATCAATAATAACAGTATAAAGATTATGATAAAGAGAACATATAAATCCATTTTGTATGTAAACACTTATATTTATAAATGATAAAAAATTGAAATTATGAATCTAAAATGATATAAATGATATAAATTTATATTTCTCATAATCATTCTACAAAATGACTGTTCCTAAAATCATTTCTATTGAAGGTAATATTGGTGCTGGTAAAACAACGTTCATTAGCAATTTAGAAAAATATTATAAAAATGATTCTTCTGTCATATTCATTCGCGAACCGGTTGATATTTGGCAAAGTATTACCGATAGTAAGGGTGAAAGTATTTTGGCAAAATTTTATGCAGATCCAAGTAAATATTCATTCTCCTTTCAAGTCATGGCTTTCGTGACTCGTTTATCGATGTTACGAAATACGATAAAAGAAAATCCGAATTGTGAAGTCATTGTATGTGAACGTTCACTGGAAGCCGACCGAAATATATTTGCCAAAATGTTATATGACGATGGATTAATCGATGAAATAAATTATAAAATATATTTGAAGTTTTATAGTGAATATCGTGATGAATTTGAATTGTATGGAATAGTTTATTTGAATACATACGCCAAAGTTTGTTATGATAGAGTAAAAAAACGTAGTAGGGAAGGCGAAGAAAGTGTATCATTAAATTATTTAGAAAAGTGTAAAAAATATCATGAAGAATGGTTGTGTGATACAGAAAATATTTTAATCATTGATGCGAATGAAGACGTAAAATATGATTTTGACGATATACATGATAAAAGCAATGAATGGTTAGAAAAAATAAAACACTACATTTATGATATAAAAAATGATGGTAATTCAACAACAACAGATGATACAGATGATGATTATGATATCCAAGAATATGATAAAACCAATATATGGCATAATTTAATTAGTAAATTTATGGAAAAAATATAATAAAAAGAATAATATGCTATGTATATATTATTATGGACCCATTGCCTATACAGTTTTTTTTAGCATTTGATGCGAATTCCGTTATAGAGGAAATGAATTTAGATTTACCTACAGAAGAAGACAAAAATAAAATTACATTGTATAGTTATAAAGATATATTAGCTACGAATGAATATAAAATATTATACGAAAATGAATTTTCATGCTTTGAAGCGAATTTACAAAAAGCACAACATAAAGAAGCGTCTTTATTATACCATCTTTATTTCAGTAAAGAATATAAAAAATATGAATATATTGGTTTTGGAAAACATTATACGAAAATTACGAGTAAACTACTTTCTATTATAAAATTTATAACCATGCATGATTTTGATTTCAAAACTATATATGTAAATGGGTTTTATCCTTACGATAAAGAAACTCGCGTTTCAGGCGCACATAATATTATACATAAAGGATATTCCGTACATGGAAATCAAATCAAGATTGAATCTGGGTTGACTTGTTATAACAGGTTATTTAATACAAATTATACTTTAGATGATGTTTTAGAAAATAAATTGATAAAAACAATGACATTTATGATATCCAAAGGAAAATTTGAAAAATTATTTTATTTTATATCAAATTATTACTATGTAAGAGTGAGAATCAATATTTTTGAAGATACGGATATATACAATTCATATTATTTTATGGAAGCTCTCATTGGTATGTTTTTATCATTAGAAGTAAAAGAAGGAGCCAAATATATTGTCTTGAGTGAATTGGAAAACTTATAGACCGTTTGGGATGTATAATATATTTGATATAAATATATTATATTTCATCTTTAGAATGGTATGACTTTAATTAAATTTGACAATAATTTTCACATCTTCCTTTTTAATACATTTGCATGCAGAGATAGATAATTCCTCTCTTTTTTTGCGTGTCTTTGAATTATCGTTCTCAACTGTTGCCAAATTCTCAGGGGATTGTTTTTTCTTTGAATTACTATTACGATGATTCATATCGTTCTCAATGGTTTGGTAATTTGTTTCAATAAAATCTATAATATTATTTTCAATCGCCCATTTGAAAAAGTTTAATTGACCGATGGTAGTTTCCATTAATTTTTCATTATCATATGGAATACTAATTCGTTCCCATCTACAAAAAGGATCAAATCGGCGTTTGCTATACGCTTTTAATTTTAACTTATAATCATTATATACTTTGAATCGCATGGTTTCAGGAGAACCTTTATATACCGGTAATTCATATATAGTATAATATTTCTTGGCATAGTTGGTTACAAACCAATCTACGATGCGTAGTGATATTTTGGATTCACCATTAATAATACGCATCATTTTATTCAGGTTCTCATGATTGTTATAAAAATCGGTTAAATTTTTCATTAATAAATCATTTTGTGTATTTAAATTGGAAGCACAATATAAAGACATTTTTCTTTGTATGAGAACATACGAATTATTTTTTATACTCTTTTGCTATAAATATGAAAAATTGAATTATTTGCATATTTTTAAATTCACAATATCCAAACAAAGAATCACTTATACTATAAATTATATTGTCTTAATCATTCATATGGAAATACAAACTACATTGCCAAATATACTTCTTGATAGTGCGAATAGTATTCGGTCAACCACTTTTACCAGATATTTACATTTAGTATTAGAAAAATGTGAAGAAGAATCATTCAAAAAAGAATTGTCAAATTTTTGTGAAAAATACTGTGCTACGAATAGTGATGATATATGGATGTTATTATCTGGTATAAAACAAAATGATAAACACCATAAACGTTTTATAGTGAATGATTCGACAATTCTCGGAAACGCATTCTTCTTTATTATTTGTTATATGAAGAAAAATGACTCGTTATTCAAATATATGAATAAAAATTTATTATTAATGAAATTAGCATGTAATGTATCAGGGCATTTTGATAACGGTCAGGATATTGATATACAAGTCGAAAATATTATGAATAGTTTTGATAGAGTTGGCGCTTTAATAGATTTGAATAAATATATTGAAAAAATTACCAAAAATATGGATGATGAAACAAACTATAAGATGGAAGCAGAAATCAGGGATTATGGTGGGTATGATTATTTGAATTGTAAAATAACAATGTAATTTGTATATGAAAAAATAAGTAACTTTTACGGGTTACTTATTTTACTGGGGTTGATATTTATTTGGATTTGTTTTTTCTACTTTTTCTTTGTTTTTGTGATTTTTTGGTTTTTTTCCCTCCTTTATATTTTCTTCCTACCTGTGATGTGTTAGATGATTTTATTACTCGTCCACGTTTATCATCATCTTCCTTTTGTCTTGGTTCGACATAATAAATTTTATAATAATTCTCACTATCAAAAATGTTCTCTTGGGAATCAATATTTAAGTTGTCTTTCATTATATCTATACGAGCATTCATATAAGGAAACCACCTATTTGTTGTGTGGTGTATGTTTGTTGGTTGTAAATTAAGTATATCTTTATCACTGTTAATTTGTTTCACATATAATTCCAAAATATTATCATATTTAATGAATGCTCTTACAGTGTCGCCAATTTCTATACTTGAATGATCCGTTGATTCATTTATCAATGTTACATTTGTTAAATTGAATTTTTTATCCGTTTTGTTGAGTATACCTATGGCATAACATCTTCTACTTAAATATACATGTTTATAATGTACTACTATGAGACTATTATTATATATTTTTTCTAGACATTCTGTAAACAATTTTGCCTTTTCCGTTTTGTTAGTATCTATTGGTTTACCATATTCATTGTCCTCTGGGACAAATGCAGGATTGTTTATGTTATATGGTGAAAATCGACCTTCTTTATAAGACATTTTATATATTGTAAATATATTTTTCTAAATGTGAATTTCCAAATAAAGCATTTTATATTTTTACAATTCATTACAATCGTAAACAGTATGTTTAATCTTAGTATCACTCAGCAAAATGCACGAATTTAGAAATGTATTACCAAAATATATAATGATCGTAAAAATTCGAGAGTTTGATTTGAAAGGTGAGTTTGCTAATTTTTTCGCGGATTTTGCTACTGCTAAATCTGAAACCACTCATGTTTATGTAAATATTTATACAAACGCGGAAGGCACTGTTTATGCGAATGATACAGATGGTAATCCAATAACTAACAAATTAATAAATTATATTATATATACATTACCCATTTCCAATGAAGCGCAGTCTATATATAAAGCGGGCTACATGATGATTCATTTTACTGATGGAAGTGATTTTAAAGCATTTGATGATAATGCGATTAATTATTGGTATGCAGTTTCAGGAATAACTCCTATTGTCATAACTCCATTCACATAAATTGTCTGATATTTTTTATATAATGTCAACTAAAAAATTATATAAAAATTGCTTGGTATAATAGAATATAGAATATGGAGTTGGAAGAATTACAAAAACGAAATCTGGAATTAGAAAATGAAGTAAGAGAATTGAAAGAAAAATTAAAAAAATATACCGCACCTGAAAGAAGTAAAAAGTTTTATGAAAATCATAAAGAAGAAATTAAACAGCGCAATAAAGAATATGCGGAAAAGGTCAAGTATTACGCGAGTATATCTCAGGAGAAAAAGAAACAATATGCGAGAACTGCTTACTTAAATCATAAAGAAAAAGTGAGAAAAGCCAAAGAATTGGAAATGGAGGCGACCGAATTACTTGCAGGATGTGTATAATTATGCGATATCCATGTAATTATATGCAACGCGAATACGACTAAAAAGAAAAATAAGACAAAACGAGTTAAAAATAAAATGCTTAACTTTATATAATGAGAATAAAGTTAAGTGAAAAATATCAAACGGAAAGAGAAGATATTTGTAATAAATTAATAAATATATTACAATTAGGTGAAGACAATACATTTTTATTATGTGATTTAGATAACGATATTGAAAAACAAAATCAAATATTAGGTATGAAAGAAGAAATACAAAAATGCTTTGCTTGTTCTACTATATCATCATTCAAACCTAATTTTGATTGTAAGCGCCCTTATTTGAATATTGTTAGAAGTATTTTACGGAAACAAAATTATAATATTGAAATTAATGATTATTGTATAAAATATGAAAATGGACTTATAAGAAAAACAATGAAATACAAAATATTTAGAAATAATTAAATAATTAACTTTCGTAAATTATTTAAAAATAATATCTCTATATAATATATATAAAATGGCGAATTGTTTGGCTATAGATAGAAACTCAAATCAATGTAGAAATTATGGTTTGGATAAAAGTAGATTTTGTATTTTTCATCAATATATGAATGATTATTCAGAGGAGATGTTGGCGAATCAGAAAATATGTGGTACTTGTAAAAAGTCTTATTATTTGGAAAATGGACGGAAAGTATGCAATAGGTGCAGGGAACAAAGTAAAATGAATGCTCTGAAATATAGAGAACAAGTTATTTTATGTGGAAAACAAGGATGTAAATTCAAACGTTCAGAAGAAAATAAATATTGCAATAAACATCAATTATGTATATTTGAAGACGAAACAAAGGCGTTGAATAAAAAACTTTGTTATAATGTTATTCGGGGATGCCGAAGCCAATTGGAATTAGATTATAAATTCAGTAAATGTTCGGTATGTTTAGAAAAAGATAGGAACAAAGATAATGAACGGCGTAATAAAGCAAAACAACAGTATAATGAGAATGTTCTTGAGAATCGTATTAGAGAAAGTAAATTATGTACTATTTGTTGTATAGAACGCCCGATGGAGATGTTTATTGGCGTTGCTATATCCGAAACAAAAACATGTAAGATATGTAGAGATGACAATAAAAGACAAGATTTGAAACGTGATAAAGACCACCGGAATGAATTGGCGAGGACGAATATTAATGAAAAATTTAGGCTTTATCAAAAATCATGTTTAGAAAGATGTTTAGAATTCAAATTGTCGTTTGATGAATTTATCTCTATTGTAAATAATGATTGTTTTTATTGCGGATACAAAAATTCTGATTTTGTAAATGGGATTGATCGCATAGATTCAAAGAAAGGTTATATATTAGATAATTGTGTTGCATGTTGTAAAATGTGTAATTACATGAAAGCATCATTAAGTATTGACGTATTTATCAAACGGGCAGAACACACATTAACATATCAAAATAGAATAAATGGTAATCTTTATCCTGAATGTTTTCCGAATCATAAATGTTTACCATATTATAGATATAAATCTCGCGCGTTAGAAAAACAATTAGATTTTTCCATTACAAAAGAAGATTATAACGATATTATTCAAAATGCTTGTTTTTTATGTGGTAAACAAAATAATGAAAATCATACAAATGGCATAGATAGAATGGATAGCAAAAAAGGATATGTGTTAGATAATATAAATGCATGTTGCAGTGAATGTAATTTTATGAAACGAGATTACGACTATAATGATTTTATAAATAAATTGTTATTAATTTATGAGAAACATAAAAATCATAATTTTTCATTAAATAATCTTTCTGAATATGTTAATATTCCACAAAATAGAACAAAAAAATCAATAGAAGAAATTAAGAAAACAAATGATTTATTTAAACAAGAACAAAATAAGATAATTAAAGAAAAATATGGTGACGAAGAATACAAACAAATGCGTGTAAAAGAAATTGCGAAATACCGCACGATATAATTGATATATATATAATTTATACAAATCAATTTATTATTTATATCAAAGCATATATGCAGCGGATTAGTTCGCTTAATTGCTATAAGCAATTCCAGCCATTCCCGACATGACCCTTAAAATATTATAATTTACAGCGTACACACGGACTTTAGCAGTGGCAGTGCCGGCAACAGCACCCGATGATAAAACAAGTTGTAAAACTGCGTTATCAATTCTGGAGAAGTTGCATGAGCCAGATGGTTGGTGTTCTTCTGGGCGAAGAGCAAATGAGTAAACATTGATACCAGTATCTGGGGCACGGGTGTGGTGTTGGAATGGTTGGACGACGTCGAAGTATGAGCCTTCACGTTCAGAGAAACGGTCTTGTCCGTTAAGTTGTAATTTAGCAGTTACAACTGGGTTTTCGCCCCAACAATGCATGTCAAGTGCGGTTTCAGCTAATACGAATGTACCAGCATCAGATAGGGATGAACCAGTGTTTGAACTTGGAGCGAATGGGACATTGTTCCAATCCATAGCAGAGTTGATACCAGATGCATCAATAGCACCTGCCATTTGGAATAGACCGGATGCGTTGATGAAAGCTTCAGTTCCTGAGGTTTCAGCTGGACCACCGAATGCATGGATTGCATTTGGTAAGGCATCAATGGCATCAGTGTAGTTGAATGGTTGGGCGCCTAATGTCTTGTATAAGATTGAACCGGCTTCAAGGGAAGAGCAGTAATCAACGTTGGCATCAGGTTGGACGACCCAGACTAATTCTTTACATGGGTGGTTGAAGTTCAATTTGATTTTGTTGGATGATGAACCGACTGATTCATCACCAGTGAATTGAAGTTGTTCGATTAAGTATTCATGAGGGTTTTGTGCCATCTTTCTGCGTTCATCAGTATCAAGGAAGATATAGTCAACGTATAGGGAGGCAGCAACTAGGGATTGTTGGTAGGCAGATGAGACGGAGACAGTTGAACCAGATGATGAGTTCAATGTACTAACAGCCCATAAGCATTCACCGATTGGGCGAATATCTAAGTTGATTTTAACTTCGTGGTATTGAAGGGCAATCAATGGAAGAGCAAGACCTGGGTTGCGGCAGAACCAGAATAACAATGGAATGTATAGAGTGGTTTCTGGAAGTGCGTTTCTTGGGGCACAGACTTGGGATGGACCTCCTGATGAGGCACATGGACCAGCAACTGATGCGAATGCTGGGTCAGTGATGTATGTTAATTGGGTGGTGTTACCAATCATCTTGAAGTATCCACGTTGTTGTTCGGATGATAGAGTAACTTGGTTCCAGATATGCATCCAATCACCGTATTGACGATCAATGCGTTGACCACCAATTTCAACTTCAACTTGGGCGATTAATTGTTCGCCAATGAAGTCTAACCAACGAGCATAAACACCATCAGTTCCTGAGGTTTTCATGGATTGGTTGATTTCTGGTAAAGTAACTTGTAAGTATGTTCTGTATGCAAGATCACCATTTCTGGAGATTGTGCATGTTACTCTACGACCGAAATCAGCTTGACCTGAGAAGGTTTGTTCGATGGATTCCATAGCAAAGTTGGTGTGTCTGCGGTATGATACCTTCCAGAATGTGATTTCTGGGGTTCCTGTTAAAAAAACGTCTTGTGCGCCGTAAGCGACTAGTTGCATCAAAGCTCCTCCCATTGTACCGGTTAATGCTTTATATAATATGCAGAGAAAATAATTTCAGAAGAAATTGCTAAATAAAAATGAAATGAATTAAAATACATATTTTGTCTACTATAAATTAAAATTAATTTTTCGGAATTTTTATATTCATCCCTCTTTCATGTAACTCAAAATAAATTCAAATAAATTCAAAAATAAATTACTTTGTAGAGGCATAAATGAATCAAAATCTTGGTTCGTAAAATATTTAGGCATTCTGCGATAAATTCGGCATTTGTAATAATGATCGGATCCACTCAAAATTATTATATTCGATAAATGACATAAAAATAATTCTTTATGAATAATAAGACAATGACAAAATGCGAATCTGGGTGTGGTAAGGCGGCATATTTCAATGTTATCGGACAAAAGAAAGGTCGGTTTTGTAGCGGTCATAAAACCGACGGTATGGTAAACGTAATAGACAAATGTTGTGAAGAAAACGGGTGTATTGGAAACCGTGCAACATTTGGATTACCAAATGGAAAACCCAAATATTGTATGACACATGCAAAAGAAGGAATGTTGAATTTAACATTAAAAAGATGTAAAGGCATAGATGGCGTGAAATGTTATACCAGTCCGATATACAATTTTCCAAATGAAAAGAAAGGTCTATATTGTATAGAACATAAGTTAGATGGAATGGTGAATGTTACAGGTAAACGTTGTGAAGATAAAGACTGTAATATTATCGCGCAATTCAATATAGAAGGTGAAACCACCGGACGTTTTTGTTCTACTCATAAATTGGATGGAATGATTGATATAAAACATAGTAGATGCGAATTTGACGGATGCCATATATCTCCATCATATAAATACGATACCGATACTCATTGTCGTTTTTGCACTACTCATAAATTGGATGGAATGATAGATGGAAAACATAGAAAATGCAAAGAAGAAGGTTGCTTGGTATCTCCATCATATAATTACGAAGGCGAAGAAAAACCTATGTATTGCATAGAACATAAATTAGACGATATGATAGATGTAAAACATGATAAATGCGAATATATTACTTGTGGGTTACGAGCTGTATATAATTACGATAACGAAACAAAAGTAAGATTTTGTTTAATACATAAATTAGATAATATGGTAAATAAAATGTGTAGATTTTGTCAATCAGAATGGTGTAACATTCAGGTAAGAACTAATAAATATGATGGGTATTGTTTATTTTGTTATGTAAATTTATTTCCGGATAAACCAGTGACACGAAATTATAAAACAAAGGAAAGAAATGTCGTTGATTTTGTTTTGAATCATTTTCCACAATTTACATGGATTTCTGATAAAAAAGTACAAGATGGTTGTTCTAAAAGACGCCCCGATTTATTATTAGATTTGGGGTTTCAAGTAGTTATAATAGAAGTAGACGAAAACCAGCATATTGGTTATGATTGTACTTGTGAAAATAAACGACTGATGGAAATTTCCCAAGATATAGGGCATCGTCCATTGGTATTTATAAGGTTTAATCCAGATTCATATGTTACAATGAAAAATGAATTGATAAAGTCTTGTTGGAGGTCAAACAAAAATGGTATCTTTATTATCAATAAAGACAATAATAACGAATGGAATAATCGATTAGAAACATTGAAGACCCAAATAGAATATTGGTCTAGTAATCCGACCGACAAAACAATAGAAGTCGTACATTTGTATTATGATAATTTCCATTAGAAAATTTTATATTTGGTCGTTTTTTTATATTTATTATCACCCAATGGAATGGCAATTTCCGTAGAATATAATGTTTTATGATGTTGTCTAACAATGTATCGTATGATACTCATAAAGGGTCTTTTAGATCCGCGTTCTTCACGACAACCACGACACCCGCTTGCCGAATAATATTTACGGATATCATCTGTCAGCTCCATGATTTGATTTTGTAATTCGGTATTTTTATCTAATTCTTCTAATGTAAATGAGTTGTCCTCATGGTAATTCAGCATATTCATTAACCGTTCATAAATCGCATTACGTTCGATTTCAAACTTCTCTATTTTTTTCTTATCTGGCATGATATCATAAATGACATATTATCTTTATGTCATTTATGGATACAAACTTACAACCCAACATTCACATTGGTTTGACAATTTTGAATAATAAATTCCTCTAAATATGTTTCTTGAAAAATTTTACGTTGGTTCTCATGTTTCTTTGTAAAAATATATTTATCATTTCGTTTTTTAACCGTCCAACCATTATCTAATGCATTGGTAATAAACATCATTTTTTGAAATTGTTTCCGGTCCATTTGTATATTTTTGGTAGTTTCTAAATATATTTTGGTAGAAATATTTTCATCACACATTTCTGGTATATAATAGTTTTATATACGAAAATAACGATTTTTACGATATAAATTTGTATATATTCAACTAAAATATATAAACACTTTACTATAAAAATAGTATCCATGAACCAAAATCTCCAAAAAAAACCTCCTCCACCTCCTAAACAAATAAATACCATAGATGAAAAACATACTGAATTATTAAACCTATTCCACGAAAATGAAACCGAAACAATCCCTCGTTTATTAGCAGAAAAAGAGCGGTTAAAGGCAATTATTCCCACATTACAAGACCATCAAATAGATGCTTATATGGAAATTCGCGATAAAATTTTGGATATTAAATCCAAAATAAAGGAATTGAAACAAGAAAAAAAGAAGTATCTATTGGATAATTCAAAATATATATTCAATTATTTTGAAGAGAAAAAGAAGATTTCATCTGGGGATAATAACCAAAATGTAAAAATCCTCAATTCGTTTTTCAAAATAAAAGGTAAATCGGATGAAACTTCGGATTTAAATAATGAAAAATATAGTCAGTCTAAAAAAATATTCCAAAATTATTGGCGTAATGTGAATAACGAAGTCATTAATATACAAGACTATGTTATTCCATCGGATATTTGCGAAGAATGTAGAAAAGGCGAACTGATACCACAAGAAGATGAAGGTATATTAATCTGTAATAATAATGAATGTGGTAAATATATTACGTATATCATTGATAGTTCAAAACCAACCAACAAAGAACCACCGAATGAAGTTTCGTATACTGCTTATATTCGATTAAATCATTTTAAAGAAATATTATCGCAGTTTCAAGCCAAAGAAACGACCCAAATACCGGAGGAAGTCATTGAAGCAATACGTGCCCGTATTATTAAAGAACGTATTACGGATATGTCTCTAATAAATTATGATAAAATGCGTGATATATTGCGTAAATTGGGTTTGAATAAATATTTCGAACATATTCAATATATCAATTCTATTTTTGGCATTAAACCACCCATTATGAATGAAGAATTACATGAGACGCTGTGTGTATTGTTTATAGAAATACAGAAACCATGGGCGACACATTGTCCGGCAAATCGTACCAATTTTTTCAATTATACCTATACGTTGTATCAATTATGTGTTTTATTGGACCAGACCCAGTATTTACCGTATATTCCAATGATGAAAGATCGGGAAAAGCAATTGGAACAGGATATGATATGGAAGAAAGTATGTAAAGATTTGGATTGGGAATTTTTCGCTTCCGTGTAATCCGGGGAACCTACGGTTCCCCCGGACGCCCCCTCCCTTTGTAGGGAAACCAAGGTTTCCCCTACAACCCCTTCCTTTTCCGATGTAACTTTTTAAATATTTCTAGATAATTTATTATAAATATAATAAATTATGTTAAGACATTTTCCCTACAAAGGGAGGGGGGCGTCCGGGGGAACCGTAGGTTCCCTGGATTACACGCCGACCATCTTCAAACCACCCACCAAATTACTACCAAGTGCGAAACCGGCACCTGTTCTCAAACTATCACCCATACTTGGGATGAATACATCTAAGATACTGAATGTGGCAGCAGCAGAAAGTGCTAAAACCAATACTTCTTCAACTGGAAGACTTTTCTTTGGAATAACAATGGCAACAATGGCAACAAAGATACCAAGAACAAGGTATTTGATAATGCGTTTTACTAATTCGGACATGTCAATTAAACCGTTCATTTAATTTATATATTAGAAAAACAAAAAAAAACATCCTAAATAAAATAATATAATGAATAAAACACTTAAACAATAATTTTCGTTTAAATATATAAAATGACTTCTTTTGAAAGAAAAACATTGGAAAACGGACAACCAAATCCTAAATACATTGATTTATGTGATGAAGATGCCCCTATTGCCGGACAAAAATTCGCATGTATGTCTTTTATTTCCCCGGAAAAAATCCTTAAAAAACGAGAAACCTATTTATTCGACCAATTTGTAAAACAATGGGATTTTGTGAAATCAATGACAAAATTTAATGATTTTTTACACTACGCTTCTTATAAATATAATCTAAACATTGAGGAATTAGTAAATGATTTTAACGAATTTGCCAAAGAAGAAGAAACCAAACTAAAAGAAAATTCAACCGAAGATGATTATAAGAATTTCTTGGATAAACAAGAAGATGCCCTAAATGAAAAATTCAATCGCGAACATTCCTTCCAAACATCCGTCCGAGGTTTGAAAATTCGTGGCGTATTCCCATCACAAGACGAAGCCGAACTTCGTTGTAAAAAGTTACGCGAATACGACCCAAACCACGATATTTATGTCGGTCCAATCGGTATGTGGATTCCATGGGACCCTGATGCTTATAAGACTGGTCGGGTAGAATTCATGGAGGAAGAATTGAACCAATTACACCAAGAAAAGGTGAAGAATGAGGAAAAAGCCAAACAAGAATTTGAAAAACGTATCAAAGAAACCAAGAAGAAGGCAATTGAAGAAAACATTAAGTTAGCTGAAAAATCGGGTAATGTGTTGACCCAAACAATGGACGAAGAAGGCAATTTGATTGGTGTAAAGGATATGGTTGATTTTGATGAGCGTGAGGTAGCAGAACCAGAAAGTATGAAATTACATAATGAATTGTTACTGCAAAAAGAGTTGGACCGTCAAAAAGAAACAATTGTCGTAGAAGATGTGGAAGAGGAACAAGCACAGGAACTATAAAAATAATACAATGAATGAGTTCAAAATAATAATATAATTATATAAAAATATATAAAATTAATTATGCTTATATATTTAATGCATTTATTCAAAATATTAATACAAAAAATAATTGATAAATTAGTTTTAATTTATAATTTAGATTTCAATGAACCAGAGATTTATATGGATTATTGGCGAAATTTTCATATAAGTGTTATGCATAATGAAAACAAAACAGTAATGTATTTATTCGCCCAATTAATCGCGAATAATGAGTTGTTTAATTATAAAAATAAATTCAAATTTCTGTCAAGTGTATTGAATAATCCATTTATGGCAGAAAAAGAGAAAACCGATTTTTTTGATTTATTCCAAATCATACAGAAAAAATATTTCATTATTACCCGATTCTTTAGAAATTATAAATTGCGACATTCTCAAATACAAATCAGTCATGATGTATTTTTAAATCCGATTCAAGAAACGGATAAAAATGTGATGGTTTTACTTCAAAATAATAAACGATATTTGTTTACAATATCTGATTTAGTGAATTTATTGAATACATCTTTGGGAAATACTTACTACTTTTTTGCTGAGCCAAAAGCATGTAAAAATCCATATAATAACATGCCGTTCAACAAAGCGGATTTATATAATATTTATTTTTTTATGAAAAGTCGACCGATTATTATGCCAACTTTATTTCACGCCTTTTTTTTAGCGAATTTTAATTTGACAACATTTAAGAATGATAATGAGGATAATATACGGGAATACGCAATACGACAATATTTAGAAGTAACTCCGAATAACAAATTGCGAGTTCTTTGTATTAGCATGCTAACTAGTAATCGTTATACCCAAAAAATAAAAATACATAAAAATTTCCCCACTGATACATTAGTAAATGTATTGAAACCCTATTTGAATTTATATTTACATACGAAGTATACTACAGAAACAAATAAAAAACATGAAGCAGATATGATGTTGGATATTAAATTAAAAGAATTTGTAAAATATAATAAAAATTTTGGTAGAAAACGAATGATTCTGGATAAAACAGATTTTAGTTTTACGTTTAAAAAAAAATACATCGTTTCTTACAATTGCTTGTGTAAATCCTATCATCATGATGAGGAGGATAATTTTATGAATAGTCATTTGAATGTGGTGAAATATTACGACGATGAGTTTAGTGATACGGACGAAGATGATGATGATAATGACGACGAAAGCGATAGTGAGGAAGAAATAATTTCGGGAAGAGAATTAATAGAAAGAGAGGCAGAGGGTGATGAAGATGACGATGAAAATACAGATATGGATATAGATGAAACCACCAATATTGTTGAAAACACACATTATGTATTTAGTCCTTCCTATAATATTGTAGGGGTCCATCATGTGGAATCAAATGACTCGTGAGTGGTTGAATAGAATGGTTCTAATAAATGTATTATATAGAAAATAATATATGTATACGAAATAATAGTTAAATAATAGAAGTGCTGTTATATATAATGTCGGAGATTTCAAAAATTATCCCTCTGTTGGATGATACTCCGAAAATTTATCGGCGTGCATGCTTAGCCGATTTTTTTGATGATGGGGAAGCACCGTGCGAAAATACGAACCGTCATTACGATAAAAATGATTCGCGAAATGATAATATTTCAAAAAATCAACAGGAATTCGGACATAGAAAACGAATCAAACCATGACGTACCGGAACCAAAAGTCAACAACAAATTGTACCCAAAGGGTTCAAAAAAGGGTTCCGTGGTTAAGTTTCGGGAATATAATATGTGGATGACGCGATTTAGTTTTTATTAGATGGCTGAGAATGTATTGTATGTGTGCGAATATGGAAAATAAAATATAAATTTTGCATTTTTATATTTTATGATTTGTAAAGTTCTCCATTTTTATAGTAATTGTATGTGGGTGAATATCCGATATCAGCGTTTTTACTAAATATCTCCACTCTACTATTTGGATATTTCATTGACGCTTGTATTGCTTCTTCCTCTGTTACAATGATAACCATATCTTCCCAATCATTCGCATTTATCAATAAATATGTGTACTCCATTTGATGTATACAATAGGATAATAGTAAAAAAGGGAGGAATTAAACGATAAAAACAAATATACCCAAAACAGTTTGTACCAATTGAGTTCCGTTGATAATAATGTAAATAGATGTAAAACATATAAAAATATTTTATTATATTAGCATAATGCTTACAGAAGAACTCATTAAGGAAAACCAAATATTAAAGGAAGAAAATGAAAAATTAAAAAATGAATTAATAGAAACAAAAGAACATCTTAAAAAATATACTGCTCCTTTAAGAAATAAAATTTATTATGAAGAAAATAAAGAATTACATAAACAAAGAGTGAAAGAATATAAGGAAAAAAGTAATTATTATGCGTCATTGTCAAGTGATAAAAAAAAAGAATACGCAAAAAGAGCATATCAAAAACAAAAAGAAAAAAAGAAACAAAAAGAATTAGAAAATAATATAATTTAGGAATTTATATAGTTAATTGAAATAACTATATAAAAAGAAATAAAGGTATATATTATAAATGGAAAATACAATTTTTCAGGAAGAAGTAAACATCGCGAATAAAATTAAAGATAAATACGAATGTGATATAATCATAAACAATGAACCGCCATATACATTATATTGTGTGAGTGATATTGGCAAAATATTGAATATGTGTAACATTAGAGGGGTCATTAGAAATTTAGAAAAGAAGTATATAAATAAACCAACAAATGGTGGAAATCAAAAAGTAAGTTATATTACGTATAAATCGTTATTAACGTTGTTAACAAGAAGTAGAAAAAATAGTTGTATTGATTTTGCGAAAAACATTGATGTAGATATTCTGTCAAAATATTGTTTATCCATTGAGACTGATACAATATCGTGTATCTTAAAAACTTTTGACGGACATGTTATGGTTCCACAATACAGAGTAGGAAATTATAGAATAGATTTATATTTTCCAGAATATAAATTGGCAATTGAATGCGATGAACCACAACATCTACATCCTACAAATATAGAAGCAGATAAAATAAGAGAATCATATATATCACGTAATACTGGTTGTACTTTTTATAGATTTGCTCCTTATGATAAATCGTTTGACTTATTTAAATTTTTAAATGATATTTACATATATATATCAATTGTTCCCAGAAAACGCATTGATAAGTATTATACAGACGGATATTTAAACGACCAAAAGGATATGATTGATTGATTGGATTATATTTATTACATTGAAAAATTAAAGGGTGTTTTTATTTTAACACACACCCTTTGTATAAAATGAAAGGGTGTTTATTTTTCATGCACCTCCTTATTTACCACTTTGTTTTCTTAACATTGATGGTTTGTCCGGTCTTCTTCTTTGATTTACTTGGGTCATAAGCGTCATCTTCATCGTCTGAACCCATACCTTTTGATATTTCCCAGAATTCTTTGGAACCCAACCTGAAATCTGGGTGACCTTCTGCTTTGTACCAGAAAATTTGGTCGTGTAATTTATTAGATTTGGCGTTGTTATTTATTACCAGACATTCATAGTTTTCGGTGGTTTGGTCCATGACTGCACTAAAGGATTCCAATGTGGGAAACATACTCGCATAATTTTCCCAGATTTTTTTACGATTATTTAAATATGGTTCTCTTAAAATAAAAACGTAATCTATATTGGTGCGGAGATTTGGTGGAATACCAAGCGGGTACTGCATAGTAATGATCAACATTACCTTCCAATGTCTACCATTCATAAAGAGTAATCGCATCATTTTGTCACGAGTCCACGACTGGTCGTATAAGCAATCATCTAAAATAACAAAGGCACGAGGGTCAATAGTTGAACGACGGAAACTTTCTATTTCTTTATTCACTTGTTTTAAAACGGCTTTTTGTCGTCTTAAAATGTTCTCAATAAGCACTGTATTATACTCATCATGAATAAATAGTTTAGGTACATGAGCGGCATAAAAACCGTTACCAGCTTCTGTTCCGGATATAACAGTACCAATGGGTATGTCCTGATGATAAAATAATAAATCACGTACCAAATAAGATTTACCAGTATCACGACGACCGATCATAACAATAACTGGACCTTTATTTTCATCCGGTTTAAATGTAATAGACCTCATATCAAATTTTTTTAATTCTAATGTCATATTTTATATGATAAAGATATTTTTATTATTGAGAACCTAACGAATGTAGGGAAACCAAGGTTTCCCCTACGACCCCTTCCTTTTATCCAGGGAACCTAATCCAGGGAACCTACGGTTCCCTCGGACGACACCTTATTTTTCCTTAATTATAACATTTAGTATGTTTTGATTTTATTTTTATCCTAAATAACACCAAAAGGGAGGGTTCGTCCAAGGGAACCGTAGGTTCCCTGGATTAGGTTCCCTGGATAAAAGGAAGGGGTCGTAGGGGAAACCTTGGTTTCCCTACATTAGTTCAAAACCACATATTATTATATTAAAAAATACCATATAGGCTCATGTCCGAGAACAAATCTACCAAATTTAGAATAAATTATTCTAAAATAAATCTTGTCAATTTAAAACATTTAGAAGATAATTATGAAAGTCATTGCTTTGAAGATTCAGTTATTGAATATAACCCGTTTCGTATTACAAAATTGCAAAATTATAATCCAATTTATAACGATTTCTTTGATTTAAACGAGAACAATTATAATAAAATTGCTTTAAACAATAAATATCATATTTCTACTTTAAACGAAGTTTATCAATACGAAGATAAAACCACTTTGCAAAAACCTATATTCATTAAATTTGGACCTTTGTTAGACCCTATCCGATATATGATTGGTAAATATAATATCGATGATGATAAAATACGCACATTACCTTCATTAACTACTACGACAAATGAGTGTCTACCAAAATTACTGGATAAAAACAACACATCTTATATAGATAATTTCTTTTGTTTTTTAACCAGCAAATTACTGCAAGAACATAAGTTCTCTCATGGTTTAGATTATTATGGTTCATTTGTTGGCTTACAGGAGAAATATAAAATGAATGTAATGGACGATTTGGAATATTTACAGACATCCTCTTATTTTAATGAAAATGTAGGTAAACATTTCACTTGTCCGTTTATTAACAATAAAGTAGATTTTACGAATTTCGGTTCTCGTAGTAACAAATTAAAATTAAATATTTCCAATAAAACCGAATTATCCGATGTTTCTGTCTTAGAATTAGATACAGATGATTTGGATATTAGTATTGAGAACATCGAAAGTGATACTATAATAGAAAATGTCTACGAAAAAACAGAATCGGTAAAATCGGTCAGTTCGATTTCTTCATCTAATTCGTCTAATAATAGTGAAACAAATTATAGTACAGATGATGATGAATCAGTAAAAGAATCAGATTCTGTCTCTGGTTCTGAATCCGACGATGATAATGGTTCTGAAACATGTTCTTATGAAAGTTCGAATAGTGCAGATGAGTCAGATAGTTCATGTGAGGATTCAAACGAAGAGCAAACCGAAAGTTCAGAAGAAGAAGATATTTTCGCATATATCCATAATTTCCCAGTTCAAATGATATGTTTGGAAAAATGCGATGGTACCATAGATGATTTATTTGATAAAAGCAAAATAACATTAGAAACCGGTTCCAGCGCCATGATGCAAATTGTGATGTCATTAATCACTTACCAAAAAACATTTCATTTTACACATAATGACCTTCATACCAATAATATTATGTATGTAAATACGGAGGAAGAATATTTATATTATAAATTCAACCATAAAACATACAAAGTGCCTACGTATGGTAAAATATATAAAATTATTGATTTTGGAAGAGGTATTTATAAATTCCAAGGAAAAATATATTGTAGTGATAGTTTCGCGGCAGGCGGCGACGGACATACTCAATATAATTGCGAACCATTTATGAATGAGAATAAACCGCGCATTGATCCTAATTATAGTTTTGATTTATGCCGTCTCGGATGTTCTATATATGATTTTATTATAGATGATGATGAGAATGAAGATGAATATGATGAATTACAAAAAACCATTCATCGTTGGTGCTTAGATGATAATGGTAAAAATGTATTATATAAAAAAAATGGCGAAGAACGTTATCCTAATTTTAAATTATATAAAATGATTGCGAGAACCGTCCATCATCATACTCCACAAGAACAATTGAAATTTCCATTGTTCTCACAATATGAAACAAAAGACGAAGTGGATTCCGAAACCATTATGGATATTGATTCGCTACCTGATTATAGTATCGCATAAATAATATGTTATATTTTTATAATATAATAATATAACATTTGTAAAGCATTGATTAGAATAGTAACCGATACTGTATTCACATCAAAATATATAGCAAAATATTTTTATGTAAAATAAATTTATATGCCGTCGTCTAATAAGAAGCATAGACATCACCGTGATTGTAAGAAAGATAGTCGTCGTGATTTTAATAAAGGTATCACTGGACCGACTGGTCCAACCGGGGATCGTGGCAAAACAGGTTACGAAGGTGTAACTGGTCCAACCGGACAGCAAGGAACCCTCGGGGTAACTGGTCCAACCGGACAACAAGGAAGCCTGGGGGTAACTGGTCCAACCGGACAGCAAGGAACCCTGGGGGTAACTGGTCCAACCGGACAACAAGGAAGCCTGGGGGTAACTGGTCCAACCGGACAGCAAGGAAATCTGGGGGTAACTGGTCCA
>Ga0214923_10000224_pt1 | contig 87866 bp, 65 predicted proteins | sample LL1510_MetaG_FD_177993 | JGI IMG/M metagenome (GOLD analysis project Ga0214923, IMG submission 177993) | Freshwater microbial communities from Lake Lanier, Atlanta, Georgia, United States - LL-1510 | ecosystem: Environmental > Aquatic > Freshwater > Lake | place: USA: Georgia | collected... | reverse complement strand
GGTACAAGCAGGTGTTCAAACTGCGGGACGCAAGTTGATAATCCGGTAAGCCGTAATTGAAAGCATAAACTAAAAAGTCCTGGTAGGAAAACTACCAGGACTTTTTTTGTGGTTTTTTTTAGGAAGGCACCAAGAGCCCATTTGATGATTTGGATTTGTGTTTTCGAGTATATATTTTCGATGAGGAAGGACCTCCAACGATTCCGGAATATTTGTAATGAATCTGTTAAAGTAGAATACAGAGGGTTCAGCCTAAGGGAAAATATACGCAATAGGGAGAGGGGAAATCTCTAAGCTAATTGTTGGCATTAATACAAAAAAAACCAAAACACAGTATTATGGAAAAAATAGACCTTAACAAACTGACTGACGAAGAATTACTAGTTGAGAAAAAAACTGATGAAATCTAAACTCTGGTTTGCAACATACATTGGTTTTCTTGCAGGGATACTTATTTTCGGAGTTGTTTCTTGGATCCTTTCTTCCGAAAAACATTTGGGGTTCCTCATTCCAATGTTGATTCCCATAGTTTTCATTTACAGGATGCTTAAAACCCCAAATAAGAACAAGGATTTAGAAGATGTATTGAAAGAACGCAAATTAAACTGAAGGTTCAAGAAAGATAAATAATGAGATAAGAATAATAATGAATTTTCTAATCTTGGTAATTAATTGCGTGTTCAATTACGAATTACGTAATTCATTAAATATTAATTATTAAAATTTTAACTAACCTCTACCTACTAACCCTATGGTCACCCCTTCGGGGTTTAGAACGATTTACGTAAATCAATCACTAACCACTAACCTCCAATCGCTAAATAAAGCAAAATATAGAGTTTAAATTGACATATAATGTATGGTATGTCATTCATTAATTCCATTTTATAGCTTTAGCGAGTGAAATATCATTCATTTTATTTTATTTCATAATTGAAATGATTATATTTGCATGGAAAATCATTCATTAAAATCTAAATTTGCATATTATGACTGGTATATCATACGAAAAGTGGGTATCTATGAGTGATGATGCTTTGGCCAAACAAGTGGGTGTTTTTATAAGACATCACAGGTTAGAGCAAAACAAAACCCAGGATAAAGTAGCAGTAGCAGCCGGTATCAGCCGTTCTACCCTCAGTTTGCTCGAAAGAGGTAAAACCGTTACTGTGGCAACTCTGATTCAGGTGCTACGGGTACTAGATCAATTACAGGTGATGGATTGCTTTGAGGTAGAACAGGGCATCAGTCCGTTGGCACTGGCTAAAGAGGAGCAAGCGAAGTGGAAAAGAGCCAGAAATACCAAATCAAACAAACAGGAAAAATCAGATTGGTAAAACATGAATACGGCTTTTGTAAAAATTTGGGGCGAATTAGTGGGTGCAATAGCCTGGGATGAGAATACGGGTTATGCCACTTTTGAATATGATAGCAAATTCAAAAGTAAAGGGTGGCCTCTGGCTCCCGTACAAATGCCCATGGGTACAACCAAAACCCGTTTCAGTTTCCCTGCCTTGCGAAGAAAAGCTGACCCGGCCTTAGATACATTCAAAGGATTACCTGGATTATTGGCTGATGTTCTACCCGATAGGTATGGCAATGAACTTATCAATCTGTGGCTGGCACAACAAGGTCGGCCTATGGACAGCATGAACCCCGTAGAGACTTTATGTTTCATAGGTACAAGGGGAATGGGTGCATTGGAGTTTGAACCAACAACCTTAAAGGAAAGCAAAAGGACCTTCTCAATAGAGATAGATAGCCTCGTAGCTATCGCTCGAAAGATGCTGACGAAAAAGGAAGCCTTTGTAACCAACTTGCAGGCAGATGAAGAAAAAGCGATTCTTGAAATACTACGCATTGGAACCTCAGCGGGAGGCGCTAGGCCTAAAGCTGTGATTGCTTACAATGAAAAGAGCGGTGAAGTGAAATCAGGCCAAACCAATGCTCCCAAAGGATTTGAACATTGGCTGATTAAATTGGATGGTGTGAGTGATGTGCAGTTAGGCGAAAGCAAAGGCTACGGACGGGTGGAAATGGCGTATTACAACATGGCTGTAGCTTGTGGAATAGAAATGATGCCATCCCGACTTTTAGAAGAACATGATCGGGCACATTTTATGACAATGCGGTTTGACCGTGAAGGAGGCTCCACCAAACATCATATACAAACCTTTTGTGCCATGAAACATTTTGATTACAATCAAGTTACTAGTTACAGCTACGAGCAACTTTTTCAAACCATGCGAGAACTGAAGTTGACCTACCCCGATGCTGAACAAATGTATCGTAGAATGGTATTTAATGTAGTAGCTCGAAATTGTGACGATCACACGAAGAACTTTGCTTTTCGTTTAAAAAAGGGCGAAAACTGGGGGTTGGCGCCCGCCTATGACATCTGCCATGCCTATCAACCCAAACATAAATGGGTTAGTCAGCATGCCCTGAGCATTAATGGTAAACGAACCCATATTACCAGAGAGGACTTGCTACTCATAGGTAAATCCATAAAAAACAAAAAGGCTTCAGAAGTGATTGACGAAATAAGTGAAACCGTAAATAAATGGAAAACTTTTGCGGATGAAGTTAAAGTATCCCCTAAGCTGCGGGATGAAATAGACGGCACATTAATCCGATTAAAATAATGAATTGTCTTGATGTAGGTTGACAAAAAAGTTAAGTTTTTTCAGGAGGATAAACCCTACACATTAAACCCTTAATGACCCCCTAACACCTCTTGCTGCATAATACGATTCAGCTCCATTATGATATACAAAAACGGTATCATATCTTCGATCACAAAAAATTGCGCCGCCCAGCTTTCTAATATTTTCAGGAGTGCTTACCCAGCTGGAAGTTTTTAAATCAAATTTTCCTAATTTTTGTAATTCACGATATTCTGTTTCAGTTAATATTTCTATACCAATAGAAGTAGTGAAATGAACCGCACTATCTTGGGGTTTATTTTCTTTACGCGAATTCAGGGCAGCTTCATCATAACAAAAACTTCTGCGTCCATTGGGGCTTTCCGGGGAACAATCAAAAAAGATAAACTCGTCTGTCTTTTTATCATAGCCTACTACATCGGGTTCTCCTCCAGTTTTTTCCATTTCAAATAAGGACGATAATTTAGGGAGATTTGCTTTTAGTTTATTTTCGATGGCCTCCCATTTTAGTTCTTTATGACGACTCATGTTTTGTTCAAATCGGGATTTAAGTAGGAGCAAAAGTTCAGTCTGTTGTTGGGGGGATAATTTAGTTTTCATGGGGGGGAATTAATTAAAACTTAAATGAGATAATTTGTTGATTCGCCCAAATTATAAAAAAATATGGTTGTGTATTTTTATCTAATGTTTATATCATAACAGGATTAACAGAAGTTTTTTTTCGCAAAATTTAATCTTTATGAGGTTAGCCTTATATTTATCAAGCTTTAATTATTTTAATAACAATCCTCTATTTGGCTCACTTTAGGGATTACCACAAAGGCATTTACAAATCCATTTTGCGTAATAAAATAAAATAAAATTTCCTTGAAATAATCAGTCCGATTTTAAGGAGGGGTTACACCAATTATTCCTTAATAGAAGGTAAACGATTAATTATTTTTTAATTCTAAGGTAAGGTATTAAAACAAAAAACCCTGATAAAAATAATTTATCAGGGTTTGTACCGAGAGCGGGACTCGAACCCGCACAGCCATTTCTGACCGCAGGATTTTAAGTCCTGTGTGTCTACCGATTCCACCATCTCGGCCTAAGAAAAGAAACAGCGAGTAAAATACTCGCTGTTCCTTGAGCGGGAAAAGAGACTCGAACTCTCGACCCTAACCTTGGCAAGGTTATGCTCTACCAACTGAGCTATTCCCGCTTGTAAACTAAATGTAAAGAACAAATTTACTGGATGTTTGGAAAAGAGTCAAGCCTCAATTCCTTTTGTTAGGCATGAGAAGATTTAACAATCCGCTCTTTAATTCTAGCAGATTTTCCGCTTAATCCTCTCAAATAAAATAATTTAGAGCGACGTACCTTACCTCTTTTTAATACCTCTATTTTATCAATATTGGGAGAATGTAAGGGGAAAATTCTTTCCACTCCAGTACCATTGGATATTTTACGAACAGTAAATGTTTCTGTTGTGCCATGACCAGAGCCAGCGATTACCACACCTTGGTATTGCTGAATCCGTTCTTTATTTCCTTCCACAATACGAACATGCACATTGACCGTATCACCGGGACGAAACTCAGGGATATCACTTTTGATAAAGGATGCCTGTACGAGTTTTATTAATTCCTGAGTAGACATTTTAGTACGATTTCTTAACGAGGGAGCAAATATACAAAGTCTTCAGGCATCTCCCAAAGTATCTCCTTGTAATTCCTGATATTTTTTCCATAAATCAGGTCGGCGGTGCTGAGTTTTTTCTTCCCGTTGGGCTTCTCTCCAGGCATCAATCTTCCCGAAATGCCCGGATAACAATACTTCCGGCACAGTTAATCCCTCAAAATCCACAGGCCTAGTGTAGGCAGGAGCATCCAATAGTCCATCTTGAAAAGAGTCGGCCAAAGCGGAGGTCTCATCATTTAACACGCCCGGAAGTAAACGAACCAGCGCATCGGTTAATACCAAGGCTGGTAATTCTCCTCCTGACAATACATAATCTCCAATTGAAATTTCACGAGTAATAAATTGATCCCGAATTCTTTGATCAATTCCTTTATAATGTCCACATAACATCAAAACCGAAGGAAGCAGAGATAGCTCATTTGCCAAGGCCTGAGTAAAGGGTTCTCCATCGGGCGTTAAATAAATAATTTCACTGTAGGTTTGGGTTTCCTGTAAGGATCGAATACAGGCGGCAATGGGTTCAATCTTCATCACCATGCCTGCGCCCCCTCCATACAGGGTATCATCTACGGATTTATGTTTGTCTGTCGCGTAGTCTCGGATATTGTGAACCTTTATGGTTGCCAATCCCTTGTCCTGCGCACGTTTTAATATACTATGAGATATGGGACTCATCAATAAATCTGGAACTACACTTAAAATATCAATGACCATACCCAAATTTGCCGGAATTCAAACTTTGCTATACTAAAAATAGGATAGAAGACGAATTATGATAACAAAATTTATTATAAGGAGATATATTATTTCTTATTTTACTAAAAGATAACAAGCTTCTAGGATTAGAAACTACCTGTAAAGGACTATAAAGAATTAAGTTGAGCTGATAAAGAGAGGTGTTACACCACCGCAGCTTCTTCCAACAAAACAGAAACGTTATTTCCTTTTACTTCTATAACTCCTCCATGTGTGGAATATTGAAGGGTTTTACCGTCGGTAGTTTGAATTCTTAAGATTCCTTTTTCTAAGGTAGAAACGATATCTGCGTGTTGGGGTAATACTTCAAAACTCCCTAACGCACCGGGTAAACGAATTCCGGTTATACTACCAGAAAATACTTTTTGGTCTGGGGTAACGATTACCAATTCTAACGTTTTCATGCCTGCACTTCACTCAGAATTTTATTTCCTTTTTCTACAGCCGCATCTATATTACCCACAAGATAGAAGGCCATTTCAGGTAAATAATCTAACTCCCCATCTAAGATCATATTGAAACCTTTGATGGTATCATCAAGGCTAACAAATTGACCTGGGATACCAGTAAACTGTTCTGCTACGAAGAAGGGTTGACTCAAGAACCGTTGAACTTTACGTGCACGGGCAACGATCAATTTATCTTCTTCAGAAAGTTCGTCCATACCTAAGATGGCGATAATATCTTGAAGCTCTTTATATTTTTGAAGAATTTGTTTTACCCGTTGCGCACAGTTATAGTGTGCATCTCCCAATACAGCTGGAGACAAGATACGAGAGGTAGAGGCTAGAGGATCCACCGCAGGATAGATACCCAAGGCCGCGATTTCACGCGATAACTCAGTAGTTGCATCCAAGTGGGTAAAAGTAGTCGCCGGCGCTGGATCGGTATAGTCATCCGCAGGTACATACACAGCTTGAATAGAGGTGATGGAACCTCTTTGGGTGGAAGTAATTCTCTCTTGCATGGCTCCCATTTCGGTAGAAAGGGTAGGCTGATACCCTACGGCAGATGGCATACGACCTAAAAGGGCAGATACTTCAGAACCTGCTTGGGTAAACGGAAGATATTATCAATAAAGAACAATACATCTCTTCCTCCAGATTCATTATCTCCATCGCGGAAATATTCAGCAATAGATAATCCGGCTAAGGCTACTCTGGCGCGTGCTCCAGGAGGTTCGTTCATTTGACCAAAAATCAAAGTCGCTTGAGAAGTTGCTAATGCTTTTTCATCTACAGAAGCTAGGTTCCAGTCACCCGCTTCCATGCTATGTTTAAATTCTTCTCCGTATTTAATTACGTTAGATTCTAACATCTCCCGTAACAAGTCATTTCCTTCACGGGTACGTTCTCCAACCCCTGCAAATACAGATAATCCGGAATGTGCTTTTGCGATATTATTAATCAATTCCATGATCAATACCGTTTTGCCTACTCCCGCTCCTCCGAACAATCCGATTTTACCTCCTTTAAGATAAGGAGCTAATAAGTCAATTACTTTAATTCCAGTTAATAGAATATCAGAGGAAGTGGATAAATCTTCAAATCTTGGGGCAGGTCTATGGATGCTATATCCTCCGGCAGAAACGGGTTGAGGAATTCCATCAATTGCTTTACCTACCACGTTGAACAAACGACCTTTAATACCTTCACCGGTGGGCATTTCGATGGTACGGTGTACGTCGAGTACGTCCATACCTCTTTGCAAACCGTCGGTGGCATCCATAGCAATGGTTCTTACTCGATTTTCGCCTAAATGTTGTTGTACTTCCAGTACCAATTCAGAGCCATCCTGACGTTTAACCGTCAAGGCATTTAAGATATTAGGTAAGGATACATTTTCTCCGCTAAAATCTACGTCTATTACAGGACCGATAATTTGGGAAATCTTGCCAATGTTTGCCATAAGTAATTCGAGTGGGCGTAATTTTTATAATGTCGTACAAAAGTAGCTACTTTGGATTCAAAACCAATGGTTCCTTTGGCAAAAAATCCACGGGTTTGTCCACTTGTATCTGCTTATTTTGCTTTCTATGAAAACAAACACATCTTCAGTTCCTACATTACCTGATTTTTCGGGCATTTCCGTATTGGTTATTGGGGACTTAATGTTAGACCGATATTTATGGGGAAAGGTTGATCGAATTTCCCCGGAGGCTCCTGTTCCGGTTGTAGAGGTGATTTCGGAAGAAAATCGCTTGGGAGGAGCTGCTAATGTTGCCCTTAATCTATTATCCTTAGGCGCCACGCCTCTATTATGCGGAATTATTGGCACCGATACCGAAGGGGATTTATTATTACAAGAAATGAATCGTCTAGGGTTATCTACGCAAGGAATTCATAGATCATCCACCCGAAGAACTACAGCGAAAATCAGAATATTGGGGCATCATCAACAAATGCTTCGTGTGGATAAAGAAACCCGAGATTCCTTAACTCCAGCTGAAAAGGAAGCTTTGTTAGCGTTAATTCAATCTCAAACCGATTTAGCCCAAGCTGTAATATTTGAAGATTATGATAAAGGATTATTAAGTGAATCCTTAATTCAGCAGGTTTCTTCAATTTTTCAGAATCGGAATTTACCGATAACGGTAGATCCTAAATTCAGAAATTTTTATGCCTATTCAGGATGTACGGTATTTAAGCCGAATTTAAAGGAATTAAATGATGCATTAGGGTTACGATTAAATCGTCAAGATTTTTCGGGGATGAAGGTGGCGTTGGATAAATTGAGGGAAAAAATGCCGCATGATTGGACCTTATTAACCTTAAGTGAGAATGGTGCATTGTTATATTCACCCACAAGAGAAGCCTTTCATATTCCTGCACATCCTCGGAAGATTAGCGATGTGTCTGGGGCAGGGGATACGGTGATTTCAGTATTAACCTTAGCTATGACGGCAGGATGGAGCCCGTTGGAAGCAGCATCATTAGCCAATCTTGCCGGAGGATTAGTTTGTGAATCGCCGGGCGTAGTTCCAGTTACACTAGAGCGTTTGTCGCAAGAACTAACTTCAGATAATAATAGTAAAAGGATAGAGGTTTAGGAAATAAATACATATATTATAGTTTAACATATAATATATGTATTTATTATTTTGCCTAATTGAAAAGAAAGGTGAAATATGTCCAGATTAATTATAGTTTATTATGAAAATAATTAATTGGGATTACAATTTCTTTTTTAGGATATCCATCATTTCGAGGAAAGGTCCTGTGTTTTGCATTACATAAAAATGCAAAGAGGGTGCGCCTTTTTCCAAAAGATCAATGGCTTGTTCTACTGCCCAATGAATTCCCACTTGTTTAACTTCTTTATCATCTTTACAGGCAAGTACCCGATCTACCAATTCGTCGGGCAGATTAATAAAAAATACTTTAGGAATAGATTGTAATTGTTTTTTGGCAGTAAATATTTTCAATCCTGGGATAATTGGCACTTGAATGCCTGCTTCACGCGCCAATTTTACATAGTGATGATAATGTTGGTTATCGTAAAAGAGTTGAGATACGGCATAATGCGCACCAGCATCTACTTTGTTTTTTAATTGTTGAAGATCGAATTTTAAGCTAGGGGCTTCAAAATGTTTTTCCGGATAACAGCTGACGCCAATACAAAAATCGGTATGAAAGGCATCCATCAAATTTTCATCCAAATATGCCCCATGATTCATGTGCGATACTTGTTTTACTAAATCGAGGGCATAGGTATTAACTGTTTTTCCTTCGGGTTGTGGTCGTTGGTAAATGTTATCTCCCTTAATACATAATAAATTTTGAACTCCGAGATAATTTAGTTCGATTAGTGCATCTTCGGTTTCTTCTTTTGAAAATCCAGCACATAAAATATGCGGTACGGGGTCAATATTATATTTGTATTTAATGGCAGCGCAGAGTCCGAACGTTCCTGGACTTTTTCTTTTCACCCGCTTTTTAAAAGTTCCATCTGGCATTTCTTCCCAAATTACTTCCGCTGCATGACTGGTTACGTCAATAAAAGGAGGATTATGGGGCAGGATAGACTCAATTGCAGTATAAATTTGATTTACATTTCCTCCTCTTTTGGGGGGGATAATTTCCACACTTATGAGAGGATTGGCTGCTTGGGCAAGATGTTCGGTTACTTTCATCGCCTCAAAATTATCAAATTTATTACCCCAACTGTAAACAACTGTAAACTAGAAATAGATTATTCCTTCATATTCAGGTAAAATACCCTGCTTACTTTTGCATTCAAACCACCTGATGAACGAACATTTTCCTTTTTTGGCCCTGGCATTTACTACTTTCCTTACGATTATTAATCCGTTGAGTGTAATGCCCATGTTTTTAACTATGACCGAGGGATTAGATCCTTCTGAGCGAAAGCGGGTTGCCTGGAAGGCTGTACTTACAGCTTTTTTGACCATGGTGTTTTTTGCCTTTACGGGTAATTTTATCTTTGATTTTTTTCAAATCACCGCCAATGGCTTTAGGGTTGCTGGGGGAATAATATTTTTTATTATTGGCTATGATATGCTTCAAGCACGATACGTAAGAATACGTGTGAAGAAAAAAGATATCAGAAGTTATGTAACGGATGTATCGGTTACCCCTTTAGGTATTCCGATGATTTGTGGTCCTGGTGCGATAACCAATTCTATTTTGTTAATGCAGCAGGCAAACGGATCTGTGGAGACTATCATCTTAATTTCGATGATGGCGTTTATTGCCTTACTTACCTTTGTTATTTTATTAGGATCTCAGCGACTCTCGAAATTTTTAGGAGAAACCGGCAACAAGGTAATGATGCGAATTATGGGATTAATTGTGATGGTAATTGCTATTGAGTTTTTCTTTAGTGGATTAAAGCCCATTGTAATTGAAATAATCCGTCAAGGGGTTCAGCCATAAGAAACACTTGGAAAAAAACGTGTAGGTACTTGTATCTGTCTGATAAACAGAGAAGCGCCTATGTGGCGCCTCCCGTACAGCTATGAATAATACTCGACCAAATTTATAAATTATTTTATCATCTTAAACCGAGGGATTAAAATATTCCTTTTTTTGGAATTGTAAACTAGTTTATAAATAGGGTTATGAATAATAACAATTAAATGCCTAATCAAACCTATTCGACTGTCAGAGTGAGTGGAGGGAAAAATGAGAGCGAATAGTTTGGGTCGCTCTGCACTCCCCGCTCAATTTATCATATTTTTCTCTAACTCTCCAGATTCCGAATCATTGCAAATAACATTTTGGACATTTCTTCGGCAAGCGAATACAAGGTATTGAACTCAGCATGAGTTAGTAGGTCATTGTCTCTGAGGATGTCAAATACAGCAACACATTCGAATACCGAGCCTCGGGCAATTATGCAAAAGTTCCTTCTGTCAGGTTTGCTGAAACGGCTGGTTCCTTCGGCAATATTTAGAACTACACTTAAAGATGCTCTTCTTAACTGATTTTTTGTGACCCCATCTAAGGATTCGATTCTGAGGACGGACTTGTTTACAATAGAGTTAAAGGCTTTAGCCTTCTTATAAACCTCGAGATTTTCAAAATCAAACATAGTGAGGTGTGAGTGTGAGATTGAGTATTGAAGAAAAGGCCAGAGTTCATGGCTAGCGCACTCGCTCTCCCACTCACTCTGGCCTTCGTGCCCAGGACTGGATTCGAACCAGCATGCCTTTAACAGCGCCACCCCCTCAAGATGGTATGTCTACCAATTTCACCACCTGGGCAATTATTCCACAAAAGTAAAAACCCTCCAGATAAGTTCAAAACCTATTCATCATTGGAGTTCGCTTAAAAAACAAAAGCCTTCTAAGGAAGGCTTTAAAATTTGAAGTTGTGATCTCGATGGGATTCGAACCCATGACCCTTTGATTAAAAGTCAAATGCTCTACCAGCTGAGCTACGAGATCATTTCTAAAAACTTGCGTTTTGAGAATTGGAATACAAAAGTAGGCTTTCGTGGCAAATCCTACAACAACTGTTTTATAATTTAGGGGATAAATGATATAAAGGTTTATTAATCAGTAATATTAATCTGTACCCTCCCCAGGTTCTTGTTCTTTTTGTTTTACATATTGATCTTTTGTGTCCACTGCAATGATACGGCTTCTACTTCCCTCATATGCAGGATCAAAAAAGTAACGATAAGTATGATGGATTTTTCCTAATCTACTTCCAGTTGCTTCATGGAGATTTCTCATTTTAGGATTAAAGTCACCCACCCAACTAAGTTCAATCTCTTTGAAGCCCATAGCACGTGCATGCGGCATCGGAACCATAATCAATCCTGATTCTAATCCATACTTTTGATATTTAGGCTTTACGCCCATAATGGTAACCCTCCCACGGGTTAAAATTCCTCTTTTCCGATACCATTCAAATTTGTTTCGTCTTCTCCACCCTAAAAGTAACTTTTGATACCATCCGAATTTTCCTTTGAGGGGCTTGATAATTTGGTTAATATCTGGAAGACAAATCATAAAACCTGCCGGGTCATTCTCCACATAGGCAAAGCAGATAAGTTCTCCTATCATGATATCCTTTAGTTCCTCCACCAATGCTTTTACCTGAGTTTCGGTCATAGGAGAAAAGTTCTCATGAAATTGCCAGGCATCATTATAGATGTTTAGGAAGTCCATTCCAAATTCATATAACTTATCTGGCGTAACCAATTCAATCCGGATACCGGGTTTACGAATAACCCATTCTGTAATTTTCTGAAACCTTTCCGGTAATGGATTTGATATGTCTAAGTGATTAGATATTTGTTCATAAAACATTTTAAATCCATACGCTTCGAAAAAGGTTTTATAATAGGGAAAATTATAAGGCATTCCATACGCAGGATGGGTATAGCCATGGACTAACAAGCCCCAATATCTATCGTTTTCTCCGAAGTTAATGGGGCCATCCATCGCTTGCATTCCTTTTTTGGACAACCATTCTTTAGCGGTGTTGAACAATAAAAATGCAGCCTCAATATCTTCAAGACATTCAAAAAAGCCCATGCCACCGGTAGGGACTTCATAATTCTTGGCCTTCTTTTCGTTGATAAAAGCGGCTACTCTACCTATAAATTTTCCGTCTTCTTGCTGAAGTATCCAACGCGTAGCAGTTCCATGTTTAAAGAATGGATTTTTTTGGGGAGAAAAGATTCCTTCAATCTCAAAATCTAAAGGACATACCCAATGTTCATCATTCGCATAGAGTTGCTTAGCGATGTCTAAAAAAATACGTCCTTGTTCTGGCGTTTCAACCTCAATGATTTTATATTTCATGATTTGTATTTCCTTAAGGAACCAACACTAACGACCGGGTAATCGGGGTTCCCCCGTTTATTGTTATTTGTAAGGTATAATAACCAGGGGTCAACCCTATTAATGACAAAGAACAAGGGGACTGATGGTAAGCCTCTTTCCATTGACTTGGCGTTAAATCTTTTCCTTGGGTATCGGTCAAGCGAATATTATCCATAACATTAGAAGATTCAAGGAAAAGAAGTCCATTAATAGATTGGGGATTGGGATAAAGGCTCAGAGTGGTATTATCCATAATCAATTGCCTAGAGGTTGCTTGGCTTGCCACAAAAGATCTGCTATTATTGGAATCCGAAGGATCTACACACGGGAAATATGGAGAGACTGCAATTACTTTCCAATAATAGGTTTTTCCTTGGATTAGTTGAACTTGAGGAACTACCAAAGTATCATTTACCAAGCCCTTATAAAATGCTAAGCCAAAATTGGGTACTTCAGATAGTAAAAAAAGATACTGTTGAATTCCGGATTGGGGTTGCCATTTAAACTCAGTATAATCAATAGCGAGGGAACCTCCTTGCAGTGGACTTGATAAGGTAACGGGTTGGGAAGGTAGATAGGTAGGAGCGCCGGGCTGATTTAAATAAGGTCTGTCCGTTATCCTAGAATAATACATAGCATTCATTTGTTCCTGACTAAATCGATTGCCACAGGGTTCAATAGAGTAGGACATAAACATGGAGCCATCGGGTTGATAAGCGTCCCCATTTGGGTCAGTGGTGTTTCCGGTGTAGGGGCAATTCCAACGAAAGTCTAAAAAATCAGCAGGCGTATCACAAAAATAATCTCCGCTGGAACCGCAATTTGAACCGTTCACGTATTCTGGAGAGGAAGAGTTCCATCCTTCAAAAGTATGAGGCAAAGAAAGGTAATGCCCTACTTCATGAGGAAATGTACTATTTCCAGGTTCAGCACAACTTTTGGCAAGCACAATTCCTCCTTTTCCATTGCTGGGTCCACTACCCGGATAATAGGCATATCCGCAATTTCCTGCAGGATCTTGTACCACGTATACATTCATTACATTCGGTACATTGTGAACATCCATCATTTCATATCCATCATTCCAATCATGATGAAAGTATCGGGTTAGAGGGATATAATGAATAGTATCTGCCATATAATATTGAAGAAATACTGGCAAAAAATGACGATTCAATTCGCACAAGAGTTGAAGGGTTTTATCCACCGATTGATATCCTTGCCCTTCATCGGTTCCCACCACATGAAACACTACAGGAATGAAAATCATCGAGTCAATGGCTTGCGATTTACGAGCGGAATTGCGGATTCCATGTGGCAATTTTTGATACCAGGAATAAGTTTCCGGGTCCATAAGGGTTCCACAGGGAGCTAAATCCTTAGAGTTATTCCCTTGTCCGAATAACAAGGTAATCCCACTTAAAGCAACCAAGCACCAGCATCCTGCATGGAGTATTAAAGTTTTCATATTAAAAATTGGGTGTTAAGACAAAGTTAATTAAAAAGGATAACGAGGGTTGATAACATAATGTCCGGAACATGGGGCAGGGAATTTTTGTATTATTGCACACCGTAAACTGCATGGCAAAAAATTTAGTTATCGTCGAATCCCCGGCGAAAGCCAAGACTATTGAAGGATATTTAGGCAAGGATTTCCTAGTAAAGGCTAGTTATGGACATATCCGTGACTTACCCAAAGGAAATGATGCCATTGATATTGACAATGGTTTTAAACCTCGATATGAAGTATCTGAGGACAAGGACAAAATTGTGAATGAGCTCCGAAAACTGGTTGAGAAAGCAGAAACTGTTTGGCTCGCAACGGATGAGGACAGAGAAGGAGAGGCCATATCTTGGCATTTGGCTGAAGTTCTTCAGTTGGATCCCGAAAAAACTCGTAGGATTGTTTTTCATGAAATTACCCGTAAGGCAATCACTGATGCAGTCGCCAATCCTAGAGGTATTGATTATCATTTGGTAGATGCTCAACAAGCCAGAAGGATATTAGATCGCCTAGTAGGATTTGAACTATCTCCAATCTTATGGTCAAAAGTTAAAACAGGGTTATCTGCAGGAAGAGTGCAATCTGTGGCCGTGCGAATAATTTCGGAAAGAGAAAGAGAAATCGATCGTTTTACTAGCTCTTCGTTTGTAAAAGTAAGTGGTGATTTTTTAGCCTCAGGGAAGAAACTTAAAGCAGAATTAACAGAAAAGCTTAAAGATATTCAGCTGGCAGAAGCCTTTCTGAACGAATGCAAAGGAGCTACTTATTCCGTTGCCTCTTTAGAAGTAAAGCCAGGTAAAAAATCTCCCTCTCCACCTTTTATCACCTCTACCTTACAACAAGAAGCCAGTCGTAAACATGGGTTTTCAGTTTCTCAGACCATGATACTGGCGCAAAAACTTTATGAATCGGGAAAAATAACCTATATGCGTACCGATTCAGTTAATCTATCGGATTCTGCTTTGGAAATGGCGAAGGAAACCATCGTTTCTCAATATGGATCAGAATTTTATCAACATAGAAAATTTAAAACGAAATCATCAAGTGCCCAGGAAGCGCATGAGGCAATTCGTCCAACTGATTTTAATGAAACCAAAGTATCTGAAGATAGCCGTGAACAAAAACTGTATGATTTAATTTGGAAGCGTACCATCGCATCCCAAATGGCAGATGCGGAAATTGAAAAAACAATCGTTGGAATAAATATTTCTACTTCTAATCGTCAGTTAACAGCCACTGGAGAAGTATTAAAGTTTGAAGGGTTTTTAAAAGTTTATTTAGAATCCAGAGATGAAGAGGAAGAAGATGATGACACAGGGGTGTTGCCACCAGTAACCCTTGGACAAGTATTAAATTTAAAGGAGTTAGTGGCGACCGAGAGATTTTCTCGTCCCCCATCCCGATTTACGGAAGCAAGTTTAGTAAAGAAATTAGAAGAATTGGGGATTGGCCGGCCTTCAACCTATGCACCTACGATTTCTACGATTATGAAACGGGAGTATGTGGTGAAAGAAGATCGGGAAGGAAAGGTAAGGCCTTATCAGGTATTGACATTACAAGCAGATAAGATATCTCAAGAAACCAAAACAGAAATCACGGGAGCTGAAAAAGCCAAACTATTTCCTACAGATATGGGGATGTTGGTTACCGACTTTTTAGTGATGTATTTTCCAGATATCGTGGATTATTCTTTTACTGCGCAAGTAGAAAATGAATTCGATGAGATAGCTCAAGGAAAAATCAGTTGGAATCAAATGATTAGCACTTTTTATGGGCCATTCCATTTAAAGGTAAAGGAAACCAAAGAAAAGGCAGAGCGGGTGCAAGGGGAGAGAGTGTTAGGGGTAGATCCGGTATCTGGCTTTCAGGTAAGTGTTCGGTTGGGTAGATATGGCCCATTGGTGCAAATGGAAGGGAAGGATGGAAAGCCTATGTTTGCCAATTTACGCCAAGGACAAAGGCTAGAAACCATAGCCTTAGCAGAGGCAATGGAATTGTTTAGGTTACCTAGAGAGCTCGGGGAATTTGAAGAGTTGGTGGTTAAAGCAAATATTGGAAGATTTGGACCTTATGTTCAACATAATAGTAAATTTTACACGATCCCTAAAACCGGAGATCCTTATACTATTACGCTTCCAGAGGCGATTGAGTTGATAGAAGCCAAACGCATTTCAGATGCAGCAAAAGTGATTGCTGAATTTGATAACGGAAATATCCGTGTGTTGAATGGCCGTTGGGGACCTTATCTTGCGATTAGCGGAGAAAATGTAAAAATCCCCAAAGGTTTAGAAGCTGCAAGTTTAACGGAAGCGGATTGTACGGAGTTATATCAACAACATATGGCCAAAGTTGCTACCGAAGGACCTAAGAAAAAATCAACCTTTAGAGGGAAGAAAAAATAGCAATACAAGGTTTTATTACTTTTGTAAATTGTTTCCAAAAAAATAATCCATCGTTATGTCAATCCAGCAAATTGAATCTTACTTAGGCGACAAGTCAGCCTATTATTTACAACATGAGTGCAAGACCCTTGCAAAAGAGACTTTACATCTTCCTGGAGGCGATTTTGTAGATCGAATTTTTAAAGAAGGCAATCGCAGTAATCAGGTGTTAAGAAGTCTGCAAACCCTTTATGGACATGGAAACTTAGGGAATACAGGGTACTTATCCATATTGCCAGTAGATCAAGGCATTGAACATTCTGCCGGGGCATCCTTTGCTCCCAATCCAGCTTATTTTGATCCTGAAAATATCGTACGTCTGGCAATTGATTCTGGATGTAATGCGGTTGCTTCCACTTTTGGTGTGTTAGCTTCGATATCTCGCAAGTATGCCCATAAGATTCCGTTTATTGTAAAGATCAATCACAACGAAATTTTATCTTATCCCAATAAATACGACCAAATCATGTATGGTTCCGTTGAGGATGCTTGGAATATGGGTGCAGTTGCGGTTGGAGCCACCATCTATTTTGGATCTGAAGAATCTGGTCGTCAAATTGTAGAAGTGGCACAAGCGTTTGAAAGAGCACATGAATTAGGAATGGCAACCATCCTATGGTGTTATCTGCGGAACGGTGCTTTTAATGTTAAAGGGGATAAAGATTATCATGTGGCTGCAGATCTTACAGGACAAGCCAATCATTTAGGGGTTACTATCCAAGCCGATATTATTAAACAAAAATTACCTGAAAATAATGGAGGATATAATGCCTTGAGTTTTGGTAAAACCCATGCGAAAGTATATAGTGAATTAACTACTGATCACCCGATTGATTTAACTAGATATCAAGTTGCAAACTGTTATATGGGTCGTGCAGGGCTAATTAATTCAGGAGGTGCTTCCTCTGGGGTTTCAGATTTATCCGAAGCAGTTACTACAGCGGTTATTAATAAGCGTGCAGGTGGATCCGGTTTAATATTGGGAAGAAAAGCATTTCAAAAGCCTTTAGCACAAGGAGTAGAATTAATCCATGCGGTACAATCTGTTTATTTAACTCCACAAGTTACCATCGCCTAGATATATATGTCCTGGTTTAAACGTGTAAAGGAAGGCATTGTCACTCGTACTGAGGAGAAAAAGGAAGCTCCCGATGGGCTGATTATTAAATGCCCTGCTTGTAAAAAAATGTCTCCTTCAAAGGCTATCCAGGAAAATTTCCATGTGTGCACCTTTTGTAATTATCATTATCAAATCGGTAGTAAAGAATATTTTTCGATTTTATTTGATGATGGGAAATTCGAAGAGTTAGAAGCAGAGATGACCTCAGCGGATCCTTTGCACTTTGTAGATACTAAAGCATATCCTGATAGATTAAAGACTACCCAAAGTAATACCGGATTAAAAGATGCTATTCGCATAGCTTGGGGGACTTTAGAGGGGGAATATCTGGTAGTAGCCTGTATGGATTTTCAATTTATTGGGGGTTCGATGGGATCGGTGATGGGTGAAAAAATAGCGCATGCGATTGATTATTGTTTGGCGCATCAATATCCATTATTAATTATTTCTAAAAGTGGGGGAGCCAGGATGATGGAAGGAGCATTAAGTTTAATGCAGATGGCAAAGACGAGTGCCAAGTTGGCCTTGCTGAGTCAAGCAAAAATTCCGTATTTCTCTTTAATGACCGATCCTACAACTGGAGGAGTAACAGCTAGTTTTGCTATGCTGGGCGATTTTAATATTGCAGAACCAGATGCATTAATTGGATTCGCCGGCCCTAGAGTAATTAAAGAAACCATTGGAAAAGATTTACCTAAAGGATTTCAACGCTCTGATTTTGTGCTAGAGCATGGATTTTTAGATTTTATTATAGATCGAAAAGAATTAAAGCAAAAATTAGCGGCTTTAATTCGAATGCTAAAAGGTTAAAGGATTTTTTAGGATTAATTAATTTCCGAGATTATTATTCTAAATTAATTTATTAATTAATTTTTTGGAGTAATAACTTTTTAATGATTACGATTTGTCCTAAGTGATAATAACAATGTTCTATCATTCCATGGAAATTCCGATAATAATTCCCATATTTTTCATCTGAAAATATATCTGTGAGATTTGAATCTGGAAATTTTTCTATTGATTTTTCTAAATTTTCTGCATTCTTACTGACTATTTCTATTAATTTATTCCAATCTTCTTCGGAATCAATAGGGATTAGATCATAACTATATTTATCATGTGCATTTAAGGGTCCACCATTTAGCACTCCAATAATCGCTTCCATATAATAGTTGATATGAAACACCAAGGCAGCTATAGTATTTATATTTTGTAAGGTGCTGGTTGCTACTTTCCAATCTACCTCATTAAGCGTTTCTTGTAAATTAGTGCCTGTCCAATTTCCGCCTTTATGAAATTCCCGAAAGTGTTTTGCGATGAGTGAAGAGGTTTTCATAGTTTAAGAGTATTATTAATTCAATTAATTATTTATTTAGTATTTCATCCATCTACCGATTTATTTTATTTAATTCCCAACTTCAGCCAATACTGCAAAGTGATCACTTTCAGGAAATAAAATCGTTTCATGTCGTAATACTCCTTTGTTTTTCGGAACAAAAATATAGTCTATGCGAATTAATGGAAAATTTGAACGGAAAGTAAATCCAAGACCTCTTCCCTTTTCCCGAAAGGTGTCTTTAAATCCAGAGGCTAATTCTCTTTGAATATAGGTATAGGGTGTGGAATTAAAATCCCCACATAAATATATATTATCAATTCTATTTCCGATATGTTGTTTTATTTTATTCACCATTAAAACTTGTTTCTTCCAACTATTTCTTAATTTCTTTAACAAACTGATAATATCTTCTTTTTCCTCCATTACATGCGTTCCGGCTTGATATATTTCTTTTAGATGGGGTTGGATTCTCATACTAGCCAAATGAATATTATAAATTCTTATTTTTTGTTTTTTGATTTTAATGTCTGTATATAAGGCACCATTGGTTCCTAAATCTGTTTGTTTAAAATCTACTAATCCAGAGGCCATAATAGGATATTTACTTATTGTTAGTAAGCCATAATGCTTTTGAATAGGTACAAAGGCATGATATTTTAATTTTGAATTATTTTTTATGAATTGAATTAAAGAGGTATCGGGATGTTCATAAAACTCTTGGATACATAAAATATCAGGATTTAATTTAATTAATCTGTTTAAGGCAACCATGCCGGTATCTGGATGATATCCAAATACGCCTACATTTGCAGTTACAATTCTTAAGGAATTATTTTGATTTTTTTCAGGATAATTCCATTGAAAAGTATCGGCCAACAGCGTAAATCCTGAAGCCATGAATACCAAATTGATGGCAGTGAGTATTCCTGAATTAAATGCCCAAAATATAGCCCAAAGTAATTGTAATAAAAGTAAATAAGCTGTTGCCGTTCCAAATAAAGAAGGCACCCACCAGATATCAGGAGGAATTACGCTACTAGAATAGGCAAGTAATAATCCCAGGCTGGACAGGATATTTAAAATGATTAATGGCCATCTCCATACCATCACACGTTTTTTTTTCATGTTATTGGCGACTGGCTTTTTCTAACCGTTCCTTTTCATAACGGGATAACCCATCATATCCTTTTTGAGCTACTTTTTCAAGTAGAGAATCTAATTCTGCTTGACTAACTTCTTCTGAAGAAATTATTGGCTTACTTATTTTAGGAATTTTAATTAAATGGGTAGGAATAATTATTTTATTTAGAGAAAAAGCAAAACACAATGATCCCCCGATAGTTCCCCCCAAAGGCATTAGAAAAGCCAATGGGGCCTGACCAGATTGGGTAATAAACAAAATACAAGTAAGACCAATGGCTATCCAACGCATCGGAACCAACCCTATTAAAAACACCTGAATTCTATAACGGGGCACTAACCATCCTAGATAAGCTATAAGAGCGGTTAAGATTGGTGTGGACCAATAGTTTCCATACCCAGGATGGTTATAAAACAAAAGCCCCAATATGGTTAAAAATAGGGCAACGGATTGACCCCAGATCCACAATTGTAAAAGGCTGATGTTTCTTTGTAAACTAATCAACAGTTGCCCAAATTGAAAGAGAATAACTAGATCTATCAGAACGGATAGCCAACGTGCAGTTGGAGCAACAAAAGGGTGGGTTAATAGAGTCCAAGGGCGTTCAATTAATTCATTGAAGTTTCCTGGAAGGGCAAATAATAATAATGTGGAATAAGCTTCAGGAAGTATCCATGACAATAAAGCCGATAGCACAAATCCACCTCCGAGAAGATAAAGAATCCAGTCTGGTTCTTTATACCGCCACACCATTAGAGTTTTGCTTTTAGTTGATAAAATCCTAGATACACAGCAGCTGCGACCATTCCAGCCAAATGCCCAAAATGTGAAATGGACCCACCGGTTCCGGTGAAGACAAAAATAGCAGATAACGCTGCAATGGCAGTTGCTACCCATCGAGCCTCAATCGGGGGAAGAAAGAAAACAGACAAACGTTCTTTTGGAAAGAAAAATGCGAAGGCAACAATTACCCCTGATATTGCTCCTGAGGCTCCTAACACCGGGGCAGAAGAAGGATCTAAAGTTGTAATTAGGATTCCCCCTACAAATCCACAGAATAAATAAAATTCAAGAAACTTCTTCGATCCAAAAATATATTCCACACCAGTTCCTAAACTTATCAACGCCATCATATTAAATAGAATATGGAAAATTTCTTTATGCGCAAAAAAGTGCGTTACCAATTGAACCGGTTTAAACAATTCAGCATAACCAGCGGGGCGGGGTAATATCCAATCGTTTTTGAACAATAGAAAATAATATTGCAAATCGGCTAGAGAGGTAAGATTAATCATAAATAGAAAAGCAAATACAATCCCATTGATGATGACCAGGTTTTTAACCACCGGGGTGAGGTTTGTGAACATAGCGTTTTTTATGAATTCAATAAACGAATGAGTGATTCTTCATTCAAGATACGGCAAATTGGTTTACCATCAGGCGTAAGTGCGGGTTGTTGACAGGCTTTCCAAGTATGCACCAGATTACGGATTTCTTCGGCCTTTAGTTTGCCAGGCTGAGAATATTTATGTTGCAGAGCTATTTGTTGTGCCCATTTTATCTTAAGAACGTCGCCAGGGCTATTTACTTCAGCTTCCGCTAACAAGCCTTTTAGGATTTCAGTTGCTTGTTGAGGATCGAGTTCCTCTGGTATTCCACTAATCAACCATGTATTAGGGCCAAATTGTCGAAGGTCGAAACCCAGTGTATTCAATAAAGTAGAATATTGATCTAAAAGCAAAGCCTCTGCTGGAGATGTATTAAAGTTCTGCGGGTATAATAACGTTTGGGTATGTTTAGGGGATACGGATTGTTGGAGTAAGGATTCATAGAATATCCTTTGACGAATCCTGATCAGATCTGCGATTTGTAAACCTGTAGAAGTGGAGATCACAAGATACCGGTTAAACACTTGCAAAGCTTCTAGGGTAGGAGTTTCTAAATATGATTCAGGGGTAGGGGCAAAGTGTGGAAACAGGGGTTGAGACCCAAAAGAAGAGTTTCCTGAAGTGGATTGAGTATGTAAACTTTTACCCATTAAGGCTTGCCAATTATGATCTGGCAAACGACTTTGTTGCCTTCTTGCCATATCACCTACTGTCCATTGGGTATCTGGTAAAGAAGGTCCCTCTCCTTTAAGCGGGGAACCAACACTATCCCCCGTTAAATGAAACCCTCCAATTGCCTTTCTAATTGCGCTTCTCAGCAGTTGATAAACAGCTTGGGGATCATCAAATTTTATCTCTGTTTTAGAAGGATGGATATTTACATCTAAATGTTCAGGAGCAATTTCAATATACACCACATACAAAGGAAAAGTATTAGGAGATAATGTATCCTCATAAGCGGATAGAACTGCATGATGTAATGCTGGGTCTTTGATATATCGGTCATTCACAAAAAAGAACTGATCTCCTCTGATTTTACGGGCAGAAGCCGGTTTACCCACATATCCCTTAATGGATACATAAGGAGTTATCTCTTCGACCGGAATTAAACTCTCTTGAGTATCCGGACCAAACACTTGTAGTATTCGGTCTAGAAGCGTTCCTCCTGTTAGATTATACAAAATGTTATCCTGATGATTTAATACAAATGATACAGCAGGATGCGCAAGTGCGATCCTTTGAAATTCTTGTATTACATAACGGGCTTCCTGTGCTGAGGATTTAAGAAAGTTCCGACGTGCAGGAACATTAAAAAAAAGATTTTTGACCGTAATGATGGTTCCCTTGGGTACCATACAAGGACTTTGTTGTTTAAGGTCACTTCCTTCTATAATTATTTCAGTTCCGATTTCATCCTCTACTTGACGAGTTTTTAGTTGCACCTGAGCAACGGCAGCAATACTGGCCATTGCCTCACCTCTAAATCCCATGGTTCGAATGGAAAATAAATCTTCAGGTTTTTTAATTTTGGAAGTGGCATGTCGTTCAAAACACATACGTGCATCCATGTAACTCATTCCTTTACCGTTGTCCATTACTTGAAGCGAAGTTTTGCCGCCTTCCTGCAGTGAAAGTTCGATTCTGGTAGCTCCGGCATCAATGGAATTTTCAAGAAGTTCTTTGGCTGCTGCTGCTGGCCTTTGTACCACTTCTCCTGCTGCAATTTGGTTAGCTAAAGAATCCGGTAATAATTGAATGATATCTGACATACTAAAAAACCCTGCTACACAATAACCCGCAATTACGGTCAGTCAATTCAGTTTTGAAAGTACATTCCTTCCACAGGCGTGGATACCCCAAGCCCTAATACTCGTAATACTTCATATCGGAGCGCTTGAATAAAATCAGGATGATCGTTCAGGCCTTGGGTAAATTCAAATTGTTTTATGCCAGATTCATGGGCTAATTCGGCAAACTCAATTCCAATCTCATGAACAGTTTCTATATGATCCGAAACAAAAGCAATCGGAATAACTAAAACATGTTTAATACCATAGCTACTGATTAAAGGAATAAAGGTATCTGCATTAGGCTCTAACCAACGAGAGGGGCCTACTTTACTTTGAAACATTAACCAATGGGTTTCCTGAATCGGTCGAAGCTTCATAACCGCTTGTCGGGTGGCTTCAATTTGAATGGAATAAGGATCTCCTGCTTCGCGTTCCGACACAGGCGTTCCATGCGCACTAAACACAATATGAACTTGATTGCGAATTGATTCTGGAAAACGCTTAAGGCCCTCAGTAATTCTATCATTAATCGCTTTTATATACCAAGGATTAAGATGATAATCTTTTACTAATAAATTTTTCCAGGTTGGGGTAGGGGTTAAATGACTCACCTGTTTTTCCCATTCTCTGAATCCTGAACCTGAGGTGGTATAAGAGAATTGAGGGTATAAAGGCAATTGAATTACTGTGTCAACAGGGTGTTTCAATAATTCAGCTAAGGTGTCATTGGTAAAAGGTTTCCAATACCGCATTGCAGTAACTACCTTGAATTGATAGGGAGAAGAAGTAGAGTTTAATAGTTTCTCTAATGCGATTTGTTGTAGTTCAGTCCAACAATTTAAGGGACTACCTCCTCCAATTTCAGCGTATTTTTTTCTAACGGCAACCGACCGTAATCCAGCGATTAATTTAGAAAGGACTTTTCTAGATGGACCGGAGAAAGGAATCTTAATGATATCTTCATCCATAAACAGATTCACTAAAAAAGGTTCAACATCTGCTAATGTTGAAGGCCCTCCTAGGTTTTGTAATACAACTGCAACTAATGGAAGGTTTTTATTCATCCTGATTTCTGACATATTCGACGAAACAGTAATTATAGAGGTTCCGTTCATCCGATAGAAAAAATTCCTCTTTCAATTTTATCCAAGATCTATCGGGTTTCCAGGTAAAAAAGGTATCCCCTTCAAAATTACCTTCGATCTCAGTTAGTAGAATTCTGTCCACAACACCTAATTCTATTGCCTGTTCGCATAATTTCCCTCCACCAATCAGGTATACTTCTGGTTCATTATTCAAGGCGTCTAGCGCTTGAGATAAAGTGGGGAATATTTCTAAATCGGGTATATTGAAATTTGCAGTAGCCGAAAGCACTACATTTCGTCTATTAGGTAAAGGTTTTCCCAGTGCTTCGAAAGTTTTTCTGCCCATCAATACTGCATTCCCACGGGTGGTTTGTTTGAAGTATTTAAGATCGGCAGGTAGATGCCAAGGTAGTTGTCCGTTTTTTCCAATCACTCCGTTTGAAGATCGAGCCAAAATTATAGATACCCTCATACAGAAATAGGTGCGGAAATCGCCGGCCACGGGTCGTATCCAATTACTTTAATATCTTCATATTGAAAGGAAAATAAATCCTTAACTTCTGGGTTTAGGGACAATTTAGGGAGTGAACGAGGGGTGCGGCTTAATTGAAGATCGGTTTGTTCTAGATGGTTAAGATAAATATGGGCATCCCCTAAGGTATGAATAAAATAGCCGGGTTCATATCCTGTTACTTGGGCAATCATATGCGTCAATAATGCATAGGAAGCAATGTTAAAAGGGACTCCTAAAAAAATATCAGCACTTCGTTGATAGAGCTGACAAGAAAGACGATTGCCCTCCACCGCAAATTGAAATAAGGCATGACAAGGGGGTAATGCCATTTTAGAAATCTCAGCCGGATTCCAAGCAGTAACAATCATTCTTCTCGAATCTGGTTTGTTTTTAATCAGTTCAATTAATTCCCTAAGTTGATCAATAGTTTGTCCATTAGGTAATGGCCATTTTCTCCATTGTACTCCATAAACCGGCCCTAATTCTCCTTGTTCATCTGCCCATTCATCCCAAATGCTTACCCCATTATCTTTTAAATACTGGATATTTGAATTCCCTTGAAGAAACCAAAGGAGTTCATGAATTACCGATTTTAAGTGAATTTTTTTTGTGGTTACCAAAGGAAAACCCTCAGATAAATCAAAGCGCATTTGCCATCCAAATACGGACAATGTACCAGTACCTGTTCTATCTGTTTTTAATATTCCCTTTTCTCGAACGTGTCGAAGTAAGGATAAATAAGCATCCATTCAACTAAGAACCTTAGGGTAAAACATGAAGCTTAAAGGTACTTTGATAATTTTCAGTTTGAAGAATCACCCAATATATTCCTGACATTTCCTGATCAAATAATACTTTGGTGCCAGAAGTATTTACTTCACCCTCCTTAACAATTTTACCTTGTATGTCTATAATTTTCCAACTCCAGTAGGTTACCTCTTCAGGTGCATGAATATTCAATGTCCTATCAAAATCCAGAGGATTAGGTCCTATTTTCCATCCTAAGGATAATAAGTCTTTGTTTCTGTTTAAATGTGCAGGGTCATATAATACTGTTGTAATTACGGAATCATTAGGATAACTCGCTAAGTCCATCACCATGGCAGCATTAATCTTTAAGGAAACCAGCGCAGTATCTGTTCCCATAGGGGTAATCATGACCATAAAACTGGAATCCATTCCGTTTTCACTAACCAAATTACTGGCAGTTCCATTAGTTACTATCAAATCAGTTAAAGTAAAACCCGTAACAGGTTCCCCAAAATCTACTTTTACAGGAAAAGGATTTGCTCCTGTGGGGTTTCCTAATTGAGGAATAATAGTAGGTTGAGGGGCACAGGTATCTGCCCGGGTAAATACCGCACTGGCTCCCTGACTAGGATTGGTAGCCGAGTCCTGAGCGGCTCCTGGCAATAGGCCTACAAATAATTTAGTACAACTATTGGCCTTGTAATAGGCTATGTATTCTGCACCACTGCCACTCAAGCCAAGCACAGATACATTACCATTAAATTGAATGTCAGATAACTGAAACCCTTGCACGTTGGTACTAAAAGTAAACTTAACTGGTACTGTATCTAGTCGGGTTTGGGGATTTCCAAAGGGAAACGTAATCATCACTGAAGGACCTTGAGCGATAAGACCTAACGGTAGAATTATACTGAAGAAAAGAATGAAACTGAAAATGAATTTTGGCATAAGTAGAAAGTTGAGGTAAACTTAAGAATCCTTGTCAAATATAAGCTTTCTGCCTCCAACCTTCTTTACCTTTGTGTGGGTAAATTATAAACCTCTTATTTATGGAAGTCAGAAAGCCATCAGATTCAAGATCATCCATGTCGGAAATTGTATTGCCGAATGATACCAACACCTTGGGGAATTTAATGGGAGGTAGATTATTACATTGGATGGACATGGTAACCGCTATGTCTGCAATGCGGCATAGCAATCGAGTAGTGGTAACTGTATCTGTTGATTTTGTGGATTTTAAATCTCCCGTTCGGCTGGGTGAGGTGGTATTGTTGGAAGCTCGTGTTACGCGTGCCTTTTCCTCTTCTATGGAAGTGCGGGTGGAAGTAAGTGCGGAAAATCTTCAAACCCGCGAAAAACGAATTTGTAATTCCGCCTATTATTCCTTTGTCGCAGTGGATCAAACCGGCAGGCCTATACCTGTAAATCAAATTCAACCGGAATCTGAAGAGGATCAAAAATATTTTGACTCCGCATTAAGAAGAAGAGAATTGAGGTTGGTACTTTCGGGTAAATTAAAACCCGAAGAGGCAACGCACGTTAGAAGTATTTTTTTGCCAGAATAAATACTTCTTACCATTGAAGGCCTAAATTTAACAGACCAATTGTTTTCGCCTGCCCTTTAATAGATGCCACATTGCAAACTGGCAAACGAAATTGTAAGTTTATAGGAAGAATCCTATAATCCCCAAAAACTGAAGAGTGTTAATCAATAGTGTTCAATTTGTATCCTTTTGTGTCCGTTTTCTAAAGGGTCTTGGGGTATATTGTTTAATTGCAGGTTGGGTAGGTGCTTTTTCTTTGGAAGCTCAAATAACGGTGAATTCTACTACCGTTGCATCACAACTTGCAAATCAGATTGCAGGACAGGGTATTGTTGTTTCCAATCCAACCCTAAATTGCCCTGTTGGCGCTGCAGGAATATTTACTTGGACAGGCACTACCTTAGGCATGAATGGGGGGATTGTGTTATCTACAGGTTCTGTTGATAGTATAACTACGAATGGGGGACTTAGTCCAGCTACCAGTTGGTTTACGCCCGGGGATGTGGATTTAATGAATGAAATCAATACACCCAATTGGCCAACGCCCAAACCAAGTGTCACCCACGATGCATGTGTATTGGAGTTTGACTTAATTCCCAATTGCGATACCATAGCGATTGATTATGTATTTGCCTCAACCGAGTTTAACAATTTTGTAGGCACAAATTTTAACGATGCATTCGCGTTTTTTATCTCGGGCCCAGGCATTGTTGGAGCTAGAAATATCGCTCTAATCCCTGGCACCAATACGCCAATTACCATCAATTCAATAAATAATGGCCCAGCAGGTTTAGGCCCTTGTTCTAATTGTAACTATTATATTGACAATTCAGGGACGCCGAAATTTGATACCAATATTGAATTTAATGGGTTTACCCGAAAATTAACCGCTAAACAAGTGGCAGTACCCTGTCAGACCTATCATATTAAATTTGTAATTGCAGATGGAGAAGATGAAACCTTAGACTCAGGCGTATTACTGGAAAGAGGTGGATTTCGTTGTTTAGGTTCACAAACAACTGTGGTAAACAACACGCAAAATCCAAGAAATAATTTTGCTGTACGCGAATGTGTGGATGCAACCATTAACTTTGTTCGTACCGGTGATTCTACCAATGCTGTAACCCTCAATTATGTAACTGGAGGTTCTGTTGTTTCAGGAGTAGATTATACTGCTTTGCCCGGTTCGATTACAATACCAGCTCAACAATCTTCCACTTCTTTATACATTCCTTTCTTTTCAAATGGAGGAGGAAATGGATTGGATTCATTATTACTCATCATATCTAATAATGTGTGTGGTGTGGTTACTTTTGATACTGCAAAAGTTTATGTTTTAGATAAACCTGTGGTTCGGCTTAAAAATGACACTACCCTTTGTCCAGGAGACACCTTTTCAATTGGCGTTGCACCAAGTGCCAACTCAACTTACTCTTGGTCTCCAGGAACTTACCTTAGTAATCCCAGAAGTTCAAATCCACTTTTAACTATTCCATCTTCCTTTTCTGGAGTATTAGAGTATAGAATTACGCTCACAGATTCGCTGGGTTGTCCGGCAAATGATACCATTCGGATTAACGTGATACAATTACCCCCGGTTAGTTTTTCTATTCCTGATACCGGATGTTTATTTGAAGCTACCACAATTTTATACGATAGTACTCAGGTTTTGGGAGATTTGTATTTTTGGGATTATGGTGGAGGGGCTTGGATGGCTGGTCAAAATGGAGGGCCTATTCAAGCTAATTGGCTTCAAACAGGAGTTAAAATCGTTTCCTTGTATATAAGAAGAAATACTTGTGTTACAGATACGGTTTATAAAAGAATCGAAATATTACCTTTACCAACAGCAGACTTCACTGCCCCAACCGAAGTTTGTTGGGGGAATACAGATACGCTGGATTATTTTGGAACTACTCTTCCAGGCGCTATTTATCATTGGCAATTGGATACGGCCGGTACTATACTTTGGACATCCCCTGGAGAAGATACTACCCTACAAGTGGAATGGACTCAACCCGGCGTAAAAGTGGTAAGCCTCTGGTTGGATCAATATGGATGCAAAACCCCAGTGGTTACCAAGACGATTATCCAATATCCAACCTTAACAGGATATATAGAATTAGATACTTTTGTTTGCGCAGGAGATACAAATTTAATTGAGACAGGCTATGGAGGAGGAGACGGCGGACCTTATTCCTTTAATTGGTCTCCCCCTACTGAAATTTCTTCTACCACAGTTCCCGAACCTCTCGTTTTCCCTACTCAAGCTACTACTTATACCTTATCACTATCCGATGGATGTGGACAGGTATTAACCTTTGAACACCCTATTGGGGTGTATCCTTTACCCGCGCCTCCTATTACCTATGGAGATACGGTTTGTACCGGAAATGCCGCTTACTTGCAAGGTTTCCCAACTGACTCATCCCATTGGGTAAATTGGTTTAACTATCCAACTCGCCAAGAACAATACTTTCCAATTGCAACCGCAATTGATTTTAATACGCCTGTATTGACCAACTCTACCACTTATTGGGTAAGCACTGAGGATAACTTGCGCTGTAGAAGCCCACGAATTCCTATTTCCGTGTTGGTGAATCCCTTACCACAGCCTGACTTTACAGCGAATCCAAGAGAATTATTTCTTCCCAATGCTATAACCCAATTCTCTGCTTTACCCCTTTTAAATCCCGGTGCCCCAGTAGTATCCTGGTATTGGAACCTAGGTAATGATGAATATTCTTTGGATAGCACTTTGGTAATGCAATATGCGGATACCGGAAAATATGAAGTAAGCCTAGCCGTGATTGATGCCAATGGTTGTTATAATCAAGTAAGAAGACCCGGAATGATTATCGTTACTAAACCTTTATATCTCAATATTCCCAATGCTTTTACCCCAAATGGAGACGGCAATAATGATTTCTTCTATGTTCAAACCAAGATGTTAAAATATTTCCAAATTGAGATTTTCGACCGTTGGGGTAAATTATTATATAGGTCGATTGATCAAAATTTTAGGTGGGATGGGGCAGTAAATGGGGAAGGTTTGCCTGAAGGTGTTTACGTCTATAATATTATTGGAACAGATACCTATAATCAAGGAATAAGTCAACAAGGAACCGTAACCTTAATCCGATAAATTTTTCTTTTTTAATTATTAGAAGTTGCTTGATTAATTCTAGCCAATTCCCTTTTAATTTCTTGCAGTTTTAACAATGCCTCCACCGGAGTCATTTGGTCAATATCGCAACCAGCAAGGATTTTACGAATGATCAAAGTGTCTTCATCTTTGAGCTCAAACATATTCAATTGTAATTCTTGTAAAGGCGAGAATTTTAAATGCCCTTCCTGATTTTGAGGGTCTATCCTACGACTTTCAAATTGTTGTAAAATCGTTTTGGCGCGATGAATAACCGAGGGTGGCATACCCGCCATTTCAGCTACTTGAATTCCAAAACTATGGGCTGAATCCCCAGGAATTAACTTACGCAAAAATAAAATTTTACCATTCGATTCTTTTACTGAAACATTGAAGTTTTTAACTCTTGGAAATCGGTTAGCCAATTCACTAAGTTCATGATAATGGGTTGCAAACAAGGTTCTAGCTGCACAATTTGCCTGTTCATGCAAGTATTCTACTAATGACCAGGCTATAGAAACCCCATCATAGGTGCTGGTTCCTCTACCTATTTCATCTAGCAAAATCAAGCTTCTTTGTGTACAGGTATTTAAAATTCTGGCAGTCTCATTCATTTCCACCATAAAAGTGGATTCCCCTGCACTAATATTATCAGATCCCCCAACTCTTGTAAAAATCTGATCTACCAAGCCGATTTTAGCTTGAGTCGCCGGAACAAAACTTCCAATCTGAGCTAGTAACACAATCAAGGCGGTTTGTCTTAGCAAGGCACTTTTACCCGCCATGTTTGGACCCGTTATGATAATAATTTGTTGCTGATCCCCATCCAATACCACATCATTCGGAATATACGGCTGCTCTCTAGGTAATAATGTTTCAATCACCGGATGCCGACCTGCTTCAATCTCAATTCGATTATCCTCTCGAATTTCAGGTCTTACATATCCATTCTTCAAAGATAAATTGGCAAAATTCAATAAAACATCGGTTTCAGCTACTTGATTAGCATTGTGCTGCAAATCCTCAATAAATGGAATAAGTCCAGCTAAAAATTCCTGGTAAAGGATAGTTTCAAGTTGAAGGATCTTACTTTCTGCTGCTAATATTTTCTCTTCAAAAACTTTTAACTCGGGTGTAATATAGCGTTCCGCATTAGTTAAGGTTTGTTTACGGATGTAATCTTGTGGAACCTTATCCTTGTGAACGTTAGTGATTTCAATATAGTAACCAAATACATTATTAAAGGAAATCTTTAAGGATGAAATCCCAGTTCTCGCAATTTCCTTTTGTTGCAGATCTAATAAATATTGCTTTCCAGAACTTTCAAGTTCCCGGTATTCAGCTAATTCTGCAGAACGGTCACTCCGGATTACCTTTCCTTCCTGTAATTGCATAGAGGGTTCTTCTTCCATCCAGGTGTCAAACCATTCCAATACAGTTGAAACAGATTTGAATCCTATTCCTAATTCTACTAAAGGTGCGTTGGCTGCTGCACTTAAAGCTTCTGATAAAGCTGGGATTTTTCGTATGGTATTACGTAAAAAATAGGCATCCCGTGGATTTAGTTTTTGGGTAGCTAATTTTGCGGTAAGTCTTTCCAAGTCAGAAAAGGTAGACAAAATCTTAAACAATTGACTTCCAACTTCCGGTTCTTTCAGAAAAGCTTCAACTCTTTCTTGTCGGATTAAAATAGGTGATATTTCTTTTAATGGGAAGGCCATCCAACGGTGCAATAAGCGAGCGCCCATTACGGTTTGGGTTTGACCAATAACCTCAATCAATGTTTTACCCTCAGGAACCATGGGTTTAAAGAGTTCCAGATTGCGGATTGTAAAGGGGTCAAGTCCCATAAACGTTTCATCCGCTAAACGATAGAGTTGGGTAATATGAGAGATTTGTTTTTGTTCATTTTGATCCAAATAGGATAGAATAGCGCCAGCTGGTACCCATTCTGCCTGAATATCGCCTAACCCAAATCCTTTTAAAGAATGTGTGTTAAAATGTTGTAAAAGCCTTGCCAGTGCTGTATCCGGATGAAAAGCCCAATCCTCTAAACGGAAATGATAAAACCGTTCCCCCCATCTCGCACGATATTCCTTAACATCTTTTCGAGAGGTAATAACTTCTGCTGGGGAAAGCTGATGCAGTAATTTTTCTATAGATTCCGGACTGCCTGCCTTACATCCAAATTCACCCGTAGATAAATCTAAAAAAGCTAGCCCAATCCAATCTTCCCGTTCCCACCAAAGGCTGCATAAATAATGATTGCTTCTACTATCCAACACCTTATCATTCATCACCAAACCAGGTGTTACCAGTTCCGTAACGCCTCTTTTTACAATACCCTTGGTTGCTTTGGGATCTTCTAATTGTTCACAAACGGCTACTCTTAATCCTGCTTTTACTAATCTTGGCAAATAAGAATCTAAGGCATGATAAGGAAATCCTGCCAATTCAATTTCAGCCGCCGACCCATTGGCACGATGGGTTAATACAATTCCTAAAATACCGGAAGCACGAATAGCGTCTTCTCCAAAGGTCTCATAAAAATCTCCTACTCTAAAAAGCAATAAAGTGCCCGGGTATTGAGCCTTTATGGTATTAAATTGCTTCATTAAAGGAGTTTCTCTATCGTTTTTCATTCTGTATTCTCGCCTGGGTATTTTTGTGAGGAATTAATCACAAATATAGAGGGGTATTTTTATGCGTAAACTACAAATGCCAGAATTAGGTAGAATGGAACCTGATGAATTTAAGGAATCGCCCAAAGCAAAGGTTTGTCTGATCCTGGATAATATTAGGAGTTTACATAATGTAGGCTCCATTTTTAGAAGTGCAGATGCCTTTCGATTGGCGCATCTCTATTTAGGGGGATATACTGGTTGTCCACCGAACCCAGAAATTCGTAAAACTGCTTTAGGCGCTACTGATTCAGTAGAGTGGACACATATTCCTGATTTACTGGAATTTTTACCAACACTTAGTACCCAAGGATGGAAAATCATTGCCCTTGAGCAAACAGATCAATCTATTGCTTTGCCTTTGTTTATTCCTGATCCTAGTATTTCGTATGCATTTGTTTTAGGTAATGAAGTGGAGGGCGTTAGAGATCAAGTATTGGCGTATTGCCATGGAGCTATTGAAATTCCACAATGGGGAACAAAACATAGTTTAAATGTTGCAGTGGCTGCAGGTATTCTTTTGTATCAGGTAAATTCGGGTGTATGGAAAAGCTAAAAGCGTTTTTACCCCTAGGAGTTGCCTGTATTTGCTGGGGGGTAATGATCTATACTTTTTTCCCAGCACTTGGATCATATGGGGGAGAGGATAGTTTTTGTCATTATTTGTTTGCTCGTTATTCCTGGAAACATCCAAGTTTGTTTTTAGATCATTGGGGAAAACCTTTATTCACTTTATTAGCTTCTCCATTTGCACAAGCAGGTTGGCAAGGAATGGTTTTTTTTAACCTGATTTGTTCGGCTGCCACTTCTTGGATTGCCTATCGAATTGCACTTATCATCAAATTACCTTTACCCTGGTTGGTATTTCCTATTTTATGCTTTAATCCTCTCTTTTTTGTTTGTGCAGGATCTGGACTTACAGAACCCTTGTTCGCTTTATGTTGGTCGTGTGTGGTATTGGCATTTTTGAACAAGAGATATATTATGGCTGCGGTATTTGCGTCCACCTTGCCCTTTCTTCGTTCCGAAGGAAATTTATTGATTTTGTATTTAATCCCATTTTTTATTTTAGAAAAGAACGCAAATAAGTTGCCTTGGCTTTCGGTTTTTACCTTAATCTATATGGGGATAGGGTATTTTGCAAAATCAGGAAATTGGGCCTGGATTTGGAATGAGAATCCTTATGTAGGAGCTGCTGATATTTATGGAAAAGGAGGATTTTTTGATCTCTTTAAAAATAATAGGGAAATGTTTGGGGTACCAGAATCTATTCTTCTGGTGGTGGGGTTGTTGGGTATTGGGAAGATGATATATGTTAACTATAATAACCAAAAAGATAATATTTATTATAATAATCGAGTTTATTTAATTTGGGGATTAACGCTCGGCAGTTTTTTAGTGTATATCACTGCACATTCCTGGTTTTGGTATCAAGGATTATATGGATCTTATGGATTGGTAAGGGTGTTAGGAGCTGTAATTCCAATGGCAACCCTCGTCGTGTGGGTAGGAATCTCCAGTATTTGGGTGGCGCTAAAACAATATCCAACTATCGCAGCAGGTATAGTTATGATTCCTTTAGCATTTGTAGTGTATGATCCATTTTTTCAATATGAATTTCCATTTCCCTTAAGCACAGAACAAACCGGATTAAAGAAAGCAGCCCAACGATTCGCAATCCCGGATTCAATAACGGTATTCGTTCAGGCCGCCTCTTGGCATGTGTATACTGAAACCGACCCTTATGATACCTTACATGCCAGAACTTTAAAGGATTGGGGACATATCCCTGCTAAATCCGGCGATTGGGTGGTTTGGGATCAGCATTTTGGCCCTCAGGAATCTCAGATTCCCCTAAAACGCTTAAAACAAGATTCATCCCTAATATTCCTCGATAGTATTGGAGAAAAAGAATATTATTTATTGCGCTTTCAAGTAAAATAATGCCCTTGGAAGATGATATAGTCAAAAAATAAATATTTTGGCAAAAAAATAAATATATTAGTATTTCAAAAAATTCTATTATTTTTGTCTTGTTATCAATTCAGGTCTGAATACCCGATATTGCTTGACACTTGATCCTTAATCAATTGACCTAATCCTTAAAAAACCATAGTTCCAGGTAAGAATTTATCCACTCAATGTCCATAGCCCTGCGTGAATTCCTAACCTACTTTTGTTTACTGTTGTCTTCCTAACCCTCAGAAATTATGTCTGAAAAAAATGTTAAAACCGAAAAATTAAAAGCCTTACAACTTACCCTCGACCGCCTAGAAAAAAACTATGGCAAAGGAGTAATCATGAAATTAAGTGATGAAGCGGTAAGTGAAATGGAGGTAATCCCGACAGGATCACTAGGGTTAGATATGGCTTTAGGGGTGGGGGGTATGCCAAGAGGAAGAGTAGTGGAGATTTACGGACCTGAATCTTCCGGTAAAACTACCTTAGCCATGCACGTAATTGCAGAAGCTCAGAAAGCAGGAGGAATTGCTGCTTTTATTGATGCAGAACATGCTTTCGATCGCTTTTATGCCGAAAAACTTGGGATTGATACCGACAATTTGCTCATCTCTCAGCCCGATAATGGGGAACAAGCTTTAGAGGTAACTGAAAACTTAATTCGCTCAGGAGCTATTGATATTATTGTGATTGATTCCGTGGCAGCCTTGGTTCCCAAAGCAGAAATTGAGGGAGAAATGGGAGATTCTAAAATGGGATTACAAGCCCGTTTGATGTCTCAAGCTTTACGTAAACTTACCGGAACCATCAATAAAACTAATTGTGTATGTATTTTTATTAACCAGCTACGCGATAAAATTGGGGTAATGTTCGGGAATCCTGAAACCACCACTGGGGGAAATGCACTTAAGTTTTATGCCTCTATTCGATTGGATATTCGTCGTATCGGACAGCTTAAAGATGGTACAGATATCACCGGTAATCGGGTGAAAGTTAAAGTAGTTAAGAATAAAGTTGCCCCTCCGTTTAAAACCGTAGAATTTGATATTATGTATGGAGAAGGAATTTCACGTGCAGGTGAAGTACTGGATATCGCGGTAGAGCAAAACCTAGTACAAAAATCAGGTTCCTGGTTTTCTTATAATGGAGATAAGTTGGGTCAGGGAAGAGACTCCGTTCGCCAATTGTTAAAAGATAATCCAGAATTATTAGACGAACTGGAAACTAAAATCAAAGAAATGTTTAACACCGGAAAAGTAACCTTGAATATAGAGGCCGGTGAATAAGAAAACCCTATTGGGTTGCTTTGATAAAAGGGGTTGATTCCTACCGGAATGACCCCTTTTTTTCTACCCCTTGATTTTTTATTCCTCTACAATTTTAATTCATTTTTAGGTGTGAGGTTTTGGGTGTTACTATTCATTCTTAGGAAACCCTATCTTTCCATAATTAGTATACAATTATATTATAGTAGGTGATTATTACTTAATAAATAGATTTATTATTCTTCCTTACTGCAGCTCCTTTTTTGCCGCTTGCGGAAATTCAAGATATGTAAACTTGAGCATCCTAGATCCTGAAAATAATTCATCGAATAAACTTCTAACATCAACTTATTATTGAATCTGGTGAAATTGAAATTCAATATTCCAGAATAAGGTTGTTCTTGATACAATGAAAAAAACACTTTTACGTATGTTATCCATACCCACAGGGTGGATAAGGTTTAAAATACAGGCAAGGGAATGAGTATTTTTGTAGTATGAAAATCGGTATTTTTATGGGAGGGGCATCCCGCGAAAGAGAAATATCTTTTGCCGGAGGAAGAACTGTTTATGATACCCTTGATAAGTCCTTGTTTCAACCTATCCCTATTTTTGTGGATTCGTTTGGGCATTTTATTCATTTAGATTGGGAGTGGTTATACAAAGGCACGATTCGCGATTTTTATCCCCCAACAAACTTAATCCCCGAATCCGAAGCACAATTCCCCATTTATATTGAACAATTAGGAAATAAAGATTCTTCGGAGGTTCGCAAAGCGGCGAGTAAAATAGGAAAGATAATCTCCTTAGAAGACTTACCTCAATTGATAGATTTTGCCTTCCTTACCCTACATGGTGCATTTGGAGAAGATGGTACCTTGCAAGGACTTCTGGAATGGTTAGGGATACCTTATTCCGGCAGTGGAATCATGGGTTCGGCAATGGGGATTGATAAACTTTATCAAAAAAACACCTTGGCTTCGCATGGATTTCCAAGCCCGGTTTATGTCGCAGTGCATAGGGATGAACTCCGAGATAAACCTAATGTTATTCAAACTTATATTGAACAGCACATAGGGTACCCTTGTGTAGTGAAAGCTCCCCAGCAAGGATCAAGCATTGGATTAAGTTTTGTTCGATCTTCTCAGGAACTATTGCCAGCCATAGCGCAGGCATTTATGCGTTGCACTTTCTTGGCCTCAGAATGGAATTCCTTTTCAGAAGAAGAAAAGATTCAAAAGATTCGAAAAATGTTGGATGTTCGGGAATATCCCGGCTTGCCCGCTCGTGTTGTAGGTACCCAAAACCACTGGATACATCGCCCTTCCGAATTATTGGATTACCTTAACGAAATATTGCAGCACCAAGAAAGTATTACGCTGGAAGCCCAAGATTCAGGTACTTGGGTATTGGTAGAAAAAGAAATTAAAGGCCAAGAATTTTCAGTAATTGTTTTACAATCCGAAAAAGGTTTTCCAATTGCTTTGCCTCCTACTGGAATTGTAAAAAGCCAGGAGGTGTATGATTATCGGAGTAAATACTTACCCGGAATGGCAAGAAAGATAACGCCTATTGATTTACCCGAAGCCGACATTAGAAGAATACAACGAGAAGCAGAGCGCTTAATGCAGGAACTTGGATTTTCTGTTTATGCCCGGATTGATGGGTTTTTTACCTCAGAAGGAACGATACTGTTAAATGATCCCAACACTACTTCGGGTATGCTGCCCAGTTCTTTTTTCTTTCACCAAGCAGCCGAATTAGGATTAGACCCCACGGGTTTTCTTACCTTAATTATAGATGCCTCCTTACGGGCACGAATTAGAGAGAGCCGAATCTCAATCCCAGCTGAAAAAAAATTACTTCAACTGGAGCACGATTTAATAAATAAAGCTAGTAAAACCCAACAAAGATTACCCGTAGCCGTTATCCTGGGCGGGTATTCCAGTGAAAGACATATCTCAGTAGAAAGTGGTCGAAATATTTATGAAAAATTAAGCTCCTCAAAACAATATCAACCAATCCCAGTATTTTGTATGAGCATTCAGGCATTGCCTGCTGAAGCTCGTGAAGCCTATGCGTTAATTCCGGGATGCGGTTATTCCTTATGGCAATTACCGATAAGTTTTTTGTTAAAGGATAATGCAGATGATATTGCAGAAAAAATTAGTAATCATCTAACCCATCCTTCTACGCATCCGGTGGTGGAGGAAATTCGGGAACGAAATGCACATTGGTTTCAGCGCTTTGTTGCCAATCCATCCGTTCCTCATCCTGTTCCTCTATCTACGAAAACGTTATCTGAAAAAATTGGATTTGCATTCATTGCTTTGCATGGAAGGCCAGGAGAAGATGGGCAATTGCAAACTATCTTCGAAAGTCTACAAATACCCTATAATGGCTCTGGTCCCGATTCTTCCCGCATTACCATTGACAAACATGCTACCCTTGAAAAACTTAAGTCCTATGGTTTCTCTGGTGCTAAACAATTCCTGATGCATCAAGATCAATGGAAACAAAATTCTGAACAATGCTTAGATAAAATCTATCAGTCTATAGGTTTTCCCTTGATTGCCAAACCCGCAGATGATGGATGTAGTTCTGCCGTTAAAAAAATAAATAATCCCGAGCAGTTGGAATCTTATGTATCCACCCTTTTTAGATCATCTCCCAATATTACCTTGGAAGAAAGAAAGAAGATGGGATTATTACCAGGGGAAGAGTTTCCGAATAAATCCGCAGTATTACTCGAATCCTTGCAAACGATGGATACGGAAGGGGATGAAAAGTTTTTGGAGGTAACAGTTGGTTTAGTGACGCATTGGAAAGATAATAAACTTGTTTACGAAGTTTTTGAACCCAGTGAAACCTTAGCAGGAAAAGGGATATTATCTTTAGAAGAGAAATTTCTGGCAGGCGAAGGTCAAAATATTACTCCGGCAAGATTTGACGTTCCTGGACATAAAGGAAAAGAGATTAGCCGACAAGTGCGAAAGATTATTAAACAAGCGGCAATTCGATTGGGAATAGAGGGATATGCTAGAATTGATGCCTTTGTTAGAATCCGTAAAACAGGAGAAATTCAAGTGGAATTTATTGAAGTAAATTCTTTGCCGGGTATGACTCCCGCTACTTGTATTTTTCACCAATGTGCTTTGAATGGGTATAGGCCGTTTGATTTTATAGATGAAATTATTCAGCAAGGGTTGAAACGAGGGGAAATAAAAAATAACGTATCCTCCGAATTAACTTATCCAGCCTAGGAATTTTGTAATTTAGAACATTATGTGGTCCTATTTATTAAGCCGGGAGTTCCGATTTACCCTAGGGATTATGGGAGGAATTACCTTGCTGTTTTTACTCCTATTCTTTTATTTATTCCTTCCCTTTTATACCCGTCAAGGACAATCGGTAGTAGTGCCTGAAATATCGGGCCTGTCGTTTGAAGAAGCCCGAGCCCAATTAGAAGCAGTAGGCTTGGGATATTCCCTAGATACCTTGTATGAATATCGCCCTGAATTTCCCCCGTTGGCAGTAACCCAACAGGATCCTTTGCCCAATACCCAAGTGAAGCCAGGGCGTAAAATTTATCTTTATCTAAACAAAGAAACGCCTCATCAAATTGCCTTTCCAGATATAATCAACAAATCTTTGTTTGAAGCTAGAGCTGAATTAGAGAAAAGAGGATTAAAAGTGGGGAGAATTAATTACGTTGCTGGGGAATATCCTAATCTGGTTGAAAAAGCAACCTTTAGAAGAAAATCTTTAAAACCCGGACAATTATTAGAAAAATATTCCTCTATCGATTTAGTGGTAAGTGAAGGGCCGGGAGAAAAAGTAGTGGCTATAGATATTGTTGGAATGCAAATTGCCGAAGCGGTTTCTTTATTGCAGGAACAAGGCTTTCAAGTAGGCCAAATAAAATTTGACCCAACTTCCTCAGAGCCTGAAAACTCAGTAATCCGACAATTTCCTGCCTTTCACGATGGGGATTCCTTGGGGAGAGGAACCGTCTTTACGCTCTTTGTAGCTGGAGAAGAACCTACAGAAGCAAACGAAGCACCCGAATGATAAATATTAATAATATATCATTTTATATAATATTACAGATTACTATTTTAAGTTTTCTGTATTTAACTCCTGTGCACTTATCTGCTCAGGCAAATAAAGAATCTATCCTAAATGATGCTGATTTTACGGGGTATCAGGTAGATATTTCCTTACGTAAACCCGAAGCAAAAATATCTTCCTCACTTACCTTATCCTTACCATTTTTCGACGACTTCTCTCACGAAAGTGCCTGGCCTGATACTTCTATGTGGGTTTGGGATACTTTACGGATGCCCTATATCACCCGCACTATTGCCTTTAATCCTCCAAGCCTAGGGGCGATTGTAATGGATGGTTCCAATCGTAAAGGATCATATTATAATTTACCAAGTCCCAATCCTCCGTATCCTGAGGGGAAAGCTGATTATCTTACCAGTCAGGCGATTGATTTATCAGCCTATTCTCCAGCCGATAGCCTGTATTTAAGTTTTTGGTATCAACCTAAAGGATTAGGCAATGAGCCTGAATTCGGCGATTCTCTTTTATTGTATTTTCAGGATACCTCAACTACCCCTAAGTTTATTGGGGTTTGGGGCATACCCGGACAACCCTATTCAGGATTTCGTCAAGTCTTAATTCCGATTACCAATCCTTTATTCTTTCATGATCATTTCCAATTTCGATTGGTAAACCGGGCGACCCTAACCGGACAATTAGATCATTGGATGATAGATTACGTGTATTTGAATACCAATCGAAATGCTGGGGATAGCTTATATAATGATCAATCCCCCAATATGCCTACGTCTTCTCTATTTTTTCCCTATACCCAGATTACCCATAAACAATATGCTACCTTTTGGTGGGAACGTTTTCAAACCTTTTCGATTAATCTTCGCCACTTAGGTACCGGATTATCAAACCGCACATTAGTGAGTAGTATTTCTGAGTTAAAACATAATGCGCTATTAACAGGCACTACCAGTTATAATGATCCCATTCAACTTTCCCCGGGATATCAAGCCATTGCTTATGCCCCGTATAGTCCCCAAGCTTTATTTGATTATTTGTATTTACGACATACCACCTTACTCGATTTACCCGATATACATCCGGAGAATGATACCATAAGAACGAATTATGCGATAGACTCTGTGTTAGCATATGATGATGCAAATCCCGATGCGGCCTATGGCTTAAATACTAGTAGAACCTTTGCCCAACGCTATCAATTATTATTGCCGGATTCAGTAATGGGGGTATATGTCTGTTTTATTAAAACTATTTATAATGTTAACATTCCTCAATCCTATGTAATTACGGTTTATGATGGAGATGATTTTGCACCAGGAAATATTTTGTACGAACAATTTGCAGCAGCAATTGTAGGGGATAGTATCAATCAGTTTTTTTACGTCAAGTTTGATTCTTTAATTCCAGTAAATACTAGGATGTGGCTTGGGATTCGACAAACCGATATCCAGCCGATTGGGATTGGGGTGGATTTTAACAACGCCAATACTGCAATCAAATGGGATTCTTTGCAGAATTGGGTGCCTAGCCAAGTGAATGGAACATTATTACTTCGGCCCGTATTGTCAGGCGGACAACCTATTCCATATGGAAGAGAACTGGATCAAATAGGGGAGGGGATAAACATTTACCCTAATCCTGTGCGAGTAGGCGGGCAACTTCAACTTTCTGAAGCAGGAGAAATATTGAGTTTGATTTCCGCAACTGGACAAGAAATATTTCTGAATGCTGATTTTCCTGGTCTTATTCCAGAAGGAATTGCTCCTGGATTTTATGGAGTAAAAATTAAGACCGAAAAAGGACTTGAAGTAAAATCCATTTGTATTATTCCTTAATCTATGAATAGCCCTGTAAAACTGGATGTTCTGGCCATTGCAGCCCATCCGGATGATGTAGAATTAGCTTGTTCCGGCACATTAGTTCAGTTAAAGAAAAGAGGGTATCGAATTGGAATTTTAGATTTAACTCGGGGGGAATTAGGAACCCGCGGCACGGCAGAACTTCGGGATTTGGAGGCTCAAGAATCAGCTAAGATTTTAGGATTGGATTTTCGGGCTAATTTGAATTTTAGAGATGGATTTTTTCAAAATGAAGAAGCACATCAGTTGGCGTTGATTCAATGGATTCGTCAACTTCAACCCCGGTTAGTGTTAGCCAATGCCCCTGAAGATCGGCATCCAGATCATGGAAGGGCTGGGAGCCTTGCCTTACATGCTTGTTTTTATAGTGGATTAGCGAAAGTCATTACCCATTGGGAAGGCAACCTTCAACCCGCCTACCGCCCAGAAAAGGTATGGCAATATATTCAAGACCGATGGATACAACCTTCTGTAGTCATTGATATTACGGATTCTTTTGAAACCAAGATAGCCTCTATTAAAGCGTTTTCATCCCAATTTTATAATCCCGGGTTACAAGAACCCGAAACCTATATTTCTAGTCCTGATTTTTGGTACCAAATTGAATCGAGAGCCAGAACTGTAGGGCATTTAATCGGGGTGAGATATGGGGAAGGATTTATTTTGCCAGGTCCGGTAGAAATTAAAGATCCTTTATTATAGTATTTTTTAGTATATCTATTTGTTCATAAATACTATATTTAAATAGTTTTTTATAATAATAGATTTATAAAGGTTTATAGTGTAAAAGTATACTATTATACACATCTTTCCTTTACTCCCTAAGCTAAAGAGTATTAAAAAGGTAGCTAACCTAAAAGGATGGATAGTGCAACTAAGCAGATCGGCGATCTGTTTTTGGGGAATCTAAAACTTGAATTAAGTTTATTGGCTTTAGGATTCAGTTTAATACACCGGAAGGTATGTCAAGCCCCACTATTGGTTAGATTGGTAACCTCAAGGATTTCTACGGAGTAGTGAAAAATTAAAAATTAAAAATATGAATTAATAAATGTTGAAGCGGTTGATTCAGTATCCCAAACCTATCTGGTTTCTAAAAGGTTTTATATCAGGTTCCATTTACAAAACATTCTTCTGCCGTATTTGTCTGTTATCTGAATCCAATATATACCAACAGGTAGAAATCTTAAATCTTGATGCCATACTTCAGATGAAGAAACCTTCCAACTTGCACTTTGGCGACCCATCGCATCCAACAAATCTATACTAACTTCAGATTCGCCTTGCAGGTCTATGGTAATCCTGCCATCCGAGGGATTAGGATAAACGATAAAGAATTTGCTCTCGGCAGTTTCCATATCTCCAGCAGCGTTGCAATTCAAAAATCCCTCCTGTTGTACGGAAATACTTGTGGCTGTCAGATACTGCTGAAAAACAGGCCCAGCGGTACAATCCCCTTTCAAATAAAAATTCAACCAGGGCAGTATCCCTTGAAAGGTAATTGTTTGCTGCACTGCAGGCGTTATCGCAGGTGCCGGCTGGCAGGTACTTTCACCTGTATTGCAAAAGAAATCTGAAGTAGCGAACTGACAGTGACTGCCCCCGGTAACTGTTATCAAAGATTTCGATACGCTATTGAGGGTGTCATACATGGGCTGCTGGTGCTGAGGTATGGGAGTTACACAGTCATTGCCCCCTGCCAGAATCAGGACAGGTTTAGTAATATTGGTAGCAGCCAGTATGGCCGAGGGATTGGTTTCTGCAGCGGCAATGCCGATTAAAGTTGTGAAGGCCGTATCCCCTGCTAAAGCAAGAAAAGAAGCTCCTCCACCCATAGAATGCCCCATCACCGCAGAAGTCTGGGCAATGTGATTTTCCCAGATAGAACCCGCTACCGAATTTTCAGATGCCAGCCATGCCCGGATGCGGGACAGGTCCGCGCCAAGTGCTGCATGGGAAGGAGAAAAGGTTCCCTCCGTAGTGGGGAATGCTAAGATATAACCCTCAGGAACCAGGTTCTCCCAATAAGGCTGATAGGAGGACCAAACCATTAGAAATCCATGACCAAACACCACAACCGGGAATTGTCCGGATGCTACCGGTACATTATCCCCAGAAATGGTGGCAGGATAATAAAGTTCCACTCCGATATTTCTGCCGGGTCTAGCAGGATCGGTGAGGGAGAGCTGACGATGGCCAATGGGAAAAGGCTGGGCCATTAAGGTTGAAAATCCTATTAGACAAAAGAGATTAAGCAAACACTTCATAGTTTGAAATTAGATTTATTCCTGTGTCAATACGACGATTCTCTCTAAAAAATTCAGAATAAACAATCCATTGGATTTTTAGTTTTACTGAAATAAAAAGCATTGGATTCAGGTTCCAGTACCCAACAGGATGGATCTTGAGAGAATCTATAACTATGCAATTATAACATAATATGTTATATTTGCATACATGATTGAAAGGCATCTGCTTGAAAATGTGGAATATCTGCTTTCGGTGACGCCGTCAGTGGCCCTTCTGGGTCCTAGGCAGGTAGGCAAAACAACTTTAGCCCATACCATAGCCGAAAAAACAAAGGCGATTTATCTTGACCTGGAAGATCCACTGGATATTCAGAAAGTTCAGGATGTGGTCGGCTTTCATGCAGATAATAAGGGTCATCTCATTATTTTAGATGAGGTACAACGAGTTCCCGAAATATTTGCCCCCATTCGAACCATTATCGATAAGGAAAGGAGAAAGGGAAATAAAAACGGGTTGTTTTTATTTTTAGGCTCTGCATCCATTGAATTGCTGCAACAATCAGGCGAATCTCTGGCAGGCCGAATTGCCTATGCAGAACTTTTTCCCCTCAACATCCTTGAATTTCAGGATTCCCTTAACAAGCCTGATACCACACTCTGGTTGCGTGGAGGATTTCCTGAAAGTTTGTTAGCAACCAATGAACTGAACAGTTATACTTGGCGAAAGAACTTTATCCGTACTTACTTGGAGCGAGACATTCCCCAATTAGGCCCTCGAATTCCGGCCACTACGCTTCAGCGTTTCTGGACCATGCTTGCGCACCATCAGGGTTCAGTGATGAATGCCGCTCATTTGGCTCGCAGTCTGGATGTTTCAGGAACTACCATTGCCCGGTATCTGGATTTGATGTGCGATTTACTGCTGGTGCGTCGCCTTCAACCCTGGACCTTCAATGTAGGAAAGCGATTGGTTCGTTCCCCTAAAATCTATGTCCGCGACAGTGGTCTCGTTCATACCTTATTGAACATAAAAGAAATGAACGAACTGTTGGGTCATCCTGTGGTTGGCGGAAGTTGGGAAGGGTTTGTCATAGAGAATATAATATCCGCCCTAAGAGATACGATTCCATGTTATTATTATGGAACCCCCGGCGGTGCTGAAATAGATTTGATTCTGGAGTTTTCTCCCTCCGAAAGATGGGCTATTGAAATCAAGCGCAGCACAGCCCCCTCCATATCCAAAGGCTTTCATCTTGCGTGTGATGAAATACAACCCAGTCAAAAATTTGTGGTGTATAACGGTACCCAACGCTTTCCCATGACAAATGGGATTACGGCTATTTCATTGAGGGGAATAGTTGAGGAGGTACAGTCACGCAACTAAAGAGCTGCCTGCTAGGATAAGCGAACACGGAGATGCACATCCTCTTTCATTGGCAGACAGAATTATATTTCAAATACTGACCGATCTTCTTGAATTCTAAGATTATTGAAGTTATTAGGCCAAAGGCATGTTATTCAACCGATGCCAGGATAGTATATCCAACAAATAAACAGTTTCCTATGAAACGCTGGCAAACGCCGTAATTCCCAAAAGGATATCTTTTCAGAGAACATGCTCACCAAAAAGATACATTTTCAGGGATTAAAGAAAATTTAAAATAATTATTACAATATACTACTCTGCTGAAGCTTTTGCTGCTCCTTGGGTACGGATCTTACGAATACTAGGTTCTCCAGCATAGGTAAAGTGTGATGCTCCGTTAAGATCCGCAGATAAACTGCGTTTAACGGTTAAGGATGCAACCGATGCGCCTTCCAATTCTACTGTTGCTTCCTTTGTATTCCAATCCATAGCCTCAATTTTACACGCTCCTTTTCCGGTTAAGTTTAACTTATCAGATTTTCCTTTTAATTCAATGGTTGACGCACCTGACACCTGCAAAACAAAAGCTTCAATATTGCCCGACAATTCTAACCTAGAAGCTCCATTTATGTCTGCAATGAATTGATTTTCTTCTATCTCTTTCGCAAACACTTTTACAGCCCCAGATAAATTTAATTCCTTCAATTCTGGTAAGGTTATATAAACCACTCCTATGTTTTCCATATCCTCATTTTTACCTTTAATGGTTAATCTTTTTCCTTGTTGACTAAGGGAAAGGGATTTATCATTTTTCAATTCTCCTTCCAACGAAACCTTGAATTCAGTGCCTTTTCGGATATGTACTTCAACCGCACCTTCAACAGTAATCTCAGAGAAGTTCTTAAAATTAAGTTCCTGAATGTTGCCTTCAGAAAAACTTTCTTCGTCCTCTGAATAACCATCTGGGCAATAAAGACCTTCTTTTCGCATTTCACAATTCCAAGGTCCTGAGCTGTCTTCAAAGGAATAGTCTATCAACATTTCTAATTCAGGAGCGATAGATATTTTCTTTCCTTCGGGTAAATATAGAATCATTGAAATTTCTTGTGCTCTCCATTTATCAATCCCATAAGCTACTGGGGAAATTTCCAAAAGAGAATCTCGCAATTTCCAATCATAGTGAATTAATTCAGCTCTTCCTCTGGCAATACTGGGATCCCCACCTCTTGCAGTTCTTATGATTTCCAAGTAGGCTAAGGAATCCGGACTTTTTTCGAAGGTTATGTCAATATCCGAATACGCCATCTTTTGTTTGCCTGATTCCGTTTCTATCCATACCTCTTTATCGAATAACCATTTTCTGGTTCTATGTGGTTGCGCAAGGGTTGAAACTTTCAAGATTAAAGGGGTATTGGGGGATAGGGGAATGATCTTTCTATCAGTAATTTTTCCTGTTGAAGAAAAGTCGTTAGCAATTAAGGTTGTTGAATAAAGGGTTAATCCTAAACAAACAATCCAAACTCCTAATGAACTCCACATCCAAAGGGAGGATACTTTTGGAATTTTAAACCAAAACTTAATACATATCCATAATAAAATGCTTAGCGGGATACCCAATAGTCCGACCAATCCCATTACCCCAACACTCCATTCCGAAAAAGAAGAAAGAAAGTATAAAGGGTTATTATATTCAGGTACTATAAATGCCAGGAATGCCATGACCAGTAAGGAAATCAATAGAATTCCCGCAATTACAAAGGCAAACCCTGAAACCCCTAACGTAATAATTTTTAACAGCACCCGGATAATTTCTACCCCTGCATCTGCAATGCGATTAGCAGTAGTTCGTAACCCACTTTTTTCATCTTGAGTGGCATCTTTAATGGAGGCATATTCCGTTTTTACAAATTGGGTGAGATTATCCAGGTTAACGGGTTTGCCTTGCATGCGTAATTTCTCCGCACGGGTGCGGGCAACCGGCATTATAATCCATAAGATTAAATACAGGAATACTCCGGTGCCGAAGCCAAAGAACAGTCCGGCAAACAGCAGTCGAATCCAAATAGGGTCGGTTCCCAACCAGGCAGCTAAGCCTGCGCAAACCCCACCCATAATACGATCGTCTCCATCACGATAGAGCCCGCGTTGAAAAGAATCTTTGGGTACTTCCGTCTGGGAAGGAATAGAAGCATCTTGTGCGTCTTCAGCAAAGTTCTCCGGTTGACCCATTTGTTGTAACACCGACTCAATATCGGTATAGGTTAAAGCTTGTTGACCCGAAGTTTGTAATTTTTCCAGAAACATTTCCGCCATTCTAGATTGAATATCAGCGATGATTTCTTCTCCTCCAGCGACAGATTGAAAGACGCGTCGTATTCTTTCGAGATAATCATTTAATAAGGCATAGGCCTTTTCTTCAACATGGAAAACAGTTCCAGATAAGTGAATAGATATGGTCGGGTTCATAAGGTTGGTTCTTGGGTTGGGGTTGAGGGTTGATGGGCAGTAGTGAGTTGAATAGCGGCAGATAATTCTTGCCAGGTGGTTTCTAATTCAGCAAGAAATTGTTCTCCAATGGGAGTTAATCTGTAATATTTTCGAGGCGGACCGGAACGAGACTCTACCCAAGTATAGGTTAATAATCCTCCGTTTTTTAATCGGGTTAATAAGGGATATAAAGTTCCTTCCACGACCAGAAGTTCGGCAGCTTTTAATGTCTTAAGAATATCCGAGGGATAAATCTCCCCTCGAGAGATGATATTCAATACGCAGTATTCCAAGATGCCCTTTCTCATTTGGGCTTTTACATTTTCGATTTCCATTTCGATACAAAACTATGCAAAGTTATGTACTATGCAATGCATAGTAATATAAATATTTTATAAATGTGGGTATTATATTGATTATTAGGGAGATAATTTTAAAAATTCAGAAGTTTAGATATAAAAATCAGTTTCAAGAAAATAAATACTTTAAGTGTATTGATAAAATCTTAATAATTCACACATATCTTCAAATTCTATAGTTTTGAAAAGGATGTAAGTTTATGGATAAGTTAAGTTGGTCAAATTGGCTTCAGGAATATGCTGAAACCTCAGAAAATGTTTTGGCAGATTTGATTCGTGCTCGGGTTAAAGAATTATTGGAAAACGATTTTGAATTTTTGTTGCAATCCTTATACCGGTTTGATGTTGACGAATCTGCTTTCCATGCGGCGATGGCTTTACCTCATCCTGAAGAAGTGTTAAATCAAATCACAAAGTTAATTTTGGAACGAGAGCTTAAGCGTCAACATTGGAGAAAAAAATATCAAAAGGAATTACCCGATTCAGAATAAAAAAATAAATCCCAATATACTGTTCTAACTACCTGTCAAAATAGCTCAACTAGCTAGAGCTTCCCGAGGAATCGAGAAGGTCATCGGCTAAAAATAAATATGCTTCTCAACTATTCAAAAACTTTAGTTGGTAGAATTCTTTCAAGTTCTAACTGAGGAACTTGATATATTATAGAAAATTAAAAGAGATAGTATTACTTTTGTAACCACTTTGGGGGATTAGCTCAGCTGGCTAGAGCGCTTGCATGGCATGCAAGAGGTCATCGGTTCGACTCCGATATTCTCCACATAGAGCGTCCCGAAGAATCGGGAAGGTCATCGGTTCGACTCCGAAATTCTCCACCTATTTATTATTTGGGAGTGCATCGCAAAAGCAATGCCTCCCATTTTTGTTTTATTTTCCTTACTTAATATGATTTCTTAAGGAATTTAGACTTTAGTTCAAGCAACTCATATAGGCCTTTGTTGAATGAAAAAATCTCTTTTATGCTTCAATAATAAAATCTAATTATTCACATCTACCTAAAGGATAAAATATAAAATCAAATTTTCAATAAGAAACCAAATCCATTATCTCCAAGTACCTCAGGATACTTAACTTCGCATAATGTTACTCAGTGCACCCATCCCTTGGTTATTGGATTTGTTAATCATTTTTGGCTTGTCCATTGCCGTGCAGCTGATTTGTCATCGTTTAAAGGTACCTGCAGTAATGGGCTTTTTGTTGACCGGAATAGTTGCAGGTCCACACGCCACAGGATTAATTAAAGATATTGACCAAGTTTCCCTTATGGCAGAAATAGGGGTAATCCTGTTGCTGTTTACCTTGGGTATGGAGTTTTCTTTCGAACGATTGATGAAGATTCGCAAACTCGCAACCCTTGGAGGAGGGATTCAAGTTGGGATGACCTTATTATTTACCATTTTGATCAGTCGTCAGCTACAACAATCCTGGGAAACCTCAATATTCATAGGCTTTTTGGTGTCGTTAAGTTCAACCGCTATTGTAATTCGAATCTTACAACAAAAGGCTCAGATGGATACTCCCCATGGGCGAACGGTTTTAGGGATTTTGATATTTCAGGATGTGATGATAGTTCCCATGATGTTAATTACTCCTTTATTAGCAGGCACCTCCAGTAATATCGGGGAAGATTTATTTTGGATGATACTTAAAATAATTGGGCTTGCAGGGATCGTATGGATCTTAGCCAGGTATCTAGTGCCGAAATTAATGACGCATATTACCAGTACCCGTGTGCAAGAAGTTTTTTTAATGAGTGTGATTGCACTTTGTTTAGGGGTTACATTTCTTACGGCATCCTTAGGTTTATCCTTGTCTTTAGGGGCTTTTGTTGCAGGCTTAATCATTGCAGATTCAGAATATTCGCATCAAGCCTTAAGTTCAATTTTACCCTTTCGGGATATTTTTTCAAGTCTGTTTTTTATCTCTATTGGGATGTTATTAAATGTATCCTTTGTGGGAGATCATTTCGTTTGGGTTCTGTTATTATTAATGGGGGTATTGGTGATGAAAGGCATAAGCGGAGGTTTAGCTGGAATGGGTTTGCGGTTACCCATACGAACCCTGATCATAACTAGTGTTTGTTTGGTACAAGTTGGAGAGTTTGCTTTTGTTTTAGTAGGAATTGGACGGGGGGCAAACCTATTAACAGATGCTCAATATCAGTTGTTTTTGTCAGTGTCCATCCTCACCATGTTATTAACGCCAGGGATTATTGGAGCTGCCACTGGGTGGGCGGAACGAGCGACTCGGAGTCGCTTTGCGCGTTTATATGGTAAGATTTTACCCGATAAAAATGTTCCTCCAGAAACGAGGAATTGGCTGAAGAATCATCTGATTATTATTGGCTTTGGTTTAAATGGACGGAACCTCGCCTTAGCCGCCAGAGAGAATGATATCCCCTATATTATTATTGAAGCCAATCCAGATACGGTTAGGAAGGAAAGAAAGAAAAGACAGCCGATTGTTTTTGGAGATGCAACCCATGCTGAGGTATTACATCATGCAGAAATAAAGAGAGCCAGAGTTGCTGTGGTTGCCATTTCAGATGTAACTGCTACCCGGCATATTGTGCACACCTTGCGGCGGCTAAATGGGGATTTGAAACTTATTGTTCGTACTCGATATGTTACCGAGATTAAACCCTTACAAGACTTAGGTGCGGATATGGTTATTCCGGAAGAATTTGAAACCTCAGTAGAAATTTTTACCCGAGTGTTAGAAGATTATAAAATTCCGCATGCCGAAATCGAAACGTTTGCTAATCAAATTCGACAAGACAATTATGCTTTATTCCGGGAAGGCCACACCCTTCCCTTGACGGTTCGTAAGATGCGTCGGGAATTACTGGGAGTAGATTTCACCACGTTCAGAATTCATCCCAGAAGTGTATTGATAGGTTCCAGTTTATCGAATTCCAAAATTCGAAGTCGGTTTCAGGTAAGTGTGGTAGCTTTGCAACGGGAGTTGGCCACAGAAATCAATCCTAATCCTGAAGCTATTTTGCATGCAGGAGATATCTTGTATCTTGTGGGACAGGAGCAACACCTTCAACGTTTTCGACAATATGCCTCAGAATCCCCTGCAGCCTAAGCATGACAGGTCTTTGCCTTGGCCCTCGTATCTGGATCCCTGGATTTGTGCACTCGTCCTTTTTTTAATCTATTGGCCAACCCGATATTTTGGATTTACCAATTGGGACGATGATGAATACGTTACCCGAAATTCATTAATCACCTCTTTAGATAAGGAGCATTTATACGCTTTGTTTAGTGGGTTTCACTACCTCATGTATATTCCTTTGACCTTGCTTACATATGCATTTGAACATGCCACTTTCGGATTAGAACCATCGGTGTATCATTTAACCAATGCCGGTTTACATGCAGCAAACACAGCTTGGGTATATAAAATTGGCAGACAATTAGGATGGTCTCGTCCCGCGGCTGTATTGGGTGCATTGATATTTGGCATTCATCCCTTACGCGTAGAAAGTGTGGCTTGGGTTTCAGAACGAAAGGATGTGTTGTTCGTATTTTTTCTTTTGCTGGGAATTCAATCTTGGCTTAAATACATTCAAACTAATAAGTGGAGTTTTTATTTATTAACCATCCTAGCGATTGTGCTTTCAGGGTTAAGTAAAGCATCAGCAGTTATTATATTTCCGTTTATTATAGTGATTGACTATTATCTAAATCGTTCTATAAATAAACGAACCCTTTTAGAGAAGGTGCCGATAATGGCTTTGTGTATTGGAATTGGATATGTGCAATTATTGGGGATTCAATCTGCTGTAGAAAGTCAACAAGATGCCACCGGGTATTCAGATTTTGAGAACCTATTGATTTTAGGCTGGAGTTATTTGTTTTATGGCATAAAGTTTATTTTTCCCTGGCCATTATCCGCTTATTATCCATTACCCGATCGAATTAAAGAAGGATTATCTTGGTATTATTATGTATCGCCAATGGGTGTTTTGGCAATCATAGCCTTAGTAGTGTATTTACATAAACGAGGGGAACGCCTATGGGTATGGGCGATTGCTTGGTTTTCGGCAGGGGTGTTTTTATTTTTAAAATTAAGAGCCGGAGGATTTTTTCTCGCTGGTGATAGATACACGTATGCAGCCTCTATTGCCCTGTCATTAGCCTTAGGTCATTGGATCATGAACCATAAGTTGCCAGTAATGAAATGGGTTGGGGTATTCCTTTTGGGGGTCTATTTACTATTAACCATACAACAGCAACAAATTTGGAAAAGCAGTCGAACCTTATTTTCAGATGTGATTCGTCAATATCCCGACTTTTACATGGCGTATATAAATTTAGGAACTGCCTATGAGGCGGAAAAAAATCTGCCGGCTGCGCTGAATTGTTATCAGCGATCCATTGAAATTCATCCCAATAATGATCAAGCTTGGTATAATGCAGGAAATGTATTGATGGCGATGGAAAAACCTGCTGAGGCAGTCCCAGTATTTCGTCAAGCAGTAACAGTAAAGCCTAGATTTGCCCAAGCCTGGAATAACTTAGGTGGAGCTTGGTATCGCACCCAGCAATGGGATTCGGCTGCTTATGCTTATCGTAAGGCGATTGAATTACAATCAGATTATCTTTCGGCTTGGTCGAACCTTGCACAGGCAGAACTTCAATTGGGTAACCTATCCGCTGCCCAGCAGGCAGTAGATCGAGCCAAACTGCTTGCCCCCAACGACCCCGATCAAGTGCTAGTGGAAATTGCAATTTGTGAAAAAAATCCTCAGGATTTTAAATGCTGCCTTCAATATGATAGCCTCTTAATAAAACATCCTCGTTTAGTTGCAGCCTGGATTGCCAGAGGGGGATGTTATTATCGAATGGGAAGAAAAGATTTGGCATTGGAATCCTGTGATAAAGCTTTGGCCATTGACCCCAATTTTGCGGAAGCTTGGTTTAATAAAGGAGTGATTTTGTATGAACAGCAGGGCGCACAAGCGGCAAGTCCTTTGTTTAAGAAAGCAGCGTCTTTGGGGCATCCACAAGCCAAAGCATTGGTAGGAGGAGGTTCATGATTGGAGGTTTGTCCTTTTCAGGTTAATTTTATCCTACATGGCAGGTAAATCAGCTTCCAATTCCGCTTCTTTTTCCATTCCAATATGGGTTTCCTTTTTGGCAATCACCCTTGCGGTAGCTTGGGTGTATGGTAACGTAAGGGATTTTGGATTCACCAATTGGGATGATCCTACCTATGTGAGAGATAATCCCTTAATCCGAGCGAAAGGGTGGGGGGCTATTCAAGAATTGTTTTCTGTTTTTTTAAGTGGAAATTATCATCCGTTGGTTTTGTTGTCCTATTGGATGGAGATTCATGGAATCAAAGATAGTCCAGTGATTTTTCATACTACCAACCTAATCTTACATGGTATCAATGCAGGATTGTTAGTGTTTATTCTAAAACGTTGGATTCCGATTTTACCCGCTACTTTAGGTGCCCTGGTATTTGCAGTGCATCCCTTACATGTTGAATCTGTTGCCTGGATTACCGAAAGAAAAGACGTTTTGTACACTTTCTTTTTATGCTTATCTTGGATAGCTTGGTTACAATTTAATAAATCTAAATATAATAATTATTTATATTATATACTTTCAATAGTATTATTTATTGCCTCCGGTTTATCCAAAGGGCAGGCGGTAGTATTGGTTCCTATTTTAATGGTTGGAGATTGGCTTTCAGGTCAGTCGTTATACGACAAACGCTGGTGGATGAGATTGGCGCCTTTTATCGTATTGGCTATGGGTATTGGTGTTTTGGCCATTTATGCGCAGCAACATCATTCCAATGTAAGAATTCAACAAGGGTATGGTTTTTTTGAGCAGTTTTTAGCCGGGGGGTATGCCTTTTCATTTTATGTTCAAAAGGTGTTGCTTCCCTTACGGTTATCCGCATTTTATGTGTATCCTTCTTTGACGGATGGAATTCCGATATCCTTGATTATAGGAGCTATTACTGGCTTTGCATTAATAGGGGCTGCTATTTGGTTTTGGAGAAAAGATAAACCCCTCTTGGCAGCTTTTGCCTGGTTGTTTTTACCCTTGTTCCCTGTACTACAATTTCTTCCGGTAGGGAATGCTATTGCCGCCGATCGTTATATGTATGTGCCCATGATAGGGGTAGCCTTTGGGTTTGGGGTACTTTTTCATCGCCTTTCTCCACAAATTAAAAAATATCCTTGGGTGATTGCAGCTGCAATATTAAGCATTGGTACTTGGGGATATCTTGCCCGTCAAAGAACGATGGTTTGGAAGGATAGTTTTTCGCTTTGGCAAGATGTAATTGTGCATTATCCAGAAGCAGCCATTGCCTGGAATAGCCTTGCCAATGCTTATTATGATCAGCAACAATATCCTCAAGCGATTCAATATTTTGAAGAAGCCTTATTGCGGGATAGCAGTGATGTTAAAACCTATAATAATCTGGGTAACTCTTACGATAAAACAGGAAATCCTCAAAAAGCAATTCCTTTATTTTTAAAAGCGTTGCATCTCAAACCTGAGGATGCTATGGCATGGACCAATTTAGGGGTAACCTATGAACATGCAGGTTTACGGGATTCAGCAATTGTTGCTCATACCCGTTCGGTTGAGTTAAGTCCAAGTCCACTCGGATATGCCAACTTAGGGAATGTATTGGAACGAGCAGGACAATTAGAGGCCTCAGAGAAATATTGCCGAAAAGCATTGGAGATGGATCCCAATTATGCTTTGGCGCATAATAATCTAGGGGTTGCCTTATATAGAATGGGAAGAGTTCCAGAGGCTATTGAAAGCCTAAAAATGGCTGCACGTTTAGGGTATCCAACCGCTCAAGCTTATCTCAGTGAAAATGGGATTGCCTGGTAACCTTAAGTTCATTCTAATCCCTATTCTTCTGATAGGAATTATCGGGTTGATTTTTTATCCTGTGTTATCTTTTGGTTTTGTTAACTGGGATGATCATTCCATGATTTTAGAAAATCACCGCATCCGAAAATTCTCAGTTGAAAATATTCAATGGATGTTTACCTCAAACGCAGTTCAAGGGAATTATCAACCCATAACTTGGTTATGTTACACCTTGGGTAGTATTGGGACGGATAGTTATCAAGCCTCCAGATTTCATGCGCTAAACCTGGTATTTCATTTGTTAAATGTATTCTTAATTTATAGTTTATTGCGAAAAACTGGAAGCTCACTATTTCCGGCTTTTGGTTTGGCTTTGCTTTTTGGGGTTCATCCTTTACGCATTGAATCTGTTGCCTGGATATCCGATTTAAAAGATGTGGTATTGTGTTTTTTCTTATTGGTATCCATTTATTCTTGGATACAATTTTTATTAACAGGAAGATATGTTTGGTCAATACTAACTTTAGTTACTTTTTTATTAGCCTTAGGGAGTAAAGCCTCTGCTGGGGTGTTTCCCCTATTATGTATACAGGCAACCTATGTTTGGGGTAAAGAAGGTTCGCTTTCTGAAAATATATGGAGCAAGTTTCGCAGATATCCTATGTTGATCGGTTTATTGGGTATTGGAGGGATCTTTGCTTTCGTTGGGTATAATGCTCAATTGACGGAAGGGGGCATGCGTCTTCAATTGTTTTCAGGACCTGATCAAGCCTGGTATTCATTTTATCAAAGACCTTTTTCAATCATTGGATTTTATGTGGGTAAATTGTTTTGGCCTTATCCCATGGTAAATTATTATCAAAACTTTGAATGGAGAACTGCTTTAAATCCCATATGGACAGGATTAGGTATAATAGGAGGTTTAGGTATGGGTTATATGTTTTTTTTCAGGCCATTTAAAGACCCAAGAATTTATTGGGGATTAATTTGGACGATGGTATTTTTATTTCCTTATTTACAATGGATACAATTGGGGGGTACCATGGTAGCGGATCGATATACCTATGTTTCTCTATGGGGTTTGGCTTGGGTAGGAGCACCTATGTTAGAATATGGATGGAATAAGTTTAGAAATATATCTGTAGGTCTTTGTGTATTCATTTTTTTTGCTTGGGGCGGAAGTACTTGGGTTCAATTACCCGTTTGGAAGGATAGTATTAGTTTATGGTCTCATGCAGCAAAGGTGTATCCAGGGTGTATACGATCTAGACTAAGCTTAGCTAAAGCATATTTTAGGCTTCATCAATATCAGGAATTTGAAAATATTTGTGTGTCAGGTAGATTAGATTTTCCAGCAGATCCTAATTTTGTAATAGGTCAGGCAATTGCCCTCATCCAAACCGGAAAAATGGAAACAGCAATTTCGATATTGACGCAACATTTACAGCTGTTTCCAAAGGTTTACGAATTTCGGTATTACCTTGCATTGGCTTTTTGGAAAGCAAGGCGATATGATTTAGCAGTTTCTGAGTATCGCAAGATTTATCCTCGGTTACGTCGCGGAAAACCAGAGATAATTCGTTTTTGGTCCTTACCCGGCATTGAATTTCCCAATCCATGAAATACCTGCTATCCTTACCTCTTTTAGGGCTGTTGGTAATACTAGCTTTTTATCCCATTTTCGGAAATACCTTTACAAATTGGGATGATCATGTGTACCTAACCGGTAATGAATTAATACGGAAAATGACCTGGTCAAATATCAAGGTTATTTTTTCTACTTTTTTAATGGGGAATTATCATCCCTTGGTCCCTTTCAGCTATATGATTGAATATAGCTTGTGGGGTCTTGCTCCTAAAGGATATTTCGTTGTTAATTTAGGAATACATTTAGCCAATACTTTGGGAGTTGCCATTATTTTACGCAAATGGCCCGGAATTTCACCTTCAGCTGCTTGGGTGGGCGCAGCTTTGTTTGGCTTACATCCTCTACACGTTGAATCGGTCGCCTGGGTATCTGAGCGCAAAGATGTACTTTATACCTTTTTCTTTTTAGGGGCGACCTTGAGTTGGCAATATTGGCGGTTAGTTAATAATAAAAGATATTATATATTGAGTATATTACTTTTTGTTTTAGCTTGTTTATCCAAAGGAATGGCGGTAGTCTGGCCATTTTGGATTTTACTCACCGATCTGTTATTACGACCTTGGCCCCGTAAGGTTTCTATTTTATGGCATCTACCCGGAATAACCATTGGCCTCGGCTTTGGTATCCTAGCAATTTACGCCCAACAATCCCAAGGAGCGGTACGACCCGACGATGTATTTCTTTTTCCAGATAATATATTAGTGGCAGCCTGGGGTCATCTATTTTATTTGTGGAAATGTATTTGGCCGTATCCTTTATCTGCATTTTATCCCTATCCATTACCTCCAAGATCTTTTCCTCTAAATTATTGGTTTGCTCCTGTAATTATATTGGCATTATTAGGATATGCAGTTTATCTATTTAGAATAAAAAAATATCCTCAGTTATTATATTCTTTTTTATCCTATGGAATTATATTATTTCCAGTTTCCCAAATATTGCCAGTAGGAAGTGCAGTTACAGCAGATCGGTACTTTTATCTTTCGTCCATTGGAATATGTTTTTTATTGGCCTGGGGATATACGTATTTCGAAAAATGGAATCTAAAAATTGCACAAATAAGTATGTTAATGATTGCCTTCCTTTGGACAGGGCTTAGCAATCAACGATCAAGAGTATGGCATGATACAGTAACTTTATTTAAAGATGTAATTCAACATTATCCTCAAGTACCTGTAGCTTATAATAATATTGGAAATGTTTATGAACAACAAAAAAATTATACAGAAGCAGTACAGTGGTATCGAAAATCAGTTGAAGTTCAACCCACCTATAAAGAAGGATTAATCAATATGGGGGTGATTTATGAAAGATTAAAACAACCAGATTCCTCTTTATATTATTATCGAATTGCCAGGGATATTTATCCAACCGATGCGCGTATGCCGGAAATGTTGGCGAATGCTACGAATAAATATGGGAACTGGTTACGTGAACAACAAAATGTAATAGGAGCGGAGCAGGCATATCGAGAATCCTTAACCTGGCTTACTAACTATCCAGAAGCTTGGAATAATTTAGGAAATACTTTTTTTAGTCAGGGTAAAGTGGATTCAGCAATTATATGTATTCAAACTGCATTGCGATACAAACCTGAATATGCCGAAGCCTGGGGTAATTTAGGAAGTATTTATGGAAGCGCACAACAATTAGATAGTGCTATTTATTGTTTTCAAAAAAGTGTTCAATATAAACCTGATTATTCTGGGGCATGGTTTAATTTAGGATATGCATTACAAATTAAAGGCGACCCAACAGCCGCCCGGAGTGCTTTTGAAACCGCAGCTCGCTTAGGTCATCCAGGTGCACAGGAATTATTAAATCGTTTATCTGGTAAACAACCTTAAGGCATGAAGGGTATTTCTTTTTTATCTGCACCTACACTTAAAAATTGGCATTTATTATTGCCGGCAATTTTAAGTGTATTAATATTATTACCTGCATTACAAAATGGATTTACCTATTGGGATGATCATTTATATGTTTCCGAAAATGCAGATATTCGGAATTTATCTTCTATTCCCGGATTTTTCTCTGAATATTTAATGGGGAATTATCATCCCCTCGTACCACTTACCTATACACTTGAATATGCGATTTGGGGTTTATCCCCTTGGGGGTATATTTTAGTTAATATTCTCCTGCATGGTTTGAATATTTATTTAGTGGGTTTATTAGCGTGGAAATTAAGTAAAAAGGTGAGTGTTGCAGTATTTACGGCACTTGCCTTTGGATTACACCCTTTACACGTAGAGTCTGTTATTTGGATTTCAGAACGAAAAGATGTTTTACATACTGCCTTTTTATTGGGTGCATTACATTGTTGGTGGGCTTGGATACAATCTCCTAATGCTAAAAATTATATCGCCACTTTGGTTTTATTTTTATTGGCTTGTTTTGCTAAAGGGCAATCTGTAGTATTTCCTTTATTGGCAATTTTATTGGGTTGGTGGGCCGTGCAAAAAGTAGAATTAAAATTTAAATTAATTATTCCCTATATTCCATTATTTATTATTTCTTTATTATTTGGGATAATTGCCATTTTTGCCCAACAGGCAGAAGGAGCAGTAAGAACCCAGCATACCTTTAGATTTCCGGACAATATTTTAGCTGCCAGTTGGGGTTTTTTATTTTATTTATGGAAATGTTTTCTTCCTTGGCGGTTATCTGCATTTTATCCTTATCCGCCCATAGATAAAGCCTATCCGGTGTATTTTTGGGCAATGCCTCCTTTAGTAATTATAGTGGGATTTGTGATTTTTAGAATACGTAAAATATATCCTGAATTGGTATGGGGATTACTGTTTTATGCCTTTGCCATATTTCCGGTTATTCAATTATTACCCGTAGGAAGAGCCTTAACCGCCGACAGATATTTTTATGTACCCTCCATTGGATTATTTTTTAGCTTGTTTTATTTTTTGGAGAAACATATTGTAATAAATAAGAAATTATTACATCAAGGGCTTCTAATTATCATATTGGGTTGGTCAGTTTTTACATTTAATAGAATTCATGTTTGGAAAAATACGGAATCATTATTTAGAGATGTATTAAAATCATTTCCAAATGAATCGGTTGCCTTAAATAATATCGCTACTATGCATGCGATGCGAAAGGAGTATGATCAAGCATTAATTTATTATGAAAAAACAATAGCCGTAAATCCACATCATATAGAATCGGTTTATAATATTGGCGTGGTATATGATGAAACTTCAAGGTTTGAATCTTCGGCGGCTTATTTTAATCGGGTATTCCGTATGGATTCAAATTATAAAGATGTGCGGTATAAATTAGCATTGGCCTATAATAAACACGGAAATGCATTAAAAAATGAGGGGAAAGGCTCGGAGGCATTAGGTTGGTATTCACGATCTATTGAAATTCTTCCCACCTTTGCTGAAGCTTGGAGTAATAAGGGAAATCAATTATTTTTTAATGGAGATTATCCTGCAGCAATTGCAAGTTTTCAAGAGGCATTACGGTTAAAGCCTGATTTTGCTGAGGCTTGGAGTAATTGGGGTAGTATATATGGAATGACTTCTAAATTTGATAGTGCTGAATATTGTTTTCGGAAGGCTATTGATATTAATCCTGAATATGCACCCGCTTATTTTAATTTAGGGTATGCTTTATTAAGTCAAGGAAAACGGGGCGATGCAATTACTCAATTTAGAAAATCCCATCAATTAGGGCATGCCCAGGCACTTCAACAATTAACACAAATGGGAGAAAAGCCATGAAAACGATAAATACTCAAAATATACCTATTTATGTGTATTGGATAATCGTTATTCTTCCAATCGTTATTTTATATTTACCAGCTTTGCAATATGATTTTGTAAATTGGGATGATCCCTATTATGTTTATAAAAATGAAGGAATTAAACAATTCAATAGTAAAACCTTAAAACATTTTTTTTCGCTTAAAACCATCATTATGGGAAACTGGCATCCTTTAACCATGTTGTCATTGGCCTTAGATTATCAACTGTTTGGCAAGACTGCATTTGGTTTTCATCTTACCAATATAATTTTGCATTTAATTTCTTGCATTCTTATTTTTCAATTAGGGCGAGCATTTAAATTATCTGAGATTCAGTCGGTATTTCTAGGAGTTTGGTTTGGTATTCATCCTTTACATTTAGAATCAGTAGTATGGGTAACCGAACGTAAGGATGTATTATTTACAGCAGCATGGTTAGGCGCTTGGTATGTTTGGTGGAAGCAAGATCATCATAAATATTATCATTATATAGCCATACTATTGTTTATTATTTCAGTATTATCGAAAGCTATGGCGGTAAGTTTACCGGTAATTTTAATTCTTACCGATTATTATAGAGGCAAACCAATTAAACTGCTTAGATATATTCCTTTTTTTATAATTGCGCTAATAGCCGGAGGTATTGGTATTTATGCCCAACAAACTGCGGAAGCTTTATCTTATCGTGCAGGCTATACTTGGACTGACAATTTTGCCATTGCCGGTAGTGGAGTATGGTGGTATATGTATAAGATGTTATTGCCTTTAGAACAATCAGCTTTTTATCCTTATCCTCTAAAAGAATCAGGAATGTTGCCCGGTTTATATTGGGCAGGATTTATAGGCGCAGCGGTATTATTGGCCTTAACTATTTGGGCAGGAATTAAGAAAAATTTCCAATTATTTTTTGTTACTGCATTCTTTTTAATTACTGTTTTTCCAGTAATTCAATTAATTCCTTTAGGAAATGCAAGAGTTGCCGATCGTTATTTTTATTTATCTTCTTTTTCTTTATTATTAGGATTTATTTGGATAATTAATCGAATTCCTTTTCCCCAAAAATATAGCTGGAGTTTGTTATTAATTCCCACAATGGTATGGGGTTATTTAGCATTTGAAAGAATACCTGTTTGGAAAAATGGGGAAACCTTGTGGTTAAATGTAATAGATCAATATCCTGATCAATCCTTTGCCTGGAATAATTTAGGGACTTTATATTTTGAAGAGGGAGCATTTGATAAAGCTATACCTGTATATTTAAAAGTATTATCATTAGATACAGGATATGCAGATGGATATAATAATTTAGGAACTATTTATGCAACCCGTAAGAATTATCCTGAGGCAATTTTTCATTTTACCCAAGCAGTGAAATATAAATCGCCCTATCCGGCAGCTGAATTTAATTTAGGATATGCATTAAATTTAGTTGGGAAAACGGATTCTGCAATTGTTTGGCTTAAACAAGCTGCAACCCACGGACATCCTCAAGCACAACAATTACTTACACAAAATAAATTAACCTGGTAATGGAGCCTTTACTTACGGTATATCCGGTTGCCAAAATTAATTTGGGTTTACATATTGTAGGAAAACGTGCTGATGGATATCATTTATTAGAAACGGTTTTTATTCCAGTACCTCATTTACATGATGAACTTTCTATTTATCCCACAAAAGGGGGAGACACTCCAACTTTACATTGCACTGGGATTAATTTAGGCGGAAAAGCGGAAGATAATTTAATTATTAAAGCGTGGTATTTATTTAAAGATAAATATCCGAATCTTCCTGCTTATCATTTTGAATTAAATAAAATAATTCCTGCAGGTGCAGGCCTAGGAGGTGGCTCTTCGGATGCGGCTTTTGTTTGTAATGCCCTAAATTTCTTACAAGGTAATGTTTTATCCATACATACTTTAAAAGAAATAACATCTTCCTTAGGAGCAGACGTTTCGTTTTTTTTAGATCCTAATCCTCAATTTGCTACAGGAATAGGGAATGTGTTAACTGAAATTCCGATTGTTCTTCCGGGTAGAATAAAAGTGGTTTTATCTCCCATTCATTCTAATACTAAAGAAGCATATAATGATCTTCGTTATGATTTATGTCATACTGACGTCGATTTATATAAATCTGTTTTAATGCCATCTTCAACCTGGAAAGAAAATATCTTTAATGATTTTGAGCCTTCGATATTTCAAAAATATCCACTATTAGCTAAAGTTAAGTCAGACTTATATGCGGAAGGCGCAGTATATGCCTCTCTTAGTGGCAGTGGTAGTGCGGTATATGGTATTTTTAATGCTTAAGTAACCCAAAATATGGAAGCTGAAAATCCTTTATTAAGAATTGAGAATTTATCGATTAGCTTTCAGGAAGGTCGTGAGTTAAGACCCGTACTTAAGTCCTTATCCTTATCCATTCAACCCGGAGAATGTAGTGCCTTGGTAGGGGAGTCGGGTTCAGGGAAATCGGTTACGGCTTTATCTATCTTGCGTTTGTTATCCAGTCCACCTGCTATATATACCCAGGGGAGTATTTATTGGTCACCAGAGGGACAATCTGCGCAGGATGTATTACAATGGAGTCCTAAGGAGCTATTGGCTTTCAGAGGAAAACAGGTGGCAATGATTTTTCAAGAACCAATGAGTTCTTTGAATCCCTTGATGAAATGTGGAGAGCAGGTGAAGGAGGCGCTTCGAATACATCGTAAATTGGAAGGAGAGGCATTGAATCAAGAGGCATTGCGCTGGATTGAAGAAGTAAAGTTGCCAAGAGCTAAAACCTTATTGCAAGCCTATCCGCATCAGCTATCCGGGGGGCAAAAACAAAGAGTAATGATCGCTATGGCGATGTGTGGTCAACCTCGTTTGTTAATTGCAGATGAACCTACAACGGCATTAGATGTAACCGTACAACATTCCATCTTATCCTTGATGCAACAATTGCAACAAACCTATGGGATGGCTTTATTATTAATCTCCCATGACTTAGGCGTAGTTCGGGAGGTTGCCCAACATATGACCGTTTTGTATCAGGGAGAAAAAATGGAGGAAGGAGAAACTGAGCAAGTGTTGAAACATCCCCAATCTCCTTATACACAAGCCTTGTTGGCCAGCAGACCCAGAGCAGGATGGACGCCCACGCGAATTCCTACGGTTAGTGAAGTGATGAAAGGTATGTACACCCCAGATAGTGGAATCTATCGCCAACGCAGCTCTGTTGAGCGCAAAGAACAAGCCGAGGCTGTGCACACTGGAACCCCTGTATTAGTTGCGAACGAGGTTACGGTAAAGTATTCCTCCCGCTCGGGCAATTCAACCTTACTTACCGCAGTAGATCGGGTCTCTTTAGAAATTTATCCAGATGAGGTAGTAGGTTTAGTAGGAGAATCAGGTTCCGGAAAATCAACATTGTGCAGAGCCCTAATTGGTTTGCAGCCTATTGCAGAAGGAAGCGTGGTATGGGAAGGTAAAAAATTAAACGAGATGTCTGAATCTCAGATTCGGCCTTTGCGTTCTCAATTTCAATTGATCTTTCAAGATCCTTATAGTGCCTTAAATCCTAGGCTTACAGTTCGACAAATGTTGATGGAGCCGATTCAGGTGCATTTTCCATCTCTATCCTCCAAAGAACGAAAAGAAAGAGTAGAGGATTTACTCCTACAAACAGGGATGGATCCTGTTCAACATGGAGATAGATATCCGCATGAATTTTCCGGTGGACAAAGACAAAGGATAGTAATTGCTCGGGCATTAAGTGTTCGACCAAAGTTTTTAATTTGTGATGAATCTGTATCTGCCTTAGATGTATCCGTTCAAGCGCAAATATTAAATCTCTTAAATGACTTAAAAGCGCAATACAGGTTTGCCATTTTATTTATTTCTCATGATTTAGAAGTGGTTCGTTATATGAGTGATCGAATATTAGTAATGCATCAAGGGAAGTTGGTAGAGTCTGGATGGTCAGATGAAATTTATGCAAATCCCCAACATCCTTATACTCAGGAGCTATTGCATGCCCTACCGGTTTGGGCATAACCATTCCTCCGGATTGTTTTTCCATTTGCGGGTAAAAGCTGAAAAACAAAACATCAAAAGGATATTCATTGTATCTTTATTTTGATTTAATTTTTGACAACATTAATTCTCAGTATTATGAAAAAAGCGATTTTAGGATGTGTTATAGGTTTAGGTTTATTTACCGCATATAATGCATTTACGGGTGTTCAGAATTCTTCTGGAAGAACAGGTTATACCGGATCTCCAGGAGAAACTACTTGTAGTTCATGTCATAGTGGTACGGGAACAGGCAATGTAAATGTTACCGGAAATTTTATCACTCCGGGCAATTTTTATGTGAATGGTCAAACCTACAATATGAGTGTGGTAATTACCGATCCTACGGCTTCAAGATATGGGTTTGGGTTAGAAGCCTTAGATACCAATAACGTGAGTATTGGAACTTTGACTGCTGGTTCTGGGTCGCAAGTGCAGAATGCACCGAATGGTCGTCAGAATATAATTCATACCAATGGTGGTTCTACTTCTTCTAATGGAACCTTTAATTTTACTTGGACTGCTCCTCCTGCTTATGCTGGAAGAGTTAAATTTTATGTTGCAGCTAATGCTGCCAATGGAAATGGTTCAGATAGTGGAGATAAAATCTACACAGATACCCTTTCAGTATTTACTTCAGGGCCTACTCAATTGGCGAATAGTATTCTTCCTCAAATTGGCATCTCTCCTAACCCTGTTATTCAAGGAAACACTGCAAGAATTCAATTACAATCAGGAGCTTATGCGTTAGAAGTATTGGATTTGTCGGGTAAAGTGATGATACGTGCAAAGGCTGCAGATCATGCTGGGATATATGAATTACCTACTCAATTATTGACAACAGGAATATATTACATTCGCTTAGAACAAGAAGGGAAAGTAAGCAGCAGTAGGATTTGGGTTCGATAAAATAAGGGGGATTGAAACCCTATACTATATAGATAATATAGTTTATATAAAATATACCCTGCTTATTATATTATAAGCAGGGTATATTATTTTAAGGACTTGGGTTCCTTGAAAATTACGCTAATTCGTAAGCTTCAATTGGGGGGCAAATGCAGATCAGATTTCGATCGCCTTGGGTATTATTGATTCTCGAAACTGAAGGCCAGAACTTATGCTGATGGCTCCAAGAGGCAGGATAAGCCGCTTGTTGACGCGTATAGGAATGTGTCCATTCATCCGCCATCACGATACGGGCGGTATGAGGGGCATTTTTAAGTGGATTATCTACCTTATCAGATTTGCCTTCTTCAATGGCTGCAATCTCCTTACGGATGGCAAGCATGGCTTCACAGAACTTATCCAATTCAGCTTTAGATTCACTTTCGGTAGGCTCAATCATCACAGTTCCTGCAACCGGGAAAGATACAGTTGGCGCATGATAACCATAATCCATCAAACGTTTAGCAATGTCTTCCGCTTCAACGCCAGCAGTGTTTTTAAAGGGTCGTGTATCTAAAATCATTTCATGGGCAACTCTACCCGATTTGCCGACAAACAAGATTTCATAACTTCCTTCCAATCTTGCTTTGATATAATTCGCATTCAAAATTGCTTTTTCTGTAGCAGTGGTCAATCCTGGTCCTCCCATCATACGGATATACGCATAAGAGATTAACAAAATATTAGCCGATCCCCAAGGTGCTGAAGAAACAGCAGTCATGGCTTGATCAGAACCAATCGTAACCACTTTGTGGCCCGGTAAAAAGGGAGTAAGATGTTTGGCAACACAAATAGGACCCATCCCAGGACCTCCACCACCATGCGGAATACAGAAGGTTTTATGTAAGTTAAGATGACATACATCCGCGCCAATATTCCGAGGTGAGGTTAATCCTACTTGAGCATTCATATTCGCCCCATCCATATACACCTGTCCGCCGTGTTGATGAATTAAAGCACACACTTCTTTAATGTTCTCATCAAACACCCCGTAAGTAGAAGGATAAGTAACCATAAAGGCCGCCAGTTCATTTTTATGCAACTCCACTTTGGCTTTTAGATCTTCAAAATCTATCGCTCCATTTTCTTCACAACGAGTAACAACCACTTTCATTCCTGCCATAACAGCTGAGGCTGGGTTTGTGCCATGAGCAGAAGAAGGAATGATACAAACGTTACGGTGGGTTTCTCCTTTGGATTGTAAATATTTACGGATGACCATTAATCCTGCGTACTCTCCTTGTGCTCCTGAATTAGGCTGTAAGGAGGTAGCATCAAACCCAGTTATTTCATTGAGATATTTTTCTAGATCCGAAAAAATTTGTTGATATCCAGTAGTTTGATCCAATGGTGCAAAGGGATGCAGTTTACAGAATTCAGGCCAAGTAACCGGAATCATCTCTGCAGTGGCATTAAGCTTCATGGTGCAAGAGCCTAAGGGGATCATGGAATGGGCAAGAGATAGATCTTTGCTCTCAAGCCTTTTGATGTATCTCAACATTTCATGCTCGGAATGATAGGCGTTAAATACCGGATGGGTTAAGAAAGGCGAGGTTCTTACCAAAGATTTAGGTAGGGTGGAAGTCGCTTCCTGAACAAGGGTATCTAAAGTTGAGGGGTCAAATGACTTGTCATTAGCAGATGCAAGTACGGTTAATAAAGAAATCAGAGATTGACGGTTGGTGGTTTCATCAAATGAAATTCCTATTCTTCCATCTCTATGATAGCGTAAATTTATCTGAGCTGATTCAGCTAATTTTTTCAACGTTGCTTGATCTACTCCGCTAAAAGTAATCGTATCAAAGAAAGATTGTGTATGAACTTGATATCCCAATTTTTTCAATGCCACAGCAGTAACCGAAGCATAGGAATGAATTCTTTGGGCGATAGAAGTTAATCCTTTTGGTCCATGATAAACAGCATACATACTATTTAAAATCGCCAGCAATACTTGTGCAGTGCAGATATTAGACGTTGCTTTATCTCTGCGGATATGTTGTTCACGAGTTTGGAGCGCCATACGATAGGCGGGGTTGCCTGCGGCATCTATGGAAACTCCTATTAATCTGCCAGGAATATCGCGTTTAAATTCATCTTTAGTAGCAAAAAAAGCTGCATGAGGTCCACCATAACCCATAGGGACTCCCAATCGTTGAGCAGATCCAAATACTACATCAGCCCCTAATTCCCCAGGAGGAGTGAGCAAAGTTAAGGCTAACAAGTCAGTTGCAAATCCTACCGAAATACCAGCTTCATGTGCAGCCTCTATCCAATTTTTAAAGTCCTGAATTTCACCGAAGGTATCCGGGTATTGAACGATGGCAGCAAAAATATCGGAGGATAGGGGATGGGTAAGGGGGTCAGCCACTACAATTTTAATTTCCAGGGGCTCCGCACGGGTGATTAATACATCTAAAGTTTGAGGATGAACACCCGGAGAAACTATTAGGGTATGCGCATCTGCTTGAACTTTTTCTTTATTTCTTTCACCAAACATTAACCGCATGGCTTCAGCCCCAGCAGTACCTTCATCTAACAAAGAAGCATTCGAAATGGGTAAGCCGGTAAGGTCAGAAACAAGGGTTTGAAAGTTTAATAAAGCTTCTAATCTACCTTGTGCAATTTCAGCTTGATAAGGAGTGTATTGAGTGTACCAGCCTGGGTTTTCCAGGATGTTTCTTTGAACAACACCGGGTAAAATGGTGTCATAATATCCCATCCCAATATAGGATTTGAATATCTTATTTTGTTTGGCTTGGGTTGCCAATTCTTCCAAGAATGCACTTTCTGTTAAGGCCTCCGGAAGTTGTAATGGTTGTTCATTGCGGATAGTAGCCGGGAGGGTCTGATCCATCAACTGATTTAAGTCTTGAGCTCCAACCATTTTCAACATTTCTTGAGTTTCCTCTGCCCCAGGGCCAATGTGCCGGTCAGTAAAATTTTCTCTGTAATCGAGATTTAGTTTCATACGTTAGCTAATAACAACAGAATTAACAGTAAAGTTACAGCGAATGCCCCATATTTGTATAAGGATTTAGCTCAGTTATGCTACCTTCTTTAGAAACCTATGAAAGGAAATTATACTGTATGGAATGGTGAGGAATGGGTTTCTCAATTAAGCCCCTTATTTCCAATTGGTAATCGTGGTTTCAGATATGGAGATGGAGCGTTTGAAACCATACGAGTGGTTTCAGGAAGAATGGTTTTTTTTTCTGAACATATTGCAAGGCTTAGAAATGGAGTAAATATTTTAGAGCTGAATTGCCCCGAATTAGACGATGTTTTTACCTTAAACGAGTTGGGGTTATCGGTATTAAAACAAAATGAGATTAATAAAGGGGGAAGGCTGAGAATATGGGTGGTTCGTGCGGGGGAAGGAATGGATCATTCTATAGAAAAGTCAGTTCTTTTTTTTATGGGCGCCGAAGCCTATCCTCATAATTTGTATCCAGAGGTAAGCCCTAGGAAGGCAATTGTGTATCCCAATCCATTATTGTTATCCTCACCGCTTACCCAATTTAAGTCTTGTAATAGAATCGCGTATCAAATGGCAGCTCGATATGCAAGAACTCGGGGTATTGATGAAGGGTTATTGTTAAATCAATTTGGAAATATTGGAGATGCTGTAGGGGCAAATCTTATCTATTCTATTGATGGAAATTGGTTTACCCCGGGAAGTTCAGAAGGCGCTATACCTGGGGTGTTAAAACAGTGGGTACAAAATTCAATCCCAGGTTTAATTACGGATAGGCCCTTTAGGATAGAGGATATTTCCAAGGTTAACTATATTTTTACAGCCAATGTTATGGCAGGACCAGTTAGTTTGGTATCCGTACAAATGGGAGATAAAACCTTTCATTTTCCTGAAAGCCCTATGGTTGCTAAGATTCGAAAAGAACTCAATAAAAAAGTTAAAGCATGAAGAAAAAGCCAAAGTTCCCTTTATCAGATGGTTTAGTGTACAGCACAGATTCAGATTATCTAAGGAATAAATTAGCGGAGGAAGATACTTATGCGGAGGATACTTTACCTCCAGCTCAACAACAGCTTCGGATATGGTTGGAACGCCAAAAGGGAGGGAAGGTGGTAACTATTGTAAAGGGGTACAGCGGTACCGAAGATTCATTGGAACAATTGGGTCGTCATTTAAAATCCCAATGTGGCACTGGTGGTTCGGTTAAAGGAGGGGAAATATTAATTCAGGGGGATAAAAGGCAACAAGTTTTGAAGATATTAAACGATCAAGGGTATGGGGTAAAACTTGCAGGTGGATGAAACAAAAAATTGGGATCGTTTTATCAGTCCTATGGTATGGAATAATTACCTTGTTTTCCCATTTCCCAGGACAGGAATCCTCAATACAATCGGCATGGGTGATAGGTTGGTTTCAAGAGATGGGGCTAATTACCGACCCTGAAGATTTTTCAGAAGTAGGATTTTGGATTCGAAAGTTGGCCCATTTTTCCCTTTATGCAGTATTAACCTTTTGTTTAAATTTATCTGGATTGAGATTAAGGTGGGTAATCATTAGCTTAATAATTTTAGCCAGTGTCGATGAATTTCATCAGTCTTTTATTCCAGGTAGAACAGGTACTTATAAGGATGTAATAATTGACTGTTTAGGTGGAATTTTCATATTACTTTTTATTAAATGGAAAGTTATTCGACAGTCATCCTGTAAAATTTACCGTTCATACCTTTAAATGCCTGTTTGAAACGATTATTCTCTTTAATCATATTAAGTTTAAGTTCAATTATTAGTTCATAGTCCGAATCATCACTTTATGATCCTCACTTCTACTTTTTACATGCTCTCTCAAACGGTTTTTAGAAGGATTCTTTTTGCTGTGTTATCTTTTCTGTTTGTTTTTGGAGGATTTGTTTTTTCACAATGCCATGTGAATATTGGCTTTGAACAAAATAGCTTCAATTTATGGACTGGCCAAACAGGCTCTCATACTGGTACTATACCAGTGAATACCCCTACTAATGGGATAGTAGCGGGTCGTCATACACTTACTACAGGGGGAAATGATGCAATTGTCACTGCAATACCTCAATTATGCCCAATACCTGGTTTTGGGAGTTATTCAGTAAGATTAGGAAACTCAGGAACTGGAGCTCAAGCTGAACGATTAACCACAACCTTTACAGTAACCCCTCAAACCTCTGCATTATTATTCGCATTTGCTGTAATTCTTGAAGATCCAGGACATTCTCAAAATTCTCAGCCAAGGTTTGAGTTAAATATTACCCAACCTAACGGTCAACCCTTACCTTGCGGTAACTACTTATATATTGCCGGAAATAATCTACCCGGATTTCAAACACAAGGAGGAACGAGATATCGCAATTGGCAACAACAATCTTTAAATCTTATTCCATTTATAGGTCAAACTATTTCTGTGAACGTATTAACTGCAGATTGTTCTGCTTCTGGTCATTATGGATACGGATATTTTGATATGACTTGTAATCTTTTCCAAGTAATACGTAGATATTGTCCAGGTGATCAGGATGCTGTATTAACTGCCCCCTCTGGGTTTACCTATCAGTGGGCACCTACCGGCCAAACTACCCAATCTATCTTGATTCAACAACCCGTTAATGGAGCTACATATTCTGTCACCATGATTCCACAAGGAGGATCTATAGGTTGCTCAGTAACTTTGTTTGATACCATTCGGTTGTTAAGTTCCTCTACTAGCATAATTAATAATACTTGTAATGGAGCTACTTCAGGTCAAGCATCAGTAGGGATTACTGGAGGAACACCCTTGTATAATTACACCTGGTCCTCAAGTCCTACACAAACTACTCAAACAGCAACAGGACTTCGAGCGGGTACCTATCGAGTCACCATTGTGGATGCCGCAGGGTGTACCCTTCGAGACTCGGTGCGACTGGTAGATCCACCACCAATAGCCAATACTACCACCTCAACCCCAGTATCGTGTTTTGGAGGAAGTAATGGTACCGCAGGAATAACGATGCAAGGGGGAACCCCGCCGTTCTTATATAGTTGGAATACAGTCCCGGTTCAAAACACTACTACTTCGACCGGCTTAACTGCTGGTACTTGGATAGTAACTGTGTCTGATCAAGGGGGATGTGCAACTCCCTATCCTATAATTGTAACTCAGCCTACACAACTGCAATCACAGGCAACCTTCACCCCTGTATTATGTTTTGGGGCGAGTACAGGTACAGGAAGTGTTAATGCAAATGGAGGAACAGGGCAATTAACTTATAGTTGGAATTCTGTCCCTATCCAAAACACCACCAATGCAAATAATTTACCTGCAGGCACTTACACGGTAACCATAACCGACCAAAATGCCTGTACAACGAGCAACACGATTTCTATTCCTGAGCCCCCACAAATTACCTCTACCACTACAACTTCTCCGGTCAGTTGTTTTGCAGGTTCAGATGGTACTGCCCAGGTTAATGCAGGCGGTGGGGTAGGCAATTACACGTATAGTTGGAATACCAATCCAATTCAGACCTCCACTATTTCCACGGGATTACAAGCAACCACTTACACCGTTACGGTTATTGATGGAAATGGATGTGTACATTCCAACACAGCAATACCCATTGAGCCAACAGCCATTCAATTGACCACTACCTTTACTGCTGTTTCTTGTTTTGCAGGAAGTGATGGAAACACAAGTGTAATTGCTCAAGGAGGTACACCAGGCTATACTTATAGTTGGAATACAATTCCAGTTCAACTTACCGATTCTGCATTTACTTTAATTGCTGGTAATTATACTGTTACGGTTACAGATGCAAATCTTTGTGTGCAAACCCAAACCATTACGGTTACACAACCCACCTTATTAACCTCTACTGCTACTACAACGCGTGTATCCTGTTATAATGGATCAGATGGTACTGCTACAGCTGTACCATCAGGTGCTACTCCTGGTTACACTTTTGTCTGGAATACCATCCCAAATCAATCTGTTCAAACCGCAACCGGCTTAAGCAATGGAACCTATCAAGTATTAGTAAATGATGCTAACAATTGTTCTACCTATGCTCAGGTTACCATAACTCAACCTACCCAAGTGACAGCAGCTGCTGCAGGCACCGATGCTTTATGTATGGGTAGTGCTGACGGAACTGCAACAGGAGTAGGAAATGGGGGAACACCAGGTTATTCCTATAGTTGGAATTCAATCCCCACCCAACTTACCCAAACCGCAACTGGTATCCCGGCAGGAACTTATACCGTAACTGTTACAGATCAAAATAATTGTAGCGCTACTGCGGATGTAGTGATTGGTCAACCTACGCAATTAGATGGTAATACTTCCTACACACCTACCTTATGTTTTGGTAGTTCAGAAGGAACTGTTTATGCCGAAGGCTTTAATGCTACTCCAGGATACACTTATTCATGGGCTACTAACCCAGTGCAACAAACCCAAATTGCAACTGGGCTTCCTGCAGGAACCTATACAGTTACGATTACTGATGGTCATAATTGTTCAATAACCCGTAGGTCGGTTATTACAGAACCTACTTTAGTAGTCTTAAGTGGAACCTTTACTCCTCCTTCCTGTTATGGGGGATCTGATGCAACGACTACGGTTTCAGCTATTGGAGGAATTCCTGGATATACGTATAGTTGGAATACCCCTCAAAATCAGTTAACCCAAACTGCAACAGGAGTAAGGGCTGGAAGTTGGACCGCAACCGTGAGTGACATGAACAATTGTACTCATAACCTAACTATATTGGTTACTCAACCTACACAATTAGATGGGTCAATCACAGTTCAGGATGTACGATGCTTTGGAGGTTCTGATGGATCCCTTACTGCAACTGGGCTATACGCTACAGGTCCTTATTCCTACGCATGGCAAACTACTCCTCCTCAATTAGTCCCTACCGCTTCTGGATTGGCCATTGGTCAATACTCAGTTGTAATTACAGATATGAATGGATGCTCTATCACCAGAACCGGAGTAGTAAATCAGCCAGCGCTGTTAACCTCTACCATGTCCTTTACTGAGCCTACCTGTTTTAGAGGTACAGATGCCACAGTAACTGGGTATGTTTCCGGCGGAACACAACCCTATACTTATTTTTGGAGTAATAACCGGAACTACAATTCCCCATCTCAAAGAGGTATTGGATTTGGTACTTATGAAATGAAAGTACAGGATGCTAATGGATGTCAATTAGGCGATGGTATTTATGTTACACAACCCCCTCCAGTTCCACAACCTATTGCCTTACCTGATTCTGTTTGTCCGGGATTCCCTGCACAATTACAAGCATCAGCTCAACCTGGTTTAAATATTTTATGGTTTGATCAACAAGGGGATGTTGCTCCATTCACAGGTGGCACGGCTATTATGACGCAAGAATTGTATGGTAGTTTCCCTTACTTCATTCAAACTGTAGATAATAAGGGTTGTACGAGTGTTAAGGTAACCAATTGGGCATACGTGTTTCCACAACCTATTGCCAACTTTAATTCTGATAGAAACAGAGGCGAAATACCTCATGCTATCTTTGCCTTTACTGATTTATCTAGTTCTCCAGCTGGTATAGCATCTTATAGTTGGGAATTTGGAGATGGTGGACTTTCAAACTTTAGCAATCCGATCCATCAATATGACAGAGAAGGCTTGTATCCTGTTAAGTTGACGGTAGTAGATTCTAATGGTTGTATAGATATAGAGAACAAATCTAATTTTGTAGAAGTAGAACTATTAGTGGGTGTGGTTCCTCCCAATGCTTTCTCTCCAAATGGAGATGGAAGTAATGATTTCTTCTACATAGAAGATTATAACATTCGCGAATGGGAAGTCACCATGTACGATCGTTGGGGTAATCAGGTATATTATACTCGGGATTTAAATTTCAGATGGGATGGGGCAGTAAATACGCAACCTTTACCAGAAGGTACATACATGTATATCTTAAGAGGGATAGCCTTAAATGGAGTTCCTGTTGAACGTACAGGTACCGTTTTATTAGTTCGATAAATCTTTAACTTTTTATAGACCGGAAAGCTTGTAGTTCATAGCTTTCCGGTTTTTGTTTATGGTACTTTGCTAGATTATGGCCTATTTATTGGCAATTGAAAGTTCTTGTGATGAAACCGCAGTAGCTGTTTTTAAAGATCAGTATTTACAATCCAGCGTGATTGCTACTCAGCCAGAACATGAACAGTTCGGGGGCGTTGTACCAGAGTTAGCTTCTCGTTTACATCAACAAACAATTGTAAAAGTTACGGAGGATGCCTTGTTACAGGCGGGTATTACTAAATCTGACTTGGATGCAATTGCATTTACTTATGGTCCTGGATTATTGGGCTCTTTGTTAGTTGGAGCCTCTTTCGCAAAAGGAATAGCCGGAGCTTTGTCATTACCCTTAATTGCAGTGCATCACTTAGAAGCACATGTATTAGCCCATTTTATTGAACCTCCTTATCCCGAGTTTCCATTTGTTTGTCTTACGGTATCAGGAGGCCATACCCAATTAATCTGGATGGAATCTCCCTTAACGTATACTATCATTGGAAATACCCATGATGATGCAGCAGGAGAAGCTTTTGATAAAGCAGCAAGATTACTCGGGTTACCTTATCCGGGTGGGGCTTGGATTGACAAACATGCAAAACTTGGCGACCCTTTAAAATATACCTTTCCACGACCAATGCCCGAGGGATTGGATTTTAGTTTTAGTGGATTAAAAACAGCCTTTCTTTATTTTCTCAAAACTCACTTAAAGACTAATCCTGATTTTATAGCGCAAGAACTCCCACATATTTGTGCTTCCTATCAAAATGCGCTGGTTAAGATATTGTTGAATAAATTATCTGCTGCTACAAGTGAGTATCCAACGAAAGGCCTAGCCTTGGCAGGCGGCGTTTCTGCGAATTCTCAATTGAGAAAGGAGTTTGAGATATTGTGCAATGAGCTAGGGCTTCCGGGATTTACACTGCCTTTGGCCTATTGTACGGATAATGCTGCCATGATTGGAATGGCAGCTTGGTTTAAATGGAAGGAGAATCAATTTGTTGATTTATCCATCTCACCTGATCCGAGTGGTAATGTTATTAAAACCTCAGATGTTTAACAGATTCACCAGAGTTCTTTAATTCACGTAAAGCTTCCAGTCCCATCTTAACATGTAATTCTATAAACTGTTTGGTTACACTTTGATCGCTAGTTGAGGTTTTAACTCCTTCAGGCGTCATAGGGGCATCAGAAACCAATAATAGAGCACCTCTTGGGATATCATTCGCAAATCCGGTAATAAAAACAGTTGCCGTTTCCATATCTATACCTATCACCCGCATAATTCTGAGTTTTTCTTTAAACTCTTCATCGTGCTCCCAAACCCTTCGGTTGGTAGTATAAACAGTACCGGTAAAATAATCCTGATCGTTGTTGATGATGGTTTGGGATACGGATCTTTGTAAACGGAAAGAAGGTAAAGCCGGAACCTTTGGATCGCAATAATCATCACTAGTTCCCTCCCCTCGAATAGCTGCTAAAGGTAGAATCCAGGTACCAGGAGGAGTATTGTGTTTTAAACCTCCACATTTCCCCAAAAACAAAACCGCTCTTGGATTTATCGCACTTAATAAATCCATAATAGTAGCTGCATTCGCACTTCCAATTCCAAAATTAATCAATGTAATTCCATCTTTGGAAGTAACCGTTTGCATAGGCCTACCAAGCCCTTTAATTTCAGCACCCTCCCAATTCGCCATTAAATCTAGGTAATTGGTGAAATTGGTAAGTAAAATATACTTTCCAAATTCCTCTAAGGCCGTTCCTGTATAACGAGGGAGCCAATCTTGTACTATCTTATCTTTCGAATCCATTTTTTCATAATTAAGCTAAAATATAAATACAAATATCTGTATTTCGTCGGACATTTTTGAAGCCAATCCCTAAAATTAATCTATAATGTAAATATATTTATAATATATATGTACTAATATATAAAAGGTTATATATTTTATATATTAATTATAAATAGACTACTTATAGGATTTAGGTTTAAGATTTTCTAATATCTGGGTTGCTGAAAAATGGCTTTCAGGGCAGGATAAAGGGATGCCTAAGCTTCGATTTTGATGCCATCTTTCCCAGTTAAATTGCCCTTGTTTAAAATATAAGCCCTGTCCATTTTTAGCCAATACCTTTCCTAAATATTCTTGTTCAGTTTGCCCGGGTGTTGGAATCCAGGTAGCTACCCTTTGAATACTGGCTAAATCCAATAACGTTGTATATCCTGGGCGTGAAATCAAATAGGGAGTATGTTTACAAACATACAATAATTGGGGTGAAGATAAATGCGGAACCTTCCGAACGTAAGTGGATTCAAACGTTGCAGGAGTGTTTCCAGGCTTTCCTTGAATAATCAATAAGGGGTATTGATGATGCTCAAATTTTTCAGTGAGTTCTTTTTCTAATAAGCTTCTATGCGGCTCGGGGCCTGATAAGATTGCAATTGTATCGGGCAGTGGGATTAGGGGCTTCTCTTCTTGCAAACGAGTAAACCGAGAAACGTTGCCAATAAATCGAATCGGGGGGACAGGTAAAGGGGAGCCATGGCTTAAACTTCCGGATAATCCTGGAGATTGAGCTGTATCTGGAATCCAGATTTCATCATAAGTTTTGATTAAATTAAAGTGTTGCCACCTTAATAAAGGCTCTGTCCACTGCCATCTATCTGGTGCTTTAAAATAAAGTTGATGCGTAATAAATACCGAGGGTATGGAAGGACTCCAAACCCCATACCGATGATCAGAAATTATATGCGTGATTCCATGATTCTTAACCCAGGCTTGGGTTTGAAGATGATCTTTTTTTGCTTGTTCAAGCAATTTAGGTACATACCCCATCATCTTTACCAATTGATTACTTCCAGTAGAATATTCAATGTTCAAGCTTGGAAAATCTAAAAAGGGTAGTGAAGGAAAGTATTCTTGCAATAGTGCTAAGGGTCCTTGATCTGCCGCAATAATTACTTCAATTCCATTATGGATTAGATTGTCAATGATAGGAATACAGCGGGCCGCATGACCTAATCCCCAATTGAGGGGAGCTATTAATACCCGCATAAAGCATGCTTTATATTATGCATAATTCCTTGAGCCGAAGATCGCAGTTCCGATTCTAACCAATGTACTTCCGTATTGAATTGCTTCAGGAAAATCACTCGACATTCCCATACTTAACTCAGTAAAATTAGGTCGGTTATTTTTCCATGATTGAAAGTAATCTGACAAAGTTAGAAATTGAGCCTTAATAATTTCTCTATCTTCAGTTAGTGCAGCTACCCCCATGAGCCCTTTGATTTGAACATGGGGAAATTGATTAGAATCTTCTAATAAGGACAACGCCTCTTCGGGTGATAATCCAGATTTAGTTTCCTCCCCAGAAATAAATAGCTGTAATAAAATGGGTTGAACAATTCCTTTCAGACTAGCCTGCTTTTCAATTTCCAATAGGAGGCGTTCAGAATCTACGGAATGAATCAAGGCTACTTGACCCACAATAGATTTAACTTTATTGGTTTGTAAATGTCCAATAAGGTGCCATTCTGCTTGGGGCAAAAGAGGAATTTTGGTGAGAAGTTCTTGTACTTTGTTTTCTCCGAACAAGGTTTGCCCTGCTTCCCAAGCTATTTGAATAGATTCGATGGGGTGATTTTTGGAAACCGCTATTAGTCTTACACTTTCAGGAGCACGCCCTTCCTGTATTGCCAGCGTTTGAATTTCATGTTTAACAAATTGAAGGTTCTGTGGAATTAACGATTCGATCATTCTTCTAAAGGATTATACCAATTAAGTAAAATCATCCCCATACCCAATAATAGGCAAGTGCATCCGATGATAATAAATACTGGATACAGTTCAACTGGAGGTGCATTTTGATTCGCTTTCCAAGGAGATCTTTCTAAACGAGAGATGGTTTGTAGGGTTTGTTGAAAACCAGCAGCATCGGTTACTCTAAAGAATCTTCCCTGCGTTAGGCTAGATAATTCTTTCAATAAGGATTCATCTAAATCGGTAACTTCTTTGGTGGATTGACCTGAGGAAAGTTTACGAGTATATTGAGGATATCCAATACTTACCGAGTAAATTTTTATTCCTTTTTGAGCTGCAATTCGAGCGGCAGTTATAGGGTTAACCTGACCTTGATTAGCCGCACCATCCGTGAATAAAATCAATACTTTTGAAGGAGAGGGTCTTGGAGTTAAGGTAAAAATTCCAAGTGCTAAGGCTTGTCCTAATGCGGTTCCTTCTTTAGGTAACATGCCAACTCTAACAGATTTAAGTTGTGTGTTCAATAAGTCATAATCTAAAGTCAAAGGACTAACGATAAAAGCATCTTGGGCAAATACCAGTAATCCAATTCTGTCATCCGTTCTCTCTTGAATAAATTTTATGGCCGATTGTTTCGCATTTTGAATTCTATTGGGAAGAATGTCTTCAGTTTCCATAGATGCTGAAACATCCATTAAAAACAAAATGTCAATCCCTTCTGTTTTCAAGGGTAGGGGAGGTCCAGGGCTTTGCGGTCTTGCTAATGCGATGATCCAACATATTATCCCTAACCATTGGAAAAATTGAGGTAGGAATCGGAGGAAGGTTAAATTAAATTTAGGCTTATAAAAAACATCCGGATCATAGCTTAGTGGGATGATAAGTCTGTTTTTTGAAATATATTTTAAATACCAAAATAGCCAAATAGGTAGCAGTAATAATAGCAGGAACGCCTCGGGCTTATTAAATAAAAAATTCATATAATGGCCTCTCGCTTCCGGTAGTATTCTGCTTGCAGAGCAGATAACAAAGGTTCTAACAAATAATCTGAAGTTGGCAAAACCGCTGAATGCCCGGCAAATATTACCTGATCTCTTAATTGATAAAGTTGTTGTAATAATGGCTTAAACGATTCATCAGCCAATGCAATTTGGGGTAGGTAATTTTCCAATTCCGGGGTAGTTAAGCTGGATAGTTCAATACCATCAACCTTAGGAAAATAGGGAGTACTGTTTCGAATCAGATGTAATAAAAAATCGCCAGGGTATTTAGCAGGATCAGGAGCTTTTTCTAATTGATTTCGAAGAAGTATCCATTCTCGTTTGAGTTGCTTCTTTTTAACCCATTTTAGATATGGCCTTTTTATGATCCAGAATAAAATGATAAAAAACAGAATAGAGGCAAAAATAGAAACGATAAATAGTCGGTAATCAATGGAAGGAGTAATAGGTATTAGTTGATCCTCCAATAAATATGACAAACTATCTTGTAATACCAATACTCGTTGTTTCAATCTAAGAGGACTACTCCTTGCCCAAACTTGAACAGTATCTTTTCCCAAGCGATAAATAACAGGCAAGGATAGCTTTTGAATCGGTTCAATTCCAAAACTTCTAACTAAGTATATTAATTTAAGACCCTTATTGTTTTGAGAAATCGTTGGGGCGCCAATAATTTCAAAAGGAGAAATATCTGTGAGGGAATCCGGAAACTCTAAATTTCCTTTAGTCGGAACATTGGTTATGTAGAGTGTTACCTCTAATGGTCGTCCGATCGCAAGGGTATCATTCGTAGGATACAACTTCAATCCAATAGAATGGGTTTGCGCACTAGCGATAGAGAAGATGAGATAAAATACCCAACTGCATAATCCAGCATTCAAAACCCAATTATCTTTTAAGCGAAGCATGTCGGGTATTGAAGAATTTTTCAAGAACTGGAACATAATCCTTAGATACATCTACAGGCAAATACGCAATTTTTTTATGACGTGCCAATTGGGAAAGTCTGGTATCAATTTCTTTTAAATATGGGCCAACTTTTTTTCTATAGGCTCCCCCGCCACTATTTACCCATCGAATGATTCCGGATTCATTATCTAGGATAGGTATGATTCCAGCACTTGCCTTTAGGATTTCTTCCGGATGATATAAACGTATTAGAATAATCTCATGTCGAATAGAAAGTTGTCGAATAGAATCTTCATATCCTTGATCTAAAAAATCTGAAATTAATATCATTACAGATTTTCTTTTTTGTACTCGTTTATAATAATCAATAGCTGCTTTAATGTCGGTCTTTTTACTGTTGGGAAGCGCTTTAATCAACCCTTGAAGAATTGCCATAATATGAGATCTTCCCCTTAGCGGCTTGAAGTATTGTTCAATACCATTTGAAAAAGTGATCAATCCAAAGCGGTCATTATTTCTTAAAGAGGAAAAAGCGAAGATAGCAGCTAATTCAGTGCCTATCATACGCTTGTTTTCGGTTTCAGCTCCAAAATCTTCAGAGCCACTAATATCAAACAACACAAATATTTGTTGTTCTCGCTCTTCTCTAAATTGTTTTATATAAACTGAATTACTTCGAGCGGTAACATTCCAATCAATACTTCGAATATCATCGCCTAACTGATAAGCTCTTACTTCTGAAAATTCTAACCCTTGTCCTCTAAAAGCAGATTGATATTCTCCCGCAAATGCAGTATCCACAAGGCTTTTAACCTTTATTTCAAGCTTTCTTACTTTTTGTAAAAGGGTATCCATGAATACTTTTAAGTCAAACTAGGGGAATTATTTTGCATTGAAAAAAGTAAATATAAGATAACGTATGATTATCAATAATACTCTTGAGAAAAGGAATCCAGAAAAAGCCTTAGCATTGTTAAGTTTGGCCATAATTGTCCAATTGTTCCCTAACAAAATTCGTATTTTTACGGTAATAATAATATGATCAACCAAGGGTATAAGGTTTTTTTTATTTTTTTGTTGGGAGGATATGCGATTTGGGGATGCAATACGTCTCAAACAGGGGCAGAAATATCTGTGGAAAAGATGCAATTTATTTTGAAAGAAATTTTAATTGCAGACAATGGAGTTGAAACCTTGGGATATCCGCTAGAAGAAAGAAAGGTAGAACGGGAAAGGAGATATGAAGCTATCTTTAGAGCGGCACAGGTAACTCGACAAGAATTCTGGGAGAACTTTAAAATCTATAGGTCGCAACCCGCTTTGATGGACAGCATGTATTTACAAATCATAGAACAAATCAGCGAGGAAATTGTAAATAACCGATATCAAAGTGGGAATAAATCGGGGAAAGAATATCCAGGTGATTCCTCTGTTTTTTTTACTCCATGATATTATCGCCTGCCCATTTGTTTGAGGCAACGGGGTTTAAACAAATATTAGAAAAGTTGGCCACCCTAGCCACTTTATCACCAGTAAAGGAAAAAATTTTAGGGCTTATTCCCGTTAGTCATCCCGGAAAGATTAGATCTTGGCTAATGGAGGTAGAGGAAATGTCTCAATTATTGCGGGCATCAGAACCCTTACCGCCAGCTTGTTTTCGAGAACCCAGTACCTGGTTGATCAAGGCAGCTGTTCATTCTTCTTTTTTAACAGAGGACGAGGTATTCCGTTTATTGGGATGGTTGCAAGGAATTAAGCAATTGTCTGTTTTTTTAGATCAAAGGAAACTTCAATACCCAGCGTTGTGTGCTAGAATGCCTGATTTTCCTGTGCCTTCAGGTTTAGTGGACTTTCTAAGTCAGCATATCGGACCGGATGGTAAATTAAAAGATAAGGCAAGTCCAGAACTATTCCGCTTGCGAAGGCAAATTCAGGAATCTGGAATTACGTTAAGGAGATTAATGGAGAAGATCCATCGGTATGCTCGAGAACAAGGGTGGACTGAAGAGCGACAACCTACTATTCGAAATCAAAGAATGGTGATTCCTTTGATTGCTGATTTTAAAGGGAAGATACAAGGGTTTGTGCAGGATGTTTCCCAGTCTGGTCAAACTATCTTTTTAGAACCAGCAGAAGCGTTAGCCTTAAATAATGAAATTAATGAATTGCAGATTCGAGAGCGAAATGAGATTCATCAGATTTTGGTAAGATTAACAGATGCTATTAGAGACAAGATTCCAGCATTACAGGCTTGGGAAGAATTAATTTATACGTATGATTTAATTCAAGCGAAGGCAAAACTCTCGAATATTTTAGATGCAGGCATTCCTCAACTGGAGGGTTCTTGTGAACAATTATCCTTGGTGAATGCACGGAATCCTTTGCTGTTACTGCAGAAAGGACAATCCGTGGTTCCGCTTTCAGTGGAATTAAATCGTAATCATAGAATACTAATTATTTCTGGACCCAATGCAGGAGGTAAATCCGTCGCCCTTAAAACCATTGCTCAGCTCTGTTTAATGGTTCAATGTGGTATCCCTATTCCGGCTGATTCAAATTCGGTCATACCAGTATTGACTGGGATTTTTGTGGATTTGGGAGATGGGCAATCTATTGAAAATGATTTGAGCACTTATACCTCCCATCTTCGTCAAATGAAAGAAATGATGGGGCGATGTCAGGAAACCACCTTGTTTTTAATTGATGAATTTGGAACAGGAACAGACCCTAAGGCTGGAGGGCCCATGGCAGCTGCAATTTTAGAACGATTGATTATCAAAAGATCTTTGGGGGTTATTACCACACACTATAGTGATTTAAAGAAGATGGGATATCAGCATCCCTCAGTAATTAATGCAGCTATGGCGTTTGATATTAAGACCCTGCTACCCTTATATAAATTAATAATCGGCAAACCTGGCTCTAGTTATGCATTCGAAATAGCTCGAAGAGCTGGCATTCCTGAAATTGTTTTGAATCGAGGAAAAGAAAGGATGGGGAAATCACAAGCGGATTCAGAAGAATTATTAGCGGAATTAAATCAAGAAAAAGAAAAATTATTTTCTTGGAATCAAGAATTAATTCAACAAGAAAAAAAACTGCTTGCTCAAATAGAACAATTAAAAGAAAAAGAAAATCAGGCGTTAGAAAAGGCAAAGAAAATTATAGCAGATGCAAAAGAAACCGCAAGGATATTGGTGTTGGAGGCAAGAATTAAAATAGAAAAGGTGTTATTAAAATCCAATGAATTACCAATGGATAAAACCCTTAAAAAAGTATTACATAAAGATCTTACCGATATCTCTCCAGTAATTTTAATTGATCAACTTGAATCAAAAATAGAGGAAGAAGAACAAAATCTACCTGAATACGAAACCCAACAAATGGATATTAATCCCGGGGATAAAATTCAATGGTTAAAAACAGGCGCAATAGGAATCGTTTTGGAAAAGGCCGACCAAAAAGTTTGGGCAGCATTTGGGGAATTAAAAACATTATTAAAACTTAAAGAGGTAAAAAAAATAAAACAAAAAACTCAAAATCAAGAGTTCACTTTTAATGTTCAACATTCAGAAGAAAAAATAAAACAAACGGCAAATGCTTCCACGATTTTAGATGTTAGAGGACAAAGAGCAGAAACGGCTCAACAGACGCTACATAAATTTTTGGATGAAGCGATTTTAGCTGGTTTACCTGCTCTGCACATTATTCACGGGAAAGGAAATGGGGTATTACGAAAAATAACCCATGAGGTTTTAAATTCAAATCCTTCGGTAGAAAGTTTTAAAGTGGCAGACCAAAATCAGGGGGGTAGCGGAGCCACTCAGGTGAACTTAAAGTAACTTCATCCCGAAAAACTAACCAATGAGAGGGTGGAAAATTACATTTAAAAATTGTTGCTTATATTTATATCGTAACTTCCTACAGAATGTATCCATTAATACGGATTTTTGCGGTTTTATGTATTTGGGTTTTTATCCTAATTAGTTTTGGGAGGAATTGTATTTATTCCCAAATAACTGCATCAGATTGTTCTCAGGCAGTTCCCGTTTGTACGAATCAGAACTTTGTAATTAGTCCGAATGGATTTGGTGCAATTAATGAGCTTACTCCAGGATCAGTTTCTAATCCCAGTACCAATCCCGCAAGTGGGAATGCAGGATGTCTATTAACCGGAGAACAAAATAGTACTTGGATATTAGTAAACATAAATTCTAATGGATTATTAGAGTTTTCTTTTGGGGCACCAGGACCAGTACAATGTTATGATTGGATTTTATGGAGATACACTCCAAATACCTGTGCTCAAATCTTAAATAATCAAATCGCTCCTTTACGTTGTAACTGGAATTCCCCTTGTAATTCCTTTACAGGTATGGCCACCAATGTCCCTTTGGGAGGAAATGCAACGAATTTTGAATCTCCATTGCCTGTTTTATGCAATGAACAATATTTAATCTGTTTTTCTAATTTCAGTTCAGTTACTACGAATGTACCCCTTAACTTTTTCGGCAGTGCCCAAGTAGTATGCAATCCTATAACAGTATTAAACGTATCAGCCCAGCCCAATAGAATTTGTCAGGGAGGTTCAACTGTATTAAATGCAAGTGGATTAGTTAGCTATACTTGGAGTCCTGCAGCCGGATTATCTTCCACTACAGGTTCATCTGTTATTGCAACCCCAAGTAGCACTACAACCTATACAGTTGTTGGAACCAATAATTGTGTTACCCGTACCGACAGTGTAGTGGTAACGGTAATTCCAAGGCCTGTAATTACAGTTACCCAAACTAATCCAACCCGATGTGTAAATTGTGATGGTGCAATTTCAGTAACCTTAGTGTCAGGCACCCCTCCGGTTGCCTATTCATGGTCACCCTCAGGGCCTAGTGGACCAAATGCTACCGGCTTATGTCCGGATACCTATACCGTAACTGTATCGGCAGGGGGTTGCACCACGAGTAGAACTATAATATTACCCCGACCTTATCCAATAACTTGGTCTGCCTTTCATGATACGGTAGATTGTAACGAAAGTACTGGAGTTATTGGGGTCAATAATATAAATGGGGCAGTACAACCCTTTACTTTTAGTTGGGGAACTAACCCTATACAAACGACAATGATTGCAACGGGTCTGCCAACGGGAGCCTATGGGGTTACTTTAATAGATGCCAATGGATGTAGAAAAGATACTTCACTAAATGTTTTTGACAATACTAATTTATCGGTTTCAGGTACTAGTTTTCAATTACCCTGTGGCCCTAATCAATTTGGAACATTAACTTCTATAGTTTCTGGAGGAATAGCTCCCTATTCATACCAATGGAATACGAATCCAATACAAACTACGCCTAATATTAGTGGTTTAGGTCCTGGAAATTACACCCTCACCGTAACCGATGCTGTAAATTGCATCCGCAGGGTAACCCTTGGTGTTTCCCCTCCTCCAACAATTCCCCTTACGACTACTTTTACCAACGTAAGTTGCCCAGGTGCCCGCGATGGAACTGCAACGGTTGTGAGTCCAACGCAATCTCCTAATTATACTTTGACTTGGAATAGTCAACCTGTACAAACTACTTGGCTTGCCACCGGGTTACCAGTAGGAACCTATCAAGTGAACATTATAGATCTTAATAATTGCGTAGGAAATGCTTCCGTAACCGTATCTAATCCACCCCCCTTAAATCCTCAAGTAACTTCCAGGAATGTAACTTGTCCTGGGGGTAATAATGGCTCGGCAAGAGCAACTATTGTTGGAAACCCACTCACGGTAACGTATCTCTGGAATACGCAACCAGCCCAATCAACCCCTCAAGCCAATAATTTATCTGCTGGCACTTATCAAGTGATTATTTCTAATCGGGCAGGTTGTAATGATACCTTATACTCAGTTATAACCCAGCCTCCCACGCCTACCTATTCTGTAACTGCAACCCCAGCAACCTGTCTTGGGGCTTCTAATGGAATTTTACAAGTGAGTTATCAAGGTAACTATTCACCGTTTTCCTATACCTGGAATACTCAACCTATTCAATCTTCTTTTCGTGCCACTGGATTACCCGCAGGTACTTGGAGATTAACAGTTGTGGATGACTCTTCATGTGTAGATTCTTTTGAGGCTGTTGTTACTGCTATTCCGGATAGTCTAAGATTAGGACTGAATTCACTTCCTACTTCTTGTCCAGGAGTTAATGATGGCAGTGCAACCGTTTCTGTCTTGAATCGAACGGGTTTCTTTCAATTCAATTGGCAAACCTTACCCATGCAAGTGGGTAATACTGCCACTCAATTACCTTCCGGACCTGTATCGGTATTTGCAATGGATCCAACGGATGGTTGTGTGGGAAATGGAGCTATATTCGTTGGGGCAGGCCCCCCTTTGCAGGTTTCTTCTTTTCCTCAAGATGTCAATTGCGCCGGAGGAAGTAATGGGACAATTACAGCTATTCCTTCTAATGGAGTCCCAAATTATTCCTATAGTTGGAATACCTTTCCTGTGCAATCTACAAGTATTGCTACCGGACTTACCTCTGGAATTTACCAGGTAATTGTAACGGATGGCAGAGGATGTAGAGATACTGTTAGCAGTCTTATTGCACAACCTACTCCCCTTTCAGTTACAACCTCTAGTCAATCTTTAACCTGTTTTGGGATTCCTTCAGGAGTTGCTTCTGCTACGGTTTCAGGAGGAGTTCCAGGTTATCATTATAGTTGGAATACTTATCCAGTACAAACTACTTCCATCGCTACTGGTCTTGCAGCGGGCACGCATGTGGTTACGGTGAGTGATGCGAATGGTTGTATCAACGTTACACAAGTGGTAGTTACCCAGCCTCCTTTATTAGGAGTAACTACTTCTTTTACCATTCCTTTGTGTTATGGAGGGCAAGATGCAGCTATTCAGGCGCAAGGCGTTGGCGGAACACCTGGCTATACCTACGAATGGCAGACTACTCCTATTCAATCCACCCAAATTGCCACCGGGATACGTGCAGGGTCATACCAAATTCGCATTGTAGATTCCCGTGGATGTTATACTGTTAATACAGTAAATGTATTGAGCCCAGCTCCTCTACAAGTATCCACCAATGGAGTAGATCTTACTTGTGCAGTGCCCCCTGAGAACGGGATTGCTAATGTTATGGCAACGGGAGGAACTCCTCCCTATACCTACCTATGGAATGGAGGCAATAACCCCATCCAAGCTTATAACACTGGGTTTTCAGCAGGTACCTGGACAGTAAGAGTTCGGGATGCTAACTTGTGTGAAAGATGGGATACCGTAGTACTCGATGCCCCTAATTTACCTGTAGCACATACCTATGCAGATACATTTATGTGTCAGTTTAGCGGAGGAGTGCCCATCG
>Ga0214923_10000223_pt1 | contig 88807 bp, 93 predicted proteins | sample LL1510_MetaG_FD_177993 | JGI IMG/M metagenome (GOLD analysis project Ga0214923, IMG submission 177993) | Freshwater microbial communities from Lake Lanier, Atlanta, Georgia, United States - LL-1510 | ecosystem: Environmental > Aquatic > Freshwater > Lake | place: USA: Georgia | collected... | reverse complement strand
GTTTTCAAACCCCTGGCGTTTTTTTAGCTTGAAATCACCGATATCCCATACCAAGCCAAAATTAATGTCAGGATTATCAAAAGCAACGGTACCCACCGTCCCAGGGGGCTGCCTCATGAAAAACATCGATGAACATACGATGTCAGTTGTAAGCGCATGAATGTTCTCAAAGGATGATCACTATGGCAAAGATCAAAAAGTATCGGTCATGATACACATTTATGCCAGTTTGTCTGCGACAACTTTTGAACTAACCCCTTTGTAATTAAACGCATCTTTATTCAAGTGTCCATTTGAAAATAGTTTTTGCTTGGTTAGAACGGGCAGGTCACAATATGTCTACTTAACAGGCATGGCGATAAATGCCAACGCCGGATTATTTGTGGAGGTCATCATGTAAGGCCAATTTTGGTCGGCTATACCAACTGCTGTCAACACCGGCGTCTTCGCCAATGGTTGACCTAATTTTGCGGTGTAAACATTTAATCTTCTATTGGAATCGCCTTGAAACTGAACATAGGTAACCAAATGCAAATTTCCATAGGGATCTGGGATTATGTTGACTGAATTGCTGTGGTCTGCACCTGAAACTTTCCCACCTGCCATTTGATATGTTTGAGTTAAAAAATCGGTAAGCTCACTACCCCATTTTGAGACATATTTGCCATCTTTACTTTTTACCAACCATTGTGAACTTTTACCCTCTCCATCACCACCACTTGCAAGAATATCAAGCAATCCATCTCCATTAAAATCTAATAATCTAGGAATATAACTAACCCTTGTATCAGTGTTGTAACCCAAAAGCACATCATCAGTGACATCTTTGAAAATTCCTCCGCCCTCGTTTTGTAAAAATTGAATTTCACTGTAGTTATTATCGTCACTTTTGACCGGCTGACTGAACAATGCCACATCTAACTTTCCATCACCATTGATATCCAATGGAACTATTCCTAAATTTTCATACCCGGTAAATTTTTTGGCACTCCACTTGGGCAAGAAAAATCTGGATTGTGGAAGTGTTGAAATCAATGTGAACGACAGTTTATTATTTTCGTCAATATTCCAGGCATACAGTCCTACGCTGCTAACTTTATTACCATTGTATAAAAGATTGCCATATAATCCACCATCAAGCACAAAGCTTACAGTACCGTTATTCAGGAAATCGCCTACGGCTAAAAAACTCCCTGATGCTGATGCGTATCCATTGCTGTTTCTGCTGTTGTAAAGTGAAAAGTTATTAACCTTGTTATTAATACCAATAGTCATGTGAGAACCAGTGTCCGTTATAATAAAATCCAGGTACCCGTCACCGTTCAAATCAACAACTGCAATATCCAGTGAATTGACATAGTTACCAAGATCAATAGCAGTTCTTGAAAAGGAATGGCCGTTATTGATAAACAAATAAGCTGGCCCTGTTAAATCTGGATTATCTGCACCTGGGGCGACAAGCATATCAGTTCGACCACTTTTAAAAAAATCTGCAAATTTGACCGCATAACTACCTAATATCTCATTGGTTTTATTGGGAAACCAAGCTGATGTCACATCAACTAGCACACCTTCTTTCCAGGAAAACATGCTAATGCGGCTATTTACATGGTTTTGAACAGTAGGAGCAGACTGAAACCCCACGATAATAAAGTCCTGACCGCTGCCTGAAATTGTGGCAGTGTAGTTATCACCCACAAAGTGATGGAAGGGGGCAGGATTTATGAGTGGATCGACCGTGCCCGCATACACCGGTGTCGAAAATGGAACTTGCCTCCCTAAAGTACTGGAAGCACCACCCGCACTGCCGCCACTACCGCTGCAAGCCAGCAAGCAGGCCATCAAGGTCATCAATGTCAATTTCTGACGCATGTGAATTTTTCGCAATCCGCCTCGTTTGATTGGGGCGTAGAAGTAGAAACTTCAAGCTGTCTTGGAAAATTCTAAAAATGCGGACGCCTGCGGGGATCAGGTTTCGCAGAGCTGCCAAAATGTTGGGCCAGTTCATTCATTTGTGTTTTGGCATTGAAAAACGTTCTCAAGGCACCGCCAGCCAAATACGAGTTATTGAAATTGGGGATGAAGAGTTGGTATGCATCAAACAAACCCAGCGACATGCCCTCGAGCAACGCAAGTTTTTGTTTTTCGGCCTCAGTGATTCCGGCTTTGCTCAAATCGACGGTGTCCCAATGGCTGGCAGCCCCCGCTGTTTGGCCCATCAGAAAAGACTCTGACATTCCAGAGAACGCTTTGTCTTGTGAATGCAAGTTGTGCCTCAGTTCTCGAGGGCTTTGGGGCATTCTTTTGGGGTCGTTCGCTTTTGCCTCAGCGGCCAATTGTTGATATTTGGTTTTATCAAGGCCATCGCTCAAAGACATCGGTGCAAACTTGCCGTACCATGCATTGATTTTTTTTGATCCAATGGTGACTTCAACATAGTTGGCCAATGTGTTCCATTCCAGTTTGACTGCACTGAAGTAACGCACCATGGAACTGAAATCGATACCATTCAAAACGGCGGTTTCAAAAACGCCTTTGGCACCCATATCCTCGCTGTTGTAAGGGGCGGGGTTGACCAAAGACCACCAACCGCTAAGGGCAGGCATTTGTGTGTCCTTGTCAATGAACTCTGGTGAGCTACCTCTGTCCAAGCGAAAAATTTTGGTCCCAGGTAGCAGAGTGATTAACTGTGGATCTCCAATGAAACCTGTCTTTTCACCGGATGAAAGCTCTCGATAATTGATCAATCGATCTGTCATGCGGTTCACCTTTTTAAACGCAGGCAGCGGTGGAGATGTGATGGGTACATTATCCAGCTTAAGTTTGGTTTCATGCGGGGTGAGCGCTGATTTATTTCTTCTCAGTAAGACGGTCTAGTTGGGTATTGATGGACGCAAAGTCCCTTTTCAAACGAGCGACCCTGCCCACAAAAGCTTGCTTGCTTTCTTCTCTTTTTTGAGCGGCTGATTGCGCCGAAACGGTGCTTTGAGTGGCTGGGCGGACCATTGAGGCGGGTCCACCCGCATGGCCTTGTCGCTTGTCCGTTGAGACAGGCTTATTGAATGTTGGCGCTGGGTCTGGATTGCTTTTGGCATCGATGTCCCACGAACCGGTCACCGAATCATTGCCGACGTTGGCCGTATTGTCAGCAGAGCCGGCATTGAACACGCCCGACGAATCACGCTCATGGTCATCTGAGGGCAGGCGCTCAAAATGATCTTGAATACTTTCCTTGTCGATCAGTGGTTGATGCGCAGCAGCCAAGCCATTGGGTATATTGGGTGCATCATTTTTGGCTGAAATTGGCGTTGCCAGCGGTTGTTTGCGGGTATTCGACGATTGACCAGGATTTTTTTGAAAGTTGTTTGAAAAATCTTCTGACGTGATAGGAATCTTATGGGTATCGATATCCGTTACAGGCAGGGTTTGGTGGTTGGCCTCAGCAGCAGAGGATGGCAATAAATTTCGCTCAGCTGACGCTTTGACTTCTGTGATAGGTATATTTTCTGATGGAAGGTTGGCATCGGTAGAAAATCGCTGTTGATTATTTGATTCATCAGATTGTGGAATGGCTTGTATGTTTTCCTGGGAAAAGGAAGCACTTATTTTTTGAATATTATCTGCCGATTCAAAAATATCAGCAGGTTGTTGAGCGCCAGCTTGCGGCGAAATATTTTCAGTAATTACCGAGGGATCTATAGATTTATTTTCGAGATTGATTGATTCCGCTGGAAGTGCGTCAATTGGCTCCGCCTTTTCCAAAAGAATCTGATGGTCATTACCTGCGGAATTGATGAAACTTTCAGTCGCACTTGGCGCGTTAGGTGCCAATTCTGGATCGATGAACTGTAAATTTTGGTCAATGTCTTTGCCATCAACCACTGCTACAGGTTTGTCTGTAAGTTTTTGCTCTTTAACTGATTCAGACTGCGCTTTATTTGTATCCTGACCAGACTTAACGTGATTTTGAGGTCTTTGGGCGTTACCCGTGTGTTCGGATACAGATACACTGAACTTTGTGCCACTGCTGATAATCAACGGAGGGTCAGACTTGCTCATTTCATGCGTAACTGAAAATATGAATCAATTCAAAAATTTCACAGGTGATCGGCTCATAACCAGTCAATGTCAAAGTATTTCCAAGGTGTCTTGTAATTTGATGATCCTGTCCGATGTGTATCTGACAATACCACGAATACCTGAATTGGCATGAGACAAGGCTCGCAATGCTTTGCTGATGGAAACATTGAGCATTGTGACATGATCCAATGCTTTCAAAGTCCAAGGACAAGGCTCATCTTTCAATCCCTCTGCCAGTCCAAGCACGCTACCCGGTCCCAGGTGAAAAATTTTGTTTTTACCAATCCGCGCTTCAATATGGCCATCGATCAAAATAATACCCGCCCCACTGTGTTCAATGTCAGGAGAGGCGAAAACATTCCCAGCCTGCTGAAAGGTTGTGACCATTTTGTCTGAAGCCAGCAAACTGTAAAAAATATATTCCTGGCTTTTCAAATCTTTATAGTTTTCTGACACCTTCATTTCGTCCAACATTTTTTGAACTTGAAGCGTTGACATATCATTTTTTTTCATGACCTCATAGGTCTGAATGGCTTGTGAAGAATCTGACAATCTTGATATTTGATTGGTCATGTTCAATTGCAATAACAAAGCCTCAATGGTGCAAGTCAATATGCCCGAGTCAGCTTTCAATATCTGTCGAAGTGGTTCTGTTGGAATTTGCAAACAAGTGACCAGTGTTTTGGCACGCGCTGAAGCGCTTCGCATGCCTCCTTGTAATAAAGCTTGCTCTCCAAAGGAAACGCCTTTACCAATGGTGGCAATTTCTTTATTGGTTTCGGGATCGTAAATAATGACTTCACCATCCATAATGATCATCAAACTATCAGCATCATCGCCTTTTTCAAATAAAACCTGCCCAATTTCAAAAAGCAGTGTGTTTCCTGCGCTATCGGTGTTTGCTTTGGCGGGTGAAGCTGTTTTTTCAGGTTTGATAATGGGTTGACTGACCGATTTGGCTGGGTGCAAGTCATTGATCACAGCATGAGGCCGGGAAGATGGCTGAGCTGAATGAAAATCTTTATGGCCTTTTTGATGCTGGTTTTGGAGCTTTATCAAGTCTTCAAGGCTTGCATTTTGGTTGATCACATCCATCGCCAGTGTCAATTCTTTTTCTAATTGACGGGCCAGGGCGGAGTTGACAAAGCCCATGGATGGTTTACCAAAGGAATACATGAATGATTCAGCTGAATCAACACGCGGAGTTTGAGAGACTGACGAAACCTTATCTTGTAACATTTGTCAATTAAGGTAATTAATTAAGTGGTTCGATCTTCAGCCCTGAGCAGTGATTCAACTTCTTGGTCAACTAATTTTTGAATGCCTAAAATTTTGCTGGCTGGACTGGAAAAAATAGCTTGATTTTTCAAAAAATACAAGCGACTGGAGTTGGTCAACAATGACTGAGCCCGCTCTACCGAAAAAGATGACCATTCGCTGGAAAGCCTTTGGGTTAAGTCGATACCCACCGTGGGCAATGAGCTTGCAAAAATATCACTCTCTTGCACCAAAACAGTCAGCCAAAGAGGATTTTTCAAATCAAATGGCTTGTCTTTTGCAGCCGCATGGGTTTCAGCCACACAGTTTGGATCCGTCTTAATGATGATTTGAATGATCAAGCGTTGATCTTCTTCGGTCACACCGGCCTGGGCCATCCATGGGCGCAAAGCTTCTGAAGTGAGCAATTCGATTTGAGACGGAAAAGTATTGGTGAACCCTGTGTGCATGTAGTCGTGGGCGACCACTGATAAATAGGCGATCCACTCCTCGTGTGACAACGGTGCACCCGGTTGTAGCCGCAGTTCCTCTCTGGCGGCCTGTAACAAGCAGGTCAAAGCTTTGACCACATCGGCAATGTGCAAGCGGTTGTGATAGGACAACTCTTCACATTTGCGCGATAACTCCGATCCCTCCATTTCAATGACTTCACTCATCTGCATGATGCACCGGTGCAAAGAGGCGTCAGCAGTTGATAGCTCGGCGTCGTCCTTAAAACCAAGTTGTCGCAGGGCATCGTCGACGATGGCCGGTAATCCAAGCCACTCTGTTGACCATTCATCCCGAAGGATTTGCAAAGATTTTTCTAATTCAGTCAAGTTCATGATTGTGCTCATCTTGAATGGAAAAATCTTTAAGGGAAAAATAGTTCTCTGGTAATGGTTAAATCGTGACAGCTATCGCAGATAAATCATCCCGTCGAACTTCAGATCCGCGCCATTCGGTCACCCGTTGTGACAGTTTCTTGATCAAATCACTGGCATTGTGCGTCCTGAACTCTTCGATGGTTTCAGTGAAACGCTTGGGACCGAAGGCCCGGCCTAAAGCGTGCCCTGGCTGATCAAAAATTCCGTCTGAAGCCATGACAAAGCTGGCACAGTCAGAAATTCGCATTTGAAACTCATCGACTGTTTTATGAGGTTGGGTGCCCGGATAACCAAGTACTTGCTTGTCAGCCACCAAACGAACAATGGCTTCATCCGAGGTTGGCACCACATAACAATTGGTTCTGGCACCAGCAAAAATGAAATTGCCGGAACTTCGATCAAGCAGACAAATACCCGCGTCGAAACCGTCGTTGCTTTCACAGTCCTCTTTGTCTTGGTTCAAAGCAGAACGAACCATGTCGCCGACTTTGGCCAAGGCCAAAGCGGGGCTGATATCAGGGAACTCGGCGAAAACACGATTGAAGCTGCTGATCACCAGCATCGACATCAATGAACCAGGAACACCGTGCCCTGTGCAGTCGATCAAAGCCAAGTAAATTTTTTGCGCATCGTCTGAAATATGACACCAATAGACATCACCGCCCACAATATCGCGCGGTTCCCAAATCAAGCCGACCGACTTGACATTCGTTTCAAGGACATCAATGCCAGGCAGCAAACCTTGTTGAATACGACTGGCATAGCGAACACTGTCGAGCATTTCGGAGTTGATTTCAGCCAACTCTTTGGCTTTTTGCTCATTGGATTCGACCAGGTAATACAAAAGGTCGGTGCTTAAGCCAATGCCTTTGTAAACACCGTTTTCAGTGACGATAAAACCGCCTGAATTCAAGCCAAATCCGTGGTTGATGATGGTGGAGCTCACATTGCTGATGGTTTCGGTGTGCTCCACAACAATGAAGTCATCCAGCATCATCATGCGAACGCTGCGGCGCTCACACACAGAGTAATGCAAAGGATTGGACATCATTTTCAAGGCGTTGGCTTTCTCAACCAATCCAACCGGCGCGCCACTGTCGTCGACGATGGGAATGATTTGAACATTTTCATCTCCGCGAATTTTCTCAATCAAGACGCCACAGGTTTCGCTTTCTTTGGCAGTCCATTGTTCTTTCAAAATGGTGTTAACTGTTTTCTCGTGCATTTGTGTGATCCAGTTGATTAGCTATATCCCTTAAGCTAGACATGAGTTTTAGCCTTTCGGGGAGAGAAAGTTTTGAGGGTGAAATGTTTATGGGGGAGTGACCTGGTATTTCCAAAATGGAGTCTGAATATTTGGCTTCATTGTCTGAAATCAAATCTTTGATTGAAAAAGTACGTACTGATCTGGTAATCCCCTTGAAAGGGAGGGGCTCGCGCTCCTCTGCAACCACGTAGTCTTTGATCAAGGCGTATGTTTCGTAGGCCACCAACACGCCACCAGGCTCACACGCACCTTCTATGCGAGATGTCAAATTGACTTCACCACCAATGATGGTGTAGGACATGCGTTGATTGCTGCCAAAGTTGCCCACCGTGCACCATCCAGAATTGATGCCCATGCGGGTGATCAACGGATAGGGAAGGCCATCTTTTTGCCATTTGATATTTAATTCGCTCAGGCGACGTTGCATGGCCACTGCCATGCGAACGGCCATCAAAGCATCTTTGTCATGCCCCCTGGTTTCGGGGTCTCCGAAGAAGATCATGACCGCATCACCAATGAATTTATCAATGGTTCCACCATATTCCAAGGCAATGGCGGACATCTCTGAAAAATAATCATTGATGAGTATGGTCAACCTTTCGGGTTGCAGGGCTTCTGAAATTTTTGTGAAGCCTTGAATATCAGAGAAAAAAATGGTCAACAGTTTGCGCTGCGACTTGACCTCAAACGATTGCTTTCCTTCGAAGATTGAATCATAGACTTGCTTGGGTAAATAGGGCGATAAGCTGGTCGCAATGACTTCAAACCTCTTCTTTTCTATCATTAATTCTTCTGATAGTTTCTGAAGCCTCAGTTCGTTGCGATCACTGATGCGCAAAATACGTTGTAAGTCTTTGAGTAATCGTCGGTAGTCCTTGGTGATTTTTAGAAAATCAGATTGCGAAACATAATCAGGCCCCTGTTTGACCAAAGACTCGCACCATGCGAGTGTTTCCATCTCTTGGGATAACAGCTCTGCGGTCATGCTGAACCTAAATTATTGGTGTCAAGTAAAAGTTAACAATTGGAATCGAGCTTTCACTAATTCTTCAGAGAACTCCTCACCCAGCTCGCGCATATTGTCATCATCATCGGCATGATGCCATTCAATCAAGACATCATTTCCTTCGGTGGCGGATTCTTCCAAGGCGCTGAACAAATCCATGATCACTTTGGCAGAGGAGCTGTTGAAATAGGTCATCTGGAATGAAAAGTGAACCACACCTTCGTGTTTCAGCTTTAAAAACTCTCTGACCTTGGTCAAGGGCTCAGCAAAAAATTTAGGCGGATCCTCAGGATACGACTCACCAGACAAGATCAGTCTGCGCTGATCGGGATCAAAGTCGAATTTTGGTGTGCGTGCAGTGGCATCAATCAGAATTTTTTCCATATATTCACCTTGATTAGAAATAAGCTTCGAAACAGAAAAAGAACATCTTGGGATCTTCGGTGGGAACCATTTCAAAGTCCCAATCGCCATTGGCTTCCCGAGCAATGGAAACAAAACCTACTCCAGCACCTTTTGAACCTTCAGGGGGACCATCTTTTAACTGTTCCCGCATGAGTTTGGTCAACTCCTTGCGGTCCAAACCACGAATAGACTCCAGAGACTGCTTCAACCTGTCAACATTCGATTCTTCAATCATGTTGCAGCAAGTCACAAATCTTTTTCCGTCAGATCTGTCCCCAATGGCAACCATGCCATAGCGAATTTCTTGGCTCAACAAAGGATCGGTCAGGGGTATGCCTTCTTCGTCCAACTCGGGACCTTGACTCTCAGCAGAGTAACGAATGACGTTTTGAACCTGCTCTACAAAGGCAGAAAAAATACCGCGAGATACTTTATTGTCAATATGATCCAAAGCCAGTTTGGTGCGTAGCGCGTTACCAATGCCGGTCAAAATATCATCATTTAAAAAGCCGCTGTAAGTAAAAACTATCCCCCGCTTGTTGAGTTCATTACGGAAATCTAAGAATGATTGCCCGTTCAATTTAAGCTCCTTGAAGTTAAGGTTGGTGATCCTATCCAGGCTTTTTTACAAATTTATTTAAAGTATTTTTGATCTATCAAAAGGTTAGAAATTGATTTAATGTAAAAAATAGCTAAGTTAAGCGACGTTATCGTGTTCTTTTGTATGCGCACATGATCGACCACGGCAAAGTCATGTGCATGCTTCTTGGGTCTCAGGTGACGGAAAGTCCATCAGCGGGTTGGCCCATGGGCAATGAGGGGGTGCCGTTAAACTCATCGTCATGTTCAGATCCTCATTTTTTCTCCTTTGCTGTGTGTGTGTTTGTCAATTCGGTGCCAGCGCACAAATGGCGCATCAGTGGGTGGAGTGGGGTGATAGAGTGCATGGTGGCTTTGGCAGTTTGATCGCCTTGGGCGTTCGATTGGGCAACGATGCATTGGTTCAATTAAAAGCCCAGCGCAGAGAGGTCCTGGTGGAGTACTCGGATGGGCCGCAAACCCCATGTGCATGTGTGCTGGATGGCATTGCCGTTGCCGTGTCAGCCAGTCTGGGGCAAAGAACTCTCAAACTCAACGACCAACGGACAGAGGAAGGATTGCTGGCGCGCGTGAAATTCACCCATCGGCAAACGCAACAGCAAGTCGTCTATGAACTGCCGATTTCAGTCCTCAAACGCATGGGTGAAATCAATCAAGGTACATCGCCCATCGAGCGATTTGAGGCGGTGCAGGGCATTGATGCCAGAGAGCTTTTTCGCATTCAAAGGCCATGAGCAAGACAATGCCGTGAAAGTCGTTGATGGCCCATGATAGGCACTGGATTCAGCCATATTTTTTCAACACAGACACCATGACAACTGCATTGACCATGCCTTCTCGCAAGACCATCATTCTGGTGGGACTGTTTGGGTGTTTATTGACCTCTATGGCCGGCGTGACGGGGTGCATGTTGATCAATGGCTGGGCGGTTTCAGGCGGATGGTTGGAGTGGACCAAGCGATTGGCTTGGGGGTATCCATGTGCCTGTTTGGTGGTCGTTGGGGTGTTTCCCTTCATGGTGCCCAGGTTGACAATCCGCTTAGAGGCGGCTTTTCATGCTGACCGAATCAACTTGACGAACTCAGTAAGGCATCGATCATTGGAATGAATGTTTCGATGGGTTCACTGGGATAGTCAGGGTCGATTGTCGCTTGGTCATAAAGTTTCACAAACTCTGCAGTCCAATCAAAGAAGGGGTGGCCGCGCCACAATTCGCGTTCATACCTGTCATTGCCCGGCAGGTGAAGTGCGTGAAAATTTTGAAATACCGCATGGTTTTTGAGCATCCAATGGTTGCGTTCAGAAATAGATGGCCCCAATAGCGCGGATGCCACTTCACCATGGTTGCTGAACGATGTGGTGTATCCCACATCATGAAACAGAGCAACGACCACATCTTCAACGGGTAAACCGTCTCGCAAGACCATGGTGGCAGACTGCAACGCATGTCTGTACATATTGACGCGATACCCAAACGAAGCGTCATTGGCACTGACGGTGAGCATGCGCACAAGATGCTCGGTTTTGAAGCGAGAAAAAAACCTTTCCCTTTGCGCATCAAGCGTTATCCATTGAGCGGTTGAAAACTGCTCAATGCTGGAATGCTCCAAATAGACCCATTCGCTCTGACCCAAACTGGAATAGTTGTCTTTCAATTTGTTCTCTTTGTAAATTGAGAATGGCGTAAAAAAGTATCATAAGTATAAGATGAGTTGTAACAACCACTGAAACCTGGCCAAATTCATTCGATTAATTTTCGGGATGCCTCTCGCTCTTTTTTGTATTGTTCGTAAGGGGGCAGTATCAGCGGATTGGGGATGGCAGGACTTGAATGAATTGTTTGTTGGCTGCGAATGCTTTCGTAAACGGACTCTGGGCTGATGGATGCGCAACCTGTGAGGAGTAAAAGCAAAAGCAGATGTTTGGTGCTCATCATGGATACCCATAAATGTTTCAAAGCAGTAAAACATCAGAGGGCGCATTGTGTGACCCGTTGGTCGGGGTGAGAGGATTCGAACCTCCGGCCTCTACGTCCCGAACGTAGCGCTCTACCAGGCTAAGCTACACCCCGTGGACAAGAAGTGTAACAAAGCCCCTGATGGCCAGATGGCAGAAATTTCATGGTTTTTTGCTGCTCGGGTAGTTGTATATAGCCGCGGACTGTACTTTTTTGACGTGCAACAAACACTCTGAGCGAATACCAGCGGCTTTGATATTTTCGCAGGTATAAGAGTTGGGTTGCACCTTGGCCATGCAGAGCAATCTCTTGTCTTGGGTCGATATGGCATCGCAAAACCGAGTGGCTTTTTGTTGCAGTGCAGAGCAAATTGCCTGCTCTTCGTTGTCCAGCAGCGTATCGCAGTCTTGAGTTTGCGCAAACACCCCCAAGTGCAAGCACAGCAGGATGAAACAGTGTATTTTTTTCATGGACTTTTGTGTGGTCGGTGACGGTATGGCGCCTCAGATGAGGGTGCGGTGTTTTGAATGGTTTTTATGTGCCGGGAGGGCGCGAAATCACCGGTGGCGGGGCCGATTCATTGACTTGGGAGAATTCAGCAGTCGGGTCGCTATCAGAGGACTTGCGCTCAGTTTTTTGCTTGAGCTTGTCTTCCTTTTTGCGTTTTTTGGCCAACTCCTTCTGGCGTTTTTCGTAGCTGTAATTGGGAGTGGCCATGGTTTGTCCTTTTTCAGGTTCTTCGGTTTAAAAGTTGAGCGGCCAATTGATGCAAGGCCGCTCGGTAAGGTGAGGTGGGTAAAATTTCCAAGGCAGTGATGGCGCGATTGGCTTCTTCAGCGGCCGCAGCTTGTGTGGCTTGCAGTGCGCCGGTTTGCCGAACAATGGCAATAATGTGTTGCAAGGCATCCAAGTCGCCGTTTTCGATGGCCTGACGAATGGTTTGACTTTGTTCTGGGGTGCCTTTTTGCATGGCCACTATCAAAGGCAGGGTGGCTTTGCCTTCGCGCAGATCGTCGCCCAAATTTTTGCCAATCTCGTTGGTGTTGCCGGCATAGTCCAGCAAGTCGTCAACCAATTGGAATGCGGTTCCCAAGGCTTGACCGAAGTTGGCGCAGGCATGCTCGATGTCGCTGCTGGCCCGCGCCAGCACTGGCGGCAATTGGGCACTGGCTTCAAAGAGCTTGGCAGTTTTGGATCGAATCACCAACAAATAGTCGTCTTTGGTCAGGGTGGCATTGTGGGTGTTCATCAATTGCAACACCTCGCCTTCGGCGATCACATTGGTGGCTTCGGCCAATATCTCCATCACCCGCATTTGGCCGCTTTCAACCATCATTTGAAAAGCGCGTGAATACAAAAAATCGCCCACCAGCACGCTGGCAGGGTTGCCAAAATTTTGATTGGCCGTGGCACGTCCACGGCGCAAGGTGGATTCGTCGACCACATCGTCATGCAACAAAGTGGCGGTGTGAATGAACTCAACCACAGCGGCCATGGGAAAGCGTTGTGGGCCATCAAAGCCAATGGCTTTGGCGACCAACAGCAACAAGGCTGGACGAAGTCGCTTGCCACCCGCATCAATGATGTACTGAGAAACCTCTCCCACCAAGGGGACGCCAGAAGACAAGCGCAGCTTGATGATGCGGTCCACTTCAGCCATGTCCTCGGCTATCAAGGACAGGGCGTTGGTGGATGCGTCAGGCGAAATTGACAAGTGTGGATCTGTTTGATTTGAGCAACGCCATTATAGGGATGGCATTTACAGGTCCCCGGGGCCCTGCTGGTCGAGTTCGAGGGGTTTGCATCAGAGCTGGCAGATTCTGATAGAATATGCGGTTCTTCAAAAATCCTTTTGGAGAACCTTCAGAGAACATTTTCCCAGAGGTCAATATGTACGCGGTCATAAAAACCGGTGGCAAACAGTATCGTGTTGCTGCTGGCGAAAAAATTAAAGTAGAACAGATTGCTGCGGACGTGGGCCAAGAGATCGTGATCGACCAAGTGCTTGCCGTCGGAAACGGCGTTGAACTCAAGGTTGGCACACCCTTGGTGTCCGGTGCAACGGTCAAAGCCACCGTGTTGTCGCACGGTAAGCATGACAAAGTGCGCATTTTCAAAATGCGCCGTCGCAAGCACTATCAAAAACGCCAGGGGCATCGGCAGCAATTCACAGAATTGCACATTGCCTCCATTCAAGGTTGAGGGTTTGAGTCATGGCACAGAAAAAAGGCGGCGGCTCTACGCGCAACGGGCGTGATTCACAGCCCAAAATGCTGGGTGTCAAAGCGTTTGGCGGGGAGTTGGTGAGCGCTGGTTCCATCATTGTTCGTCAGCGCGGCACCAAGTTTCACCCAGGTACCAATGTGGGCATCGGTAAAGATCACTCCTTGTTTGCATTGGTGGATGGCCAAGTGAGCTTTGCCATCAAAGGGCCGCTGAACAAGTCCACGGTCAATGTCAAGCCAATTTGAAATTTGGATCTGATGCTGACAAGCCCCGCCCGGTCGGGGCTTTTTTATTGATTAAGATGACCGCATGAAGTTTGTGGATGAAGCGCTGATTGACGTGATCGCCGGTGATGGCGGCAATGGCTGCGTCTCGTTTCGGCACGAAAAATACAAGGAGTTTGGTGGCCCCAATGGCGGTGATGGTGGGCGCGGAGGCCATGTGTACGCGGTAGCGGATGCCAGTCTCAACACCCTGGTGGATTTCCGCTACTCCCGGCGATACGAGGCCCGCAAAGGTCAGCACGGTTTGGGCTCAGACATGTTTGGCGCGGCGGGTGATGACATCACGTTGAAGATGCCGGTGGGTTCTGTCATCACCGATGCCGAAACCGGCAACGTCCTGTACGAGATGTTGGTGCCTGGCGAGAAGATCCTGATCGCCAAAGGTGGCGACGGTGGTTTTGGCAACATGCGGTTCAAAAGTTCAATCAACCGTGCGCCGCGACAAAAAACACCTGGTTGGCCTGGCGAGCGCAAAAGCCTCAAGCTCGAGCTCAAGGTGTTGGCCGATGTGGGTTTGCTGGGCATGCCCAACGCTGGCAAGTCAACTCTGATCACCGCCATTTCAAATGCCCGCCCAAAAATTGCCGACTATCCCTTCACCACTTTGCACCCAAATTTGGGTGTGGTGCGGGTCGGCCCCGAGCAAAGTTTTGTGGTGGCCGATATTCCCGGTTTGATCGAAGGGGCCTCAGAGGGCGCTGGATTGGGTCACCAGTTTTTGCGCCACTTGCAGCGAACTCGCTTGCTTTTGCATGTGGTGGACTTCGCCCCCTTTGATGACAGCATTGACCCCGTGGCACAGGCCAAAGCGATTGTGGTCGAGCTCAAAAAGTATGACCTGGCCTTGTATGAAAAACCCCGCTGGTTGGTGCTCAACAAGATCGACATGGTCGATGCCGATCAGCGGGCGAACCGGGTCAAGGAATTCGTGCGTCGCATGCGCTACAAAGGCCCACTGTTTGAGATTTCTGCCCTGACCCACGATGGTTGCGAGGCCTTGAGCAAAGCCATTTTCAAGTATTTGCATGAACAGCACTTGGCCACCTTGGCCCCGGTGGATGTCGATCCCCGTTTTGTGGCCGTTACGCTGGATGCGCCTTCCACGGCCGAGTGATTGGCAAGTCACCTCATGAGCAACGCCGCCCATGTCATGCGTGATGCACGTCGTTTGGTCATCAAAGTCGGCTCTACTTTGGTGACCAATGAAGGCAAGGGCTTGGACCCACAAGCGATCGGTCAATGGTGCCGGCAAATGAGCGCGTTGATGCGTGAAGGACGCGAGGTCATCATGGTTTCCAGCGGTGCCATTGCTGAAGGCATGAAGCGTTTGGGGTGGACCACTCGACCCCACGAAATCCACGAACTCCAAGCCGCTGCCGCAGTGGGCCAAATGGGCTTGGCCCACATGTATGAAACCCATTTGCGCGCGCACGGTCTGGGCAGTGCACAAGTGTTACTGACCCATGCAGATTTGGCCGACCGTGAACGCTACCTCAATGCCCGTTCCACCTTATTGACCTTGCTCCAGCACGGGGTGTTGCCCGTCGTCAATGAAAACGACACGGTGGTCAACGATGAAATCAAGTTCGGTGACAACGACACCTTGGGCGCTTTGGTGGCCAATTTGGTCGATGCCGATGCCTTGATCATCTTGACCGACCAAAAGGGCCTCTACACCGTGGATCCCAGGCGTGACCCGTCTGCCACCTTGGTGCACCATGCCCGCGCAGGTGACCCCCAATTGGAGGTCATGGCTGGCGGCACCGGTTCGAGCCTGGGCAAAGGGGGCATGATCACCAAAATTTTGGCGGCCAAGCGCGCAGCGGGCTCAGGCGCATCGACCGTGATTGCCTGGGGACGCGAAACCGATGTGCTGCTTCGCTTGGCCGAAGGTGAGGCCATTGGTACTTTATTGGAGGCCCCCACGCAAAAGCAGCAAGCGCGCAAGCAGTGGATGGTCGACCACCTGCAACTGCGTGGGGCGGTGACGATCGATGCGGGTGCATGGGTCAAACTCAGTCAGGAAGGCAAGAGCCTGTTGCCGATAGGCATGACCAGTGTGCAGGGCGATTTTTCGCGCGGCGATGTCATCGCCATCTGCGCACCCGACGGCAGCGAGATGGCCCGGGGTTTGGCCAATTACGCCAGCGCCGAGGCAAGGCTGTTGTGCCGCAAGCCCTCTAGCGATATTGAAACATTGTTGGGTTACGTGGCAGAACCAGAAATGGTGCACCGCGATAACTTGGTTTTGTTACCTTCGACCCAACCAGCCCAACCCAAGCTTGCGGGTTAAACCGTTGACAGATGCAGGCATTAACGCCCGCTACCGTCTGGGTGCGGGTCAAAACTGCCGCCGGGAGGCAGTTCGAGTCCGTTCGGGGGCCGGCATTTTGAATCCTCATGCCCCATGCGTGGCGAGCCCCGGTAAAGCCTGTGTCGCCCATTTTGCCGGGGCAAATAGCGTGACAACTCGGTCAATGCCAATTGGTACACCCCGCGTTTGAAATCAACCACTGCATCCAGTGGAACCCAGTAATCGTTCCAGCGCCAGGCATCAAACTCAGGGTGATCTGTGGCACGCAAGTTAAGTTGCCAGTCGTGGGCCTGCATTTGCAGCAAAAACCAAATTTGTTTTTGACCCTTGTAGTGCCCACGCGCTTCGCGCCGGACATATCGATCGGGCACCTCGTAGCGCAACCAGTCACGGGTACGGGCCACAACCCGAACGTGGTCAGGCAGCAAACCCACTTCCTCTTGCAGTTCGCGGTACATGGCCTGCTCAGGGCTTTCGCCTCTATCAATTCCCCCTTGGGGAAACTGCCAGCTGTGGGTTCGGATCCTTTTGCCCCAAAACACCTGGTTCTTCTGGTTGAGCAGGATGATGCCGACGTTGGGTCGAAACCCTTCACGGTCAAGCATAATCAAACCTCAAATTTTTAAACTGGTTCTATTATGCACAGACCGTCTGCCCCATCAAGCGGGCTGACCCCATTGGCACTCCTGCGGTGCTGGAAATTCCCCGCCCCATGAAAGCCTCCCAGTTCCTGATCTCCACCCTCAAAGAAGCCCCTGCCGACGCTGAAGTGGCCAGCCACCAATTGATGATGCGCGCTGGCATGATCAAAAAGCTCGGCGCTGGTATCTACACCTACATGCCCATGGGCTTGCGGGTGATCCGCAAGGTCGAGGCCATCGTGCGCGAGGAAATGAACCGCGCCCAAGCGGTGGAGATGACCATGCCGGTGGTCCAACCCGCCGAGCTCTGGCAAGAGACCGGGCGCTTCGAGAAAATGGGCCCCGAGCTGCTGCGCATCAAAGACCGACATGGTCGGGACTTCGTGATTCAGCCCACTTCCGAGGAAGTAGTCACTGACATTGCCAAGCAAGAGCTGCGCAGTTACAAGCAGTTGCCCAAAAACTTCTACCAAATCCAGACCAAGTTCCGCGACGAGCGGCGGCCCCGTTTTGGCCTCATGCGTGGGCGCGAGTTCATCATGAAGGACGCCTACAGCTTTGACCGCAATGGCGACGCGGCCAAGGCCAGCTACCAAAACATGGCGCAGGCCTACCGCCGCATCTTTGACCGCTTTGGCTTGCAATACCGCGCCGTGGCTGCCGACAGCGGCGCCATCGGCGGCGATTTGTCAGAGGAATTCCAGGTCATGGCCGCCACGGGTGAAGACGTCATCGTCTACTGCCCGACCAGCGACTACGCGGCCAACATGGAAAAAGCCCAGGCCTTGCCACCTCAGCAAGCGCGGCCTGCCGCCCGTCAAGCCCTGACCAAAACCCCAACCCCCGGTCAAAGCACCTGCCCCGACGTGGCGGTGCACTTGGGCTTGCCGCTGGCGCAAACTGTCAAATCGCTGGTGCTGGCCACCGACGAGCTCAATGAGGCGGGAGAGGTGGCCAAGTCGCAGGTCTGGCTGCTGCTGGTGCGCGGTGACCACGACATGAACGAGGTGAAAGTGGGCAAATTGCCGGGCTTTGAAACAGGCTTTCGCTTTGCCACCTTGGGTGAGATTGAAGACCACTTTGGCTGCAAGCCCGGTTACTTGGGGCCTTTGGGCCTGCCAAAGCCGGTCCGCATCGTGGCCGACTTGGAAGTGGCCGTGATGGCCGATTGGGTTTGCGGGGCCAACGAGGTGGACTTCCACATGACCGGTGTCAACTGGGGCCGCGACCTGCCCGAACCGCACCTGCTGGCCGACATCCGCAACGTGGTGGCGGGCGACGTATCACCCGATGGCCAAGGGGTGTTGGCGATCGAGCGCGGCATCGAAGTGGGCCACATCTTCTACCTGGGCACCAAGTACAGCGCGGCCATGAACGCCACGTTTTTGGACGAAGACGGCAAGCCCAAGCCTTTCGAGATGGGTTGTTATGGCATTGGCATCACCCGCATGCCCGCCGCTGCCATCGAGCAAAACCATGATGCCAAAGGCATCATCTGGCCCGACGCAATTGCACCGTTCACCTTGGTGATTTGCCCCATCGGCGCAGAGCGCAGCGCCGACGTGAAAGCCGCTGCCGACCAGCTTTACGCCGATTTGCTGGCTGCGGGTGTGGACGTGATCTTGGACGACCGGGGCGAGCGCCCGGGCGTCATGTTCGCCGACTGGGAGTTGATCGGCGTGCCGCACCGCGTGACGATTGGTGACAAAGGCCTGAAAGACGGCTTGGTGGAGTACCAGCATCGCCGCGATGCCCAGGCCAGCAAGCTTGCGCTGGCTGAAGTGCTGGGCGTGTTGAAGGCCAAGTTGGGCGTTTGAGTTCCTGCTGAGGATGGGCATGTGGCGGTGTGTTGTTTGCTGTGCCTGGTTGCTGTGGCCCCTGGCCGTGTCGGCTGGGCCGCAGCGCGAGGAGCACATGGCCGATGCGGTTCGCAACGCCTTGCGCGCGGCGGTGGCCGCTCCGGGCGCACCGGCCGTGGCTGAACAGGCTGATGCGACGGCCCAAGATACCTGGGTGCAAGCCATGGCGCCGCGCTGGGAGCGCTGGTTGCAGCGCCACACCAGCGCTGGTCTGGCAGGCGTTTCCAGCGCAACCGAATGGGCACATGAAAGTGTGCGCCGCGAGGCATTGCAAACCATTTGGTACGAGGCCCGCCGCGCCGGCCTTGAGCCATCGCTGGTGCTGGGGCTGATTGAGGTGGAGAGCGGTTTTCGCAAATTTGCCATCAGTTCTGCGGGAGCGCGCGGCTTGATGCAGGTGATGCCGTTTTGGGCCCGCAGTTTGGGCAACGGGGACGTGTCGGTGCTGTTTCAGTTGCAAGCCAATTTGCGCTTTGGCTGTGTGATCTTGCGCCACTACCTGGCCTTGGAGGGTGGCAACCTGAGCATGGCATTGGGCCGCTACAACGGCAGCCGGGGCCAAAGTGCCTACCCAAGCGCGGTGTTGACCGCGCAAAGGCGCTGGGCGCAACCGGCCCGATAGGCGCTCAGGCCTTGAGCACCGAAAGCAATTCGCCGGATTCGTACATTTCCATCATGATGTCGGAGCCGCCGACAAATTCACCTTTGACATACAACTGCGGGATGGTGGGCCAGTTGCTGTATTCCTTGATGCCTTGACGGATTTCTGCATCGTCGAGCACATTCACGGTTTTGACGGTCTTGGTGTCAACGCCGCAGGCTTTGAGCACCTGGATGGCCCGCCCGGAAAACCCGCACATGGGAAAGCTGGCGCTGCCCTTCATGAAAAGAACGACTTCGTTGGCCTTGACCAACTCGTCAATGCGTTGCATCACATCACTCATATCTGTCTCCAGTCCGTTTCAAGAATGTCGGCATTATTTCACCCTTGCGGTGCACGCACCGGTGCAGCGGCGGATGCCCGCTTCGTCCAAGCGGCTTTGCACCTGTTGCCAACCCTGGGCATGCAGCATAGCCTGGACCGCGTCGGCCTGGTCGTGGCCGTGTTCCAGCAGCAACCAACCCCCCGGGTGCAAATGCGCGGCGGCTTGGTCCACCAAACAGCGCAGCGCATCCAAACCATCGGCACCGGCGGCCAAGGCCAAGCGCGGCTCATGGCGCAGGCCGGGCCAATGGGGGTCGGACTCGGCCACATAGGGTGGGTTGGATGCAATCAGGTCAAAGCGCTGGCCTGCCCAGGGCAGGAACCAATCGCCCAAGGCAAATTGAACCGGCAGTCCCAAGCGCCGGGCATTGCCTTGGGCCACCGCCAGGGCATCGGGGCTGATGTCGCTGGCGCACACGCGGGCTTTGGGGCATTGGTGGGCCATCGCCAAAGCCACCGCGCCGCTGCCGGTGCCCAGGTCGAGCACAGTTGGTGATGTGAGTTCTTGCACACGCTCTATCGCCCAATTCACCAGGGTTTCGGTGTCGGCGCGGGGATCCAGCACCCGTTCATCGATCTGTAAATCCAGGTTGTAAAAGCTCTTGCGACCGATCAGATAGGCCAACGGAACGCCCTGCTGGCGCTGTTGCAGCCATTCGGCCCAGCGTTCTTCGGTGTCTTCCGGCAGGGCATGATCGTCGTGCGCGAGCAGCCAGGCGCGGTCTTGGGCCGGTCGACCGAGCAAGGCCAGCAGCAACCACTGGGCATCGAGCCGCTCAAGCCCCAGGCTTTGGGCTTGGCGCAAAGCCTGGCCCAAAGTCATGGCGGACCGTCAAGCCCCAGGGCCTGCATCTGCTCGGCCTCGCGGGCGTTGTGCAGGGCTTGCAACACATCGTCCAAGTCGCCCTCCATCACCTGGGCCAATTTGTACAAGGTCAGGTTGATGCGGTGATCGGTCAGCCGGCCTTGGGGAAAGTTATAGGTGCGAATGCGGTCACTGCGATCGCCGCTGCCAATCAGGCCTTTGCGGGTGGCGGCTTCTTTGGCCGAGCGTTCGCTGCGCTCGCGCTCCTGGATGCGGGCGGCCAACACCTGCAAGGCTTTGGCTTTGTTGCGGTGCTGCGAGCGGTCATCTTGGCATTCGGCCACGATGCCGGTGGGCAAGTGGGTCACGCGCACGGCCGAGTCGGTTTTGTTGATGTGCTGGCCACCCGCACCGCTGGCGCGAAAGGTGTCGATGCGCAGATCGGCGGGGCTGATTTGCACGGCTGCGGCTTCGTCGGGCTCGGGCATCACCGCCACGGTACAGGCGCTGGTGTGAATGCGCCCTTGCGACTCGGTGGCAGGCACGCGCTGCACACGGTGGCCGCCCGACTCCAGGCGCAACCAGCCATAGGCCTGATCGCCCTCGACGCGCAGCACCACCTCTTTGTAGCCCCCCAAATCGCTGGGTGATTCGCTCAGCAAACTCACCCGCCAGCCCCGGCGTTCGGCGCAACGGGTGTACATGCGCAACAAGTCGGCGGCGAACAGGGCCGATTCATCGCCGCCGGTTCCGGCGCGGATCTCCAGGTATGCGGCGCGCTCATCTTCGGGGTCTTTGGGCAGCAGCATGCGCTGCAGTTCAGCCTCCAGTCGGGCCATGTCTTGACGGGCTTGTTGGGCCTCCTCTTCACCCAAGGCACGCATATCGGCATCCTCATGGCTGATCAGGACTTGGGCAGCTTGCGCGTCGGCTTGGCGCTGTTGGTATTGCAAGTAACGCTGGGCCACTGCGCCCACATCGGTGCGCTCGCGCGACAAGGCCATGAAGGCCTGCATGTCCTTCATGATGTCTTCGCGCGAGAGCAAAAAATCAAGCTCAGCCAAGCGTTGGTTGTAGCGCTCCAGTTGAGCGCGCAAAAATTCTTTCACGGGTGAGGGCCGGGCTAACGGGTGTTGCGCAGGAAAAACTGCTCGATAGCAGTGCGGGCTCGCTCGCGCGCTTGGGGCTCGTTGCCATGCAGTTCGGCCATGGCACCGTGCAACATTTTTTGGGTCAAGCCACGGGCCAGGCTTTCAAGCACTTCCTCTATGTCCTCACCTTTGGCCAGTTGTTTGCGGGCGCGCAACAGTTCCGCTTCGCGCCAGGCCTGGGCCTGGGCATTGAGTTGTTGGATCAATGGCACCTGGCCGCGTTGCTCCAGCCAGTGCAAAAAGCTTTGCACACCTGCGTCGATGATGGTCTCGGCCTGCGCCACCGCCGCCTGGCGGTTGGCTTGCCCGGTTTGCACCACGGTGGCCAAATCGTCCACGGTGTACAAATAAACGTCGCGCAGGCTTTTGACTTCGGGTTCAATGTCGCGCGGCACCGCCAAGTCCACCATGAACATCGGGCGCTGGCGGCGTTTTTTCAGGGCCCGCTCGACGGCACCCAGGCCGATCAAGGGCAGGGTGCTGGCGGTGGAACTGATGACCGCGTCAAACTCATGCAGCCGATCGGGCAAGTCAGCCAAACGCATCACATCGCCGCCAAAATGGCTGGCCAAGCGCTCGCCGCGCTCCATGGTGCGATTGGCCACGGTGATGGATTGCGGCTTTTTCGCGGCAAAGTGGGTGGCGCACAACTCGATCATTTCGCCCGCGCCTACAAACAACACGCGGATGCGGCCAATGTCTTCGAACAATTGCATGGACAAGCGAACGCTGGCCGCTGCCATGCTGATGGAGTGGGCCCCGATTTCGGTCCTGCTGCGCACCTCTTTGGCCACCGCAAACGTGCGCTGAAAGAGCTGGTTCAAAGTGGTCCCCAAGGCACCCACTTCGTCGGCGGCACGCACGGCATCTTTCATTTGGCCCAAAATTTGGGCCTCGCCCAGGACCATTGAGTCCAGGCCGCTGGCCACCCGAAAAGCGTGGCGAGCGGCGTTGGCGTTTTCCAGCGCGTAGGTGTGGGCATGCAGGTCTTGGGCATTGACCCCGCCAGACTGGGCCAACCATTGCAGGGTTTGGGTCATGTCGGGACGGGGACCGGCGCAATATATCTCAGTGCGGTTGCAAGTGGACAAGATGGCGGCTTCGCAGTGATCGGTCAAGCCCCTGCGCAAGCCCGTCAAGGCAGGACCCATCTGGTCCAGGGCAATGGCAAATTTGCCCCGCAGGTCCAGCGGCGCTGTGTGGTGATTGAGGCCCAAGGCCCAGACTGCCATGCGATGAATTATAAAATTTGCCAGCCATGAATGCTCTGGATGCCCTTTGGCACCTCCTTCACTTGACTGTGCCCGCGTTGGCGGTGGCCGCTTGGGTAAGCCTGATGGGGCCTTTGGTGGTCAATCAAGCCATTGGCAACCACCTGATCAGGCGAATGCTGGTCAATGGCATGGTGGGTGTGGCGGCATTGGCGGCTGGTCTGTGGTTCTGGGGGAAAGACGGAAAGATGAGCACCTATGCGGCCATGGTGTTGGCGTGTGCCAGCAGCCAATGGTTGCTCATGCGCGCTTGGCGACGCCAAAGCGGTCCACCGCATCGGTGATCAAGCCATCCACGCCCCAATCTCTGAGTTCTTGCGCCTGAGCGGACGCATTGACCGTGAAAGCCAAGGCGCGCAAGCCGGCTTGGTGGGCTTGTTCTATCCGACTGGGGCTGCACAAGTGTCGGTGCATCACCACTGCCACGCAGCCCAGTTCGATGGCCATGGACAGGGGCGGGGGCGCATCCACATCCATCAGCAAAGCGCGCGGTAAATCGGGTGCCGCCAGCCCCGCCGCTTGCAAGGCATCAATGGAGAAAGAACTCAACAAGGGTTTGCTGGGGCTGTGGGCCCACAAGGCCTGCGCTGTGCGTGCCACCTGTGTGCCACAGCGTTTCGCTTGCGCGGGAGCGGCTTTGAGCTCCAGGTTCAATGCATGCCCTTGGGCCTGGGCCCAGTGCGACAAGGCATCCAAGCGCAGCAATCCCGTGCCCGTGTGGCCGGGTGAATGCCAGGCCCCAGCGTCCAGGTTTGAGAGCGCCGACCAGGTCTGGTCTGTGGCCAGACCCGCGCCGCTGGTGGTGCGCGATAAATCCATGTCGTGCAACAAAAAAGCCACCCCATCGGCGCTGACTTGCACATCGCATTCAAACATCTCAAACCCGTGCAGGGCCCCAAGTTCAAAAGCTGCCAAGGTGTTTTCTGGGGCAAGGTGGCCCGCGCCACGATGGGCAATCCAAAAAGGGTAGGGCCAGTTGGCGGTGTATTTGATCGTCGTCATGACCGCATTGTCGCGTGCTGGTGTTTGGCGGTGGGATTGCGCTGGGTTTGTCAAAGGGCTTATGGGATGGGGGAATTACCCTGTTGCGTTACCATGCACGTCTTAAACATGAACGCTCCTACCGCCTTGCACCAGTTGCTGTCACAAGCCGACAGCGGTCCCAGGTTGCGCGAAATCCCCTACAACTACACCTCTTTCTCCGACCGGGAGATCGTGATGCGTTTGCTGGGTGAGCCGGCCTGGGATTGGCTTGAGCGCTTGCGCCAAGAGCGGCGCACGGGCCGTTCTGCGCGCATGCTCTACGAGGTGCTGGGTGATATTTGGGTGGTTCAGCGCAACCCCTATTTGCAAGATGACATGCTCGACAACCCTGCGCGTCGGCGTTTGTTGGTCGAGGCCTTGCATCACCGTTTGGGCGAAGTGCAAAAGCGCCGCACACCCAGCGCCGATACCCAACGTGACGAATGGGTGGGCCGTTTGTTGGCGGCCGCCACCTCAGCGGTGGACGCCTTTGCCCAAAGCTTTGAACAGATGGACCGCATGCGGCGCAAAGCCCAACGCGTGTTGCGCAAATGCACGTCAGCAGACAACATCAAGTTCGATGGCCTGAGCCGCGTGTCGCACGTGACCGATGCCACCGATTGGCGCATCGAGTACCCGTTTGTGGTGCTCACCCCCGACTCGGAGGCCGAGATGGCCGTCTTGGTCAAGGCCTGTATCGAGTTGGGCTTGACCATCATCCCGCGCGGCGGCGGTACGGGTTACACGGGTGGGGCGATTCCACTGACTTGGAAGAGCGCAGTCATCAACACCGAAAAGCTGGAAGCCATGACCGAGGTCGAGCACCTGAGCTTGCCCGGCATTGACCCGCCGGTGCCCACCATTTGGACCGAAGCCGGGGTGGTCACCCAACGGGTGGCCGATGCCGCAGAGCGGGCCGGTTTTGTATTTGCGGTGGACCCCACCTCGGCAGAAGCTTCTTGCATAGGCGGCAATATCGCCATGAACGCAGGCGGTAAAAAAGCGGTGCTGTGGGGCACGGCCCTGGACAACTTGGCCAGTTGGCGCATGGTCACCCCGGATGCCCAGTGGCTCGAGGTGGTGCGTTTGTCGCACAACCTGGGCAAGATCCACGATGCCGATGTGGCCAGTTTTGAATTGCGCTATTTTCAAGCCGATGGCAAAACACCCATTCGAACCGAACGGCTGGACATACCGGGCAACAGTTTTCGCAAACAAGGTTTGGGCAAGGATGTCACCGATAAATTCCTCAGCGGCTTGCCTGGCATCCAGAAAGAGGGTTGCGACGGCCTGATCACCAGCGCGCGCTGGGTGGTGCATCGCATGCCCGCACACACCCGCACGGTGTGCCTGGAATTTTTTGGCCATGCGCGTGATGCCGTGCCCAGCATCGTGGAAATCAAGGACTTCATGTTTGCCGAGGCGTCCCGCAGTGGAACCTTGCTGGCTGGTCTGGAGCATTTGGACGACCGCTACCTCAAGGCGGTGGGTTACACCACCAAAAGCAAGCGCGGCGGCCTGCCCAAAATGGTGTTGATTGGCGACATCGCGGGTGACGATGCCGATGCCGTGGCCCGCGCCACGTCCGAGGTGGTGCGCTTGGCCAATTCGCGCAGCGGCGAGGGCTTTGTGGCCGTCAGTGCCGAAGCACGCAAAAAGTTTTGGCTCGACCGCAAGCGCACCGCGGCCATCAGCCGTCACACCAATGCCTTCAAAATCAATGAAGACGTGGTCATCCCGCTGCCGCGCATGGCCGAATACACCGATGGCATAGAGCGCATCAACATCGAACTGTCGCTGCGCAACAAAATTGCCTTGTGCCATGCCCTGGACACATTTTTGGCTGAGGGAAACCTGCCCCTGGCCAAGACCGATGATGCGGGCGATGTGCCCGCTGCCGAATTGCTCGAGGACCGCGTGGCCCAAGCCCGTGCCTTGATCGCCCATGTGCGAGATCAGTGGCAGACCTGGCTCACCGATGTCGATGCCTTGTTCCCGCAATTGCAAGACCACAGTTTGCGGGCCAGTTGGAAGCAGCAAATCCGCACAGGCTTGGAAAATATTTTCAGCGGTGCAGCCTTCCAGCCGGTGCTTCAAGCCTGCTTGGACATCCACCAAAAGGTCCTCAAAGGCCGGGTGTGGGCGGCATTGCACATGCATGCCGGCGATGGCAATGTGCACACCAACCTGCCGGTCAACAGCGATGATTACGATATGCTGCAAACCGCGCACGAGGCGGTGGGTCGCATCATGGCCCTGGCCCGCTCGCTCGACGGTGTGATTTCTGGCGAGCATGGGATTGGCATCACCAAGATGGCTTATTTGAGCGATGCCGAATTGCTTCCCTTTGCCCACTATAAAGCGCGCGTTGACCCACAGGGCCACTTCAACAAAGGCAAGTTGCTGCGTCAACCCACCCACAGCGATGCCGATGTGCGCGACTCTGGTTTGGGTCAGGCCTACACGCCCAGCTTTGGCCTGATGGGGCATGAGTCGCTGATCATGCAGCAGTCTGACATTGGCGCGATTTCCGAGTCCATCAAAGACTGCTTGCGCTGCGGCAAATGCAAGCCCGTGTGCGCCACCCATGTGCCGCGCGCCAATTTGCTCTATAGCCCGCGCAACAAAATTTTGGCCACTTCGCTGTTGATCGAGGCTTTTTTGTATGAAGAGCAAACCCGCCGTGGGGTGTCGATCAAGCACTGGCAAGAGTTCGAAGACGTGGCCGACCACTGCACCGTCTGCCACAAATGCGAGTCCCCTTGCCCGGTGAAAATCGACTTCGGTGACGTGACCATGAACATGCGCAACTTGCTGCGCAAAATGGGCAAAAAAACCTTGCGACCCGGCAACGCGGTGGCGATGATGTTTCTCAATGCCACCAACCCCGAGACCATCAAATTCATGCGCGTGGGCATGGTCGAGGTCGGCTTCAAGGTGCAGCGCTGGGCCAACGATCTATTGCAGCAATTCATCCGCAAGCAAACCGCCCGTCCGCCATCGAGCGTGGGCACAGCGCCCCTCAAAGAGCAAGTCATTCATTTTGTGAACAAGAAAATGCCCAATGGGCTGCCCAATAAGACGGCCCGCGCCTTGCTCGACATCGAAGACCGCGACTATGTGCCCATCATCCGCGACCCCAAGGCCACCAGCGCCGACACCGAGGCGGTGTTTTACTTCCCCGGTTGTGGCTCGGAGCGCTTGTTCAGCCAAGTGGGTTTGGCCACGCAGGCCATGTTGTGGCATGCGGGTGTTCAGACCGTGTTGCCCCCCGGTTATTTGTGCTGCGGCTACCCGCAACGCGGATCGGGCCAGCAAGACCGGGCCAACAAGATCATCACCGACAACCGGGTGCTCTTTCATCGTGTGGCCAACACCCTCAACTACCTGGATATCAAAACCGTGGTGGTCAGTTGTGGCACGTGCTACGACCAATTGCAGGGATACGAGTTTGACAAGATTTTCCCGGGTTGCCGCATCGTCGATATCCACGAGTACTTGCTGGAAAAAGGCATCACTTTGAATGCGGCGCAACAAGGGGCTTACCTCTACCACGATCCTTGCCACAGCCCCATGAAGCAGCAAGACCCCATGAAAACCGTCAAAGCCCTGGTCGGTGCACAGGTGATCAAAAGCGAGCGTTGTTGTGGCGAGTCAGGCACTTTGGGCGTGACCCGGCCCGATATTGCCACCCAAATTCGTTTTCGCAAAGAAGCTGAATTGCGCTTGAACGAGACCAGCTTGGCCCAGATGAGCGGCCAATCCCCTGGGTCGGTCAAGGTGCTGACCAGTTGCCCAAGTTGCTTACAGGGTTTGTCGCGTTACGGTCAGGATTTGCAAAACGGCCTGCTCGAAGCCGACTACATTGTGGTTGAAATGGCCAAGCACATCTTGGGTGACAACTGGATGCCCGCTTATGTGGCCGCCGCCAACGACGGCGGCATCGAACGGGTATTGGTTTGAAAGCGCTCCCATGGCTGGACTGAGCAACGCCACCCCCAACCCCACGGGCATCACCTTGCACAACAAGTCCAAGGTGTTGGAGGTGTCGTTTGCCGATGGTCAAACTTTTCGCATTCCTTTTGAATTGATGCGGGTGTACAGCCCCTCTGCCGAAGTGCAAGGTCACGGTCCAGGGCAAGAGGTGTTGCAGACCGGCAAACGCGAGGTCTGCGTGATGGAGTTGTCCCCGGTGGGCAATTACGCGGTGCAGCCCACTTTCAGCGACGGGCACGACAGTGGCATTTATTCCTGGGACTACCTCTATATGCTGGGCTCGCAACAAGCCGATTTATGGGCCCGCTACCAGCAACGCCTGCAAGCCGCAGGGGTCGATCGCGATGCGCCCATGGCCACCAATCCCAAAGCGGGCGGTGATCACGCCTGTGGCGGGCATTGACACTGCACCATGAGCCAGACCCATTTTGGTTTTCAAACGGTGCCGGAGCGCGATAAGTCGCGCATGGTGCGTGATGTCTTTGATTCAGTCGCCAGCCGTTACGACCTGATGAACGACCTGATGTCGGCAGGCTTGCACCGTGCCTGGAAGGCCTACACCGTCATGGTGGCCGATGTGCGTCCGGGCATGCGCGTGCTCGACATCGCAGGGGGTACGGGTGATTTGGCTTTGGCTTTCGCGCCTCGGGTTGGCCTGCAGGGGCAGGTGGTGCACACCGACATCAATGAGGCGATGCTGCGCACCGGGCGGGATCGCCTGATCGATAGCGGCGTGTCTTTGCCCACCTTGGTGTGCGATGCAGAACAACTGCCTTTCCCTGACCAGCACTTTGACCGGGTGAGCGTGGCCTTTGGCTTGCGCAACATGACCCATAAAGATTTGGCCCTCAAGGAAATGCATCGCGTGCTCAAGCCCCAAGGGCGTTTGTTGGTGCTGGAGTTTTCCCGGGTCGCCAAGCCACTGCAAAAAGCCTACGATTGGTATTCGTTCAATGTGTTGCCCAAACTGGGCCAGTGGGTGGCAGGTGATGCCAACAGCTACCGCTACCTGGCCGAGTCGATTCGGATGCACCCAGATCAGGCGGGCCTAAAGACCCTGATGCAAGAAAGCGGTTTTGGCCATGTGGACATTCACAGCCTCAGCGCCGGTGTGGTGGCATTGCATGTTGCAATACGCTGTTAGCAATTTTTCTGTGGTTTTTTTGACGGAGTCTTTCCATGAAACTGTGGACCTTGATCCTGGTCAGCACCTTGGCCTTCACCAGCTTGCCTGCCGACGCGGCCAAGCGTCTGGGCGGTGGAAAATCGGTGGGGCAGCAGTCCAACAACGTGACCCAAAGTCAAGCGGCCAAGCCGGCCGCACCGGCGCAAGCGGCTCCTGCCGCACCCGCACCCGCACCCTCGCCAGTTGCTGCCCAACCCCAACGCCGCCCCTGGGGTGCCATGTTGGGTGGCTTGGCGGCTGGCTTGGGCTTGGCATGGTTGGCCCATTCCATGGGATTGGGCGCTGAATTTGGCCAGTTCTTGATGTTTGGCTTGCTGGCATTGGTCATCATGATGGTCGTGGGCTACTTCATGCGCCGTCGCCAAACACAGCAAGCTTCCAGCCCGTATGCATTGGAAGCGGCGGGCGCTCCCGCTCAGCCTTACAGCGCCCCCCAATACAACCCGCGCAATGTGGGCAATGACGCATCGGCCCGGCCTTGGGAGGGCCAAACCGCGGCTTTTGAGCCGACCGCGCCGGCCCGCCAAGGCCTGAACATTGGTTCTGGTGTGGCAACTGGTGCCACCACTTGGGGTATTCCCGCTGGATTTGATGTCGAAGGCTTTGTGTCAGCGGCCAAGCAAAACTTTATTCACTTGCAAGATGCCTGGGACCGATCGGACATCCCGGCCCTGCGCGCCATGATGACCGACACCATGCTGGCCGAAATCAAGGTGCAATTGGCTGAGCGCGAAGCCCAGGCCCCGGGCCAAGTCAACAAGACCGAAGTGGTGAGCTTGCAAGCCCAATTGCTGGGCATCGAAGAATTGGAAAACGAATACCTCGCCAGTGTCGAATTCACCGGCATGATTCGTGAAGACCCCAGCGCCGGGCCCAGCCCGTTTCGCGAGATCTGGAACATGGGCCGACCCAAGCAAGGTGAAATGGGATGGTTGGTCGCAGGGGTGCAGGCCCTGCAATAAATACCGACTGACACGATCGGGAATAATTGGGGACTATGAATACACAGTCCCCTTTTTATTGGTGGGTACAGCAAGCCCAATCCCTGGCCAGCCAGTTGCAACCGCCCAAATGGTTGATCCAAGAGGCCCAACAAAGGGCCGTGTTGTTGATCAACCATGTGTTGATGCAAGAGCCCGAAGCCTGCCAGCGCTTGCGCCGTGTGGCGGGGCAAAAGGTTCAGGTGCGCTGGCGCCAGTTCAGTTTCCAGGTGGTTTTCACGCCGGCAGGTTTGGTCGACATCGGCGACCCCTTGCAATCGGCCCATTTGGTGTTGCAAGTGGCCGAAACCTCGCCTTGGGTCTTGGCTCAGTCTTTGGTCAACGGCCAAAAGCCACCTATTCACATCGAGGGCGATGTGCAACTGGCCGCCGAGATCAATTGGTTGATTGATCACGTGCGCTGGGACCTGGAAGAAGACCTGGCGCGTTTGATCGGCGATGCCCCGGCCCATGCGATTGGGCAAGTGATGCGGCAACTCGCACAAGCCTTGCGCCAATGGCTGGTGCGGCCTGGCACCAAAGCCCCAACCCAAACAGGCGGTCAGGCCGGCTGGGTATGAGGCGAATGTTTCGCGGGGGTTTTATCCTGTGGGTGGTTTTTCGCCACGGCTTGGATGAGTTGGTTCTGTCGGGCTTTAGCCACCCCGCCCTGCGTTTGTTGCATCGCTTGGTCTGTATCGGGCGCAATTTTTCCACACCACGTGGTCAACGCCTGCGTCAAGCCTTGGAGTCGCTGGGCCCCATCTTCGTCAAGTTTGGCCAAGTGCTGTCCACCCGGCGCGATCTGTTACCCACCGACATCGCCGATGAATTGGCGTTGCTGCAAGACCGGGTGCCGCCTTTTCCCTCGGAGGTGGCGGTGGCCACGATTGAGCGCGCCTTGGGGCTGCGGGTGGATGAGTTGTTTGAGAGCTTTGAACGGGTACCCGTGGCCAGCGCTTCGATCGCCCAGGTTCACTTTGCCCAGGTGAAAGACAAGAACGGGCAATTGCGCGATGTGGCCGTCAAAGTACTGCGCCCGGGCATGCTCAGTGCCATTGAAAAAGACCTGGGCTTGATGCGCACCATGGCGCAGTGGCTGGACCGTTTGTCCAGCGATGGCAAGCGACTCAAGCCCCGCGAGGTGGTGGCGGAGTTTGACAAATACCTGCATGATGAGTTGGACTTGGTGCGCGAGGCTTCCAATGCCGCGCAACTGCGCCGCAACATGCAAGGCTTGGACCTTGTGCTGATTCCCGAAATGCTGTGGGAGTACTGCCGCAATGAGGTGATTGTGATGGAGCGCATGAATGGCGTGCCCATCAGCCAAGTGGATCGCCTGCGCGAGGCTGGCGTGGACATCGCCAAACTGGCCCGCGATGGGGTGACGATTTTTTTCACCCAGGTGTTTCGCGATGGCTTCTTCCATGCCGACATGCACCCCGGCAATATCCAGGTGAGTATTGCGCCCGAGAGTTTTGGTCGGTACATCTCGCTGGACTTTGGCATTGTGGGCACCTTGACCGAGTTTGACAAAGAGTACTTGGCGCAAAACTTCACCGCCTTTTTCCGCCGCGACTACAAGCGTGTGGCCGAGTTGCACCTGGAGTCAGGTTGGGTGCCCGCGAACACCCGGGTTGATGAACTCGAAGCGGCCATCCGCTCGGTGTGCGAGCCTTATTTTGATCGCCCCTTGAAAGAAATTTCCCTGGGCATGGTGCTCATGCGATTGTTCCAAACTTCGCGCCGCTTCAACGTGGAGATACAACCGCAACTGGTGTTGCTGCAAAAAACCTTGCTCAACATCGAAGGCCTGGGCCGTGAACTGGACCCCGATTTGGACTTGTGGAGCACGGCCAAGCCCTTTTTAGAGCAATGGATGCTGGAGCAAATCGGCCCACAAAAATTGTGGAGCCAACTCAAGGCCGAGGCGCCGCGCTATGCCAAACTCATCCCCGAGTTGCCGCGCTTGGTGCACCTTTTTCTGCAGCACCAAAGCCAGCATGTGCCCAATCCGCAAACCCAGGCCTTGCTGGCCGAGCAGCGCCGCACCAACCAATTGTTGGGCCGCTTGTTTTGGACGGGTCTGGGCTTTGTCGCGGGTTTGCTGCTGATGCAATTGTTTTTCAAAATCCATTGATCTCAATCCGCTGCGCTTCCCCAGGGCTGGGGCGCAGGGCTAATTTGTTTGGAGTCTTTGCCATGTTGCTCACCCTGGTCTTTGTGTATTTGCTGGTCACCATTGCCATTGGCCTGATCGCGGCCAAACGGGTCAGCAGCAGCGCAGACTTTGCCATTGCGGGGCGGCATTTGCCCTTGGCCATGATCGTGACCACCACCTTTGCCACCTGGTTTGGCTCGGAAACGGTGCTGGGCATACCCGCCAAATTCGTCAACAGCGGGCTGGGTGGCGTGGTGGAAGACCCGTTTGGCGCGGGCACTTGCTTGATTTTGGTGGGCATCTTTTTCGCCGCCAAGCTCTACAAAATGAACTTGCTCACCATCAGCGACTACTACCGCGAGCGGTATGGGCCAGTGGTGGAGGTTTTTTGCTCGGTAATGATCATGATCAGCTACCTGGGTTGGGTGTCGGCCCAGGTCACCGCATTGGGCTTGGTCTTTAACGTGTTGTCGGGCGGTGCCATTTCCGTCGCTCTGGGCATGGTCATTGGCGTGGTCTCCATTTTGGCCTACACCTTGTTTGGTGGCATGTGGTCGGTGGCGGTGACCGACTTCATTCAAATGATCATTTTGGTGGTGGGCCTGAGTGTGCTGGCCGTCTTTGCAGCCGGTCAGGCCGGGGGTGCAGACAAGGTGGTGGCGCTGGCCATCGATCGCGAGATGTTTCAGTTTTGGCCCGAGCCCAGCTTCAAAGAAGTGGCTTTTTTCGTGGCCGCGGCCATCACCATGATGCTGGGCTCCATTCCGCAGCAAGATGTGTTTCAGCGTGTGATGTCGGCCAACAGCGAGCATGCGGCCAAATGGGGCCCTATCATTGGTGGGGTTTGCTACATATTTTTCGCGTTCGTGCCCATGTTTTTGGTGGTCAGTGCCTTGATCATCATGCCCGAGCGCGCGGCCAGTTTGATGGCCGATGACCCGCAAAAGGTGTTGCCCACCTTGGTCATTGAGCAGATGCCATTTGCCATGCAGGTATTGTTTTTTGGGGCGTTGCTATCGGCCATCAAATCTTGCGCCTCAGCCACCTTGCTCGCACCCAGCGTGACCTTCACCGAAAACATCTGGCGACAGATTCGGCCCTTCCAGGGAGACCGCCAAGAACTGTTGGCCATGCGTGTGACGGTGCTGGTGTTCAGCGGTATTGTGCTGGCGTACGCCATTGCCATGCAGGGCACTTCCATTTATGAAATGGTCTCGGGTGCTTACCAAGTGCCGCTGGTGGGGGCTTTGGTGCCCCTGGTTTTTGGTTTGTATTGGTCGCGGGCCACCACCCAGGGGGCGGTTTTTTCCATCGTTTTGGGTTTGCTGACCTGGGGTTTGTTTTTGGCCTCGCCGGCGGGCGAGGAATTCCCCGCCCAATTGGCGGGCTTGGGCGCCGCGTTGGTGGGCATGCTGGTCGGCTCTTTGGTCCCGCAAGTGGTAAAAAACCGCCACGGTAGCCACCACCGCTGGGTAGGTGCTTCGCGCTGAAAGCACCCACCCGCGCCTCATCGCCCCTGAAGACAGCCGCTTCGAGCGCACTCAGCGCGTGGAAGCGGTGAGTGCCAATCAGTCCGAGATGGCACAACCCCCGAGGCCATCCAACTATAATTCCATGCTTTGCGTTGTGTGCTGCTGCGGCGAACCAACGAAGCCCGAATCACACTCCTCCTTCACCATGCCCATTTACGCTTACAAATGCGAGTCCTGTGGCCATGCCAAGGACCTTTTACAAAAAATGTCAGACACGCCACTGACCGATTGCCCCGCCTGTGGCAAACCGACATGGGTCAAGCAAGTCACGGCTGCTGGCTTTCAGCTCAAGGGCTCAGGTTGGTATGTCACCGATTTTCGAGGCGGCCATAACGCCGCCCCCAAAGCCGGCGGCGACGACCAAGCAGATGCCTCAGCCGGTTCGACAACGGCCGATGCCAGTGGTGCAGACAGCGCCAAACCCGCATCCTCTGGCAGCACGGAGTCCTCTGCCGCCCCATCAGCACCCGCCACCACCAGCACACCAGCGCCGAGCAGCTCATCAACGAGCAGTCCTGGTGCTTGACAGTTCGCACCAAGGACACCCATGAAATTGCCAATCAAAAAATACCTGTTGGCTGGGCTGTTGGTCTGGTTGCCATTGGCCATCACCATATGGGTATTGCATTGGCTGGTGGGTTTGCTCGATGGGGTATTCCTGGGCCTGATGGCGGGCCTGGATTCCGTCATTCCACAAGGCGGTGTCAATCCCGCGGCCGGCATGCGCGAAGTGCCCGGTCTGGGTGTGGGCATGATTTTGTTGTTGCTGCTGCTCACCGGTGCTTTGGTCTCCAATGTGGCGGGTCGTTGGTTGGTGCGCCAATGGGACCGTTTATTCACCCAAATTCCCATCGTCAAGTCCATCTACACCAGCGTCAAAAAGGTTTCGGACACCTTGTTCTCCAGCAACGGCAATGCGTTTCGCAAGGCCGTGATGTTGCAATACCCGCGCACAGGGTCTTGGACCATTGGTTTTCAAACCGGCTCGCCCTCCGGCGAGGTGGCCCAACACCTTGAGGGTGAATGGATGAGCGTTTACGTGCCCACCACCCCCAACCCCACCAGCGGGTTTTTTCTGATAGTGCCCCGTGCCGAAGTGATTGAGTTGTCCATGAGCGTGGACGAGGCCCTGACCTATGTGATCTCCATGGGTGCGGTGGCACCTGATGTGCCGGTGAATCCCCAAACCCTGCCCCCCCGCTTTTGATCGGCGGGGCCGATTGACAAGAGAAAGCAAAGCATGGCCATGCGAACCCATTACTGCGGTCTGGTGACCGAAGCCCTGAGTGGGCAAACCGTCTCTTTGTGTGGATGGGTGAACCGCAGGCGCGATCATGGCGGTGTGATTTTTGTGGATCTGCGCGACCGCGAAGGTCATGTGCAAGTGGTGTGCGATCCCGATCGCCCGGAAATGTTTGCCATTGCCGAAGACCTGCGCAACGAGTTTTGCATCCAGGTCAAAGGCCTGGTGCGATCGCGCCCCGAGGGCACCACCAATGACAGCCTCAAAAGCGGCAAGATTGAAGTGCTGTGCCATGAACTGTCGGTGCTCAATCCCTCGGTCACCCCGCCATTCCAACTTGACGACGACAACCTCTCGGAGACCACCCGATTGACCCACCGGGTGCTTGATTTGCGCCGCCCCTATATGCAAAAAAACATCATGCTTCGCTACAAAGTGGCGATGGAGGTGCGCAAGTTTCTGGATGCCAATGGCTTTGTCGACATTGAAACCCCCATGCTCACCAAAAGCACGCCAGAGGGCGCACGCGATTACTTGGTGCCCAGCCGGGTGCATGACGGGCAGTTTTTTGCACTGCCCCAGTCGCCCCAATTGTTCAAACAATTGCTGATGGTGGCCGGATATGACCGCTACTACCAAATCACCAAATGCTTTCGCGACGAAGACCTGCGCGCCGACCGCCAACCCGAGTTCACCCAAATCGATATTGAGACTTCTTTTTTGACCGAGGAAGACATCCGAGCCTTGTTCCAAGACATGATCAGAGGCGTTTTCAAGCATGCCCTGGGCATTGACTTGGGGGACTTCCCGGTCATGAGCTATCAAGATGCCATGCATTGGTATGGCTCAGACAAACCTGATTTGCGCGTCAACCTCAAGCTGACCGAACTCACCGATGTGATGGGCGATGTGGACTTCAAAGTCTTCAGCGCCCCTGCCAGCAGCAAAGGTGGGCGTGTGGTGGCCTTGCGCGTGCCGGGCGGCGGCGACATCAGCCGTGGTGAGATCGATGGCTACACCGAATTTGTGAAAATTTACGGTGCCAAGGGCTTGGCATGGATCAAGGTCAACGAGGTGGGCAAAGGGCGCGATGGCTTGCAGTCACCCATCGTCAAGAACCTGCACGACAAAGCGATTGCCGAAATACTGCAACGCACCGGTGCACAAGACGGTGATGTGCTGTTTTTCGGGGCCGACAAGGCCAAAGTGGTCAACGACTCCATGGGCGCGTTGCGCTTGAAGCTGGGCCACAGCGAACTGGCCAAAAAGAATGGTTTGTTTGAAGACCGCTGGTCACCGCTGTGGATAGTGGACTTTCCCATGTTTGAGTTTGATGAAGAGGCGCAGCGCTACACCGCCGTGCACCACCCCTTCACCGCGCCCAAAGACGGTCACGAAGATTGGATGGCCTCGGCCCCCGAAAAGTGCATCGCCAAGGGCTATGACATGGTGCTCAACGGCTGGGAAATCGGGGGTGGATCGGTTCGCATTCATCGCGCCGACGTGCAACAAAAAGTGTTTGATGCGTTGAAGATCACGCCCGAAGAAGCCCAGCTCAAATTTGGCTTTTTGCTGGACGCATTGCAGTACGGTGCACCACCCCATGGTGGCATTGCCTTTGGACTGGACCGCATCATCACCTTGATGACCGGTGCCGAATCCATCCGTGATGTGATTGCCTTTCCCAAGACCCAGCGCGCCCAGTGCTTGCTGACCCAAGCGCCGTCCCCGGTGGATGAAAAGCAATTGCGCGAATTGCACATTCGCTTGCGCAACCTCGATGCGGCCAAAGCCGTCTGAGGGATTATTTGGGGCATTGCCCCCAAAGTTCGCAAGGCCATCTCGCTCCAACCGCCCCGTAATGTGTTTCAATAAATCACCCGTCTTTCTTGCAAAGGGATGTTTCATGTACTTGTCATGCCACTCACTTTTCATGCGCTTGGTTTTGTCGCTGATGTTGGTCATGTCTGCGGGTTGGGCATTGGCGCTACCAAGCCCCAAGGACATCGAGGCTGCGGTCAGTGCGGGCCAATTGCCCCAGGCTGAAACCATGTTGCGCGAGGTATTGCAGGCCAAACCCCGAAGTGCCAAGGCCCATTACGAATTGGGGCAAGTATTGGCGCGCCAAGGCAAATATGTGGAGGCGCAACTGGCTTTGGAGCAGGCCAAATCCATTGACCCTGCGCTCCAATTTGCCTCCAGCCCTGAGGCTTTTGCCAAAACCTATGACACAGTGAAAGCGCAAGTGCGTGCGGTGCCAGCACCCGCAACGGCCAACCCCCAAATCGCCGCCAGGCAGGATGTGCCTGCCCACTCGGCAGCAAATGTCTCGGATTCGGGGGGTGGTTTCCATTGGATGTATGTCTGGGTGTTGGTGGGCGGCATGGTCTTGCTGGGCCTGATATTGCGCCGATCTGCGCCTGCGGCAACACCGAGCGCTGCCTCGCCAGCAACCCCAGACAGAGCCTCGCCGATGGCATCGGTGGCCTCAGGCGGCATCATTGGTTCAGCCATCCATCCCACTCCCGCCAGTGCTGCAGCCACGGCTGCGCCGCGTGGCTTTGGGGCGCAATATGCGCCCGCCGCTCCAGCGCCGGGCCATTACCCGCCAGCGGGTGCACCAGGCCCCGCCACCGGTGGCATGGGCGCGATGGGCGGCGCTGTGCTTGGCGGTGTGGCCGGTTTGGCGGCGGGCTATGCCTTGTCCAAGGCCATGGAAGGCGGGAGCAGCCACAACCCAGACCAGGCCCAAGCAGGCAGCCATGCCGCCCAAGACCCAGGTGGCTTTGTTCCTTTTGACAACCCCAGCCGACCCGATCTGGGTGCGTTTGATGCCGGCAGCGGCGGCGACAGTTGGGACGTGGGCTCCGCTGGGGGCGATGACGACTGGTGATGGGCTTGCACACCCGTGTGCATCAATTTCACCCCCACCCGTCAAACCGAATGGGCCACCCGCACCTTGGGGGTGGGTTGGCCGCAAGGCCATCCTCCGGAGGCCTTCCCGGGTTATGAGGCGCCCATTGTGGTGCGCAGCCATCAGCAAGGTCGGCAAGTTGCAGGGCAAGCCCGTTTTGGCCTGGTACCGCCTTGGGCCAAAGATGTGACTTTTGGCCGCCACACGGTCAACGCCAGGAGCGAGACGGCTGCGAGCAAGCCCAGTTTTCGAAACGCTTGGCAAGCTCGTCAATTTGCCTTGTTATTGGTGGATCGCTTTTTTGAACCCTGTTATGAAAGTGGCCGATCGGTGCGCTGGTCGATCGCCGCCCATGATGGCCTGCCTTTGGGATTGCCTTGTTTGTGGGAGCGCTGGCGCGATGGGGCCACAGGTGCAACGGTGGTGTCGTTTGCCATGCTGACCGTCCATGCTGGCGCACATCCCCTGATGCAACGCTTTCACAAAAGCGGCGAAGAAAAACGTGCGCCCGTGATGCTGCCGACTTCTTTGTGGGATGAGTGGTTGGCCGCTACCCCAACAGCGGCCACTGAATTGTTGGATTTGAAGTGGGCCCCGCCATTGGTGGGGCACAGTGACCCGCTGCCGCCACGCGGCCGCAAAACCGTAACGGCCTAGTCAGTCTGTGACAAATTGCTGTGGATTTTTTCCCTTGAAGGGGGCGTAAAAGGCTTTGATGCGAACCATGTCGGTTTCAATCTCTCCGCTGGGCTCGAACACCGGACCCAAACCACTGACCTTTCTGGCGTAATCCATGAAGCCCAACACAATGGGCACTTTTGCGCCCGTGGCAATGTAATAAAAACCGGTTTTCCAATAGCGGGTTTGGCTGCGGGTTCCCTCTGGCGGAACCACCAGTTGCACCGGCCCTTCGGCTTCGATGAGGGCTTGCACCGATGCCGCCACCAAATTATTGGCTTTCGCGCGCTGCACTGGAATACCGCCCAGCCACATCATCAGGCCGCGAAACGGAAAACGAAATAGTTGCACCTTGCCCATCCAGTAAATGTTCAGTCGCAACGCAAATGCCACCATCAAAGTATAGGGCAGGTCCCAGTTGCTGGTGTGGGGTGCGGCAATCAGCACGCTTTTATACCCATTGGCGGGCAATTGGCCCTCTAATTTCCATCCAGTGGCCTTGAGAAATAAGACTGAGAACCAGCGCAATGCAGTATTGACGACAGGGGTTTGAAAAATGGTGCGGTGCATGGGGCTGGGGTATTGGCCAGCCATGGATAGCCGACAAATGCGCGTGAATCTTGGAGGGTGATTATGGGGTTTGGGCGCATGGTCGAAATTCATTTATTTGTATTCAATAAATCATGTCCACGTCTTCCATTGGTGTACTTGTGGCATTGACTGGCCTGTCAAAATGCAAAATACGAAGGCCATGGACAAATGGCAACGATCCTGAACTTGCATGAAACCCGTTTACAAATTGCCCCAATCGGTGTTGGTGGTCATCCACACCGTGGACCAACAGGTGTTGCTGCTGCGCCGTGTCGACCTGGGCAGTTGGCAATCGGTCACTGGCAGCAAGGATCATGACGCTGAGACCTATGCCCAAACAGCGGCACGTGAAGTGGCCGAGGAAACCGGCTTGGATGTGCATACCCCCGGCTTTGCGTTACGGGATTGGGGCTTGGAAAACATTTACGACATCTACCCCCAATACTGGCCGCGTTATGCGCCGGGAGTGCGGCGCAACACCGAGCATGTGTTCGGTTTGCGATTGCCCCATGTGGTACCCATTGTGTTGAGCCCCACAGAGCACACCGAGTACCGATGGTTGCCCTGGTTGCACGCCGCAGACGAGGTGTTTTCGCCGTCCAACGCGGAGGCCATATTGATGTTGCCGCACCAGACAGCGTTGGACGACCAAGCTGGTTTGAGCGCGCCCAAAGCAAAGGCGCGGCGATGAAAACCTTGCGCGTGGCCACCTACAACATCCACAAAGGCGTTCAAGGTCTGGGCCCGATACGCCGTTTGGAAATCCACAATTTAGGCCATGCGATCGAGCAACTCGATGCCGACATTGTTTGCTTGCAAGAGGTGCGCAAAGAACACCGGCTGGGTCGGCAGTATTTCAAGCGTTGGCCAGACATGCCCCAGGCTGAGTTTTTGCGACCCGAGGGTTTTGTCGCTGTGTACCGCACCAATGCCTTCACCCGCCACGGTGAGCACGGCAATGCATTGCTCACCCGCTGGCCCGTGGTGGGCCATCAGCACGAGGATATATCGGACCATCAACTCGAGCAAAGGGGTTTGCTGCATGTTGAATTGGCGGTGGATGGGCACAAGGTGCATGTGATCGTGGTTCACCTGGGCTTATTGGCCGGTTCAAGGCTGCGCCAAATTCGCCGGTTGTTTGGCTTTGTTCAGCGTGAAGTGCCCGCTGATGCGCCGTTGGTGGTGGGCGGAGATTTCAATGATTGGGCGCGCCGTTTGGATCGACCCTTGGCCCAAATGGGTCTGCGCTGTCACCATGGTTTGCCCACACCCACGTTTCCTTCGCGCATGCCCATGGTGCAACTCGATCGCATCTACGCCCGAGGCTTGCAACCCCTCAACACCCACACCCCCCAGGGGGCTGTATGGGCGCGCATGTCCGACCATTTGCCGTTGATCGCCGAGTTTGCTTTTTAAGATGCGAGCGGCCAGACCCACTGCACAAATCGCCTTGCTGGAGGGCAGCCGTGATTACTTTCCCGCCTTGATGGCGGCCATCGATGCGGCGCGCAGTGAAATCCACATAGAGACCTATATTTTTGATTTTCATGGCAGCGCTTTGGAAGTGGCGCAGGCGTTGGAGCGCGCTGCCCGGCGCGGTGTGCAAACCTGTGTCTTGGTCGATGGGGTGGGCACACCAAATATCCCCGCGCTGTGGCAAAACCGATTGGCGCAAGCAGGCGTGCAATGGCAAACCTTTGAACCCGTCGCGCCGTTGGGCTTGCTGGTGCCCAGCCGCTGGCGCCGACTTCATCGCAAGTTGTGCGTGGTTGATGGACAGGTGGCTTTTTGTGGTGGCATCAACTTGCTCGATGACCTGTACGACCCAAACCAAGAAACGGCATTGTCTTCTCCGAGATTGGACTTTGCTGTGCGCATACAGGGCCCCTTGGTGGCGGATGTGCAGCACACCATGCGGCAACTGTGGTGGCGCAGCCAAGCCGCACGTGATTGGCGCGACAGCAAATGGTCGTTAACGCTGGGCGCTTGGAAAAAGCCATCGGGCGATCATCATCCCATGACCAAAGGGCGGGCGCGCTTGGTCTTGCGTGACAACCTGCGCCAGCGCAACCACATAGAGCGCCATTACCTGCACGCGCTGGGACGCGCCCGCAGCGAGGTGTGGATGGCCAATGCCTACTTCTACCCTGGTGCGCGAATGCGCCGTGCATTGCTGGCGGCGGCCCAACGAGGCGTGCGCATCACCATTTTGGTCCAAGGTCACTATGACCATGTGCTGCCTTACCGCGCTGCTCGGCATTTGTATGGACCGCTGCTCGATGCCGGTGTGCGCATCCTTGAGTACCAGATCAGCTATATGCATGCCAAAGTGGCGGTCGTTGATGGTCAGTGGGTCACGATCGGTTCATCCAACTTGGATCCATTGAGTTTGTTGTTGGCGTGCGAAGCCAATGTGGTGGCGCGCGATGCGCTTTTGTCGCAAGCTTTAAAGTCCAGGTTGGTGCAAGCCCTTGACCAGGGTGCGCGTGAAATCAAAGCGGATGCACATGCCCAACGTGGCTGGGCAGAACGTGCCATGGACACCCTCGCAGCGGGCTTGCTGCGATTGGCCATTTTTGTCAGTGGAAAAAGCTACTGACCCAGTCGCTGGGCCCAACCGGTCCCGGCTTGGCTGATACCATTCCAGCATGTCCAAGTCCTTACAAGCCACTCCCAGCGCAGATTCGCCCGATGTGGGCACCCCTGTGTCGGTCAAAATTCGCCAGCGTTTGGAGGCCGCGCGCAAGCGTTACCACTCCAACGACAACATCGCAGAATTTCTGCAGCCTGGCGATTTGGAAGCCCTGCTCGATGAAGTCGAGACCAAAATGCAAGGCGTGCTCGATGCTTTGGTGATCGATACCGACAACGACCACAACACCAGCAGCACTGCGCGGCGTGTGGCCAAGATGTACCTCAATGAGGTATTTCGGGGTCGCTATGTGCACGCGCCCACGGTGACCGAGTTTCCCAACGCTGAGCACCTCAATGAGTTGATGATTGTCGGTCCCATCACCGTGCGCAGTGCCTGCAGCCATCACTTTTGCCCGGTGATGGGCAAGATTTGGATTGGCGTTTTGCCCAATGAGCACACCAATGTAATTGGCTTGTCCAAATATGCCCGCTTGGCCGAATGGGTCATGGGTCGCCCACAGATTCAAGAAGAGGCCGTGGTGCAATTGGCCGACCTGATTCAGGTCAAAACCCAGCCCGATGGTTTGGCCATCGTCATGCAAGCCACTCACTTTTGCATGGCCTGGCGTGGTGTCAAGGACATGGACAGTCGCATGATCAATTCGGTCATGCGGGGGTCATTCTTGAAAGATCCCAATTTGCGCCGTGAATTTTTGTCTTTGATTCCTCAAAAGGATTGACCCCATGCTGGTCCGAATGATTTATGTCAGCCGCGCCGTCAACCCCAACAGCGGCAGCGCCACCGATTCCATCCTGGCCTCAGCGCGCGAACACAATTTGTCCAATGGCATCACCGGTATCTTGTGTTACGGCGGCGGTATTTATTTGCAAGCCCTTGAAGGCGGTCGCAACCAAATCAATGCCTTGTACCAACAGATCGTGAACGACAAACGCCACAGCGATGTGGTGATTTTGTTGTACGAGGAAATCACCGAGCGCCGTTTCGGGGGTTGGACCATGGGGCAGGTCAATCTCACCCGCTTGAACACTTCCATTGTTCTCAAATACTCGGAAACCCATGATCTCAATCCCTACGCGGTATCGGGCAGCGTTTCCCTGGCCCTGCTGGAAGAGTTGATGGCCACCGCCTCCATCATTGGGCGGGGTTGAAACCCTGATGTCGGCCTTGCTGGGTTGTGACTTCAGCAGCAGCCCAAACCCGCGCAAACCCATAGTGTTGGCCTGGGGCAGTGCCCAGGGCCAGCGTGTTCGCCTGGAGCGCTTGCAGCGTTTCGAAAGCTTGGACGATTGGGCCGCCGTGGTGGCCCAACCGGGTGACTGGGTGGGCGGTTTTGACATTCCTTTTGGGTTGCCGCGCGAGTTGGTCACTGCGTTGAATTGGCCCTTGAACTGGCATGCGTGCATGCTGCATTTTGCGGGGTTGGATCGGGCGGAGATCCGCGCGACGTTCAAAGCGTTTTGCGATGCTCGTGCGGTGGGCCAAAAATTTGCCCACCGCGCCACCGATGGACCGGCAGGATCTAGCCCATCCATGAAGTGGGTCAACCCGCCAGTGGCGTTCATGTTGCACGCTGGCGTGCCCAGACTTTTGCAGGCGGGGGTGCACTTTCCTGGCTTGCACGCCGGAGACATCCGGCGCGTTGCGTTGGAGGCTTACCCCGGCATGCTGGCGCGCGCTGTCTTGGGAACTCGCAGTTACAAAAGCGATGACCGTGCCAAGCAAACAGCGGAGCGCTTGATCGCCCGCAAAGATTTGATCCACGCACTGGAGATGGGCCACACGGGCGACCAGCGCTTGGTCCTCAGCCACGCTCAGCGCGATGCCTTGGTGCAAGACGCCAGCGCCGATGGCCTGGATGCCGTCTTGTGTTTGATGCAGGCCGCATGGGCCGCCCGTCGCCATGCACAGGGTGAGCCTGGGTATGGCCTACCGGCGCAGTTGGACCCGCTGGAAGGATGGATCGTCACCGCACCGTGGCCAAACCCGCAGGCATGACATAAACTGCTTTGCCAAAAAGGGGACGCTGAAAATGGGGCATGGTCAACCTGGGCAAGGGACCGGCAGCGCAGTCAAGGCAATTGGCCTTGGGTTTCAAGCCGTGTTGCTGGGCTTGTGCCTGAATGCCACCGCCCTGGCCTTGGTGCAAGGCATGCCGCATTGGGGACACCCTCCAAGCGCCCATGCCATCACTGCCGCCCAATGGGAGGGGGTGACCGTCAAAGTGGTCGATGGAGATACCTTCCATGTGCAAGCCACCCAAGGCGGAGCCATCCATAAATTGCGGATCCAAGGCATTGATGCGCCAGAGATGTGCCAATCTTGGGGTACACAGTCGCGCGAGGCTTTGGCGCGTTTGGTGTGGGGCCAGCGCCTCTCTGTGTGGATGCTGGATGTGGACGAGCATGGCCGTTGGTTGGTCCGAGTCGCCGTTCAAGGTAAAGATGTGGGGGCGCTGATGGTGGCGCAAGGCCACGCTTGGTCGTATCAATTTCGCCGTGACCCTGGCCCTTATGCGGCATTGGAGCAACAGGCTGCTGGTCAGCGTTTGGGTTTGTTTTCGCATCCACCCGTCATGCGTCCGCGAGAGTTTCGACAGCGATACGGGCCTTGCCGTTGACTGCCGGGTCAATGGCCTGAAGGGTCACCAGCGCCACACACAGGGCAATCGGCCAGGCGCTGCAACCGCAGTTCACTCCAAGCCATTTGCTTGCCGTCGAGCATTTGCAAGCGACCCACGAGCGGGCTGCCCAGGCCCATGATCAGCTTGAGCGCTTCGCTGGCTTGCAAGCTGCCAATCATTCCCGCCAGGGGGGCCAGCACGCCCATGGTGGCACAAGCCACCTCCGGGGGGGGGTGCTCGGGCGGGAACACACAGGCATAGCAAGGCGAGTTGTCTGCGCGCGCATCAAACACAGTGGCTTGTCCGTCGAAACGTATCACTGCGCCCGACACCAGGGGGACGCGGTGGCGCACACAGGCGGCATTGACCGCATGGCGGGTTTCAAAGTTATCGCAACAGTCGATCACCACGTGGCTGCCAGCCACCAAGGCATTCAGCAAGCTGGCCTTGGCCCGCTCGGAGATGGCTTGCACCTGGACCTCGGGGTTGAGTGCAAGCATGGCCGAGGCAGCCGAGGTGGCTTTGTCGTGGCCCAGGCTTGCGGTGTTGTGGGCGATCTGTCGTTGTAAGTTGGTCAGGTCCACTTGGTCGTGGTCCACCACGGTGATGTGACCCACCCCGCTGGCCGCCAAATACAAGCCCACAGGAGAACCTAAGCCGCCCGCGCCAATGATCAAGGCGCGTGCATCGAGCAATCGTTGCTGGCCTTCAACGCCCACCTCATCGAGCAAGATGTGGCGTGAGTAACGCAGCAGTTGATCGTCGGTCATTGCTCCTTTTTCTCGGCCGGGCGCTCGGACTGGGTTTTGCTCACCAGCACAGGCCGCCCTTTGAGGTGGTTAAGGGCTTGTTGCAGGGGGAAGTCGGCTTGGCTGCCTAACTCGGGAGGGCGGCGCTCGTTGTTGGGCTTTTTGGACTCCTCTTCCAAGCGCTTGAGGGCTTCTTCGCGGGCCTTTTCACGCGCCGTGTCTTTGACTTCAGCACCTTGACCGCTGTTGAGGTGTTTTTCCAGATCGGCCTCTCGGGTGCGCAACACAGCGTAAGGGCTGCCTTCAGCGGTTTCATCGACCAAGACATCGGGCACGATGCCTTTGGCTTGGATAGAGCGTCCGCTGGGGGTGTAGTAGCGCGCGGTGGTGATTTTCAAAGCGGTATCGGGACCGAGTTGGCGAACCGTTTGGACCGAGCCTTTGCCAAAGGTTTGACTGCCCATCACGGTGGCACGCTTGTGGTCTTGCAAAGCGCCGGCCACGATTTCGCTGGCCGACGCAGAACCTTCGTTGACCAAAACCACCAAGGGAATTTTTTTGTACACCCCTTTGGTGAGTTCGTTCAAGCGGCGCACCGGGTCAGAACCACGGCGCAGGTAATACTGGGGCGAGGCTTTGTAGGTGAACTTGCTTTCATCGAGTTGGCCGTTGGTGGACACCACGGTCACATCTTCAGGCAGGAAAATCGCCGATACAGCCACTGCCGCGTCCAGCAAGCCGCCGGGATCGTTGCGCAAGTCCAGCACCAATCCCTTGAGTTGGGGGTCTTGCTGGTAGATTTCATCGAGTTTTTTGGTCAAGTCTTCAACCGTGCGCTCTTGGAACTGAGTCAGTCGCACCCAGGCGAATCCAGGCTCCATCGGCTTGCCTCTGACACTGACCACCTTGATCTCTTCGCGCACGATGGTCACTGGAAATGTGCGGTTTTCGGTCTTGCGAAAAATGGTTAAAACCACCTTGGTGCGGGGTTCACCGCGCATGCGTTTGACGGCCTCATTGAGGCTCAAGCCACGTACCGCCACATCATCGACCTTGGTGATCAAGTCGCCAGACTTGATGCCAACCCGCTCGGCCGGTGAGCCCTCAATGGGGGTCACCACTTTGACCAAACCATCTTCCTGGGTGATTTCAATGCCCACACCCACAAATCGGCCTGCAGTGCCTTCGCGAAATTCTTTGTAAGATTTTTTGTCGAAATACTGTGAATGCGGATCCAGGCTCGCGACCATGCCGGAAATGGCGTCAGAGATGAGTTTTTTGTCATCGACGGGCTCGACATAATCACTTTTGACCATGCTGAAGACGGCGGCCAATTGTTGCAGCTCCTCCAGCGGCAGGGGCGACATGGCACTGCGGGCACCCGACTGCAGCGACAAGGTGGTCAAAGAGCCCACCAAAACGCCTATCGAGACCCAGCTCACGATCTTTAGTTTTTGACCCATGTTGTCCTGCTGCAGCGGTTGATTAAGTGACCAATATACAACGAGCCAAGGCGCAAGGTTTGCGCGCACTCTGTCATGACCTGATGCTTGGCAATGGTTTGGTTCTCTGGCGTCATGTCTGGCCTTGCTGGGCCACGGCATCGGCAGCTTGAGCTGCCGTTAGGGCATCGCCCAAATAGCGGTGGCCGGTGGGGCGCAATTGGACGTCGAGTTCATAGACCAAGGGGATGCCATTGGGGATGTTTACCCCCATGATGTCTTGGTCGGTGACCTGGTCCAGGTATTTCACCAAGGCGCGGATGGAATTGCCATGCGCGGCCACCAAAACCCGTCGTCCGGCTTGGATGGCCGGGGCGATCGACTCATTCCAAAAAGGCAACACCCTCTCAACCGTGTCTTGCAAGCATTCGGTCAGGGGGATTTGCTCGGGACGCAATTTGGCATAGCGGATGTCGCCACGTTCGCTGCGTGGATCGCTCTCGCTCAGGGCAGGCGGCGGTGTGTCATAACTGCGCCGCCACACCAGCACTTGTTCTTCGCCATATTGTTTGGCCATTTCGGCTTTGTTCAGGCCTTGCAATGCGCCGTAATGGCGTTCGTTCAAGCGCCAGTGGTAGGCCACCGGTAACCATTGCCGATCCATGCCGTCCAGGCAGTGCCACAGGGTGTGGATGGCGCGTTTGAGCACGCTGGTGTAGGCCACATCAAACTCAAAACCCTCGGCCTTGAGCAGCCGTCCTGCAGCCTGCGCCTGGGCCACGCCGGTGGGGGTCAGATCCACATCGGTCCACCCGGTGAAGCGGTTTTCCAAATTCCAGGTGGATTCGCCGTGGCGCAGCAGAACAAGCTTGTACATGGTCTTTAAAGGAGAATTGGGCAGGTTAAGCCGACTGATTTTAGAATATGACCTTTCACCTTAAAAAAACAGGACACCCGTTGACTTTTATTGCTGACAATTGGATGCTCATCAGCATCGCCGTGACCTCTGGTCTTTTGCTCTTGTGGCCCAGCTTGCAAGGCTTTGCCGCCCCTGGTTTGAGTGTCAACGATGCCGTCTTCAAAATGAATCGCGAAAAGGCTGTGGTCATTGACGTGAGCTCCAGTGAAGAGTTTGCCTTGGGCCACATCGGTTCTTCCCACAACCTGCCTACGGATCAGCTGGAAATCCAATTGCCCCAAGTCGTCAAGCACAAAACCACCCCATTGTTGTTGGTGTGTGCCACTGGACAGCGCGCCCAAAAAGCGGCGCTCAACGCCAAAAAGCTGGGCTACGAGCAAGTGTTTTGCCTGCAAGGTGGCCTGAAGGCTTGGCGCGATGCCAATATGCCCACTGAAAAATCCTGACCCACTGTGTCTGCGAACTGAAAGGAAACCCATGCCTCCCATCAAGATGTACACCACGGCTGTCTGCCCCTATTGCGTCAGGGCCAAAAACATCCTCAAGTCCAAGGGGGTGGAGCAGATTGAAGAGGTGCGCATTGACACCGACCCCAGCCAGTTGGCCCACATGATGGCCGTCACCGGTCGACGCACCGTGCCCCAAATCTTCATCGGCGACGTGCATGTGGGCGGCTGTGATGATTTGATCGCCTTGGACGGCCGGGGTGGCTTGCAACCCTTGTTGCAATCGCCAAACTGAGATAATCCCGCCATACCCCAACCCGCCTGGGCGTTCGTCCGGTCGGGTTTTTTTTCGCACAAGGAACCGCTTTCATGGCCGAAGACCAAGCCCCCGTTTTCCAAATTCAGCGCATCTACCTCAAAGACTTGTCGCTGGAGCAACCCAACTCACCCGGCATTTTGTTGTCGCAAGAGCAACCCACGGTGGACATTCAGTTGGCCTTGGCCGCAGAAAACGTGGCCGATGGGGTGATTGAAGTCACGGTCACCGCGACCGTGACCACCAAAATCCAGGACAAAACCGTCTTTCTGGTCGAGGCCAAACAGGCCGGCATTTTCGAGGTGCGTGGCATTGCCGAGGACCAAATTGGCCCCTTGGTGGGCATCGCATGTCCGCAAATCGTCTACCCCTATTTGCGTGGCAATGTGGCCGATGTGGTGCAGCGTGCGGGCTTTCCACCGGTGCACCTGACAGAAATCAACTTTCAAGCCATGTACGAGCAGCAGGCCCAACCAGCGTCGGCCAACCCTGCGGTTCAATGAGCGTCTGACAACGGCTCAAGGCATGCCAGAGGTGAGCAGCCCGCGCATGAAGGTGGCCGTGATTGGCGCTGGCGCATGGGGCACGGCCCTGGCCATCAGCGCGGCACAACAGCACCAGGTGGTCTTGTGGACGCGCGGCAACGCGCATGCACAACGCTTGCAGCGAGAGCGGGTAAATTCTCAATACCTGCCCGGCGTGGCCCTGCCCGCAGCATTGCAAATCAGCCACCAGGCTTTGTCCGCTGTCATGAATGGTTCGGATTTAGTGGTATTGGCCACCCCCGTGTCGGCCTTGCGCGCCCACTTGCAGGCTTTGGCCCCTCACCTGAATGGCACACCGGTGGCTTGGGCGTGCAAAGGCTTTGCCCCGGAAGCGGGCGGCCCCCTGCCCCATGAGGTGGCCCAAGCGGTGGACCCTCTCATTCGTGGCGGCGCGTTGAGTGGGCCGAGTTTTGCCATTGAGGTGGCCCGCGGCCAACCCACCGCCTTGGTGGCGGCAAGTGCCCATGCTGCAGTGCGCGAGCGCATGGCCGAAGTGTTTCACAGCCCCAGTTTGCGCGTGTACGGCAATGACGACATCGTCGGGGTTGAAGTCGGTGGTGCGGTGAAAAACGTGCTGGCCATCGCCACCGGTTTGTGCGATGGCATGCAATTGGGATTGAATGCCCGCGCCGCCTTGATCACCCGTGGCTTGGCAGAAATCTCACGCCTGGGCCAGGCTTTGGGGGCCAGGGCGGATACCTTCATGGGCCTGAGCGGATTGGGCGACTTGGTGCTCACCGCCACCGGCGACTTGAGCCGCAACCGACAGGTGGGCTTGGCCTTGGCGCAAGGCAAGCATTTGCCCGATATTTTGCAAGCCCTGGGCCATGTGGCCGAGGGCGTCTACACCGCCCAAACGGTGGTGCTGCGCGCTCAGCAGTTGGGCGTGGACATGCCGATTGCCCAAGCGGTGGTGGCAGTTTTGCAAGGCCAGCACACGCCGCAACAAGCGGTGGCCGCACTCATGGGGCGTGGAGCCAGGGGCGAATAAGCTCAGTCGCGGGCGCGGAAAAGGCGGCTGCGGTCAAACTTCCAGGTTATCTATCAAGCGCGTCTGACCCAGTCTCGCCGCGCCCAACACCACCAGGGGGTCACCGGCTTGGGGGGATTGCAGGTCTTGGCGGCGGCGCACCGTGAGGTAGTCGGGTTGCCAGCCACGCTGGCGCAGGCCGTCCATGGCCTTGGCTTCCAAGTCCGGCAGGTGGGCTGGCAGCGCGCTGGCGGCAGCCAGGGCCTCGCGGCCCAGTTGGCGCAAGGCCAGTGACAGTTGCACCGCCTCAGCCCGTTCAACCTCGTTGAGGTAGCTGTTGCGCGAACTCAGCGCCAAGCCATCGGGCGCACGTTGGGTGTCCAGGCCGCTGACGTCAATGGGCAAAGCAAACTGGCGCACCATTTGGCGAATCACCATCAGTTGCTGATAGTCTTTTTTGCCAAACACCGCCACACCCCTGGCTTTGCCCGCGAAAACAGCCATCAACAGCTTCAACACCACGGTGCACACGCCGGTGAAAAACCCAGGGCGAAACTGCCCCTCTAGGATGTCGGCCAGCACCGGGTCGGGCTGAACCTTGACGGTTTGGGCCTCGGGGTAGAGCTCGCTTTCGCGCGGTGCAAACAGCACATCGCAACCTCGGGCTTTGAGCTTGGCGCAGTCACCCTCCCAGGTCCGGGGGTAGCTGTCAAAGTCTTCGTTGGGCAAAAACTGCAGGCGGTTGACAAAAATGCTGGCCACACTGCGGTCGCCCAAGGTTCTGGCGTGGTCGATCAAGGCCAGATGCCCGTCGTGCAAATGGCCCATGGTGGGCACAAATGCCGGGCGCAGTGTGCCACCCAGGTGCAGGCGCAACTCTTCAATGGTGTGTGCGATGAGCATGGGCTGAGGGTTGGGCCTCAAAGGGCCAGGGCTCAAGTGGGGGTGAAACTCAAGCGAACATAAATGGGCGCATAAACCTCGGCCTGGGTGACTTCAATCAAAGACTCTTTGGCCAGTTCCAATACAGCAATGAAGGTCACCACCAGCACAGACACGCCTTGGCGGGCATCGAACAAGTCGCTGAACTCCATAAACTTGCGGCCTTGCAGTTTTTTCAGGACAAAGCTCATGTGTTCGCGCACGCTGAGCTCTTCTTGGGCGATTTTGTGGTGTTCCACCAATCGGGCGCGGCGCACGATGTCGGCCCAGGCTTGGCGCAGGTCGACCACATCCACATCGGGGAAACGCGGTTGCAACGACTGCTCGATGTAGACCTGGGCGCGCAAAAAGTCGCGGCCAAATAGCGGCATTTCGTTGAGCCGCGCTGCGGCCAGTTTCATTTGCTCGTACTCGAGCAGGCGGCGCACCAATTCGGCCCTTGGGTCTTCGGCCTCTTCGCCTTCGGCGACTTTCTTGGGCGGCAACAGCATGCGCGACTTGATTTCGATGAGCATGGCCGCCATCAACAGGTATTCGGCAGCTAACTCCAGGTTGTGGGCGCGAATTTCGTCCACATAATTGAGGTACTGGCGGGTCAGGGCCGCCATCGGGATGTCCAAGATATTGAAGTTTTGCTTGCGGATCAAATACAGCAACAAGTCCAGCGGGCCCTCAAACGCCTCTAAAAAAACCTCAAGGGCATCGGGCGGAATGTACAAATCGGTGGGCAGTTTGAACAGCGGCTCGCCATACAGGCGGGCCACGGCAATGTGGTCTACCACTTGCGGCATGGCCTCCATCGACGGCGCAAGCTCGCCGGTCAGCTCAAAGCCACCTGCGGCATTGGCATGGGCGGGGTCGCCCAGCAAGTCGGTGCCTGCTAGGCCGGTGAAAGAGGTTTCGCTCACGCTTGGGGGTGGTAAACGTAGGGTTTTTGGGCCACCCGGGCGGCGGCAAATTCGGCCTGTGATTGGCGGTCCACCTGTTTGTCCCACAACAGGGCACGGCCAGCGCGTTGTTCAGCCTCGAGGGTGGGCTTCTGGGCCTTGAGTTGCTGCAGGAACAGGGTGGTTTCAGAGGCGTATGGGGGTCGGGCAAACAAAGGCATGAGAGTGTCCTCCAAGGTGTTGAGATTCTACCCAACCCGGGTTTGTCAGTGCTGTCCGATCAGGTTCAAAGCACGCATATCAGCATGAACAAGCCCCTGACCTGACGGCTGGCATCAGGTTGGGGGCCATCCATCGGGCCAGCACAGGCTGCGCCCGGTTTGGGTCCTGAAGGCCACCACGTCTTGCGGCTGGTCCAGGTCGATGGTGTAGTGCGGGTTGGCGCTGACTAACGCCTGCACCTGCGCCGGGTGCACCTGCCGCCATTCTTTGCAACCCACGTCGGGGCCTTGGGCCAAGATGGCCGACCGGGCGGCGTTGCTCAACATCACCGGGTTGCCGGGTTGCTGCCCCACCTTGGGGAACACCATGTCGATGCCGGCAGGTCGGGCGGCAAAAGCCTTGATCAACACCGTGATGTCGGCGGCATCGAGCAAGGGTTGATCGGCCAGCATCATCAGCACGCCATCGCTGGTCTCGGGCACAACCTGCAAACCCCAGCGTTGCGAAGACACCAGGCCGTCATCGGGCTGGGGGTTGTGCACGGTTTGAACGGACAGGCCTTGCAAAACCGCGCCGATGTCCGTGGCGTAATGCCCGAGCACCACCACCACCGATGCCGCGCCCGCTTGCTGCAGGTGCTGGACATGGCGGCAAATCAGCGGTTCACCGTCCAACAGCAACAAGGATTTGGGCCGGTGGCCCATGCGGGAACCCGCACCGGCTGCGAGCAAGACCGCAGCCCAGTTCATCAATGGATCCGCATGCCGGGCGTGGCACCCGGCCAAGGGTGCAGCACATGGATGCCGGGATGGGCTTTTTCATCGGCATGGGAGGCGGCCAAAACCATGCCCTCTGAGACGCCGAATTTCATTTTGCGGGGGGCCAGGTTGGCCACCATGACGGTGAGCTTGCCCACCAGGTCTTCGGGCTTGTACATGCTGGCGATGCCACTGAACACATTGCGGTGGCGTCCTTCGCCCACGTCCAAGGTCAAGCGCAGCAGTTTGGTGCTGCCCTCCACCGGTTCGCAATTGACGATCAGGGCGATGCGCAAATCGATTTTGGCGAAGTCGTCGATGGAGATGATCTCGGCGATGGCCTCGCCGCCGGGAATTGGTGCCTCGACCACCGCCGGTGGTGGTTCGAACAAGGCTTCGAGCATTTGGGGGTCGACGCGTTGCATCAGGTGTTGGTAGACACCGATGGTGTGGCCCGCACCCATGCGTTCGTTGCGCTGGGCAAATTGCAAGGGGGCAATTTTCAAGAAGGATTCCACTTGGCTCACCAAAGCGGGCAAGACTGGTTTGAGTGCCAGACACAGCAAGCGAAACGCTTCCATGCAAGTGGTGCAAACGTCATGCAAACGGGCGTCTTGGCCTGCCTGTTTGGCCAGCTCCCAGGGTTTGTTGGCGTCCACATACTCGTTCACCCGGTCGGCCAGCGCCATGATGTCGCGCAAGGCTTTCGCATCGTCGCGGTTGTCATAAAGCGCTTCGATGGCGGGCATGCCCGTGTGCAGATGTGCCAACAAGGCCTCACCATCAGCGCTCACCGCGCCCAACTGGCCCGCAAAACGCTTGGCGATGAAGCCGGCCGCACGCGAGGCGATGTTGATGTACTTGCCCACCAAGTCCGAGTTGACCCGGGCCATGAAGTCGTCAGCGTTGAAGTCGATGTCTTCGTTGCGACCATTGAGTTTGGCGGCCAGGTAATAGCGCAGCCACTCGGGGTTCATGCCGAGCTCCAGGTACTTCAAGGGGTTCAAGCCGGTGCCACGGCTTTTGCTCATCTTCTCGCCGTTGTTCACCGTGAGAAAACCGTGGACAAACACCTGGTGGGGCACTTTGCGGCCGCTGAACTTCAAAATGGCGGGCCAAAACAAGGTGTGAAAAGTGACGATGTCTTTGCCAATGAAATGGTATTGCTCCACCTCGGGATCGTTGATGTAGGCTTCAAAGTCCTCACCACGTTTATCCAGCAGGTTTTTCAGCGAGGCCAAGTAGCCAATCGGGGCGTCCAGCCACACGTAAAAGTACTTGCCGGGCGCGTCGGGAATCTCGATGCCAAAGTAAGGCGCGTCCCGGCTGATGTCCCAGTCGCCCAAGCCTTCGCTGGTCGAGCCGTCGGGGTTGGTGCGCACGCTGAACCACTCTTTCACCTTGTTCGCCACTTCGGGCTGCAGGTGCTGGCCGTTTTGGGTCCAGTCCTGTAAAAACTCCACGCAGCGGGGGTCCGAGAGTTTGAAAAAGAAATGCTCGGCCTGCTTCAAGACGGGCGTGGCGCCCGACAAGGCGGAATAGGGGTGTTTCAAATCGGTGGGGGCGTAGACCGCGCCACAGCTTTCGCAGTTGTCACCGTACTGGTCTTTGGCGCCGCATTTGGGGCATTCGCCTTTGATGAAGCGGTCGGGCAAGAACATGTTTTTCTCGGGGTCGAAAAACTGCTCGATGGTTTTGCGCTCGATCAGCGTGCCGCCTTGCTCGGCGCTGATGTCACGCAGTTCGCGGTAAATCTGTTGCGCCAGGGCGTGGTTCTCTGGGGCATCGGTGCTGTGCCAGTTGTCAAACGCGATGTGAAAACCATCCAGGTATTGCTGGCGACCAGCGGCGATGTTGGCGACAAACTGCTGTGGTGTGAGGCCGGCTTTTTCGGCGGCGATCATGATGGGCGCGCCGTGGGTGTCGTCGGCGCAGACAAAGTTGACCGCGTGGCCCTGCATGCGCTGAAAACGCACCCAGATGTCGGCTTGGATGTACTCCATCATGTGCCCAATGTGAAAGTGACCATTGGCATAGGGCAGGGCGGTGGTGACAAATAAGCGGCGCTGGGTCATGGAGATGAAACCTTGGACGAAGGGCGCGATTTTAGGCGCTGACCGTGCATGTGAGGTGGGAAAGAACAGGCCGGTGCCGGCCGCGGGCGCGGCTTGGGTAGACTCTGGCGCTTTGCCAGGAGAGAAACATGTCTTTGAACGATGCCGCCTTGCGCCAAGCAATCAGCACCGTGGTGGACCCCCACACCGGTCAAGATTTTGTGGCCAGCAAAGCCCTCAAAGCCCTGCGCACAGAAGGCCAAGACGTGGTCATCGAGGTAGAGTTGGGCTATCCGGCCAAGCGTTTGTTCCCAGCGTTTCGCCAGCAACTGGTGGCCGCCGTCAAACAAGTTGCAGGTGTGGGCAATGTGTCTGTGCAATTGAGCAGCCGCATTGTGGCCCACGCGGCCCAGCGAGGTGTGCAGTTGTTGCCCCAAGTGAAAAACATCATTGCCGTGGCATCGGGCAAAGGCGGTGTGGGCAAAAGTACCACGGCAGTGAATTTGGCCCTGGCCTTGGCGGCTGAAGGGGCCAGCGTGGGCTTGCTCGATGCCGATATTTACGGCCCCAGCCAGCCCATGATGATGGGCATAGAGGGACGGCCCGAAAGCAGCGATGGCAAAACCATGGATCCGTTGGAAAACCACGGCGTGCAAGTCATGTCGATTGGTTTTTTGGTAGGCAAAGACGAGGCCATGATTTGGCGCGGGCCCATGGCCACCCAGGCCTTGGAGCAGTTGTTGCGCCAAACCAATTGGCGCGATTTGGATTATTTGATCGTTGACATGCCGCCTGGCACGGGTGATATTCAGTTGACCTTGAGCCAACGCGTGCCCATGACCGGTGCAGTCATTGTGACCACGCCGCAAGACATCGCCTTGCTCGACGCCATCAAGGGCATCAAGATGTTTGAAAAAGTTGGCGTGCCCATTTTGGGCATTGTCGAGAACATGGCGGTGCATGTTTGCAGCCAATGCGGTCATGCCGAACACATTTTTGGCCATGAAGGGGGCAAGCGCATGGCCGGTGAATTTGGCATGCCTTACTTGGGTGCCTTGCCGCTGGACTTGAGCATCCGTTTGCAAGCCGACAGTGGCAAGCCCACGGTGGTGTCAGACCCTGACGGAGCAGTGGCCAACGTTTACCAATCGATTGCCCGCCAAGTGGCGGTGGGCATCGCGGCCAAAGCCAAGGATTTTTCAACCAAGTTCCCCACCATCACCGTTTCCAAAGACACTTGAGCGCAGGCAACAGACTCACAGCTTGTTGAATAAAAATCCGCCCAGCAGTCGGTGGTGCGCCCAATCCGACAAGGGGTACCAAGCGGTTTCTGCGCGCAAGTTCCAGGCAATGAAGGCGGCCAGTACCGCGTTGTGTTGCCACATGATGGGACTCAGGTGTTGCGTATAGCCGGCTGAGTCAAGGAAGGCGTCGCGGTGTCCCAGGGTCAGTCCCAAGGTCATGGCCGCTGTCAGGGCCAGCAAATGCCGGCGCAGCCAACTTGCCCATCGCGGCTGGCCTTTGCGGCGCAGGATGATCAGCAGGGCCAGACCCATGCCCTGGGCCAGGTTGAGCAAACCAAAAAAAGATGACAAACCCAGTGCAATCGGTGGGGTGATGGTGTTGCGGTAGGCGTTGTCGAGCAAATCAGGCGAGGCCGACATAGGCAGTGCCGGCGTTTGCGCGCCCCAACCAGAATTCGGTGCTTGAAAGTCTGTCAAGGACGCGCCCAAAGCGGCGGCAGGCAGCAAGGTTTTGATCGATTCGCGCACGCTGATGGCCATCTCGGGTCGACCCAAAGCCTGCCCCTGGAAGGTCAACTGACCCGCTGCGCCCAAATCGGCAATATTGAGCAGATAAATGCTGAGTTTTTTTTCGGCTTCAGGCGCATTGGCCACCAAATGATCGAGCAATATTTTTTGAAAATGCCACATCAAGGTCATGCCCAGCGTAAAGCTCAAGACCAGCGCTTGCCAACGCTGTTTCATGCGCAGGTCAAGCCAGCGCAGTAACAACATGGACAGGCCAAACCCGGCGATCAGGCGGCCCCAAAATTGCAAGCCGTCCAAGTCTTGGTTGGACAACACCCCACCGGTCAACTCAAGCATGCGGTGGTTGAAAGCCAGCTCCACCAATGCATAAATCACCAACACCAGCGCGAACCAGATTTGGTCTTGCAAGCGGGCGGCATTGGGGAAAGTGGACGGCGAGAAGAGGGGCATGGGTGGGACATTATCTTTGATGACAATCGGATGTGCTTGGGCCTGCGCCTCGCCCATGGCCAAACCGACTTTTCAGCGGCAGGCGGGCTTTTTCAAGATGATTTGTAAGACCAAACAACGGGTGCGGCCCTGAGCTAAAGTAGCGGGCTCTTGTCGATCTGGCATCGGCATTGACCACCACCCTTGACCCGAAGGAAATCACCTTGAAGCATTGGCCTATATTCGTTCCCATCAATGCCGCAATGCTGTTGGGTTGGGGCCTGTCAATCAGCGTGGTTGGCGCCATGGCATGGCTGGTATTTGGGGTCATGATGCTGGCAGTTTTTGCATCGGTTCACCATGCCGAGTTGATCGCGCACCGAATTGGTGAGCCCTTTGGTACCTTGGTACTGGCCCTGGCGGTGACCGTGATCGAAACCGCTTTGATTTTGTCCGTCATGATGACCGATGGTGCAAAAAGCGCTGCCTTGCCCCGGGACACCATTTACTCGGCAGTGATGATCATTTGCAACGGTGTCGTTGGATTCAGTTTGCTGTTGGGCGGCTTGCACCACAAAGAGCAGATGTTTCGCATCGAGGGCACGGGCTCAGGCTTTGCTGCTTTGGTCACTTTGTCCATCTTGGTGTTGATCATGCCGCTGTACACCATCAGCTCGCCAGAGGGCACTTACACCGACCCGCAGTTGATTTTTGTGGCCGTCTCTTCGCTGGCGCTGTGGTTGGTCTTTGTGTTCATCCAGACCATTCGCCACCGGGATTATTTCCTGCCTGGCGTTGGGGAAGAAGACGAATCGGTACATGCCCATCCACCCAGCTCCCAACAGGCTTGGATGAGTTTTGTGCTCATGTTGATTTCGCTGATCAGCGTGGTGGGCTTCGCCAAATTGTTATCACCCTCAATCCAAACCCTGGTCACGATTTACAAAGCCCCTCAGGCCACTGTCGGCATTGTGATCGCCATGATCGTGTTGTTGCCAGAGACCTGGGCGGCCTTGCGCGCAGCCAAGGCCAACCGCTTGCAAACCAGCATGAACCTGGCCATCGGCTCGGCCCTGGCCAGCATTGGGTTGACCATTCCGCTGGTGGTGGTGTTTTGCGTGCTCTTTCACCGTGACCTGATGTTGGGCCTGGAAATGAAAGACGTGGTTTTGTTGTGCCTGACGTTTTTGGTCGGCTCCATCACCCTGGCTTCAGGACGGACCAATGTGATGCAAGGGGCCATTCACCTGGTTTTGTTTGGCGCTTTTTTGTTTTTAACCCTGGTGCCCTGAGCCGATGTGGTGCCCGGGTGCGTGTCCGCTCAAAGTGCGGCCACCAAATAGCTTTGAAACACGCCCACGTGCACAAAGGCCGCATCGGCCGCATCGGGCCATAAATCGGTGCTTTTGAAGCGCACATCAAAAGTGGGTTCGTCCTCAGCGTAAACGCCGTGGGCATGGGCATCTGGAAAAGGGTAGGCCGGTGAAATGTGCACCACCACGCCGGTTTTGCCGCGGATGTAGCCGGGCAGGCGCACATGACCTCCCACATGCCCGTTGCGAACCTGCACCCGCTGGCCCAATGTGAAGTCGGTTCTGTCCGCCGCATTGCTGCGCCCTGGCCCCAAGGGGTTCGCCAAAGGAAATGCACCGCCTGCGCGCTGTTCCAAGTCTTGCAGGCTGACCACCCCTTTTTCCACGCACAAAGTGGCCAAGCTGGTGAGGGTTCTTTCGTAATAGCCCGCGTTCATGTAGTGGCGCGGGTCCATGCGTTCAATGGCATGGCGGTATTCATCCATGTTGAAGATGCCTGCGCGCACCGCCACCCCATACAAGGCATTGATGCGTTTCTCCCAGTCTTCATGGAACACCGCCGCATCCGGGCGGTACCGCACCGGCCCAAAGCCTTGTTTGCCGCCGAGGTCGTGCACACCGTCCATGGGCTTACAACCGGGCCACGCCAATCATGGCGTCTTTGGTCACGATGCGGGCCAACTCAGCGGGGCTCCATTCCTGGGTGTGGGCGGGTCGGTGCGGCAACACCATGTACCGGGTGTCGGCGGTGGTGTCCCACACGCGCAACTCCATGTCGCTGGGCAGGTCCAGCCCCATTTCGCGCAACACCGTGCGCGATTCGCGCACGATGCGGGCCCGGTAGGCCAAGTCCTTGTACCAGTCGGGCGGCAGGCCTATTACGGTGTACGCCGTGCACGAGCACAGGGTGCAGCAAATCACGTTGTGCAGGGATGCGGTGTTTTCCAGCACCACCAAGTGGCGGTGGTGGGCGGGCAATTCGATGCCCAACTCGGCCACGGCGGCTTTGCCATTGGCCAGCAAACGCGCGCGGTAAGCCGCATCTGTCCAGGCCTTGGCCACCACCTGGGCACCCCGCTCGGGCAACCACACTGCCTCGGCGTTGTGCACGCCTTGGGCAATGCCAGCGCTGGCTGGCAGGCCATGGTCTTGCAAGGCCGCTTCAATGGCCGCTGCGCGTTGCGCCAGGGGCGCAACCGGGTTGGGGCTGGCGGCTTGGCACACATCGACCCACAGCCCTTGGGTGACTTGGGCCAGCAAGTCCACCGAAATGCGCACCGCGCTGTTGACAGAGCCTGCCGCTGGCAGCACCTCGCCATAGGCTTTCAGCGACACATCCAGGTAAATCGGCAAGGGATGAGCCAACCCAAATGGACACACGCCCCCCACCGGATGGCCGGTGATCTCGGCCACCACATCGGTGGCCAGCATCTTGCCTTTGCCCAAAGCGGTTTTGAACTTGGAGTTGTCGATGCGGGCATCGCCGCGCGCCACCAGCAAAACCTGTCGCCCATCGGCCAATTGAAAGGCCAGTGTTTTGGCAATCCGGCCGGGTTCCACCCCATGGGCGGCTGCGGCCAGGGCCACGGTGGCGGTGTTGGCCTCGGTTTCCAAAATGGGCACATCCAGCGCCAAGTTGGCAAAAAATGCTTTGACGGAGTTCAGGCCCATGCCCATCGTCCTTGGTGTTGGGGGGGATGTGATGATAGCCAGGGCTGTCCACATCTGGGCGTCTGTGTGGAACAGGTAGCATCCCGTGTCATATGACCGATGTTTCCCTGGGTTCACCCGATCAATTGCGCGACAGCGCCAGGCGCGCGCGCAAGCAGGCCAAGGGCCGCGTGCCCGATGCGCGGGCCTTGGCCCAAGTGCAGGCCTTGTTGGGTGCACGGCCCCGTGACGGCCACCGGCGCGACTTGCTGATCGAACACCTGCATGCTTTGCAAGACACCCATGGTGCTTTGCACAAGGCGCACTTGGTGGCCTTGGCGCATGAAATGCAAATGGGCATGGCCCAGGTGTATGAGGTGGCGAGTTTCTACCACCACTTCCACATTTTGGAGGACGGTCAAGCACCGCCCTTACTCACCGTGCGGGTGTGTGAAGGCCTCTCGTGCAGCCTGGCGGGTGCCCCATCCTTGCTGGCGCAGTTGCAGGCCAATGCGGCCGCTGGTGTTCGCGTGGTGCCTGCGCCTTGTGTGGGGCGCTGCGAAAGCGCACCCGTGGCGGTGGTGCACCAGCGGGCCGTCACCCAGGCCACGGTGGACAAAGTGAACGACTGTTTGGCTGAGGGCCGTTCGGCCCAAGCTTCTTCATCTGCCGATGCGGTCATGCCAGCGGCTTGGCCGGTGGCACCCAGCGCTTGGCGCGAACCGCTCCATCCCCAGTGGGTGGATTTTGCGGCTTACCGTTTGGCAGGCGGCTACCAGTGTTTGGTGGATGTGGTGAGCGATCGCCTGCCAGCGTCCGCGGTGTTGCAAACCGTGGAGGACTCGGGCCTGCGCGGTTTGGGCGGCGCCGGTTTTCCCATGGGCCGCAAATGGCGCATCGTGCGCGATCGGCCTGGGCCGCGCCTGATGGCGGTGAACATCGACGAGGGCGAGCCTGGTACCTTCAAAGACCGCAATTACCTCGAACGTGATCCGCACCGGTTTTTGGAAGGCATGCTGATCGCCGCCCATGTGGTGGGTTGTGAGCGCATTTACATTTATTTGCGAGACGAGTACCACGGTTGTCGCGCCACATTGGCCCAGGCCCTGGCCCAATTGCAAGCGCAAGCGCCGTGTCCCTTACCCCGCATCGAATTGCGGCGGGGCGCGGGGGCCTACATCTGCGGCGAAGAATCCGCCATGCTCGAGAGCATCGAAGGCCGGCGCGGCGAACCCCGCTTGCGCCCGCCCTACATTGCCGAGAAAGGCCTGTGGGGCTTGCCCACCTTGGCGCACAACTTTGAAACCCTGTATTGGGTGCGCGACATCGTCGAAAAAGGGGCAGGGCACTTCCAGCAACAGGGGCGGCGCGGCCGCCAGGGTTGGCGCTCTTTCAGCGTGAGCGGTCGGGTGCGCCAGCCCGGTGTCAAGCTCGCCCCGGCGGGCATCACCTTGCGCGAGTTGATCGACGAGCACTGCGGTGGCATGGCCCCAGGCCACGATTTGTATGCTTATTTGCCCGGCGGTGCTTCGGGCGGCATCTTGCCAGCCCGTTTGGCCGATGAGCCGTTGGACTTTGATACCTTGCAAGCCCATGGTTGCTTCATTGGTTCGGCAGCGATTGTGGTGTTGGGGCATCAAGACCGGGCCCGCGATGCCGCCTTGAATGTGATGCGGTTTTTCGCCGATGAAAGCTGTGGCCAATGCACACCGTGTCGGGTGGGCACGGCCAAAGCCGCCGCCTTGATGCAAGCGACCCACTGGGACACCACCACGTTGCAAGACCTGGCCCAGGTGATGGGCGACGCCTCCATTTGTGGCCTGGGTCAAGCCGCGGCCAACCCCATTCAATGTGTGGTGCGCTACTTTCCCCATGAACTGCAGGCCCCTGACCCCACCCACCCATGAAGCACCCGATTGAATTCGAGCTCAACGGCTTGGCCGTGCAGGCCCAAGCGTGGGAAACCTTGTGGGAGGTGGCCCAGCGCCAAGGGGTGGACATTCCCCACCTGTGCCACAAACCCGGTTACCGACCCGATGGCAATTGCCGTGCGTGTGTGGTGGAGGTCCAAGGCGAGCGCACCCTGGCGGCCAGTTGCTGCCGCGCCCCGCAAGCTGGCATGGTGGTGCGCACGCACAGCGAGCGGGCCATGCAAAGCCGCGCCTTGGTGATGGAGTTGCTGTTGGCCGACCGGCCCGATACCGGCGCGCAATGGGTCAACAGCGATGCGCGCTTGCCCCATGGCGAACTCAGCCAATGGGCCGATCAAATGGGGGTGACGGTGCGCCCCGCTTTGCAGGCTTTGCGCGACGAGGCCAGCACCGACAAGCCAGGCGTGGCCTGGTGCGATGACACCCACCCAGCGATGGCGGTGGATTTATCGGCCTGCATCCAATGCGACCGCTGCGTGCGTGCCTGCGGCGAGGTGCAGGTCAACCAAGTCATTGGGGTGCAAGGCAGGGGCCAGGCCTCGCGCATCGTGTTTGACCTGGCCGACCCAATGGGCGAGAGCAGCTGCGTGGCCTGTGGCGAATGCGTGCAGGCTTGCCCCACCGGGGCGCTCAGCCCCAAGTCCCAGGTCGGCGACCAAGCGGTGGACCGCCAGGTCAATTCGGTGTGCCCCTTTTGTGGCGTGGGTTGTTTGCTGACCTACCACGTGAAAGACGAGCGCATTGTCAAAGTGCAAGGCCGTGGCGGCCCCGCCAATGAAGACCGCTTGTGCGTCAAAGGCCGCTTTGGTTTTGATTACGCCCACCACCCCGATCGCTTGACCACCCCCTTGGTGCGCAAAGCCGGTGTGCCCAAAACCTTGGACCTCAACCGCGACCCCAGCCAATGGGCAGAGGTGTTTAGACCCGCCACTTGGGACGAGGCCTTGGACCTGGCGGCCCAGGGCCTGCGCCAACTGCGCGATCAACACGGGCCCAAGGCATTGGCTGGGTTTGGCTCGGCCAAGGGCAGCAACGAAGAGGCGTATTTGTTCCAAAAACTGGTGCGCACCGGTTTTGGCAGCAACAACGTGGACCACTGCACCCGCTTGTGCCATGCCTCCAGCGTGGCCGCCTTGCTCGAGGGCGTGGGCTCGGGTGCGGTGAGCAACCCGGTGCGCGATGTGGCCCATGCGGAGTTGATCATGGTGATTGGGGCCAATCCCAGTGCCAACCACCCGGTCGCAGCCACCTGGATCAAAAATGCGGTTGAGCGCGGCGCGCGCCTGGTCTTGTTGGACCCCCGCCGCACCGACTTGGCCCGCCATGCCTGGCGGCATTTGGCGTTCAAGCCCGACACCGATGTGGCCTTGCTCAATGCCTTGCTTCATGTCATCGTCACCGAAGGCTGGGTCGACCATGGCTTTGTGCAAAACCGCACCCGCGACTACGAAGTCCTGCGCGCCCATGTGCAGGCCTTCACCCCCGAGCGCATGGCACCCATTTGCGGCATCGATGCGGCCACCTTGCGCGAGGTGGCCCATGCCTACGCTCATTCACCAGCGGCCATGATGCTGTGGGGCATGGGCGTGAGCCAACATGTGCATGGCACCGACAACGTGCGCTGCCTGATTGCCTTGGCCAGTGTGACCGGACAAATTGGCCGTCTGGGCACCGGCTTGCACCCTTTGCGCGGCCAAAACAATGTACAAGGGGCCAGCGATGCCGGCCTCATCCCCATGATGCTGCCCAACTACCAACGGGTCAGCGACCCATCAGTGCGGCAATGGTTTGAACAGTTTTGGGGCCAACCCCTGGATGCGCAACCGGGTTACACGGTGGTGGAGATCATGGACAAGGCCTTGGCCCCGGCCGACGATCCGCACAAGGTGCGGGGCATGTACATCATGGGTGAAAACCCTGCCATGAGCGACCCGGACTTGAACCATGCGCGCGCGGCCCTGGCCGCTTTGTCGCATTTGGTGGTGCAAGACATTTTTTTGACCGAGACCGCCTGGCTGGCCGATGTGGTCTTTCCCGCCAGCGCCTGGCCGGAAAAAATGGGCACGGTCACCAACACCGACCGCATGGTGCAAATGGGCCGACCGGCTTTGTCTCTTCCCGGCCAGGCCCAGTTGGATTTGTGGATCATCCAGCAAATGGCCCAGCGCATGGGCCTGGCCTGGAACTACCCGGGCGAGCAGGAGGGTGTGGCCGCCGTGTACGAGGAAATGCGCCAGGCCATGAACGGTGTGCTGGCCGGTATTTCCTGGCAGCGGTTATGGGATGCGTCGAGCGTGACCTACCCATGCGTGAGCGAAACCGACCCCGGTCAAGCGATGGTGTTTGAACATGACTTTCCCACCCCCGATGGGCGGGTCCGCTTGGTGCCCGCTGACCTGATATCGGCCAATGAGTTGCCCGACGCCGAGCACCCCTTTGTGCTGATCACTGGCCGGCAACTGGAACACTGGCACACCGGCAGCATGACGCGCCGCTCCCTGGTGCTCGATGCAATAGAGCCACAGGCCACCCTGTCGATGTGCAGCGCCGATCTGAAGCGCTTGGGCTTACAAGCGGGTGAAAAGGTGCAGGTGCGATCGCGTCGGGGTGAATTGCAGGTGTGTGTGCGGCAAGACGAAGGCACGCCCGAGGGCACGGTGTTTTTGCCCTTTGCCTACCGCGAAGCCGCAGCCAATTTGCTCACCAATGCCGCCTTGGACCCGGTGGGCAAAATACCTGAATTGAAGTTTTGTGCGGTGCAGGTTTTGGCCTTGAAAGATGCCGCCGCCTGATACCGATTCGACCAAAAGTTGGCCATCCCATGTTTTTCCCGATGGAGGTTCCCTGTAAGATTTTTGCAATCCAAATGTGTTTTGGCTTGTTCTTCGCTGGGGCGGGCCGGTTCAAGCCGACTTTGGTGGCGGCCCAAAATGCAGTGGCTTGGGACCCTTTGACCGCGCAAAAGCCGTCGGTTCCTTTGGCCCCAGGGGGCCAGCAAGACGGCGTTTTGTCCTTGCGCCGTGACCGCCAAAACCCAGACATCTTGGCGGTGCTGCTGATCGGTCATCCGCCGGTCTTGCGACCTGTGGTGCCAGAACAGCACATGGCCGAGATCCTCAAAAGCGGACAAGCCAGCCATGCGGAGGTGCGATGATCCTCCCATGACAAGCCAATTGACCTTGACCACCAGCGTGTTGATGCGCCGTGAGCGCGTGCCCGGTGCCATGGCCAAATGGCAAACATGGCGATGGGCCTTGCATGACGTGGTGCTGCAAGACCCAGGCATCGACGGTTGTGTGCGCTTGTTGCGTGACAGCGAAGACATCCAAATTTGGTTGCACCCGGGCTTTGAGGTGGGCTTGTACCGTGATGATGCCGAGGGCTATTACCTCAATGCCACCGCGCCGCGACCGTGCTGGTTTGTGCTGTGGCGCATGGAAGAAGAGGCCCGATGGGCCGCAGAGCCTGTGGCTGTGCCCGCCATGGTCAGCCTCAGTTACCACGATGCGGGGCGGTGGTTGGATGCCCAAGAAAACGTCGATCAGGTGGCCGCCCCTGAGTCGGTGATCGCTTGGATGAGTGCCTTTGCCCAAAGCCATTGGGTGACCGAGGGCAAGAAGCGGCAGCGGCCCGAGAGTTTTCGGGGCTTGCGGGACCGTTTTGGCAATCCCGCATCGGTGAGTGCCGATAAAACCCGCAAAATCTGATGGCGGTCACACGGGCTTAATATCGCACCATGTCAGATGATGGTTTCTTCCAGCGTTGGTCCCGGCGCAAATCCATGCCCATCGCCAAGCCGCCGCCTGTGCCTGCACCGGCAGTTGCGGCCATGGCATCGCGACCACCGCCAACGGCCCAAACGGCGACCGGTGTTTCCGCATCCACCAACCTGACGCCCCCTCAAGCGCTGCCAAATTCACCCCAGGATCCGATCAAAATCGACGATGAGCTGAAGTCGGCGCCGAGCTTGGCAGACACCCATGCGCTCACACCTGAGTCGGACTTCAGACCCTTCATGGGCCAAGGCGTTGCCCCTGAAGTGAAAAATGCGGCCATGAAAAAACTCTTTGCCGATCCGCATTTCAACGTCATGGACCAAATGGACACCTATATTGATGATTACAGCCAAGCCGATCCCTTGCCCCTGGCCATGTTGCGGCAAATGAACGGGTCAAAGTTTTTGAATTTGTTTGAACAAGACGCGCCTGTTGAGCCCTCGGATTCACAGGCCGCTGGCGCATCGGAGATGCAGTTGCAGGCCGTTCATCAAGCGACCGCCGATGTGACCCAGGACGGCACCACACAGGCAGCAAACCCGATGACCAAGGCCTGAGGCCTCTTTGGGCCAGGTGCCCTCATGCACAGTCTTCCACAATGACCACCTTGATCTGCGACTGCAACCAAACCATGCCCTTGGACGCCAAGGTGCTGGGACAAAGCCGCAACGAGCCGTTGCATTTGCACAGCAGTTTGTGCCGCCGGGAGGCCCAAAGGTTTTTGAATGCGCTCAAAGCTGGCGATCCGGTGGTGGTGGCATGCACCCAAGAAAAGCGTTTGTTTGAAGACCTGGCCCAACAAGCCCGCGATGGCGATCCTGGCGTACCCTGGGTGCCGCTGAAGTTTGTCAACATCCGGGAGACGGCTGGTTGGGGCCGTGAGGCCACACAGGCCATGCCCAAGATCGCTGCTTTGTTGGCCCAAGCTCAACTGCCCGACGCAGAACCCGTGCCCAGCGTGAGTTACAAGAGTGCTGGGCGTTTGCTGATCATCGGCGAATTGGCCCGCGCCGAAACGGCGGCTGATGCATTGGGCGACACCCTTGAAATCACCTTGATGGCTGAGGGCGCATTGAACGGTGTGCCCGCCCAAGAGCGCCGTTATCCGGTGATTGCGGGCGAGTTGATGGCCTTGCAAGGTTGGTTGGGTGCTTTTGACCTGAAGTGGCAGCGATACAACCCGATTGACTTGGACCTGTGTACCCGCTGCAATGCGTGCCTGGCCGCTTGCCCCGAGCAAGCCATCGGCTTGGACTACCAAATCAACCTGCAAGCCTGTCAATCGCACCGTGATTGCGTCAAAGCCTGTGGGGTGGCCGGTGCAATTGATTTTCAACGCGAGCCCAGCATCGAGAGCGCGACCTTTGACCTGGTGTTGGACTTGCGCGCCCGTGCGGGGTTTGAACGCCATGCCTTGCCACAGGGTTATTTCCGCCAGGACGACTCAGCCACTCTGATGCGCTTGCGCGACCTGGTGGGTGAGTTTGAAAAACCCAAATTCTTCACCTACAAGCCATCCATCTGTGCCCACAGCCGCAACACCCAAATTGGCTGTCAAGCCTGCGTGGATGTGTGTTCCGCCCAGGCCATAACGTCTGAGCCAGCGCGCCAACAAATCAAGGTCAATCCGCATTTGTGCGTCGGTTGCGGGGCCTGCGCCACGGTATGCCCAACCGGTGCGCTGAGCCATGCCTATCCCGATGTCAGCGCATTGGGTGTGACCGCCAAAACGCTGCTCACCACCTATGCCCAAGCCGGCGGCCGAGATGCCGTGTTGCTTTTGCACAGCCAAGGGCGTGGTCAAAGCCTGGTCAATCAGTTGGGGCGTGATGCCCAATTAAAGCGCGCCCATGGTTTGCCTGCGCGTGTCATGGCGCTGGCACTGTGGCACACCGCCAGCGTGGGGGCCGATTTTTGGTTGTCGGTGCTGGCTTTTGGGGCTGCACAGGTGGTGGTGCTGGCCACCGAAGAGGAGGCGCCCGAATACCTTCGCGCCGTGCAAGACCAAATGGCCCAGGTTCAAGCGGTCTTGCATGGTTTGGGGTTCAAGGGTCGGCATTTGGCCTGGATGCAAGCGACCAGCGCCAGCGAGTTGGACGCGCAACTCAAGGCCTTGCCCCCGGCTCCTGCGAACCCGGTGCCCGTGGCCAAGTTTTCCCTGACCAGCGACAAGCGCAGCAGCTTGGCGTTGGCCTTGGACCATTGGGTAAGCCATGCGCAGTCTGCGACTGAATTGCCGCAGGCCATCCCCCTGCCGGCAGATGGGGCATTTTGGGGCGGTGTAAAAGTCGATACTCAGGCCTGCACCCTGTGTCTGAGTTGTGTCAGCGCATGCCCTGCCGGTGCGCTGCAAGACAACAGCGCGCAACCCGAGTTGTCCATCATTGAGAAAAACTGTGTGCAATGCGGTTTGTGTGTGTCAACCTGTCCGGAAAACGCCATTCAAACCATGCCGCGTTTGTTGTTGACTCCCCAACGCCATGAGCGCCAAGTGCTGCACCGCAGCCAGCCTTACAACTGTGTGCGATGCAACAAGCCTTTTGGCACCTTGAAAGCCATTGAAAGCATGCTGGAAAAACTCAGTGGCCATGCCATGTTCCAAGGCGCTGCGGCGCAGCGGCTCAAAATGTGCAGTGATTGTCGGGTCATCGATATTTACTCCGCTGGGGATGAGCAGCGCATCGTTTGAGCCGTGACGGACCTGGCATCATGACCCTTCCCTTGAACCCGCCTGCGACCTCATCGGCCTTGGACGAGGAGACCGCGCGGGCCGAGTTGTATGGCTTGATTGCGGCCTTGTTTTATGCGCCACCCGATGCGGCTTTGTGGGGCCAACTGCGGCTGGCCGTGACCCAGGCGCCGGTGCAGGGTGGTTTTTTGGAAGAGCCTTGGCGGCAGCTGGTCAGCGTGGCGCGGGCCAACGACACCGCGCAAATTGCCCAAGAACACGAAGCCTTGTTCGGCGGCATGGGAAAGCCCGAGGTGTATTTGTTTGCTTCCCATCACCTGAGTGGCTTTTTGAACGAAAAACCGCTGGCGGCTTTGCGCACGGATTTGAGCCAACTGGGTTTGTCCCGCGATGAAACCCTGCCCGAAACCGAGGACCACATTTCCTACCTTTGCGAAGTCATGCGTTATCTGATCGCCGGTGACGATGTGTCAGTGGCCAACTTGACGCGCCAAAAAGAGTTTTTTGCGCGCCACTTGCAACCCTGGGTGGCGGCCTTGTGCGATGCCTTGCAGGCCCATCCCCGCGCCCACTTTTATGCCGCCTTGGGTGGCTTGTTGCGCGCTTTTGCCGCGGTCGAGGCCCAGGGTTTTGACATGTTGAATTGAATCGGCTCGATCCATCTCCTTAAATATGCGTCTACCTAGGGAAACCCTTGATTCATTGATTTTCAAAGGGAGGAAAATCTGGGCATTCAACTTGCTGCACTTGACACATAATTTCGTGGCTGAAGCAGCCACCTTTTTCGGAGATTTCCATGCACAACGACAACGACCAGTTGCCCACATCTCGCCGCGGATTTTTTTGGGGCGCCGCAGCTGCCAGCGCAGCTGTGGCCACTGTGGCAGGTGTCAACGCATTGGACAGTGCGCCAGCCTCCAGCGCTGAGGTTTTGCCCCCTGCACCGGCCAAAGGCGGTGGCTACAGCCTGAGCGAGCATGTCAAGCGCTACTACCAAACCACCCGCGTCTGAACGAGGACACACCATGCTACTGACCAAAAAATCCGACAACAGCCAGCGCACCGGCTCACCTTTTGTGCACCGCTTGCAGCGTGGCTTGGCCCAGGCCGTCCCCGTCATGGACAGGCGTGCTTTTTTGCGCCGCTCTGGTTTGGGTTTGGGTGTGGGCTTGGCCGCCAGCCAGTTGACCTTGGTGAAAAAATCCCAGGCCGCTGGCCCTAACAAAGGCGATGGTTCGGGCAAGATTGAAGTCAAGCGCACCGTTTGCACCCATTGCTCGGTGGGTTGTGCGGTCGATGCCGTGGTGGAAAACGGGGTTTGGGTGCGTCAAGAACCGGTGTTTGACTCACCCATCAACCTGGGTGCGCATTGCGCCAAAGGTGCGGCATTGCGCGAGCACGGCCACGGTGAGTTCCGTTTGCGCCACCCCATGAAGCTGGTGGACGGCAAGTACCAGCGCATCAGTTGGGATCAGGCGTTGAACGAAATTTCCGAAAAACTGCTGGCGTTGCGCAAAGCCAGTGGACCAGACTCGGTTTATTGGGTGGGTTCGAGCAAGCACAACAACGAGCAAGCGTATTTGTTGCGCAAGTTCGTCAGCTTTTGGGGCAGCAACAATTGCGACCACCAAGCGCGCATTTGCCACTCCACCACAGTCGCTGGCGTGGCCAACACCTGGGGCTATGGGGCCATGACCAACTCATACAACGACATGCAAAACAGCAAGGTCGCTTTGTACATTGGCTCGAATGCAGCCGAAGCCCATCCCGTGAGTTTGCTGCACATGTTGCATGCCAAAGAAACCGGCACCAAGATGATCGTCGTCGACCCGCGTTTCACCCGCACAGCGGCCAAAGCCGACGAGTTTGTGCGCATTCGCTCAGGCTCGGACATCCCTTTTCTGTTTGGCCTGTTGCACATCATCTTCAAAAACGGTTGGGAGGACAAAAAATACATCAACGACCGTGTTTATGGCATGGACAAGGTCAAAGAAGAAGTGATGTCCAAGTGGACGCTGGACAAAGTGGAAGAGGCCTGTGATGTTAAGCCCGAGCAAATGCTCAAAGTGGCCACCTGGCTGCATGAAAACCGGCCTGGCACCATTGTCTGGTGCATGGGTCAAACCCAACACACCATTGGCAACGCCATGGTGCGCGCTTCTTGCATATTGCAATTGGCTTTGGGCAATGTGGGCAAGTCCGGTGGTGGGACGAATATTTTTCGTGGCCACGACAACGTACAAGGGGCCACCGACGTAGGCCCAAATCCCGACTCTTTGCCCGGCTATTACGGCTTGGTGGAGGGGTCGTGGAAGCACTTTGCCAAAGCTTGGGGTGTGGATTTCGAGTGGATCAAAGGCCGTTTCTCGTCCCCCGCCATGATGAGCAAGCCCGGCATCACCGTGTCGCGCTGGATCGATGGCGTGATGGAAAAAAACGAGTTCGTCGACCAAGACAGCAATTTGCGCGGCGTGTTCTTCTGGGGCCATGCGCCCAACTCGCAAAGCCGTGGCCTGGAGATGAAGCGCGCCATGGACAAGCTGGATTTGTTGGTGGTGGTCGATCCCTACCCATCGGCCACGGCCGCCATGGCCGCCATGCCCGGCAAAGCCGAAGACCAAAACCCCCATCGCGCGGTGTATTTGTTGCCCGCTGCCACGCAGTTCGAGACCAGCGGATCTTGCACCGCATCCAATCGCTCCATTCAATGGCGCGAGAAAGTCATCGAACCCCTGTGGGAGAGCCGCTCTGACCACATGATCATGTACCAACTGGCGCAAAAGCTGGGCTTTGACAAAGAGCTGGTCAAAAACTACAAAATGCAACAGGTCAAAGGCATGGACGAACCCGTTCCCGACGACATTTTGCGTGAGATCAACCGGTGCGTGTGGACCATTGGCTATACCGGCCAAAGCCCGGAGCGGCTGCAAGCGCACATGCGCAATATGCATTTGTTCGATGTCAAAACCCTGAAAGCCAAGGGCGGTAAAGATGCCGCCACGGGCTACGACTTCACCGGCGATTACTTTGGCTTACCTTGGCCGTGCTGGGGCACGCCAGCGCTCAAGCACCCCGGTTCGCCGAATTTGTACGACACCTCCAAGCATGTGATGGACGGTGGCGGCAACTTCCGCGCCAACTTTGGCGTGGAACGCGAGGGCAAAAGTTTGTTGGCCGAGGACGGTTCCCATTCCTTGGGCGCGGACATCACCACCGGTTACCCCGAGTTGGACCATGTGCTGTTGAAAAAACTGGGTTGGTGGGATGAACTCAATGAGGCCGAAAAAGCCGCCGCTGAAGGCAAGAACTGGAAGACCGACAGTTCTGGCGGCATGATCCGTGTGTTCATGCAAAACCATGGCTGCCACCCCTTTGGCAACGCCAAGGCGCGCGCTGTGGTGTGGAACTTCCCCGATGCCATCCCCCAGCACCGCGAGCCTTTGTACGGCAATCGTCCCGATTTGATGGCCAAGTACCCGACCCACGACGATAAAAAAGCCTTTTGGCGCTTGCCCACCTTGTACAAAACTGTTCAAGATAAAAACTTGGCCGACAAATTGCACGAGAAGTACCCGTTCATCATGACCTCTGGCCGCTTGGTGGAGTATGAAGGCGGGGGCGAAGAAACCCGTTCCAATCCTTGGTTGGCAGAGTTGCAGCAAGACATGTTTGTCGAACTCAATCCCAAGACGGCGGCCGACCGGGGCGTGCGCAATGGCGAACAAGTTTGGGTCAGCACGCCGACGGGCGCGCGCATCAAGGTCATGGCCATGGTCACCGAGCGGGTGGGGCCTGACACCGTGTTCATGCCCTTTCACTTTTCGGGCCGTTGGCAAGGGGCCGATATGTTGGCGCATTACCCCAGTGGCGCAGCACCTGTGGTGCGCGGTGAAGCCATCAACACGGCCACCACCTATGGCTACGACAGCGTCACCATGATGCAAGAGACCAAGTCCACGATTTGCAACATCGAGCGCGCTTGATCTGCCCCCCACACCTGAACTGGAGAACCCCATGGCCCGCATGAAATTCATCTGTGATGCAGAGCGTTGCATCGAATGCAATGGCTGCGTCACCGCTTGCAAAAACGAGCACGAAGTCCCCTGGGGTGTGAACCGCCGCCGGGTGGTTACTTTGAACGATGGTGTGCCGGGCGAAAAATCCATCTCGGTGGCTTGCATGCATTGTTCGGATGCGCCTTGCATGGCGGTTTGCCCGGTGAATTGTTTTTACAAAACCGACGAAGGCGTGGTCCTGCACGACAAGGATGTGTGCATTGGCTGCGGCTATTGCTCCTATGCCTGTCCTTTTGGCGCGCCGCAGTTTCCTGCGCAAGGGACGTTTGGCGTGCGTGGCAAGATGGACAAATGCACCTTTTGCGCCGGTGGTCCAGAGGCCAATGGCAGCCAGGCTGAATTTGAAAAATATGGCCGCAACCGATTGGCCGAGGGCAAGTTGCCCGCCTGTGCCGAAATGTGTTCGACCAAGGCTTTGCTCGCGGGGGATGGCGATGTGGTCGCTGACATCTTTCGCAACCGTGTGCTCAAGCGCAACAAAGGCGCCGAGGTATGGGGTTGGGGCACAGCTTATGGGTCTGTCAAGGCCGGCCAGCCCGCCAAGGAAGGCGATAAGTCATGAGCAAAACCCCGGTCATCCTGTCTCTGGCATTGGGTCTCGTGCTCAGCGCCTGCATGGAAAAACCCCAAACCTTGGGCACCAAAACCGATGCGCCACCCTTCACGGGCACCGGTAACGCGCCCGCAGCGTTTGTCAACAGCGGTTGGAAGGCTGGCGATAAAACCAGCTGGGAGCAAGCCCTGCGCGCGCGCGCCCAAGCCGGTCAAAACGATCACGCCAAAACCAACTGAGCAAAGGTCAATCACATGTCACGCACCATGATTTGGGTCATCGCATGGGCCTTGCCTTGGCTGTGCTGCGGCGTGTCCGCGCAAGAAAAATCGGCGGTGGCGGCCGAAGCATCCGCCGACCCGCAATACTTGCAACAAAACAATGCCCAACGGGCCCAGGTGCAGCCTGGCAATAACGCCCCGGTATGGCGACAAGTCGGGCAGGGCGCCACCGGCTACAGCAGCCTGCCCATGAGCCAAGCGCCCGAAGCGGGCAATTTGGTTCAGCCTTTTGTCCAGTACCCCGGTTCGGGTTTGACCAATGCGGGCGAAGCCTGGCGACAGGTGCGCAACAACTGGATCATTCCTTATGGCGGCTCATTGCTGTTCATCGTGGTGGGGGCCTTGGCCATTTTTTATTGGCGACGAGGCAGCATGGTTTTGCACGGGCCAACCACGGGCCGCAAGATCGAGCGGTTCACCCCTTTTGAGCGCAGCGCCCATTGGACCAATGCCATCGCTTTTTGCGTGTTGGCGGTGTCTGGCTTGGTGATGGCTTTTGGCAAGTTCTTGTTGCTGCCCATCATGGGCAGCAATTTATTTGGTTGGCTGACCTATGCCTTGAAAAACGCCCACAATTTTGCGGGCCCATTGTTTGCGGTTTCGTTGGTGGTGGTATTTGTGACCTTTGTCAAAGACAATCTGCCCAGCCAGGGTGATCTCACCTGGCTGCTCAAAGGCGGTGGCATGTTTGGTGGCGCTGAAGTGCCCTCTCACCGTTTCAATGCTGGCGAGAAACTGCTGTTTTGGGGTGGTGTTTTTGGTCTCGGAGCGGTCGTCGTGGTTTCTGGTTTGTTTTTGGACAAATTGCTGCCCAGCTTTGTCTATACCCGTGGCGAAATGCAAATCGCCCACATGGTGCATGCCGCTGCGACTGTGCTCATGATGGCCATGTTCATGGGGCATATTTACATGGGCACCATTGGCATGGAGGGGGCCTACGATGCGATGCGGACTGGATATGTGGACGAAACCTGGGCCAAAGAGCACCATGGTTTGTGGCTTGACGACATACAAGCCGGAAAAATCCCTGCACACCGCAGCCCTGTGCCCAACTCAGGGCCCATCCAAGTTTGAATCGGAGACAGCCATGCACAAAACAGTCGCTTGCTTTCTGGTCGGTTTGATGGCCGCATCCGCTGGGGCCAAGCTGCCCGCACCCACTGATGAGGCCAAGGCCAAAGCCGCTGAGGCCGCTGCCAAGACCGCCCACGCGGGCAAGGTGGATGGCTATTTGCTGTGCAAATCGCAAGACAAGGTCGCAGCCCATGTGCAGCGCACCAACAAAGCCAAAGCAGGCAAGCCGGTGGCCACCCCCGCATGTGCTGATCCTGGCAAGTTTGAATACAACCCCAAGCCACCGACTGCGGCGGCCACAGCCAGCCCGACAGCATCAGCGCCGGCCAAAAAATCCTGAGTTTTCTGGGCTCCGCACAGAATCAAAAGGGCCCATCAGACGATGGGCTTTTTTGATTTTTGACAGTAACATGACTTCCCTGTGTGGGCCATCCGCTTTAAAGCCATTTTGAGACTCCAAAATTTTTCCAGTTGTAAGGATTGTGCATGTTGCAGCTTTTGAACCAGTATGGGGGCATATCATTCCTCAAAAAGGTGCTCACGGCTTGGCATGAGGCCGTGGTGGAAGAGAGGGATATCCGCCACTATTTCATCAATGTCACCCCCGACATTCTGATGAAAGATCAGATCAATTACATGTCTTTCATCATGCGACAACCCGACCGGGTGTACCGGGAGTCACCTTTTCAGTCTGCCCCCTTGGACGTGCAGGTCAGTGCCAGCGTGTTCGATGAAGTCATGATCGTGCTGCGCAAAGTGTTGACCGAGATGGGCGTGCACCGAGACCTTGTGCCGCGCATTTCCACCCATATTATTGAAATTGTCGAAGAGTCCAGGGCACAGGCCGAGGATATCGCCATCACCACCTGGAAACCGGTGGATATCACGCCCGACAACCTCTTGCGTTTCTACAACAAGCAGCGTGGTGATGCGCGCTTGGAGGCCAATAACGATATTTATGCCACACGAGGTTACGCCTATCCGTTTTGGACCCGCATCTTGCGCGAGACCCAGCAACTGATGTTTTTCGCCTCTGCCGATCTCCAGGAGTGGAGCCATATGGATGAATTGAAAAAAGTGGTGGCCCAGGCCAATGAAAAAGTGCCCACACTGAAATTCGAAGCAGTGGTGGCAACGCCTTTGCCGCAATTCACAAGCCAATATACGGTGCCTTATCAAAATGGGGTCCCAACCCGTTTGTTTTTGCGCGCCGCCCGCCAATTCGCCACTTTTTTTGAAAATGGCATGGCTGTGGATAAAAAGCGCGAGGTTTTGCGCAGCGCATTGTCTTGAGCAACGTGCCCCGATTCGCTGCCAATCTGTCCTTTCTCTATGCGGAGTTGCCGTTTTTAAAGCGCTTTGAGGCCGCAAGCCAAGACGGATTTGAAGCGGTGGAGTACATGTCCCCCTACGAATGGGAGGCCAGCGATTTGGCTGGGTTGTTACGTACCCACGGCTTGCAACAGGTCTTGTTCAACACCCCCGCTGGTGGCATGGACCGCGCTGACATGGCCCGCGCCTGGGAAGCAGGCGAGCGTGGCCGCGCTTGCCAGCCCGGGCAGGAAACCGAGTTTCGGTGTGGCATTGAGATTGCCTTGGGCTATGCCCAGCGCTTGGCTTGCCCGCGCATCCACGTCTTGGCGGGTTTGGTGCCAACGGCTTACCGCACCCTTGCCAGCAGCCATGAGGCACTTGATACCCATGGGCCCTTGGCGCGGGTCAACGGCCCTTTGCGCGATACCTTCATGGTCAACCTGCGCTGGGCAGCGCGGCGTGCCGCCCAACAAGGCTGCGAGGTGTTGATCGAGCCCATCAACACGCGCGACATTCCCCATTACTTTCTCAACCGCCAGGCCGATGCCCATGCCATCGTGCGTGAGGTGGGTGAGCCCAATTTGAAAGTGCAAATGGACCTCTACCACTGCCAAGTGGTGGAGGGCGATGTGGCGACCAAGATCCGCGCCTATTTGCCCAACGGGCAGGTTGGGCATTTTCAAATTGCCAGCGCGCCCCAGCGCCAAGAGCCGGATGCGGGTGAGCAAAACCATGACTATTTACTGGACGTGATCGACGAGGTTTCGCGCGCTTGTGGTTGGCAGGGTTGGGTGGGTTGCGAATACCGTCCCGCCCTGGGGGAGCAGCCTGGCGCGACCCATGCGGGCTTGGCCTGGCTCAGGCGTTGGCGCGCCCAACACCCCGCATCCTAATGCCCCACATCACCCCAAGGGCGAGCCGTCCAAGCGGCGCACGGGCGGCCCTTTGAGCTCCAACTGGTTACCATCCAAGTCGCGCAAGTAAAGCGAAGGACCGTGTCCATCGGCCCCATAGCGCTCACGGCTGGCCTCTGCCTCGATGCCCAGGCTGCGCAGGTGGGCGGCGATGGCGGCTTCATCAAAGGGTTCGATGCGAAAACAGTAATGCGCCATGTTGGGGTGTGCCGCGTCAGGGTGACCGGGCACCAAATCGAGCAAGCTATCCCCGGTGCGCAATTGCACCAGCACCGGTTGATCCAGGCGCCGCTCGACCTGCGCGCCCAACAGCCGGGTATAAAAATCTTCGGCGCGTGGCAAGTCACTCACGGCCAGCACCACATGGTCCAGCCGCAAAATTTCAAAGGGAGGGCGTTGAGTGGTCATGGGTTCTTCAATGCGCAGGAGCCGCTAAACGGGATGCAGACGCTGGCCCGATTGCAGGCGCAGCAACAGCACCCACACAATCAAACCATTGAGCAGGTTCCAGGCCGCGCCGTTGATGAAAGCCGCATGGTAGGAACCGCTCAGATCGTACACCTTGCCCGACATCCAGCCCCCCAAGGCCATGCCAAGCATGGTGGCCATGATCACCGCGCCCACCCGTTGACCGGCCTGAGCCGGGGGAAAGTATTCGCGCACGATGATGGCGTAGGACGGCACGATGCCGCCTTGGAACAGGCCAAACAGGGCCGAGATGACATACAGCGAGACCAGTCCATCAAAGGGTAAAAAAAGCAGCAGGGCAATGCCTTGCAGGATCGAACCCAGCATGAGTGTGCGCAAGCCACCCATGCGGTCGCAAATCGCCCCCGAGACCAAACGGCTGGCTATCCCACAGGCGAGCATGAGTGAGAGCATCTCGGCACCGCGTGCGGCCCCAAAACCCAAATCGGTGCAATAGGCCACGATGTGCACCTGGGGCATGGCCATGGCCACGCAACAGGCCAAGCCCGCCACACACAGCCAGGCTTGGGCCGTGCCCACATCCAGGCCAAAGGGTCTGTCCGAACTCAGATCGGGTCCGTGTGCGGTGCTGCCCGAGGGGCCCAGCAAGGGCGGGCGTTGGCGCATGCCAAAGGCCAGTACCGCCATGCCCAGTCCACAGACCAGGCCCAAAGCGATGTATGCGCTGCGCCAGCCCCATTGCTGGACGCCCCATTGGGTCAGTGTGGGCCAAATGCTGCCCGCCAGGTAATTGCCGCTGGCACACACCGCCACCGCCACCCCGCGGCGTTTGTCCCACCACAACGAGGTATCGGCCAGCAAGGGGGCGAAGGTGGTCGAACTGCCCAGCAATCCCAGCAACACGCCGTGCGCTGCGATGAACAACCAAATATGGGGCGCCAATCCAGCGGCCGTAAAACCCAACACGATGCCCAGCGAGCCCAGCCACAGCACCTTTTGAATCCCGATGCGGTCGGCCCAGCGGCCCATCACCATGCCACCCAAACCAAAACACACCATCATCACCGTGTAGGGCAATGAAGCCTCGGCGCGGCCCACGCCAAATTCGGCTTGCACCGCAGGTAATACCACCGCCACCACATACATGGGGCTGCACCCCAGGGTCATGATGGCCAAGGTCATCAGCAAGCGGTGGACCGCATGGCGCGAATCAATCCATGTAGCGGGAGCGTGGGTGTGAGACATGCAAAAGGGTAGCATGGCAATGGGCAGTGACCATGGGTATTGCCCCGGGGAGTTACCGCTGAATAAGGAAAATCCAGTCATGCGTTTATTGGTGTTATCAGATTTGCATGTGGAGTTTGCGCCTATGGCGGCGCTGGTCGGTGCGCAGCGCATTGATGAAGGCGTAGACGTGGTGGTGCTGGCAGGGGACATCCATGTGGGCGTGCAAGGCCTGGTGTGGGCGCGAGAGACATTCCCTCACAAAACCATTGTTTATGTGGCGGGCAACCATGAGTTGTATGACGGTGACTGGGACTTAGGGCTGCAACTTATGTGTGAAAACGCGCATGACTTGGGTATTCACTTTTTGGAAAACAACTGCGTTGACATCAATGGCCTGCGGTTTTTGGGCTGTACCCTGTGGACCGATTTCGAATTGTTTGGTGCCGATCAACGCGATGCGGCCATGGCTGTGGCGCGACGCACCATGGTCGATTACCGGGCCATCACCAAGGGCCCAAGCCCAAATGACCAGTCCACGGGTCTGCTGCAAGCATTACAGCCGTGGGACACCTGGGAGCGCCACCAGCAAAGCCGTGCTTGGTTGGATCGCGCTTTGGCCCAGGCTGAGCCCCGCCGGACAGTGGTGGTGACCCACCACTATCCCAGCTATCAATCGACCGCTGCAATCTACCAAAATGATTTGGGCACTGCCGCTTTTGGCTCCAACTTAGAGCACTGGATGGGCCGTGCCGCCTTGTGGATACACGGTCACACCCACACCAGTTTTGACTACCGCATCAAAAGTACGCGGGTGGTGTGCAACCCGCGTGGTTACCCATTGCACCGCAAAGGGGGGTTCGAAAACCCAGTTTTTGATCCCGCTTGTTGGATCGATGTGGGCCTGTGAGTTCGATACCATTGCCCGCATGAACCGCACCCCCGCTTTTTTGCTGAACTTCGCCCATGCCCTGGACCATTTGTTCTTGCTGATTTTTGCCACAGCGGTGGCGGCCATCGCCGCTGACTTTGGCGTGGCGCGCTGGGAAGACATGATGCCCTACACCACGGGGGCGTTTGTGATGTTTGGCTTGGCTTCGGTGCCGGCCGGTCGTTGGGGGGACTTGTGGGGGCGGCGGCGCATGATGCTGGTTTTTTTTCATGGCATGGGTTGGAGCGCCATCGCTGTGGCCCTGACCCAAAGCCCGTGGCAAATGGGCTTGGCCTTGACGGTCCTCGGCGCGTTTTCCGCCATTTACCACCCGGTGGGCATTCCTTTGTTGGTTCAAAACTCACCCACGCCCGGGCGCAGCATCGGCATCAATGGATTGGCGGGTAATTTGGGCATTGCTTTGGCGGCCTTGTCCACCGGTTTGCTGGTCAAGTACTTTGGGTGGCGCATGGCTTTTGTGGTGCCGGGTTTGGTGTCCATCGCCTGTGGCCTTTGGTTTGCCCGTTGTGCCCCGCCGGAGCATGCGGCACCGGCGCGCAAAGCCGCGACGCAGGTGCATTTACCCAAGAACTTGGCCATTCGCACCTTTGTGGTCATGGTGGCCAGCGCCACCACCGGCAGTCTGTTGTTCAACTTCACCACCAATGGCAATGGCCAATTGATGGTCGAGCGGCTCGATGGTTTGGTGGCCGACCCCGCCCAGTTGGGGTTTTTGTTGGCAGGCATTTATGCGGTGGCTTCCTTGGCCCAGTTGGTGGTCGGCCGCTTGCTCGACAAGGTCGCGGTCAAGCCCTTGTTTTTGGGTATTTTGGTTTTCCAAATTGTGGTGTTTTACAGCGCCGCCCACAGCACAGGTTGGCTGTGGTACGCGGCGGCGATTGCCTACATGGTGTCGGTATTTGCCTCCATCCCCTTCAATGAAACCATGGTGGTGCGTTACATCGACAACTCGATGCGCTCGCGCGTGAGCGGGGTGCGCATTGCCGTGTCTTTTGGCATCAGCTCCTTGGCGGTGTATTTGCTCGGGCCCTTCATTAAGGCGGCGGGCTTCACCAGCTTGATGTTGACCATGTCGGCCATTGCCGGCGTCAGCACTCTGATCGTGCTGTGGTTACCCAGCCAGGCACAGCTCGAAGCGGGCGCTGCCTCCGCCGATAACACGCCAGCGTAAAGCCGCCGGGCGCCGGGGCCTGAAACAAATCAGCTGAAATCGGCCTAGGCGAAGCCCCAAGCGGGTTGGGCTCAAGTGGCCGCGAATTGCAAGGCGGCCAAACTGGCATATAGACCGCCTTGGGCGATGAGTTGGGCGTGGGTGCCTTGCTCGATCAATCGCCCGCGATCGAGCACCCAAATCACATCGACTTTTTGCACCGTGGCCAAACGGTGGGCAATGACCAAGGTGGTGCGGTTGTGCATGGCACTGTCCAAAGCGGCTTGCACCATGCGCTCGCTTTGCGCGTCCAAAGCGCTGGTGGCTTCATCGAGCAGCAACAGCGGCGGGTTTTTCAAAATGGCCCGAGCAATTGCCAAGCGTTGGCGCTGGCCCCCGGACAAGCGCACACCGCGCTCGCCCAAAAAGCTGTCATAGCCTTGGGGCAGTTCGGACAAAAATTCATGCGCATAGGCCGCTTGGGCGGCGGCGATGACCTCGGCATCACTGGCCTCGGGCCGGCCGTAGCGGATGTTGTCCCAAGCCGTGCCCGAAAAAATCACTGGTTCTTGCGGCACGATGCCAATGCGTGTGCGCAAGTCTTGCAATGCCATGCGGTGAATGGGCACACCATCGATCTCGATCTGACCGTGCTGCGGGTCGTGAAAGCGCAGCAACAAATCAAACAAAGTGGTTTTGCCCGCCCCGCTGGGGCCGACCACCGCCACGGTTTGCCCGGCGCTGACGCTGGCGCTGAGTTGGTCCAGCGCGGGGGTCAGGGGCCGTGAAGCGTAATGAAATCCCAAGCCATGCAAGGCCAGTGTGGAGCCCGCTTGCGGCCAAGGGGCTTGCACGGGTTGTTCGGGCGACACCACCGCTGATTGGGTGTGCAGCAACTCCATCAAACGCTCGGTGGCACCCGCAGCGCGCAACAAGTCGCCGTACACCTCGCCCAGCACCGCAAACGCACTGGCCAGCAAAATCACATACACAATGATTTGGCCCAACTCGCCCGCGCTCAGGCTGCCTGCATAAACCGCCAAAGTGCCTTGGTACAGGCCCCACAGCAAGGCCGCGCTGCTGGCCAATATGATGAAGCCCACCAACAATGCCCGCGCCCGCACCCGCCGAACCGCCGTGGTGAACGCACTGAGGGTGGACAGCGCGTAACGCTTGGCCTCGCGTTGTTCGGCGCCATGGCTTTGCACCACGCTGATGGCATTGAGCACCTCAGCGGCCATGGCGCTGGTGTCGGCCACCCGGTCTTGGCTGGCGCGCGACAAGCGGCGCACGCGCCGGCCAAACCACACGCTGGGCAAGACGATCAGCACCAGCACGGCAATGACTTGCACCATCAACCAAGGCCGCATCCACACCAGCATCAGCAAGGCGCCCGCGCCCATCACTGCGTTGCGCAAACCCATGGACAGCGATGAACCCACCACAGTTTGCACCAGCGTGGTGTCAGCGCTCAGGCGCGAGAGCACCTCGCCGGTTTGGGTGGTTTCAAAAAACGATGGGCTTTGTTGCAACACGTGGGCATATACCGCTTGCCGCACATCGGCGGTGATGCGTTCGCCCAGCCAACTCACCACATAGAAGCGCGCGGCAGAAAATACCGCCAAGGCCACGGCGACCAAAAACAGCAGCGCAAAATCGCCCGCCAAAGCATCGGCATCACCTTGGCTGCCTTGGGCCAACCCACCGTCAATGAGTTGGCGCAGCGCCCATGGAAAAGCCAGTGTGGCCCCAGCGGCGAGCAGCAAAAAACCGGCCGCAGCGACCAAGGTGGCTTGGTAAGGGCGTAAAAAAGGTTTCAGCCCACTCAGTGAGCGGGGCGATGAAGCCGCTGGGCGGGCCGGGGTGTTTGAGGCCATGGTGATCCAACACAGTGAAGGCCCGCCATTGTGCCCTCGCGCCTCGCGCAGGTGACAAGGCGATGGCCGCGCCCGTGACAGAATGGTTTACATGGAGATCAATTCAATCGAAGTGACGGCGCCGCCCATTCCTGCGGCCACAGTGATCATGCTGCGCGATGCCCCATCGGGCATGGAAGTTTTTTTGTTGCGTCGGCACAGTGCATCGGCTGTATTGGGCGGTGTGTTTGTGTTTCCCGGCGGCAAGCTCGATAAAGGGGACGCTGACCCAGGGTTGCACGCACGGCTTGACCACCGCCCCGATGTGCTGCACCAGCGTTTACGCGAATCGGGCCTGGGCTCAGACACCGCTGCCAGCCTGTGGGTGGCGGCACTGCGCGAATCCTTTGAGGAATGCGGTGTGCTGTTTGCCAGCGGAGGTGCCGCTGCATTGCATTGGGATGGTTTGCGCCACGAGGGGGGCGACTTTGCAGACCTGATCCAACGCCACGATTTAAGGCTGCAATGCGAGGCATTGTGGCCGTGGTCGCGCTGGATCACGCCACGGGTGCCATCGGTCACCAACAAGCGCTTTGACACGCGGTTTTTTGTGGCCCGCGCGCCCGTAGGGCAACAAGCCGTCCACGACCATGTTGAAGCCATTGAAAGCGTCTGGATCACCCCGCGCGCGGCCTTGCACCGTTACTGGGCTGGGCAGATGGAGATGGCGCCGCCCCAAATCATGAGCCTGGTCCATCTGGCCCGCTTTGACCGGGTCGCTGCTGTGTTGCAAGCAGCGGCTCAGATGGGCCCACACCTGGTCGAACCCGAACCCCATGATGACAACGGGACCAGGGTGATTTGTTACCCGGGTGACCCGCGCCACACGGTGGCGCAACAGACCATGCCAGGCCCCACCCGGTTGAGGTTTGTCAACCAACGCTTTGAACCCGATGGGGGCTTGGCCGCTTTTGGTGTTTGAGCCCACAGGCCATGGGGCTGGCAGGCTTGCGTATCATGGCTGTTTGATCCCCGGTGTTCGGGGCAGGGAATGGAACATGACGTGGATGATTTTGGGCTTGGTGCTGTTTGTGGGTTCGCATGCTTTGCAGGCCTTGGTTCCTGCTTGGCGCCAGCGACAAATTCAGCGGATGGGGGATCGACCCTTCAAGGCAGTGGTCTCCTTGGTGGCTTTGGCGGGATTTGTGGGCATTTGTTGGGGCTATGACCTGGCACGCTCTATGCCCATGGTTTTGTGGGTGCCGCCAACGGGCATGCGCCATGTGGCGGCTTTGTTGATGTTGGTCGCGGCTTGGCTGATGGTGGCGGCCTTTGTGCCGGGCAACCACATCAAGGCCCGCTTGCGCCATCCCATGGTCCTGAGTGTCAAGGTCTGGGCCCTGGCCCACTTGCTGGCCAATGGCAACCTGGAGGACGTGATTTTGTTTGGGTCGTTTTTGGCATGGGCGGTGTTGAGCTTTCGCGCCGCCCGTCAACGCGACCGCTTGGACGACCCCAGACCCAGCGCAACCAGCGCGCAAGCCACCTGGGTAGCGGTGGCCGGGGGATTGGCTGTGTATGGGGTGATTTTGTTCAAAGCCCACGCCTGGTTGGTGGGGGTGAGCCCACTGGGTTATTGAATCGCCAGTTTTTGGGGGGTTGTTGCATGCCTGTGATCACGGTGACGCTTTTGCCGGGTTATCCGGTCCTGGACCAGCACCGATTGGTGCAGCGATTGGCCAACACGGCCCGCTCGGTCATCGCTGCCAGCGATGCCGGGACCACGGTTTTCATCCACGAAGCCAGCACTTACCGGCGCGATGGACAGGTGTACGCCGCTGGGGCCGCCGTGGTGCCAGATGCCAGTGCCAGGGTCAAAAGTTTTTTGGAGACCATGGCCGAGCGCAACCTGGCCCATGCCAAGGGTTTTTTGGCACCGGGATTTGAAATGGTTTTTCCCGGCCCAGCGGTGATGCATCGGTTGGAAGACTTGATGGCTTGGGCCCAACCCCGCTACCGATCGGTGGGCAAGCATTACGAACGCTTTGACGAATCCTGGCAGGGCGACACCACGGTGGTTTATTGCAGCGGCACCTTGTTTGGCGTGTGGAACGATGGCCGTGCATTTGAAGGCATTCGTTTCATCGACCGGTTTGAAGTGGTCAATGGCATGCTGACCCGCCAAGAGGTGTGGAACGATTTGGCCGAGGCCACGAGGCTGGCGTGATGCATGGGGGTGGGCGCATGCGGGCCGTGGCATGGCTGGCTGTTTGCCTGACAGGTTGGGTGGGCATGGGCTTGCTCGGCACGGCCCAGGCCAATGCCGATTTGGGCTGGCGCATCATCACCGAACGCGCATTGGGCAACTGCGGGGCCTGCCACGCTTGGCAAACACCGCCGGCATCGACCAGCACCTTTGCGCCCCCTTTGGACGGCGTGGCCTTGCGCTACAGCGCAACGCAATTGCGCCAATGGCTGGTGGATGCGCGCCACTTGCGTCCCGATACCTTGATGCCGGTATTTGGCAGCCTCACCGGACTGCGCCAACCCGCGCCTGCTCATGCGGTGCTGGATGCCGGGCAAATCGATGCCGTGGTGCAGGCCTTGCAGCAGCACTTGCCCCCCGCCCGCGCCGAGCTTGCAGACCGGGCCGCAGTACCCGCGCCACAGCCGTCCCCCACAGCCAAAGCCGATGCCACGCAACGCCAAAGTGGCCTGGTTTTTTTATCGCCCAGCTTGCGCCAAATGAATGACGACGACATGGCCAACCCCATGAGCTTGTGGATCGAACGCGGTTTGCAAGCCTGGGGCCAAAACAGCGGCGGCCCCAGCTGTCAGTCTTGCCATGGCGCGGTCAGCGCAATGCGCAAAGCGGTGGCCCAGCACCCCAAATTGAGCCCCGATGGGTTGAGCCTGCGCAATTTGGATGACCAAATTGGCGTGTGCCGCCAACGCCAAGGCGCCCCTAGCGCACTGCCCGATGAAACCGTGCTGGCCTTGAGCGCGGCTTTGCACCATGCGGCGCGTGGTGAGCCCATTGCGGTGCAAGCCCCGCTGGATCGGCAAGCTGCATGGCAGGCCCAGTGGCAAGCCGGTGCCGACCAATACCAAACCCGACAAGGTCGCATGAACCTCTCCTGTGCGCATTGCCATGACCAACGGGTGGGTGCGCAAATGCGCGGCGACATCATCAGTCCGGGACACCCCACCGGCTTTCCGATCTACCGTCTCTCATGGCAACAAGCGGGTGGCATGGATCGGCGGCTGCGCGCTTGCTTCTCTGGCGTACAGTCCGCCATGCCCGAGCCTGGCAGCGCCATCTTGCGCAATTTGGAGTTGTATTTGAAAGTGCGCGCCAATGGCATGCCCTTGGAGGGGCCGTCGGTGCGGCGCTGACATCGCCCACTTTTTTTGTTCACGGAAAGAACCCATCATGAACCCTTCGCTTGACCACGTTCGCGCTGAGTTGGCCCCGCAAGGCACCCTCAACGTGGGCCTGAACCTGTCCAACTTTTTACTGGTCAGCATGAAAGATCCCCAACAAGCGCCCAAGGGCATTGCCCCCGACTTGGCGCGTGAAGTAGCGCGCCAGATTGATGTGCCGATTGCGTTTTTTCCCTACACCACCCCTGGTGAAATGGCCGATGCCGCGCACAGCGGCGTGTGGAGCATGGCCTTGTTGGCGGTTGAACCGGCGCGCCAAAACGTGATTGATTTTTCCGCCCCTTATTTGGAGATAGAAGCCACTTATTTGGTGCCGGCCAACTCGCCGCTGCAGCGTATTGAAGATGTCGACCGTGCCGGTGTGCGCATCTCGGTCATGCACAAAAGCGCCTATGACCTGTATTTGAGCCGCAGTTTGCAGCATGCGCAATTGGTGCATGCGCCCAGCATGGACGCATCGTTTGAGCAGTTTGTGGCCCAAGGCATGGAGGCTTTGTCGGGCCTGCGACCACGCTTGGTGCAAGAGCAGGCCAAATTGCCTGGTTCGCGCGTCTTGGATGGGCGGTTTACCGCCATCGGCCAAGCCATCGGCGTGCCCAAAGGGGGTGCGGCTGCGGCCGCCTTTTTGCGCCAATTTGTCGAGCAGGCCAAGGCCTCAGGCTTGGTGGCACAAATCATTGAGCGCAACGCGGTCCGCGGTGTCACGGTGGCAGGCCCTGGCGCATGAAAAAAACCGTTCTCATCACTGGCGGCGGTCGCGGCATTGGCGCTGCCACGGCCCGCTTGCTGGCCCAGCAAGGCCACGCCATTTGCATCAATTACGCCAGCAACCAAGCCTCGGCCCAAGTCGTGGTGAATGACATCCATGCCGCCGCTGGCGCGAGAGCAGGCGGTGGCGCAAAAGGTGCGCGACATTTTGCAATCCATGGCCCAGGCCAGCGCCAAATAAACAGCCGATGGGAGACCGCGATCCATGAACCGCACTCACATGCCGCACGCCCCACATGCCGCCGCCCCGGTGGGCAGTGCATTGGTGGTGGCCGGTGGTTGGGCTTTTGTGCATGGCCTGCTGCCGCTGGATTTGGCCGAGCCGGGCAAGCCTTTGGCAGAATCGGTGGAAGAGCAGTCGCACCAAATCATGCGTAACCTGGACCGTTTGCTCGCCGCCCAAGGCTTGGCGCGACACCAGGTGGTGGCAGTGACGGTGCATTTGCGACAAATGAACCGCTTTGGGGCCCGCTTCGAGAAGGTTTACGCCGGTTTTTTTCAGGCCGCCGGCGCGCCTACCCGCGCCTTGGTGGGTGTGTCGGACTTGCCCCGTGAGGCCTTGGTGGCGATGGACTTTGTGGTCCAAGCCGGTTGAAAAATTGCAATCACACAGAAAGCCCAACGTGGATAAATTTGTTTTGGTGGTGGAGTTCGATGTCAAGCCCGAGTGCCTGGATGAGTTCAACCGATTGATCGACATCAACGCCCATGCCTCGGTGGCCAATGAGGCTGGCTGTTTCCAGTTTGATGTGGTGCGCGGCTTCGATGACCCCAGCAAAATTTTGCTGTACGAGGTGTATGCCAGCGAAGAAGCCTTCAAAGTCCACATGGGTTGGGCCCACACCCAAAGCTTTTTGGCCGCGGCCAAGCCCTTGATCACCCGCCAAGCCGCCACCCGTTGGCTGCGCTCAGTGGCCCCAGCGGTCAAAGCGGGCTAAATCCCTCACCCATCCCCTGTTTCTGGATCGCCCGCGCCCTGACCCAGGGGCAGGCTTGTTATGCTTGTTCCCATGCTAGATCTTTTTGTGAAATCGGTCACCTGGGAGGCCCAAGGTGTGCTCTCCTACGACCTGCGTGCCCCAGATTTTTCTCCCTTGCCAGCGGCCACGGCCGGCGCCCACATCGACCTGGTGTTGCCCCAAGGCCTGACCCGCAGTTATTCGCTGCTCAATGCGCCGGGGGAAAACCACCGTTACTGGGTAGCGGTGCAAAAAGACCCGCAAAGCCGAGGCGGTTCGGCCTGGATACACCAGCACCTCAAAGCCGGTGACCGGGTGCAGGTGCAAGCCCCGCGCAACCACTTTGCCTTGGTAGAAGACCCGTCGCCCGTAGTGCTGATCGCCGGTGGTATCGGCATCACCCCCTTGGTGGCCATGGCCGCGCAACTCAATCAGCGTCAAACCCCTTGGAGCTTGTATTACAGCGCGCGCACCCGCGCACGCGCCGCCTTTGTGGGCCACTTGCAAGACTTGCAAGTGGCCTCGGCAGGCTTGGGTCAATTGCACCTGAACTTTGACCATGAGCCTGGTGGTCAGATGCTGGACTTGGCCGCCATTGTCAACGCCGCGCCCTCCGGGGCTCATTTCTACGCCTGTGGCCCAGCCCCCATGCTGGCAGCCTACCAAACTGCGGCCAGTCAACGCCCGTCGGCGCAGGTGCATTGGGAGCATTTTTTGGCCGCACCGGCGGCCCCGCCTGCGGGTGGTTTCCTGGTGCACTTGGCCCGCAGTGCCCGCAGCTTCACCATCGCACCCGGGATGAGCATTTTGGACACCTTGCTCGACAATGGCGTGAGCGTGTCTTACTCGTGCATGGAGGGTGTCTGCGGTGCCTGCGAAACCCGTGTCATTGCGGGCGAGGTGGACCACAAAGACCTGATCCTCACACCCTCAGAGCAGGCGCACAACAAGACCATGATGATTTGCTGCTCGGGTTGCAAAGGCACTGAACTGACCCTGGATCTGTGAGCCCGGTTCAGGCGCTGGGCAGGGGCAGGGCGGTTTTGTAGCGAACTTGTTTGAGCGCAAAGCTCGAGCGGATTTTCTCAATGCCCGAAATTGGGGTGAGTTGCTCGAGGATGAATTTTTCCAGTGCTTCAATATCGGGCAGCGCCACCCGTATCAGGTAATCAGAGTCACCCGTCATCAGGTAGCACTCCATCACCTCGTCGTGCTCGGCAATGCGCTGCTCAAACTCGGCCAAAGCGGCTTTGCTTTGCTCTTTCAGGCTGATGCTGATGAACACATTCAGGCCCAGGCCCAGTGCGGCGGCATTGGCCAAGGCCACATAACGGGCAATGACCCCATGGTGCTCCAAGGCCTTGACCCGTGCCAAGCACGGTGAGGGCGACAAATGCACCCGGCGCGCCAACTCCACATTGGACAAAG